>Ga0308175_100001965_pt1 | contig 13937 bp, 16 predicted proteins | sample PhyCR1_3_FD_203893 | JGI IMG/M metagenome (GOLD analysis project Ga0308175, IMG submission 203893) | Soil microbial communities from UC Gill Tract Community Farm, Albany, California, United States - DLSLS.C.R1 | ecosystem: Environmental > Terrestrial > Soil > Agricultural land | place: USA...
GCGACGTGAGCGCCTGACAAGACGGCCTAGGGTGACCCGCATGGACGACCGCGACCAGCTGCTGGCCCAGGTGCGTGAGAAGGCCGTGGTGCACGGCCGAGTCACGCTCTCCTCCGGCAAGGAGGCCGACTACTACGTCGACCTGCGCCGGGTCACCCTCGACGCCGAGGCGGCGCCGCTGGTCGGGCGGGTGATGCTCGAGCTGACCCGGGACTGGGAGTACGACGCGGTCGGCGGTCTCACCCTCGGGGCGGACCCGGTCGCGACGGCGATGCTGCACGCCGCGGCCGCGCAGGGCCGCCGGCTCGACGCCTTCGTGGTGCGCAAGGCCGAGAAGGCGCACGGCCTGCAGCGCCGTGTCGAGGGCCCGGACGTGGCCGGTCGGCGGGTGCTCGCGGTCGAGGACACCTCCACCACCGGCGGCTCGGTGCTGACCGCGGTGGAGGCGCTGCGCGAGGCCGGTGCCGAGGTGGTCGGGGTCGCGGTGATCGTGGACCGCTCGACGGGTGCCCGTCAGCGGGTCGAGGAGGCCGGCTGCGACTACCGGTTCGCGATCGGGCTCGACGACCTCGGCCTGCCGGCCGGCTGACCGCTCAGCTCTCGGAGATCTTCTCCGCGGCCCGCGCCCGGAGGAACTCGATCCCGATCGGGACGACCGAGATCAGCACGATCGCGAGCAGCATCGCCTCGATGTGGTTGCGGACCAGCGAGACCTGCCCGAGGTAGTAGCCGAGGACCGTCACGCCGCTGGCCCACAGCGCACCGCCGATCGCGCTGTAGACCATGAACCGCTTGAAGCCCATGTCCCCGACGCCGGCCATCACGGTGATGAAGGTCCGCACGATCGGCACGAACCGCGCCAGCACGATCGCCCGGTTGCCGTACTTCTCGAAGAACTCGTGGGTCTGCTCGACGTACTTGCGCTTGAACAGCCGCGAGTCCTCGCGGGCGAAGATCCTCGGTCCCGCCTTCGCGCCGATCGCGTAGCCGCTGGCGTTGCCGATGATCGCCGCGAGGAACAGCACGACCGCGCACACCCACAGCGGGTAGGAGACCTTGTCCTGCGCCACGAGCAGCCCGACGGTGAACAGCAGCGAGTCGCCGGGCAGGAAGAAGCCGACCAGGAGCCCGCACTCCGCGAAGATCACCGCGGCGGCGCCCCAGAGGGCATAGTCGCCGAAGGTGTCGAGGAGGTACTGCGGGTCGAGCCACTTGACGCCGAGCAGCAAGGGGGCGACCAGCGCCAAGGTGTCCGTCACCCCCCGAACGATAGAGGGCACACGTGAACGCCACCTGTCCGCGACGCCGGCGAAGGCCGTGTCTAGGCTCCACGCCATGTCCGAGGAGCCGCGCGCGCCGTACGACCCGATGCCGCACGGGCCGGCCGAGGTCGGGGTCGGGCCGTGGCCGGGCCCGTGGCCGGAGGGCGAGGAGTACGACGAGACGCTGCTCGCCGAGGGCGACCGGCGAAACGTCGTGGACCGCTACCGGTACTGGACGCTCGAGGCGATCGTCGCCGACCTCGACACCCGGCGGCACGGCTTCCACGTGGCCATCGAGAACTGGCAGCACGACTTCAACATCGGCACCATCGTGCGCACCGCCAATGCGTTCCTGGCCCGCGAGGTGCACATCGTCGGCAACCGCCGCTGGAACCGCCGCGGTGCGATGGTCACCGACCGCTACCAGCACGTCCGGCACCACCCCGACGTCGCGACCCTGGCCGCCGACCTGCACCGGGACGGGGTCACCCTGCTCGGCATCGACAACCTGCCCGGCTCGGAGCCGCTGGAGTCCCTCGAGCTGCCGCGGGAGGTGTGCCTGCTGTTCGGCCAGGAGGGGCCCGGGCTCTCGGAGGCCGCCCGCGAGGCCTGCGACGGGACCTTCTCGATCGCGCAGTTCGGGTCGACCCGCTCGATCAACGCCTCCGCGGCCGCGGCGATCGCGATGCACACCTGGGTGCGCCAGCACGCGGAACTCGGCGAGTCCTGGCGCGGCTGAGCTGAGCGCGGGGTCAGGCGCCGTTGAGCAGCGCCACGACCAGCGACAGCACCGCTACCGCGGCGGCCACGGTCGCCACGATGACGGTGGCCCGGCCGAGGTGCCCGGGCCAGCCGGCGGCGGCCACCGGGTCGGCCAGCGCCCGCCGCGCCAGCCACAGGGCGATGCCGTCGAGCAGCAGTGTGGCCACGAAGATCGACGCGAACATCGAGCCGATCCGGGACTCCGGGAAGTTCCCGCCGAAGACCGCCTGCACGAGACCCGTCCAGGCGCCCTGGCTGGTCATCGTGAGCACGGCGAAGGTGAAGCCGGCGATCGCGCTGGCCTCCGGGGTCAGCACGGTGCGGCGGGTGCGGCCCAGCTGGTCGTGGTCGGTCATCGGGCCCCCGGTTGTCAGCGCAGTCGCGGCACGGTCGTCGCGCGTGCGCTCACGCTACGCCGCCCGAGACGGCGCGGTGCGGTTCTGTACGGCTGCGTGCGGCTTCAGCAGTCGATGTCGAAGACCGGTTCCCCGGCGCTGACCGTCGACCCGGTCGGGTGCGCGAGGACGGCCCGGTCCCGCGCGTCCAGCACCACCACCGCGCACATCGGCGAGCGGCCGGTGCCCGCGACGTACGCCGGGTCCCAGCGCACCACCGCCTGACCGGCCTGCACGTGCGCGTCCTCGGTGGCCAGCAGGGCGAACCCGTCCCCGCGCAGGGTCACGGTGTCGATGCCGAGGTGCACCAGCACGCCGACGCCCGCGTCGGTGACCACCAGGTAGGCGTGCGGGTGCAGCTTGGCCAGTCGACCGGTCACGGGCGCCACCGCGGTCTGCGTCGCGGTGCCCGGGTCGATCGCCAGCCCCGAGCCGACCATGCCCGAGGCGAACACCGGGTCGGGCACGTCGCTGACCTCCCGGCTCGTGCCGGAGACCGGCGCGACCACCTGCATCAGCGGGGGTCCAGGAGCAGGTCCTCGATGTCGGAGGCGACGACGTCGGCGTCAGGGCCCAGGACCACCTGGACCACCGTGCCGGCGCGCATCAGCCCGTGGGCTCCCGCGGCGCGCAGCAACGGCTCGTCGACCAGGGCGACGTCCTCGACCTGGGTGCGGAGGCGGGTGATGCAGGCCTCGATCTCTACGATGTTCCCAGCCCCACCCAGGCCGGCGAGGATGGCCTCAGCTTGGCTCATGGGTGCATCCAACCAGACGGGCGAGGGGGTTGATCTCGGGTGGCTTCCGGTTTGCCGGAGCAGCGGTCCGCGCGCCGCTCCTCCGCCGGCCTCGGCGTGCTCCAGCGCCTCGGCCGCAGCCTGATGCTGCCCATCGCCACGCTCCCGGTCGCCGCTCTGATGCTCCGGCTCGGGCAGGACGACATGCTCGGCGACGGGACCACCGGCCTGGCGCTCGGTGCCCGGTGGCCGTGGCTGAACCCGGTCGCCGACGTGCTCGCGGCCGCCGGTGGTGCGCTGTTCGCGCACCTCGGCCTGCTCTTCGCGGTGGGGGTGGCGGTCGGCTTCGCCCGCCGGGCGGACGGCTCGACGGCGCTGGCGGCCGTGGTCGGATACCTCGTCTTCGACGCGGTGACGAGCGCGATGGCGCCGTACGTGCTGGGCCGGGGCGCCGGTCCGGTCGACTACGGCGTGGCCGGCGGGATCCTCGTCGGCCTGGTCGCGGCCGTGCTCTGGGAGCGACTGCACCGCACCCGCCTGCCGACGTACCTCGCGTTCTTCGGCGGCCGGCGCTTCGTGCCGATCGTGACCGCGAACGTCACGCTGCTCCTCGGGGTGCTGCTCGGGTTCGCCTACCCCGCCTTCGACACCGGCCTGACCGCCTTCGGTCGCTGGCTGGTCGGCAACGACGTGCTGGGTGCCGGGCTGTACGGCGTCGCGAACCGGCTCCTCGTGCCCTTCGGCCTGCACCACCTGCTCAACTCGGTGCCCTGGTTCGCGGTGGGCTCGTTCACCCCGCCCGGCGGGGCCACCGTGCACGGGGACGTCGCCCGGTTCCTGTCCGGGGACCCGACCGCGGGCTCGTACATGACCGGGTTCTTCCCGATCATGATGTTCGCGCTGCCGGCCGCGGCGCTGGCGATGTTCCAGGAGGCGGCGCCCGGCCGGCGCACGGTCGTCGGCGGGGTGCTGCTGTCCGGCGCGCTCACCTCGTTCGTCACCGGGGTCACCGAGCCGCTGGAGTTCGCGTTCATGTTCGTGGCCTGGCCGCTGTACCTGCTGCACGCCCTGCTGACCGGTACGTCGATGGCGCTCGTCAACGCGCTCGGGCTCAAGGACGGCTTCGGCTTCTCGGCCGGCGCCATCGACTACGTCCTGAACTTCACCACCGCGACCCACCCGCTGCTGCTGCTGCTGGTCGGGGTCGGCTACGGCGTCGTCTACTACGTGCTGTTCCGGGTGGTGATCCGCCGGTTCGACCTGGCCACCCCCGGCCGGGAGCGCGACGAGACCGACGGTGCGGGCGAGGACGCGGAGCCACGCGGCTGAGGCGGGTCAGGCCTGCGAGGTGGCCGGGCCCGGCTCGAGCGTGGACTGGAGCGCCGCGATCCCGCGCGAGGTGTGGCTCTTCACCGTGCCCTCGCTGATCCGCAGCTCGGCCGCGGTCTCGGCGACCGAGAGGCCCAGCCAGTGCCGCAGCAGCACGGTCTTGCGCTGCATCAGGGGCAGCCGCTGCAGCGCCTCGAACAGCGCGGAGCGCTCCTCGACCGGCAGGGGCTCGCGGGCCGTCGGGTCCGCGGCGCCGTCCAGGCCGGGCCGCTCCCGTCGCCACGGCCGCCGGGACTCGTCGATGTGCGACCGCATGATGATCGTGCGGGCGTAGGCCTCCTCGGCCCCGTCGCGCCGCACCCGCGGCCACGCGAGGTACAGCTTCACCAGGGCGGTCTGCACCAGGTCGTCGGCGCGGTGCCAGTCCCCGCAGGTCGCGTAGGCGATCCGGCGCAGGTGCGTCCGGCGGGCACGCACGAACTCGGTGTACGCCGCGTCGCGCTCCTCGGTCCTCACAGCAGCCCCCCGCCGCCCTCGGCGTACCTCGCCCGGGCCAGGTGCAGGAAGTCGTCGAGCGTGGCCCCGCCGTCCGCCGCGGCGACGCGGATGTACTGGGCGGGCCCGCCGCCGGCCCGACGGCGGGCCAGCACGTAGTAGCGCGTCCCGTCGGCCGCGACGACCTCCGCCGCGGCCGTCCGGTCGCCCGGGCCGGCGAAGGAGGCGCCCACCGCGACGTGCGGGCGCTGCTCGAGGATGCGTACGCCGGCCAGCGCCTGCAGCCGCTCGCCGGCACCGAAGCGGACGAGGTCGTTGTTCGGGGTGCCCGGCCAGCTGCCCGACGGCGCCGAGCCCAGGGCGGACTCCGCGACGCTGCGCTGCTCCTGGACCCACGCGTCGAACGTCTCGTCGGCGTGGTCGCCCGACCAGGCGTAGGCCCCGCCGCCGTCGCCGCTGGACGCCTGGTAGAGCGCGCACCAGTACATCGCCCCGTCCAGCTCCAGCACGAGCGCGACGCTCCGGCCGGCGCCCGTCGCGGCGTACGGGTCGTCGATGCGCCGAAGCACCGTCGCCCCGGCCCCGACGACCAGGTCGCCGCGGTGGTCGTACCTCGCGAGACCGCGACCCAGGGCGCGGGAGATCTCCGCCCGGCTCGGCGGCGTGGTCGACGTGGCGGACGCGCCGGCGGACGTGGCGCGGGAGGCCGTCGCCGCCGCGGTCCGGTCGGAGGCGAACCCCGCGCCCGCTCGCGGTCCGACATCGGTGCCGCCCCAGGCCACGAACGACGTCCCGCCGACCACCGCCACCACGGCGGCCCCGGCCACCACGGCGGCGAGCCGGCGCCGGGCGAGCGCACGGTGCCCCCGGCCGACGAGGTCGTCGACGAGGTCGTCGCGGGGCCCTCGCCCCGGCCCCTCGCCGAAGCTGCGGTCGATCTGCTCGCGGATGTCGTCCTGCGTGGCCATCCGTCCCCCTGTCGTGTCGGCTCAGGTGGAAGACGGTGCGGCCCGCGGATCGGTTGTCATCGGGGTCGCGGCACCGGCCGGCGTCCTGGCCGCGGTCATCGAACCACGGTGCGGGCGATCACCTGGTGGACGCTCCGGGAGCCCCGGGATGGACCCGTCAGTAGCCACTAGGGTTGTCACCGACCAGGAGAGACCGCGCCACCGTCCGAGGAGCCAGAGATGCCGATCGCCACCCCCGAGGTCTACGCCGAGATGCTCGACAAGGCGAAGCGCGAGCAGTTCGCCTACCCGGCGATCAACGTGTCGTCCTCGCAGACCCTGAACGCCGCGCTCCAGGGCTTCGCCGACGCCGGCAGCGACGGCATCATCCAGGTCTCCACCGGCGGTGCCGAGTACCTCTCCGGCCCGAAGGTGAAGAACATGGTCTCCGGGTCGGTCGCCTTCGCGGCGTACGCCGCCGAGGTGGCCAAGAGCTACCCGGTCAACATCGCGCTGCACACCGACCACTGCCCCAAGGAGAAGCTGGACGGGTTCGTCCGGCCGCTGCTCGAGATCAGCATCGAGCGGGTCAAGAACGGCCAGGACCCGCTGTTCCAGTCGCACATGTGGGACGGCTCCGCCGTGCCGCTGGACGAGAACCTGCAGATCGCCCAGGAGCTCCTGGAGAAGGCGGCCGCGGCCCGGATCGTTCTCGAGATCGAGGTCGGCGTGGTGGGCGGCGAGGAGGACGGCGTCGTGGGCGGGTCGGGCGACAAGCTCTACAGCACGCCCGACGACGCGCTGGCCACCGTCGCCGCGCTCGGCGTCGGCGAGAAGGGCCGCTACATGACCGCGCTCACCTTCGGCAACGTGCACGGCGTCTACAAGCCGGGCAACGTGAAGCTCCGCCCGGAGATCCTCCAGCACGCGCAGCAGGCGGTCGCCGACAAGCTCGGCCTCGAGGCCGGCTCGAAGCCCTTCGACCTGGTCTTCCACGGCGGGTCCGGCTCGCTGCCCGAGGAGATCGCGGCGGCGGTGTCGTACGGCGTGGTGAAGATGAACGTCGACACCGACACGCAGTACGCCTTCACCCGGCCGGTCGCCGGGCACATGTTCAGCAACTACGACGGCGTGCTCAAGGTCGACGGCGAGGTGGGCAACAAGAAGGCCTACGACCCCCGGGCCTGGGGCAAGGCCGCCGAGGCCGGGATGGCCGCGCGGGTGGTCACCGCCTGCGAGAACCTCTCCAGCACCGGCACCAGCGTCTCGGCCTGATCCAGGCTGATCCGGCCCAGAGCTCTTCCCTCAGGAAGTTCTTCGGGACTCGTCAGCCTTTCGGCCCCCGGGCGAGCCATCCTGGGGAGGAGGGCGGCAACCCCTGCCGCCGCCTGAGAGGCTCCCTTGGCGCTGTCGGACCCGGGTCTGCTGTGGCTGCTCGGCCTGTTGACGGTCGGGCTGCCGGTCGCGGCCGTCGTGCTGTGGCGCCGCATCCCGGGCCCCCGCCCGGTCGTGCTGTCCGCGCGGCTGGCCGCGGTCGTGGCCGCGCAGCTCGCCGCGGTGCTCCTGGTGGGCGTGGCGCTGAACGACTACGCGTACTTCTACGGGAGCTGGGGCGAGCTCTGGAGCTCGATGACCCAGACCGTCGACAACCGCTACCCGGTGTCGCCGGTGGTCTACGGGCACCGGCGGACCGGGACCCCGGCGGCCGGGGTCACCCCGGTCCCGTCGCAGGTCCCCCGGAGCATCCCGGCCGCGCGGTGGCCGAAGGTGGGCCGCCTGGAGAGCGTCCACATCCAGGGTGACGTCTCCCAGCTGGGCACCTCGGCCTACGTCTACCTGCCGCCGCAGTACTTCCAGCCGCGCTACCGGAACACCACGTTCCCGGCGGTGGAGGTGTTCAGCGGCTACCCCTCGACCGACACGATGCTGGTGCAGCGGCTGGCGCTCCAGCGCAAGATGGCCACCGCGATCGCCCGCCACCGGGCCCGGCCGATGGTCCTGGTGATGATGCGGCCCACCATCACGCTGCCGCGGGACACCGAGTGCACCGACGTACCGGGGGGACCGCAGGTCGAGACCTTCTACGCCCAGGACGTGCCCCGAGCGGTCGCGGCGACCTACCGCGTGTCCTCGACCGGGTGGGGGGCCATGGGCGCCTCCACCGGCGGGTACTGCGCCACCAAGCTCACCATGGACTACCCCGTGGTCTTCCGGGCCGGGGTGTCGATGTCGGGCTACTACCAGGCGCTGCGGGACTACACGACCGGGGACCTGTGGGGCGGGTCGCGGCAGCTGCGCAACCTGAACAGCCCCGAGTGGCGGCTGCGGCACCAGCCGGCACCCCCGGTGTCGCTGCTGGTGACCTCGTCGAAGGACGAGGCCGGGCCCTACGGCATCCGGGACACCCGGCGCTTCCTGTCGCTGGTGCGGCCGCCGATGCAGGTCAGCTCCATCATCGCCGCCGGCGGCGGGCACACGTTCAGCACCTGGGCGCCGGAGGTACCCCAGGCGCTGCACTGGCTCTCCGACCACCTGTACGCCGCCGGGCCGCTCTCCCCGGCCGCGCCGTCGGTCACCGCTCCGGCAGCGCCGGTAGTCCGGGCAGGCCGGCCGCCATCAGCACGCGGGCGGTGACCGCGTGCCCGCTCGCGCTGGGATGGTCCCCGTCGTCCGCCAGCAGCCCGGTCGGGCCGCCGGGCCGGTCCTGGAAGGGACGGTAGAGGTCGACGTACGTCGCGCCCGTCTGCTGCGCGGCCGCCCTGATCGCCGCGTTCGCGCGTAGCGTCAGCTGGATCGTCGCGGCCCGGCCGGAGGCGGGGAAGGACGCCCGGGCGACGTCGCCGTCCTCGAACACGTTCCAGTAGCCGGTGACCAGCACGCTGCTCGGTTGCCCGTGCCGCAGGGACCTGGCCCGGTCGAGGATGGCGCGGACGTGGCTGCGCATCGCGGCCATCTCGTCGGCGACGCAGTCGTCGCCTGCGGTCGCGGCGCACTGCCCGCTGGTGACCTCCGCGTGGTGGTCGCCGAAGTCGTTCGCGCCGATGGTGACCACGACGACGTCGGCGTCGGCCACGGCGCGCGCCTCGGGGGAGGTGGGGTCCTCGAGGCTTTGGAGCAGGCCGGCGCTGCCGAGGCCGCCGACGCCGAGGTTGTCCACGTGCACCGGCACGCCGGTCTGCTGGGCCAGCAGCCGCCCGTAGACCGCGGGGAACGCGTCGCAGTCGCAGTGCGCGCCGGAGGTCACGGAGTCCCCGAGAGCCGCCACCCGCAGACCGTGCGGGTAGGCGTGGGCGGCCCGGTTGTCGCGGGTGGGGCCCGGGGGCAGGTCGGTGGCGGAGGAGGCGGCCGTGCGCACCGGGTGGAACCCGGTCAGCGCGCCGGACCCGAGCACCCCGACCAGCACGGCCGCCACGACGGCCACGAGCAGCACCACCCGGAGAGCGCCGGGACCGGGCGGCCGGCGTCGACCCGTCACGCGGGGACCTCCGGGTTCGCGCGTCCGGCCAGCCGCAGGCAGCCGGCCAGCGTCAGCGCGAAGGCCAGCGCGGCGACGACGCCGGTGCCGGGCCGGACCCCGTCACCGAGCCAGACCAGACCGATCAGGGCGGGGACCACGGTCTCCACCGTGAAAGTCACCGCCGCGACGGCCGTCACCGCGCCTCGCTGCAGCGCGAGCGCGTAGCAGACCAGTCCCACCAGCGAGTAGCCCACGAGCGACCAGAGGACCGGGTCCGCGACGCCCCGCCACCACGGCTGGGGGACCCGGAGCACCCGGGCCGACACCCCCGTGCCCGCGAAGCCGAGTCCGGCGACCAGCGCGAGCAGCGACGCGGCCGTCCGGCCGTGCAGCCGGGAGGCGAGGGCCGCCAGCAGCACCACCGGTGCCAGGCCGGCGAGCAGGAGCACCAGCCCGGTCCCGCCGAGACCGGTGGCGCCGCCCTCGCGCGCGACCGCGGCCAGGCCGACGAGGCCGAGGCCGACCGCGCCCAGCGCGACGACCTCGGCGCGGTCCAGACGGCTGCCCAGGAAGACCGCGGCGAGCACGGCGGTCACGGCGACGCTGGAGGCGATGGCCGACTGCACCACGAACAACGGCAGCGTGCGCAGCGCGGCCAGCGACGCCAGGAACCCGAGGGCGTCCAGCAGCAGCCCGGTGGCGTAGAGCCCCACGGAGCGGGCCCTGGTCGACCCCGCGGCACCGGCGGTCCCGCCCGAGCCGCGGACCCCGGCCGCCTGCAGGACGGTGCCGGCGCCGTACAGGACGGCGGCGCCGAAGGCGCCGAGCAGGCCGAGGAACATCCGTCCATGGTGCCAGGCCCCCGATGCCCGGCCGCCGCGGTGACCACGGACGGGCACAATGTGGCCCATGACCTTCCAGGACCTGATGGCCGGACCGCCGCCCACCCACCTGCCGGCCGACCCGGCCGCGGAGCGGCTGGCCGCCGGTGAGCCCGCCGCCGACGTGGTCCGCGCCCACCCGGAGTCGCCGCTCGCCTGGGCGACGCTCGCGGAGCAGGCCCTCGACGACTCCGCCGTGGACGACGTGACCGGCTACGCCTACGCGCGGGTCGGCTACCACCGCAGCCTCGACCTGCTGCGCCGCAACGCCTGGAAGGGCCACGGCCCGGTGCCCTGGGAGCACGAGCCGAACCGCGGGTTCCTGCGTGCGCTCGCGGCGCTGGCCCGCGCCGCGGACCGGATCGGCGAGACGCCCGAGGCGCAGCGCTGCGCGGAGTTCCTGCGCGACAGCAGCCCCGCGGCGTACGACGCCCTGCTGGGCTGAGAGCTGCCGGGGCCGGAAGACCCGGCCTCAGACGAGCGGAGCGCCGGAATCGTCCCCTGCTGCGATTCCGACGCTCCGACGTGAAGGGCCGGCCCGGAGTCCCTGATTCCCCCGAACGGGGCTCCGGTCGGCCACTGAGAAAACCTTCTCAGGGATGCTCCGGTGTCTAGTGACCTGTTGGTGCCACTGGCAGTAACCTGTCAGTTGTGACGGCCGTTCCGCCCCCTGACCACCCGGGTGCGCTCGGCGTGCTCGGGTTCACCGGCCCGCAGGAGGAGCTCTACCGGCTGCTGCTGCGCAACTCCGGGAACAGCCTGCGCGACCTGGCGGCGCTCACCGGTCTGTCGCACGCCGAGCTGCGTGAGCGGGTGTCGTGGTTCGCCGCCGCGGGCCTGGTCGACGTGCACGACGACACCGTGACCGCGCGGCCGCCGGCCGAGGCCCTCTCGCGGCTGCTGGGTGAGGAGGCCCGCCGGGTGCAGGTGCGCGGCGAGCAGCTCGAGGCGGTCCGCGGCCTGCTGCCGGCGCTCACCGCCGAGCACGTGACCGGCTCGGCGCCGAAGGGTGAGGAGGTCACCCTCGAGCGGGTGCACGGCGGGGACGTCCCCCGGCTGCTGCGCAGCGTGGCCGGCGCCTCCACCGGAGACCTGCTCTGGCTGCGGCCGGACCAGTGGAAGCTGTCCGCCGGCCTGGCTGTCGACGACTGGCTGGCCGAGCTGATGCAGGCCGGGCGGCGGTCGCGGGCCATCTACCCGGCTCGGGTGCTCGAGGAGGCGCCGGAGGTGGTCCGCCGGCGCGCCGAGGCGGGCGAGCACGTCCGCATCCTCGCGGAGGTGCCCTGCCGGCTCGCGATCATGGGCACCGCGGCGGCACTGGTCACCGAGGAGTTCGGGGTGCCCAGCGGGCGCCGCCTCCTGGTCCGCCAGCCCGGGCTCGTGCAGGCGCTGACGCTGATGTTCGAGGGGCTGTGGGAGAAGGCGATGGCGGTCCCCGGTCTGGACGGGCAGCCGGTCACCGCGGGGGCCGGCGACCTGGGGCTGCTGCTCACCCAGCTGGCGGCCGGGGCCAAGGACGAGCAGATCGCCCGGGCGCTGGGGCTGAGCGTGCGGACCGTCCGGCGCCGGGTGGCCGACCTGATGGCCGACCTCGGGGCGGACTCACGCTTCCAGGCCGGCGTGGAGGCGGTGCGCCGCGGCTGGATCTGACCGCACTGCCTGGGTGCACGCTCAGCCTGGATCCACCGATCCGCGCCGTCGCGAGCGGCTGGCGTCGCGCAGCAGGTGGAGATCGGTGCATCCAGGCTCAGGGCAGCGGCATCGAGAACGCGCCCGGCTCGATGCGCCAGGTGCGGTTGCGCTCGGGACCGTAGAGCTCGCCGTCCGCGCTGCAGTAGAAGTCCTGCCCCGAGACGCTGACCCGCTGTGCGCGCAGGTAGAGCACGTCGTCGCGCTCGTGGTGCCTGCCGAGCCGGAACCGGACGGCGTACCCGAGCTTGTCCCAGGCCGAGGTGGAGAACGACACCATCACGTCGAGCTGGCCGTCCTTGGGGTCGGCCTCGGGGGTGATCGCTGCGCCGCCGCCCACCCGCGACCCGTTGCCGATGGCGACCATCAGGATCGGGTGCGCGAAGTCCGCGACCACGTGGTCGTCGACCTCGATGCGCAGCCGGACGAAGGGCGGCTTGACGGCCGCCTTGAGGGCGCCGAGCACGTACCCCGCCCGCCCGAGCACCTTCTTGATCCGCTGCGCGTTGTGGCTGGCCTGCGCCCCGACGCCGATGTGCACGTTGTTGACCACGACCTCGCCGAGGCAGTCGACGATCAGGTCGACCGGGCGGACCGCGCCCTTGACGACGACCCGGGCGGCCTCCTCGGGGTCGAGCGGGATCCCGACGCCGCGGGCGAAGTCGTTGCCCGTCCCGAGCGGCACCAGGCCGACGACGGTGTCCCCGAGCTCGTTGCGACGGTGCAGCGCGGCCACCACCGCGTGCAGGCTGCCGTCGCCACCGGCCACCACGACCTGCCGGCCGCCCCGGCGGTGCAGCACGCCGTCGAGCTCACCCTGGTTGGAGGTGGCCGCCACCTCGACGTCGGTCGCGGCGCGCAGGACGCCGAGGGCACGGTCGAGGTTCTCCTCGTCGTTGCTCCCGGCCTCGGAGTTGGTGATCAGCAGCAGCGGCTCCACGGGGCGGAGGCTACCGCGCGAGCCCGTCGCGGCGCTGCTCGGACGAGCCCCGGGGCGGATCGGCGGGCTCTGATAGCGTTGGGTTGCAAGAGCCCCGATGCTGTTGCGCGTCCGGGCTCTTCGTCGTTGCACGGAGAGTCCGCCCGACCGCGCAGCGGTGCCCCGGCCCGTGAAAGAGGTGCCACATGCCCGCGATCGTCGTGCTCGGAGCCCAGTGGGGCGACGAGGGGAAGGGCAAGGCGACCGACCAGCTCGGTTCGTCGATCGATTATTGCGTCCGCACGTCCGGCGGAAACAATGCCGGCCACACCATCGTCGTCGACGGCGAGAAGTTCGACACCCACCTGCTCCCGTCCGGTCTGCTGACCCCGGGCTGCACGCCGGTGATCGCCAACGGCGTGGTGATCGACCCCTCGGCGCTGTTCGGCGAGATCGACACCTTCGCCGCGCGGGGCGTCGAGGTGCCCGACCTGGTCGTCTCCGCGAACGCCCACGTGATCACCAGCTTCCACATCACCCTGGACAAGGTGACCGAGCGGTTCCTCGGCAAGAACCTGATCGGCACGACCGGGCGCGGCATCGGTCCGACGTACGCCGACAAGATCAGCCGCACCGGCATCCGGATCGCGGACCTGTTCGACGAGAGCATCCTGCGCCAGAAGGTCGAGGCCAGCCTGGACCTGAAGAACCAGATCCTGGCCAAGGTCTACAACCGGCGCGCGATCGAGGCCGACCAGGTCGTCGAGGAGCTGCTGTCCTACGTCGAGCGGCTGCGCCCGATGGTCGCCGACACCAGCCTGCTGCTGAACCGCGCGCTCGACGACGGCAAGACCGTGCTGTTCGAGGGCGCCCAGGCCACCATGCTCGACGTCGACCACGGGACCTACCCCTTCGTCACCAGCTCGAACCCGGTCTCCGGCGGCGTCTGCACCGGGGCCGGCGTCGGCCCGACCCGCATCGACCGGGTCATCGGCGTCATCAAGGCGTACACCACCCGGGTGGGTTCCGGCCCGTTCCCGACCGAGCTGCACGACCAGGACGGCG
>Ga0308175_100001966_pt1 | contig 13930 bp, 15 predicted proteins | sample PhyCR1_3_FD_203893 | JGI IMG/M metagenome (GOLD analysis project Ga0308175, IMG submission 203893) | Soil microbial communities from UC Gill Tract Community Farm, Albany, California, United States - DLSLS.C.R1 | ecosystem: Environmental > Terrestrial > Soil > Agricultural land | place: USA...
CATGGGCGAATCGGAAAGCAACTGCCGTCCCACGAAGTGATAGCCCATGTATGTGGTCCGGCCGTTGACGGGCAGAGCAGGAAGCGCAACCGTAATCTCCGCCCCTGATTCGTCCATTGCGGCGTCGATCGACTGCCCGATGTTGCCGGCTTCTGTCGAATCGAATGTGCTGCAGTACTTGATGGCAAGAACTTCCGGATGCTTCGACTGCAATAACCGGACTGCATCGCGAGTGCGCCGATATGCCTCCGCAGGATTGATTGAGCGCGACGCTGTTCCAATGACAACTGCATCCGCATGTTTCGTCCAACACTCGAACTCTTCACCTGAAGGCTGGTCGAGCAGCAGAACCGCACGCATTCCCCGTTCGGCAAGCATGCCAGCGAGATCAGTCGCTCCCGTATCGTCATCAGCAACTGCGGCGAAAGCGAAAGGCATTTCGCTATGCGAATCGCCTCCGGAGTTCAATGACTTGCTCCGAGGACAGGGCCTGCCCGCGGCCAGCCAGTATAAAGAACAGCCGGGCAGCTTCCTCGATTTCTTCCGCCAGGGCGGCGGCTTCCGCCAATGTTTTTCCGACCGCAATGGAGCCGTGGTTACGAAGAAGAACTGCGGGCGTACGGGCAATCCTCGTTTCCACTTCTCTTCCCAGCTCAGGGTCTCCGGGCGGCAGATACGGCACGACCGGCAAGTTCGGGATGCGCATTCCGTAATACGGAGTCAACACGGGCAGAGCGTCTTCCACATTCATATCCGCCAAGCACGAGGCAGCGGTCGCATATGTCGAATGAAGATGCACCACGGCATTGGTCTCCGGACGACCACGATAAACGGCCAGGTGAAACGGCAGCTCTTTTGTGGGCTTCGCCGATCCAGCGACGTTGCCGGCCAGATCGCAGCGGGCAATGGAATCTTTCTCTAAGCTTCCGAGCGAAGATCCTGTTGGCGTCGCAAAAACGGTTCCACCGGCGCGAACGCTCACGTTGCCGGCCGTTCCGAAACTGTAGCCCCGGTTGAACATCGACCGGGAGACTTCTATCAATTCATTGATCGCTAGTTCTTCGGAAGAGTTACTCAACTTTGACACTCCATTTGCCGGCTCCCGCAAATCTGTTCCACCTCGCCCACGAACAAGCCCCAGAAACCAGCGCCGGCGAGCACAATCAGGGCTGAGATGACGAACGCGAGTTTAGACGAGCCGCTTGTCTGAACGATGAAGCCCGCAAGCCAAGGCGCGATAATACCCGAAATATTTCCGATCCCATTCTGAAGGCTGGTCCAGCGGCCGGCCATCGAGGGGCCTGCAAGGGTCTGCGTAATCGCCCAGTGATTCGAAGTGTAAGCTCCGAAAAACAGACAGGCGCAAAACAGGAGGATCACGGACAGCGTTGTATCGGATGTAAAAGGAACCGGCAGTATGATCGAAGACCCCGTCAGCCCGAGGACGACGACGCTTTTGCGAACTCTCGTGACGGACGATCCTCGAGCAATCAGGCGGTCGGAGATCCACCCCGCCATAACAGTAGCAGCTGCGACGGCAATGAGCGCCGCAGAAACCACGCTTGCCATCCATCCGACGGAGAGACCACGCTCTCCTACGAGGTAGGACGGTATCCACGTGAGCAGGAAGAACCAGAAGTAGTTGCCGCAGAAGTGTCCGAGGAAGGTGCCCCAAGCTGAGCGGATCCTCAACAGTCCTGTAGCGGATTGCAGGCCGGTGGGACTGCCCATGTCCTGGGACTTCAAGTGAGGTGAATAGCTTACCCACGGGATGATCCACAGCAGGCTTGCCAGGCCGAGAACGATGAAAAACATGCGCCAGCCTATCCGAGTGAGGAGCAGCCCGCCGAGGGCAGTTCCTAGTGCCGGGCCCAGCTTGGAAGCTGCATCGAGTAACGCGTTGGCTCGTCCCCGGTGATGCTGAGGAATGAAAGTGGAAAACAGCCGTGAGTAACACGGATACGCGAGTGACTCGCCGGCACCGAGCACCAGGCGGCAAGCGAATAGGCTCGCGAAGCCAGAAAGGAAGCCGGTGGCGATTGTAGCCGCCGACCACAGGACGAATCCGGCTGTGAAGACGTGAACAACGGGAAGGCGATCGGCAAGCCAACCTGCAATTCCAAACAATTGCAGTAGCGCATAGGTCCAAAAAAAAGATGAAAGCAGCGAACCGAGTGCTGATGGCGAGAGCGACAGTTCTTTCTGGAGCAACGGCGCCGCGATCGACAGGTTGCTACGGTCGATGTAGTTAATGAAAATGGAGGCGATCAGGAGCAGAAGGAGAATCCACGCCCTTCGGGACATCTTGTTTGTCCCTACGCCGATCCCGGGCATTACGCGTCAACGTTCCGGAACCATGTTTGCCAGGGCGTAGCATGCGCGAGGAGCTTGTTGATCTCCCGAACATTCTCGAGACCTGAGCTACGGAGCCAGTTCAGCAAAGCATCGGGACGGAATTCAGTAGCAGACCTGGCATACTCCCGGACGCCGTCCTGCCAGTTTGCGCGTCCGCAAAGAACGCCAGAGAAACGCGTGCCGCTTTTGAGAGCCAGACGGAGTGATTCGAGAAACTCGGGACTGCTGACACCCGCACTTAGAAAAATATACGGGCGTCGAGATGCAGCATCGGCCACACGAAACCAGTCCAGTGCTTCCCCCATGCTGTAGGCGCGTTCTCCGCAGTACACGGAGCTTCCCTCCACATAAGGCGCAACGACGGGAAACTCCACTTTGAGGACATCGACCTTGTAAATGTCCTTGGAGAATTCCGTGATCATGTCTACGACCCAGCGCGGCTTCTGCTTTGCAAACTCCAGACTGCGAGGCTCTAAGCCGTCCGGATCGTAAGAAACGGGCTCGAGGAAGAATGGCAGATCGAGCGCTTCACACTCGTTTCCAATACGCTCAATCAGTGCGCATTTTTCGTCGTTGGCCGCACGAGGATCATCCGGCGAGTAGTGAAGCAGGATCTTGATGCCCTGCGCGCCCAGATCACGCAAGCGCCGCACTGACTGATTCGGCATAAGAGCGAGCATGCGGTTCGGCCGGGGGTTCTCGTAGCCGTCCATCTCATACGCAAACAGGAGCCCGCAATGAGACGAACGCTTTTGGGAAGCTTCGAGGCCGTACTCAGGATCGAGCAGGATGGCGCTGGTTTCTTCCGAGAGCACCTGCGTAACAGCGGACTTGAACTCCGCCAGGCGCTCATCCGGTATTTCGGTGACATCGCTGCCGGCTGCTTCCGAGATCATGCGTCGCAAGCTCTTACGCTGATCCATGGCAAGAGCTTCGATGACACCTGCCGACGTGGATAGCGATTCGAGGCGCTCGCGCTTGCCTTTAGAGAGGGTCAGTAAGGACATGTATCGTGCGATGGCGGCGCACAAGCATTCCGCAGCACCGTTTGGCGGTTACTCGTAACGCTAAGATACCCGGCAGAGCGCCCCCGGTACTCGCCTTTTGTAGTCATACCATACAAAATCTGCTCTGTCCATGTACCAGGATGACGTTAGTAAGGCATGTCATAAATGTAGAGTGCAAGAAGCACTCGATACGTCTGCGACTCCCCCCTCCGCGCAAGCAAACATCAGCGCAGTGGTCAAGCTCGAAGAAGAAGCTCAACAGCAGCGCACGCTATCCGACCGGCTCTCCGATGCGATTGCGAATTTCGTCGGGAGCATCCCGTTTGTCCTTCTTCATCTATGCTGGTTCGGGATCTGGGTTGCCCTAAATACGACGGACCTCTTCCGTCCCTTGAGGTTCGATCCCTACCCGTTCGCTTTGCTCTGCATGTTGGTCTCACTCGAGGGAGTTTTGTTATCAACATTTGTGCTGATCAAGCAGAATCGGATGAGCCATCGGGCGGATGAGCGCAGCCATCTCGACCTCCAGGTCAATCTGCTTTCGGAGAAGGAGTTGACCAAGATTCTGCAGCTTCAGAAGCTCATCTGCAGCAAGCTTGACATCAAAGAAGCGGAGACGGACTTCGAAGTGAACGAACTCAGCAATATCACAGCCGTAGATAACATCGCGCATGAGTTAAACCGCCAGCTTCCCAAAATTTCTTGAACCGTAGGATTCCACAACTCCGGCAAGCACGCACGCAGCCGCGACCTCCTGTGCTGACGCTCATACCGCGGCCAGTAATTATGCATAGGGTCTTGATTTTCGCTGTTTTCCTCTGGGCCCTTCCCTTATCGGCAAGCGACCACTCGTTCGACGTTGTCGTTTACGGGGGAACTGCGGGAGGGGCAATGGCCGCCATCGCCGCCGCGCAGCACGGATTGAAGGTCGCGCTACTCGAACCGGGCAGGCACGTCGGCGGAATGGTCTCTGGCGGATTGAGCAACAGCGACGTGGACCGGCAGGAAGCACTCGTGGGTGGATTGACCCGAGAGTTCTTCGCGGCTGTGGGCCGGCATTACAGGAAGCCGGTCGCCTGGGCTTTCGAACCTCACATCGCAGAACAAACGTTTCGCGAGATGCTCTCGGCAGCTCAGGTCCAGATTTTCTTCGAGTGCAGGCTCGCACGGCTGGTGCGATCCGGCTCACGCATCGAGTCGTTATGGACCGAGAACGGGGAATCGTTTTCAGCCAAGGTGTTTCTTGATTCCGGTATGAGGGCGACCTCATGAAAGCGGCGGGTGTGTCTTACACCGTCGGCCGGGAGGGGATCGACAACTACAACGAATCGTTGGCAGGGCGGCAGGACTTGTTGCCTGGACGGCACCAGTTTGTCTACGCTGTATCAGCCGAAGGAGCGAACTCGCCGCTTCCGTACGTAGTGCCCCAGGAGAAGGTTGCCCGGACGGGCACGGGCGACGGTCACTTCCAGTCGTATTGTTTTCGACTTTGCCTGACAGAGGTTCCGGACAACAGCTTACCGATCGAGCAACCCGCCGGCTATAACCCGTCTCGATTCGAGCTGGTTCGGCGGTACCTGGAGAGCGGGAAGGGCTCTTTAAGCCTCCGCGACTTTCTGGGAATCGTGAAAATCCCGAACGGTAAAGCCGATATCAACAGCACCGGCCCTGTCTCAACGGGTCTGCTGGGTGCGAGTTGGGAGTATCCGGACGCGTCGTACGAGCGCCGACGCCAGATCTGGAATGAACATCTTACATGGGCGCACGGCTTGATGTATTTCCTCGGGAACGATCCGAGCATTCCGGAACCCCTTCGCACTGAAGCTCGTCACTGGAAACTCCCGAAAAGACGAGTTCCCCGATACCGGGCACTGGCCCAACCAGCTGTACATCCGCGAAGGCCGGCAGATGCTGGGGGAATACGTTTCAACCCAACACGATCTTCAGGAGTATCGGCAGAAGTATGACGCGGTCGGAATGGCCGGATACAACATCGACATTCGCGAAGTGCAATGGGTGAGCCACAAGGTTTATCACTTTCCAAATGTTGCTGCTCAAGTCTTCACTGAAGGTTACCTGAGCATGCCGGTCGAGCCTTGGCAGATTCCCTATCGAGCTCTCCTTCCGCGTCAGGAGCAGTGCTCGAATCTCCTGGTTACGACAACGATTTCGGCATCAACAATCGCGTACGCTTCGTTTCGCATGGAGGCGAACTACATGATCGCGGGGGAAAGCGCTGGCGTTGCAGCGGCCCTCGCACTGAAGACCAACCGCCCCGTTCACCAGATCGATATAGCCGCACTCCAGCGAGAGCTGCGAGACCGGAAGCAGATTCTCTCCTCGCCGAAGTCCCGGGATTGACGACGAAGCGCGCTCGGAACCAACCCGACCGCGGCAGAGCCGATGACAAGGTGTGCTCAGGCGCGGGTTGCAACCACCTGCAAATATTCGCTTGCGATGAAGGTGGTGCCATCCTTTGCTTCGTTCCGTTCTTCCCAGATTCTCTCGAGGTCGTGCGTATAGGCGGACTGGTCTGCTTCGTCTAGCTTCGAGAAGGCCACTTGTGTGGGTCCGAAGTATTTGCGAAAGAACTGCACGGCATCGCGCGGCGGGAACGGGAATTTCATGGCGAAAGGCTGGCGCTCGGTCCGAATGCTGGAGACCCCGTGCCCGAATCGTTCGCGAGCGATCGCTTCGTCTCCCCACAAAACCGGCGGAAGTACACCTGCCGGAGGTTTGACATAGCGCGCGGTGAGGGCAAAAAGTTTTCCAGCGAACCCATCTGGCGTCCAATTCGCCATGGCAATAATGCCTCCCGTGCGGCAGACACGAAGAAGCTCGGACGCAACACGGTCCGGGCGCGGAGCAAACATCGCGCCGAACATACTCATCACCAGATCAAATTGGCCGTCCCGATACGGCAGTTGCTCCGCATCGCCCTCTTCGAATGTTGCGTTAACGCCTTCGGCCTTCGCTCTTTCCCTCGCTTGCTCCAGAAGATTGGTAGCGATGTCGACACCGGTGACTTCCGCACCCCGGCGCGCCGCCGGAATGGCAAGATTGCCGGTCCCACAGGCGACGTCGAGTACTCGCATGCCGGATTGTATTGGAAGTCGCTCGACGAAAGCCTCGGCCTCCGGTGCCGAATACCGGGCGATTTGTCCGAAGTCGCCGGCCATCCAGGTGCTGCGCATTGTTGATTTCAGGGTGTCGATTCCGCCCGCGGGAGATTGCATGAGAAAGCTCGAGTAGTCAGCATTCTATTACTTTCTTCGCTCGTTCGGTTGGAGGCACCCCCCGGAGCTATCTGAGCACTATCGTGAGCGTATATTCCGCATTGCCGCGGGTTCCACCGACTTCGATCGCGAAGTCGCCAGAGGCTGAAAGCATGGCCTTCCAATGAGTCGCATCGTCCTCGTCACCGGCCCCTTTCATAAATGCTCCCGAAGGGTCAGCGATGGAAAACACCGCATTTTGTTCAACAGAGCTGATACTCACCGTCATCAACTGTCCGGCACGTGCAGCGACCAGATAACGGTCGCGCGTTCCCCGAACAACGGCGCCCTTATAAGTTGCGGATGTGTGGCCTTCCGCAAAACGGACGCGCTGTGCCCCACCACTCTGTCCCGTACATCCCTGCGTGCACACCAGTATCAGGATTAAGACTGGAAGACACAGGAGTCGCATCAGGCGTTCAAGCTCAGAGTACACTGTGATTGCGCTATCAGGTGCATCTAGCGAGCTATGTGCATTTCGCAGTCCGTCGGAACGAACGCAGTGAACGGCCAGTCTGACGTCAGAACGATTCAGTACCTTCTCAATTTCAACATCAAGCGCCTCCCTCCACTCGCGCCGCTGAAGACGGACGGCTGCATCGGAGCGGCCACCATTCAGGCCATTAAACAATTCCAGAAGACCGTAGCCGGGCAGACGAATCCGAGCGGAAGAATCGATCCAGCCGATTCGATACTCAAGGAACTTCGCAGGGCCTTACCCGCCGTGATTTCTGCCCCGGTTCTGCAGGCACTAATGCCGGATGCAACCAGCGACGCGATTACCCGATATTTCCATGCCCTTATGGAAGGGCTGACAGCTAATCAGATCAACACGCCGTTACGGCAGGCACACTTCATCGCGCAAGTAGGTCACGAGAGTTGCGATCTGCGTTATTCGGAGGAAATTGCGAGTGGGACGGCATACGAAGCACGCAAAGATCTGGGCAACACTGCTGCAGGCGACGGTCCAAGGTTTAAGGGGCGAGGGCTCATCCAGATTACCGGCCGCGCCAATTACAACGCTTACGGCAAGCACAAGGGGCGTGACTTCCTGACCCCACCCAACTATGACCTGATTGCGAGCGATCCAGAGCTTGCGGTGGACGTTGCCTGCTGGTTCTGGACCGAGCATGGACTGAACGCGTTGGCCGATGCGGACGATATCCGAGCCGTAACGAAGGTCATTAATGGCGGGTATAACGGTCTGGCAGATCGTCAGGCCAGGCTGGCTCGCGCTAAGTGCTTTTTGATTCTGCCGGGTTAGTTTCGGGCATAGCAACCAGGAAGAGAATCATTCCGGCGAGCGCGACGGCTGCGAGTCCATAAAACGCCGGCTCAAACCCGAAGCGCTTGGCAGCCGCACCAGCAAGCAAGTTGCCCAGAAATGCTCCGATGCCCAAGCCGGATTGCATCACTCCGCCGAGAGTGTTGAAACGCCCGGTTCCCTTTGCCAAATCGGCAACCACCAGCACTGTAATCACGCCGGAGATCCCCGTTCCGATACCATCGAGTGTCTCGACAGCAACGATGAAATTCGGGTTTGCTGAGAGGGCGAACAGAGCAGCGCGCAACGTGAGCGCACCGAACGCGACAGTAAAGATCACCTTACGACCGAGCCGATTCGCACTCCAACCGGTTAGCCACGAGACCGGAATCATCACAAGTTGAGGCAAGACAATGCAAGCGGTCAGATAGAGCGAAGCCACCTTCCCCTTATCTCGAGCAATCTCCTCACCGGCGAGTGGTAACAGCGCCGAATTGGTGAAGTGAAAGAGGGTAACCACGACCGCGAAAATCAGAACCGCAGGACTCGTCAAGAGCGCCGTCGCGCTTCCGGCAGTTCGGTCGCCAGCGTGTTCAGGATCCGGGGCTTCGCGGGCGGCCGCATGGTCGATGTCAGACTCTCGAATGGCAAGCGCAGCGAGTGAACAAGCGATACCTAGAGCGGCAGAAGAATAAAAGATCCATTCCTGGCTGATCCGGAAACCGGCGTAGCCGGCCAGCGATGCGGTTAACATGTTGCCCGCATGGCTGAATGCTCCGTTTCTGCCCATTCGCCGGCTGAGCGCCTTGCGACCAACAAGACCCAGAGACAATGCAGACACAGTGAGTGTTGCGATCGAAGTAGCGGCCCCGATGCCGATCTGATTGAGCGACTGAGAAAACACGCCGGGTGACCAGACCACAAACACCGATCCCACACTGATCGCCAGAGCGACACCCGCCATAATCCAACGCTTGAGCGTCGTGCGATCGATGAGCCAGCCCGCGGATGCCTGGGTCAATACGGACGCAATCTTTTGCGCCGCTATTATTATTCCGATTTGTTGAGGATCCCAGTGCCGGACGCCCGTCAAATAACCGGCCATGAATGGCCCAACCCCTGTCTCGACGTCGGACAGGAAGAAGACGACCCAGTCAAGCGCTCGTTGGCTTCGTCGGTTTTCCAAGCTCCAGGGTGCCATGGCGAGCCGATGATCCCTGAACGCGGCCAGCTCTGATGAAGTAAAATCCGGGAATCGCGGGAATGATATGCCATGAGTGTGGAGCAAAACGAGAAAGGCGCTCGTTTTCGCGTCCTGCACGACAGACCTGGCGCGTTCGTCATTCCGAATCCTTGGGACGTCGCTTCGAGCCGCATTCTTGCCGGTTCTGGATTTGAGGCGCTAGCCACATCGAGTGCTGCTTCCGCATGTGCCCTGGGCAAGAAAGACGGATCGTTCAGACGAGATGAGGCGCTTACGCATACACGCACGATTGTGAATGCGACGGATTTGCCCGTATCCGCGGATCTGGAGAGAGGATTCGGTGAAACACCGGAGATCGTCGCTGAAATCATTCGCCTCGCTGCCAATGTCGGGCTGGTGGGATGTACGATCGAAGATACAACCGGGGATCCAGATAAGCCGATCTATGATTTCGGCCTTGTTGTTGAGCGCATCGCGGCCGCTTCGGAGGCTGCCCGCGGGCTAAGCTTCCCTTTTCTCCTGACGGCGCGAGCACATAAGCTTATGTATTCCAATCCGAGTCTGGATGGCACCATTGAACGCCTACATGCTTTCGAGCAAGCCGGAGCGGACGTGCTATTCGCACCGGGACTTCCTGATCTGAACGCGGTCCGCGCCGTCTGTACCGCTCTATCGAAACCCGTTGATTTCATGGCGGGCATCAAAGGCAAATCTTTCTCCGTGACCGAATTGGCAGCAGCAGGAGTCAAGCGGATCAGCCTTGCTACCTCGCTCTATCGCGCAGCAATGACCGGGTTTCTAGATGCCGTAAACGAGGTGACGAGCTCAGGACGATTCCTTTTTCTTGATCGGTGCGTGAGTACGCAGGGACCTGCTTCGTATCATGCAGATGTAACTCCCTTCCGGAAGCCGGGAGACGCACAAACACCGTGTCATCCGTTCGCGCTGTCTCGATTACGTGAGGCCCAACAGACTCAAAGAACGACTCACTTGATCTCTCTGACCCGGGCAGGTAATCGTGCAACTCGATGGCTATGCATTCGACTTGCCCGGCCATTCCGTATTCGTGCGAAAGATCTCGCATTCCGCGCCTTCAGCATCTATTTTCAGCGCCGATGCGGCTGGAACCAGACATCCCCGCCTGAGCTAGCGCGGTCGGCACATCAACACCGCGGACGGTACCTGCTTCACCCCCGTCGGAGTGGGCGAATCTGGACACCGGCCTCGGCACCCACTTCCCGAGTACCAGCGTCGAAGGTCAACCAGGTGTTTTCTGACCAGAGGGCTGCCTCGAGGACAACGGCGCGATCTCCGAACGGTGCTAAATTTCTCGCGCATAAACTGGCATTGCCGGGGTCGGGCTCGATTGCAATGACTCGCGAATTTGGAATCTCACGCAAAAGAAAAAGTGAGGCCGCTCCGATGTTCGCACCAAGATCAAGAATCACGACCGGTTTCGATTGGTCCACCATACGGACGAGTTCCGAATACTCGCGTCGAATCAGGATTGAGTACGCAATATGGATGTCGGAGCCGGGCCACCGCACTTCAAACTTCTGAGACGTGCCGTCGATTGCCATATGAACGGTTCTCACTTTGGGCATCATCAGAGATGCAAGCGCAGGCAGGCCCGTATACCTGCGAACTACGTTCGGGCTTTTACATGGATCTGAGGGCCTGCTCATCACGGAGGGTGACCGTTTTCCTCCTGTGCATGGATGATCTGAGGCAAAGCGGCTTTGTACCCTGAGAGTCCGAAGCTCGTGGCGATTCGAGCCTGTCAGTGGTGTCGAGAAACACGTGGCGCAAAAGGAGGGACACTGGTCGAAGCAACGCAACGATCGGAGCCTTCTTCATCTCGCAGAGACGTTAACACCTGACCTCAAGCCCAGCATCGCCAAGATTGGACAGCAAGTCAGCCCGCGACATCTAGGTGCTCGAAGCATGAGCGCGTCACGTTGTCATCGGGTATTTGAGGGCAGTGTGATCCCAAGGGAGTTAAGGACACCATACGAGCAGATCAAGCTGCAGCAGATTACAGCCGGCCCCTTGGAAGTGATCGCAAGCTTTGGAGGAGAAATTAGTCCCGACTGGACTCGACAAGTGGCACTTTGCTTAGACTGATGAAAGATTCTTGCCAGGGCAATTGCTGGAGTACTGACACGGGGCACCTCTGTGCTGCCCGTTCACCGTATCAGTTCAAGTGTTCCCTTTCGCCTTAGCAGGCTCACTTCCCACAATGCTTCAGCAATCAGGAGCCGCCGGCCTCCAGTGCGCGACCCATTCCTACCGGTGCGGAGCCTGCCTCCACATCGACTGAGACTTGTGCTTGTCAACTTCTGCAACAGCAATTGGGTAAACTGGCCTTTTTTAGCTGGTTCAGATTTGCGCTGATGACCGAGGTTTCGGAGAGCTTCCTTGTTTTCTATTCGGCTGCCCAGGCAGCTTTTCGAGCACTGGTTGCAAGCTCTTGGTGAGGAAGTAGTCCCGACTGGACTCGAACCAGTGACCCTTTGCTTAGAAGGCAAATGCTCTATCCACCTGAGCTACGGGACCGTAATTAATCCAAGTTTAACAACTTGACTGAATCGCCGGACTGTCCGTCGCGCTCTCTTTGAGAGAAGTCTCCATGCCACACTATGTTTCGGACGATGAACTCCTCGGAACCGACGGAGCCGTTTGTCCTCGAAACCAACGAGAGGCACGATGAAAATTCTGTCAACCTGCGCAATCCTGTTTTCCGTAGCGGCCTGCATGAATGCTGCCGATACCAAAGTCGACATCTACACGACCCAAGAGCTGAAAGGTGTCGCCGAGAAGATCTCGAAGAAGGGAGGGCAATTTGTCAGTGAGGAACTGAACCGCTGGGGCAACCACTATACGATGCTCGCCCATCGGGAACAGACCGGCTCGTCGGAGGTGCATCAGCATGAAGCAGATATCTTCGTGGTCGAAGAGGGCGAGGCTTCGATTCTAACCGGCGGAACACTGGTCAACAGCAAAACCGAGAAAGCTGGTGAAATGCGTGGCTCTTCCATTAAGGGTGGCGAACGTCACCCGCTCTCGACGGGCGACATCATTCACATACCTGCCGGTGTGCCGCATCAACTTCTGGTCGAGAAGGGAAAGCCGTTCACGTATTTCGTGATAAAGGTAACCGGCCAGTAGATGCTGATTGCGGCACTTTTGACGCTGCTCGCTTCGGTCGGCGTGGCGATAGGAGTGCTGCTTGGCCGGTCAAGAATACTCTCGGCTCATCTAGGGGCCGCGGGTAGCGGGCTCCTCTGCGGGATCGCGCTGTTTTGGTTATTGCCTGAAACGGCCCAGATCTCCGGCTGGACCGCTGCGTTGGGACTCACGGCTGGATTCGGAGCGGCTCTCGCTTTGCTCGATCACTATTTGATCGACGAGGGCTGGGCGAAACACGAGAACATCGTAAAGCCGCTCCTGATCGCCACAGCCATCCACAGCTTCCTTGACGGATGGAGCGTTCGTGCAGCGGCCATCAATACATTAACGGCTGTTGCGGTTCCGATAGGATTGGCACTGCATAAAGTACCCGAGGGCCTGGCACTGGGATGGATTGTTCGCCGGGCGCTTGGATCGACGGAAAAGGCGTTGATGGCAGGCGTCGCGGTAGAGTTCATCACGCTCGGTGGCGCTTTCCTCGAGCCACGTGCAGATCAAACCGGAATCGAAAAGTTCGGATTCTGGTGGATCGCGGCCGTGCTCGCCGTCATCGGCGGAAGCTTCTTATTCCTGGCATTCCACACCGTCATTCCCGAACGTCGCAAAGTCGGGGTCATCGCAATCTTTCTCACAACTTTGACTCTCGTTGGCGGCGCTGCGGCCCTTAAGCAGTGATCGGCGGTGGGTGTTGTTTATGGAACTCGGTTCGCCGCTGAAACTCTCGCGCAAATGAGATGATGCGGTTCTCTGAGAAAGGCGGACCTACAATCTGCATGCCAATCGGAAGTCCGTTCACCAATCCGCAAGGGACTGTGATGGCGGGAAGTCCGCATAGATTACTGGCTTGAACAAGTCCGAATCCGACTCCACGCTGATCCGGCCGCTTCGGTTGCGTTTCGTCGAAGGGCTGATCGGCGCGATCAGGCAAGTTGAAACGAGTTGGCGCGATCAGCAGATCCAAATCTGTGAAGAGCGTCCGGAAGGCAGTCTGAATCTGCGCCCGGACACGCATAGCTTTCAGATAATCCAATGCCGAGTAGTTCATCGACGCTTTCAAGCCCGCGATCTGGTCCTGGTCGGCCAGTCCGTCGACTTGACCGCTGCGAATGAATACCTCGAAGATTGATGCCGCCTCGGAATCGATGATGGTGCCGATCACCGGGCTATACGGAAAATCAGGAAGGCGTGATTCCACCATCTGCCCGCCCATTGCTTTCACGGTCGTCAGAACGCTTGAGAACGCCGGGCGAATCGCTTCATCGGGCCACTCGGTGAAGTCAATCTGGGCGAATCCAATCTTCAGATCCGAAATCTTCTGATACCAATCGGGCGTGTAGTAGAAGCTTTTCCCCGCAGAGCCAGGATCATCGGCATCCTTGCCGGCAATGACGTGAAGAACCAGCGCACAGTCCTCGGCAGTATGAGCGAAAACGCCGAGCTTGTCCAAGGTCCAGGAGAGAGCCATAGCGCCATGGCGGCTCACCAGACCGTACGTGGGCCGCAATCCTGTCACGCCGCAAAAACAACCCGGCGTGAGTATAGAGCCCGAGGTTTCGGACCCAAGCGCAAACGGCACCAATCCTGCTGCAACGGCAGCTGCGGACCCGCTCGAAGAGCCGCCGGCCCAGTGCTGAAG
>Ga0308175_100001968_pt1 | contig 13924 bp, 11 predicted proteins | sample PhyCR1_3_FD_203893 | JGI IMG/M metagenome (GOLD analysis project Ga0308175, IMG submission 203893) | Soil microbial communities from UC Gill Tract Community Farm, Albany, California, United States - DLSLS.C.R1 | ecosystem: Environmental > Terrestrial > Soil > Agricultural land | place: USA...
TCCGTTATCTTGTCGAACGTTAGCTGCTTGTCAAATTTCAGACTGGCGTAGCGGTTGGTTGCGGCGAGATGATCGCGCGGCCCAAGCTCCCTGTCTGGCACCGCAGGTGACAGCGAACCGTCGAGCTGCTCCATTCGTTCATAGCCCGGAACGTGATACTCATGCGGCATAAAGCCCCACGCCAATCCGCCCGTCACATATTGCAGCCCTGAGTTGATCAAAGCCGACCATCGCCCGCGCTGAAACGCGGCGTGAAAATTACGAACGGGATGCAGCTCGTCATAGATCCAGCTCTGATCGACCTTTTCTGCGTAAATCCTGAGCGTCGTCGAGGTGAAATCCTGGTGATCCAGCGCCGTGCAAATTGTCTCGGCCGCAAGCATGCCCGCTTTCATTGCGATGTGAATTCCCTTTATTCGCTGGCCATTGAGCATCGCGGCGCATTCGCCCGCCATCAGCACACCGTCGTGATACAGCTTTGGCATCGTCCAGTAGCCGCCGGTGTTGATCGACTTTGCACCATACTTGATCATCTTGCCGCCCCTGAGGATCTCGGCGACCTTTGGATGAGTTTTGAACTTTTGGAATTCGGCGTGTGGATCGATCAGCGGATCTTTATAGTCGAGCCCGGTCACGTAACCGATGCTCAGGACGTTGTTCTTCATCCCATAGATCCAGCCACCGCCATACGTATCGTTGTCCGATGGAAAGCCGAGCGTGTGGATGACCTTGCCCTCCGGAAAATTTCCGGGCGGCAATTCCCAAAGCTCTTTGACGCCGAGCGAAAAGACCATGTCCTCTTTGCCTTCGTCGAGACCGAGACGAGATGTCAGCTGCTTCGAAAGCGAGCCGCGAGAGCCTTCGCCGAGGACGGTCACTTTTGCAAGAATGTCGACGCCGGGTTCGAAATTCGGCTTTCTCTCGCCATCCTTTCCGATGCCTTTATCACCTGTGCGAATGCCGACGACACGATCGTCGTCGTCATAGAGAATTTCGGCGGCGGGAGATTCGGTAAAGATGTTGATGCCGGCCTCTTCACATTTTCCGCCGAGCCATTCACAGATGCGGCTGAGACTGACAATGTATTTGCCCTTATTTTTGAGCGGCGGCGGAATGATCGGTGAGTTGATCGATCTGCCGTCGGTCAGATACCAGAACCCGTCTTCTGTAACGACTGAGTCGACCGGACAGCCCTGGTCGAGAAAGTCAGGCATCAGCTCTCTCAGAGCCCGCGGATCCATCACCGCTCCAGATAAGATATGGGCACCGACAAACGGCCCTTTTTCAACAATAGCGATCTCGATCTCGCCGATCCTGCGGCCCGGCTTGATGCCATCTTCCACAAGCTGGTCGTGTTCGGCAATTTTGCTTTTGAGGTGCAGCGCGGCCGCCAGATTCGCCGGACCCGCGCCGACAAAAACGACATCCATCTCGATCTGTTCTCGTTCGATCATATCCGTAAAAGAACCAGTATATCAGGTTAGGGAGGGCTAATGGATAATTGAGAATTGAAAATGGAGAATTGAAAACGAATGGGATCGGTGGCTTAGGTCCAGCGTAGATCGGATCGGTATCCGGTTCTGTTTACCGAATTTCAATTGGCGTTCCGGAGAGGTAACAGGCTGTAACATCGTAACAGTTACGTTACTGTTACCCGGATAAATGATTCTCAATTCTTAATCAAAAAAAAGACCCGGTGTCGACCGGGCCTGAATAGCAAACAAGAGAATCGTGAATTAATAAATGTTGAAGTTGTACTCGATCGTCTTTGTGACCGACTGAGGAATGCCGTTGAGCTTTTTGGGTTCGAACTTGATCTCATGGGCCGCCGCGATAGCTTTCTCGGTCAGTCCGTATCCAAGTCGCGACATCGGGACAACGCTGCCGATGGTGCCATTTGCGAGAAGAGTGACTTTAAGAACGACAGTTCCCTGTACCTGGTTCTGACGAGCTTCATCAGTGTACTGAGCTCTCGGCTTTGCAAGAATAACGAGCGGAGTCGTTACAGCAACGACCTTTGCCGGTGGTGCACCCCCAGTGCCATCCCCGGTGCCATTACCGTTTCCATTGCCATTGCCGTTGCCGTATCCCGATCCGGTACCGTTTCCAGCCCCAGTTCCAGAGCCATTTCCTTGACCGGATCCATTTCCATTTCCGATGCCGCCACCTGCGCCCGGTCCATTTGAAAGGCCGTCGAGTCCATTCGGTAGGCCCCATTTGTTATAGACCTTCGGGAATTTCATATTTCCCTGGGTGGACGGTGACTGAAGCATCGGGTCATCTGAGCGCGGAGTGTTAACATTCGGCGGTCTGACAGGATGCTGGGTCTGATCCGCAAGATCGCCTTGCGAAGGCGGATCTTTTTCGTGATTACCGCTACCACCGCCGCCGCCGGCTTTGTCCTTATCCGGTTTGGGCTTGTCTTCGTCCGTGTCTACCGGTGCGTCAACACCCAGGTAGGCAAGTTCTGTCCCGTCGCCGATCTCTCCCACTTCAAGTGGTTTGATGAATAACGAGAATACAACAGCAGCTCCGACGAAAATGATCATAAAGATCGTCGAGGCAAGCAGCAGGCCGTTTCGCTGAGCAGCGTTCTTTTCCTCGATAACGGTGATGTGATATCCCCCGTCGTCCTTGGGAACAGATGCCGCAGCAGCAGCATAAGCCGGTGCCGGTTCATCATCGACATCGAGATAATCGTATTTTGAATCGTCGTACTCGAGATCGACGTCCTGGTCCGCAGCCGCCTCGACGGCCGGGCTCTCGTCGACATGGGCTGGTGCCTCAACAACCGGAGACGCTTCCACAACCTCGGCCGGAGAATGCGTTTCCGCCGTTTCTTCGAATTTAGCCGAAGCTGGCGTCTCGACGGGTGTTTCGTCAGTAAAAACTGGTGCGGTGAGTGCCGGTTCCTCGACAGGTGCCGATTGACCGGTTACCGGATTCATTTCAAAAGTCTGCAGCGACGCGCTGCAAACCGGGCAGAAGGCGAATCTCTCGGCAAATCCTTCATCACAAGTACTGCAATACTTTACGATCTTTCCCATTTTTTAATGCCTCTCTATGTCCTATAAGTCCGGACATTTAACGGACCGAATCAATTATAACCTGATTACGCACGTTAAGCCCTATTAACTCGGATCGACGACTCCCTTGATCGCTCAACTTTGATAGATGCCCGGCAAGTTTGACGCGATGCCCACCGACATCTAAAATTTTCATTCGCTTACACGGCCTAAGCCAAACGTGCGACAACATTTGCGACAGTCGCGGCAACTAAGAATTCAGGCCTATCGGCTGTCATTATCTCGATACGATGAAACATAAGAATTTGTTGTGCAAAAGAGCTTTTCTCAGCTTGATCGTTACTTTTATCATAGCGGCGGCCTCGTCGTTCGTCTATACCCAATCGGCGGCACCCAGAGAAGAAAAGCTGCTCAACGGACTTAAGCTCTTAATGTTTGACGCACCGAATGGGGATAAGGTTACGCTCAAGGTGCGCATCCACGCCGGTTCTGCGTTCGACCCTCAGGGAAAAGAGGGATTGATGCGGCTTTTGGCTTCAAACGTGTTTCCTAATCCAGAGGCAAAAGAGTATTTCGCGGACAAACTCGGCGGCAGCCTCGATGTCGAATCAAATTACGATTACATCCAGATAAGTGCATCCTCAAAACCCGAAAACCTCGTTGCTATGATCGAGACCGTCGCCGGTGCGATCGTGAACATGGAAAGCGATAAAGAGGTCACCGCAAAGCTCAAAGAAAGTCAGCTAAAGCGGATCGCGGAGCTTGGCGCCGATCCGTCATATGTAGCCGACAAGGCAGCCGCGGCACGCCTGTTGGGAACGTTTCCGTATGGCCGTCCCGGGGACGGAACGGCGGCGTCGATCAACAAGATAGATTTCGCGGATCTTTTGGATGCCAAACACCGATTCTTTACCGCGGACAATGCGTCTGTCGCGATAGCTGGAAATTTTGACCAGGCACTCGCATTTAAAGCTGTGAGGCGATATTTCGGCGCATGGCTAAAGGCTGACAAGCTTGTGCCGTCGACGTTTCGTCAGCCGGACGATCCGCCGACCAGTGTCCAGATGATCGATTTTCCGGTCGCCGATAAATCGGAAGTCAGGTTCATAACCCGAGGAACATCGCGAAGCTCGAACGATTTTGCGGCGTATGAGATCGCCGCAAAGATAGTTGAAAACAGATTAAGGTCGGCTGGGCAAGCGTCGGTTTCTGTCGAAAGTGCCGAACATACTCTGCCCGGAATTTTCGTCATTCGATTCTCTGGTGCAAAGGCAGAGTCTAACGACGCCGTCACAAAAGCTCTGAGATCGGCTTTAACCGACGCTGAGTTTCAGTCTGCAAAGCAGACGGTCGTTGCTGAGCTTAATAAAGAGGAACTATCTGATCGCTGGCTGGACGCCGATACTTTCAGGACCGAACAGCCGGCGAAGTTTTATTCTCGGGCAGCCAACACGTCGCTGGCAGATGTGCAGAATGTGATGTCGCGTCTTCAAAAACAACCGACAGCATCGGTCGTGCTCTCAGGTGCAAAAGCGTCAAACTGATCACGCGCTGAAATTACCTTAAATAGTTGTTATCGTATAACTCGAACCCGTCGATGGAATCGAGCACCCAAACTGTTGCCAATATCGAACGTGAAACCGCCCATTCAAAGGCGGTCCGCGAGATGTTCTCAGGCATTGCCGGACGGTACGATCTGCTCAACCATCTTCTCTCACTGAACATCGATAAACGGTGGCGGCGAAAGGTCAGGGCGGAGATCGCGGAAATTCTCGACGATCAAAACGCGTCCGTTCTCGATGTCGCATGCGGCACCGGCGACCTGTCCTTAGAGTTGAAACGAGGGGCCGAAGCCAGGGTCCTGGGAACGGATTTCTGCCGGCCAATGCTCGCGATCGCGCAGCAAAAATCCGTTGATCTGGCGATACCTTACACCGAGGCGGACGCGATGGAATTGCCGTTCGACGACGGCATCTTTGACGCGGTAGCGATCGCTTTCGGGCTCCGAAATCTACCCAATGTCGAACGCGGTCTGGCGGAGCTATTCAGGATCGTGAAACCCGGCGGCAAGCTCGTCGTACTCGAATTTTCGAGCCCGGTCGTTCCCGGTTTCAGACAGTTATTCAATTTTTATTTTGCACGAGTTTTACCTCGTATCGGCGGAATGGTCAGCGGCTCGCGTGCGGCATATACATATCTGCCGGACTCCGTGTCGAAATTCCCCGATCAGAAAACCCTGGCCGGCCTGTTCACTCAGACCGGATTTTCTGATATGAAATTCATGAACCTGACCGGCGGGATTGCCGCGATCCATATCGGAACCAAGCCCTAAGATTTGTTCAACTCGAACTTTACGTTAGAATTTGGTGTCTTGCAGCCTGAATGAAATTCAAGATATTTAGATTTGCGCGCACGGTCGGGCTCACGCTGCTGGTGATATGGACGGTCGTGTCTCTGGTAACGCTGCTCATCGAACTCGTCCCCGGCGAACCGGCGACGACCATCCTCGGTGAGACGGCGACGCCCGAACAGGTTGAGAATTTCAATCACAAGCACGGTCTCGATCGGCCGGCATTTTTCGTTTCTTACACGAGCGCAAACGGGCTGAAATGGAACGGCGTCGATAACCGATACGTTGATTATTGGGCGGGGCTGTTGCATGGCGACCTTGGCACGTCTTTCCGCACCGACCGGCCGGTGCTCGACATGATCCTTGAGCGATATCCGTCAACGATCGAGCTTGCCTTGGCGGCAATGGTGATCGCGATCTGTATCGGCATTCCGTTGGGTGTTGTAGCGGGCACGCATAAAAATGCGCTCACTGATAATGTGGCGTCCTTCGTGGCGTTGCTTGGTATATCGTTGCCGACTTTCGTGATCGGGCCGCTTCTCGTTTATGTGTTTGCGGTCAAGCTCGGCTGGTTTGCGCCGACCGGCAGTGCAAACCCGGAAGACATCGTTTTGCCGGCCGTAACACTCGGTGCCGCATTGTCGGCGATAATCACACGAATGGTCCGCTCGAGCGTTATCGAAGAGCTTGGCGAGGATTACGTTCGCACCGCCAGGGCAAAAGGCCTCAGCGAACGCACGGTCGTCTATAAACACGTTCTAAAGAACGGGCTTATACCTGTTGTTACAATTTTGGGCCTGCAGCTAGGTGTTTTGCTCGCCGGTGCGATCATTACCGAAAAGATCTTTAGCTGGCAGGGCCTCGGCCTGCTGCTGCTCGAGGACGGTATCGGCAAACGCGATTATCGATTGGTGCAGGGCTGTGTGCTCGTCATAAGCGTGACTTACATTATTGCCAACTCACTAACGGATTTTGTTTACAGGAGGCTCGATCCGAGGATCAGACTTTCCTGATGAGCCGACTCGCATACATCGGATTTTTTATTGCGGCGTTATTCATCCTCGCCGCCATTTTTGCGCCACTTGTAGCGACGCACGATGTCACAGCTCAGAATCTTGCTATTAGATACGCGGCGCCGTCGGCTGAGCATTGGTTCGGTACCGACTCGTTGGGACGCGACGTTTTTTCGCGTGTAGTTTTTGGGGCAAGAATTTCGCTCGAGGTCGGCATTATCGTCGTCACGGTATCATCGGTCGTTGGCATCACGATTGGGTCGATCGCCGGATTTTACGGCGGACTCATCGATCGGATCTTATCGGGATACATTTTCAATGTCTTCATGGCATTTCCCGGACTGCTGTTGGCTATCGCGCTTGTCGCTTTTCTGGGCGCCGGTCTTGGAAAACTCATACTCGCCCTCTGTGTCATTGGCTGGGTCGGTTATGCAAGAGTGATGCGGGGACAGGTGCTTAAGGTCCGCGAGTATGACTTTGTTCAGGCGGCCCGTGCGCTCGGTGCGGGCGGCTTTCGCATTCTCAAAACACACATACTGCCAAACGCCATCCAGCCGCTGATCGTGCAGGCATCACTGGGCATGGCTGGAGCCGTAATGTCCGAAGCATCGCTATCGTTCTTAGGTCTCGGCATTCCACCGCCGTCTCCAAGTTGGGGCACGATGATCGAGGAATCGCGCAGTTTCGACATCCTCTATAATGCACCGCACGTGTTGCTCTTTCCCGGGCTTGCGATAGCGTTGACCGTATTGTCATTTAATTTTATCGGCGACGGCCTTCGCGAATATCTCGACCCCAAACAGCGTCGACGCTGACAGATGCAGGCACCGACGCTAACGATAAGACCTCTCGGTGAATCGGCCGTCGTCGTTGAATTCGGCGATGTAATTTCCGAGTCGCTAAACCAACGCGCGATCTCTCTATGCGACGAGCTCAACTCGCATCCGTTTGGAGGTTTCATTGAGGCGTTTCCTGCATACTCGTCGGCAACGGTATTCTATGATCTCGTCCAGGTGCGGCGGTCATATCCTCAATTCGAATCCGCATTTTCTTTAGTTGAATCATTGGTCCTGCAAACAGCTTCGCGGCTTTCGACGGTCGTCATCAGGACCGGTTCAACGATCGAGATCGCGGTAGATTTCAGTGCAAGATCTGGACTCGATCTCGAAAGTGTATCGGTCTCATGCGGCCTGACGGTCGATAGGGTGATCGAGATATTTACGGAGCGGACATATCGGGTTTTCATGGTCGGATTCCTGCCCGGATTTGCTTACATGGGCGAGGTCGACCAACGGATCAGGCAGCCGAGACGGCAGCAGCCGCGACTAAAAGTTCCAAAAGGCAGCGTCGCAATAGCTGGTTCGCAAACGGGCGTTTACCCGTTGGAAACTCCTGGTGGATGGCAGATTTTGGGCAGAACCAACGTCGAGTTTTTTAGACCTCTCGCCGACTCGCCTTCCCTGCTAAAGCCGGGCGACCAGGTTAGGTTTGTCGCTGTGTAACCATTTAATGTCACTGATGGTCATAAAAGAAGGCATGTTAACGACCGTTCAGGACCTGGGACGTTACGGTTTTCGTTCGTTTGGCGTCAATCCCGGCGGCGTTATGGATCGAGCCGCCGCAAGCCTTTTGAACCAGCTTTTGGGGAATGACGAGAATGCAGCCGTACTCGAAATGCATTTCCCGGCGGGCGAATTTCTCTTTGAAGAAGCGACAGATCTCGCTATCGGCGGTGCTGATTTTTCAGCAGAGTTATCGAGCGGACCAATTACGCAATGGGCAGTTACGCACGCTCGAAAAGGAGATGTACTTCGATTTGTAAAAAAGCATATGGGCAATCGCGCGTACCTCGCTGTCAGCGGCGGATTTAAGGTCGACGAATGGCTTGGCAGCGCAAGTACCAGCCTCGTAACCGCTACCGGCGGCTTTGACGGACGACGCTTGATTGCGGGCGACCGAATTAAATTTAAGCCCGGCGCCGAATGTTGGTACAGTTCAGCGCGTGTCGGAAACTCTCTCGTCCCGTTGTACTCAGATTCACCAATATTGAGGGTCACCGCCGGGCCGGAATTCGACATGCTTACCGGTATAAGCCAGGACCAATTCTTTACAAAACAGTTCGCCATTTCACCGCAGTCCAACAGAATGGGTTTCCGGCTAAACGGGCCGCGGCTATATAAGCTTTCTGACACTGAGATACTTTCCTCGGGAACGACTTTTGGCACGATCCAGCTTTTGCCCGACGGACAGATGATCGTGCTCATGGCCGATCACCAAACGACCGGCGGCTATCCGCGGATCGCGACGATCGCCTCAGTAGATCTTCCGCTGATCGCTCAGCTCGGGCCCGGCAGTAAAGTGTCGTTCGATTTGATCGAAACTGAATACGCCGAAAGACTCGTCCTCGATCTCGAAAAAAGCTTTGCCTTTCTACGAACGGGCCTGCGTGTCAGCTGCGGCAGCCTGTGATAGGCTTTCTGTCAATATGCCGACGATAGACCTAAACTGCGACATGGGCGAAAGCTTTGGAGCCTGGACGATAGGCAACGATGCGGCGCTCATGGACCACGTCACGTCTGTAAACATCGCGTGCGGCTTTCACGCAGGCGACCCGACAACAATCCGCAAAACTATTGAAACGGCGATCGAAAAAGGTGTAGCGATCGGCGCTCATCCCGGCTATCCTGACCTGCCAGGATTCGGGCGGCGAAATATGTCGCTGTCGGCAAGCGACGTTTTCGATATCGTGCTTTATCAGGTTGCAGTATTGAAGGGAATCTGTGAAGCTTCGGGCGGATCGCTGCATCACGTTAAGCCCCACGGAGCCTTATACAATCAGGCGGCCAAGAGTCCCGAGTTATCGAGAGCTATCGCCGATGCCGTAAAAGCGATCGACACGGGCCTTATTTTTTACGGTGGCTCAGGCACCGCTTTGATCTCAGAAGCGAACGAGTGCGGTCTGCGAACGGCCTCAGAAGTTTTCGCCGATCGTACCTACCAGCCTGACGGCTCTCTGACACCGCGATCGCTGCCTAATGCTCTCATCGACGATCCATCAAAAGCTATGGAACAAGCACTTCAAATGGTGAGGTTGGGAACTGTAACCTCGCTGTTGGGCCAAACTATTAATATCAAAGCCGACACGATCTGTCTTCACGGCGACGGCGCTCAGGCTTTGGAATTTGCCGTTGCTCTTCGCTCGGCCTTTGCCGAAAACAATATCGACGTCCAAGCCTTGTGACGTTGAAAATACGCCTGAATTTCCAATATTTAACGATCTTTTTCCGGTGTTGCTGCATCAAACGCGTAACCGTCTTTGGAGCTATGCAGCGAAAATGCAAAGAATTACCGTAATTGCTGTTTTTTTACTTTCTCTCTCGATATTTACATCCGCTCAATCTGGCCGCAAAGTTGCGCCGGCGCCCAAGGCTACACCCGAAGTTACTGAAGATTCGGACACGCCTGACTACTCAGATTCGATAACTGTAAAAACCAGACTCAATCCGATCCGACCGACACTTCGTCAGGTGGAATCGGCACCGTCCGCACAGACCACGGCTAGCAATACTTCAACAGCGGAATCAGACAGCGACGTTGTAAAAGTTGAAACGGACCTGGTCACAATACCGGTGAGCGTGTTCGATCGAAACGGTCTGTATATTCCCGGGCTGTTGGCAAAGGACTTCAAGATCTTTGAAGACGGAAAGGAACAGCAGATCGCGTATTTTGGTACCTCAGATAAACCGTTTACCGTCGTACTACTTATTGATACAAGCCCGTCGACATCGTACAAGATAGAAGAGATCAGAGCCGCCGCAAAATCATTCGTCGATCAGCTAAAACCTCAAGACAATGTGATGGTGATCTCATTTGATCAGGGCGTGCATGTTCACGGTGAAATGACCAACGATCGTCAGGCGATATACAGGGCCATCGACAAGGCCAACTTTGGTAACGGTACATCGCTTTATGACGCCGTTGATGTCGCGTTACGAAACCAATTGGCGAAGATCGACGGCCGAAAGGCTATCGTCCTCTTCACGGATGGCGTTGATACCACTTCGAGAAAAACCTACGACATGACACTAGACGAGGCGGAGGAGTCCGAGTCGCTTATCTTTCCGATCTATTACAACACTTTTTTTGACAGCCAGGGCGGCGGTACTCTCGGATCTATCAACGGCGGGATGATCCCCTCGATCCATAATAATTCCGGCATGCGCGGTACAGGTTCTGAGGATTACGCGCTCGGACGAAAGTATCTCGAAGACCTAGCCGCTTACACGGGTGGTCGGGTATTTCGTCCCGAATCGACGCCGGGTGGTCTCACCGCTGCCTTTGAAGGGATAGCGGAAGAACTGAGACGACAATACAACATAGGATACATCCCTCAGAACGAAGGTAAGATCGGCCAAAGAAAACAGATAAAGGTCCGTGTGGGCCGGCCGAATTTGATCGTGCGAAATCGAGATAGTTATATTGTCGGAACGACTTCACCGACGAAGCCCGCATCGGCGCAAACTCAGAAAACTAACTAAAAAAGAAAGCGGCCCGAAAGCCGCTCTTTTATCTTACGGCAGATGCTCGTTCGATTTCATCGAAAATAGAAAAGAGGCGACGCATGCGCATCGCCTCTCACATAAAAATTGGTGATCCGACCAGGACTCGAACCTGGGACCCAATGGTTAAAAGCCATTTGCTCTACCGACTGAGCTATCGGACCGCGAATCAATTATCTTACAGATTCGACATTTTGTTCGCAAGTTAGCTTTCGGCCGCCGCGGTAGCGGTATGGTCCGAAAACCAGCCTTCCATTACTGAGTCTCGCAGAATTATCGTTTGATCGCGTTCGGGTCCGGTCGATATTAATCCTATCTCGACGCCGACCTGGTCCGAGAGAAAGCGAACATAATCTTTTGCCTTTTGAGGTAATTGGTCGAATTCGGTAACCCCGACAGTATCGCTTTCCCAGCCGGCGAGTGTTTCATATACCGGCTTGATGATGCTTAGGTCGTGTGAGACGGCCGGAAACGTTTCGATGGGCTCACCGGCGACCTCATACCCAACACATACTTTTATTTCTTTTAATGCATCGAGGACGTCCAGTTTTGTCAGGGCGATCGAATCAAATCCGTTAAGCTCGGCTGCATACCTGGTTGCAACAGCGTCGAACCATCCGCACCGGCGTGGTCGCCGGGTGACCGAGCCATACTCGTTTCCGCGTTGGCGGATGAGGTCTGCCATTTCTTCTTCAGCATCGATCATCTCGGTTGGGAATGGGCCTTCGCCAACACGGGTCGCGTAGGTGCGAACGATACCGAGAACACCGCTGATATGATGCGGCGGAATTCCTGCACCGACCGATGCACCGCCTGCCGTCGGATTCGAAGACGTGACATATGGATAGGTGCCGTGATCGACGTCAAGAAGCGTCGCCTGCGCTCCCTCAAGGAGGATCTTTTTGTTTGCTTTTCGAGCCTCGGAAAGAAAATGCGATGTTTCGCAAACGAACGGCCTAAGCCTTTCGATCAGCGGTGCGATCTCATTGTATATTTCGTCAGCTCTGAGTGGTTGCTGCCCATAGAGAACAATGATGCGATTCGCTTCTTCGAGATTTCGTTCGATACGCATTCTAAGCGTTTCGGCTGAGAGTGCGTCTGAGACCCGTATACCACGCCGGCCCGCTTTGTCCTCGTACGCCGGGCCGATTCCTCGAAGCGTTGTTCCGATCTTTTCGTTGCCAAGTCGTTCTTCGGATGTGTGATCGAGAGCGCGATGATACGGCATGATCAGATGAGCTCGCGAAGAAACTTTCAGACGGTCAGGGTTGATGTCGATTCCCTGGGCAGCCATTTGGTCGACCTCTTCGAAAAACGCCTTGGGGTCGATGACCATGCCGTTACCGAGCACGCATGTTTTGCCCGGATGAATAATGCCTGACGGCAGCAGTCTCAAGACAAAGGCTTTGTCGCCCACATAGACGCTGTGGCCGGCGTTGTGGCCGCCTTGGTAGCGGGCGACTATGTCAAAACGGTCGGCCAATAGGTCAACTACCTTACCCTTTCCTTCATCGCCCCACTGGGCGCCGATTATTACAATGATCATAAATCAATTGATAACTGATAATGGACAATGGACGATTATTTATTTTTCGAACATTTATCGATTATCAATTATTCATTTTTCCCCACTCATTTCTCAAAATCGCATAAACGGCCCAATCTCCAAATTTACCTTGTACCCGCTCGACTTGGCGATGGATGCCCTCGAGCGTAAAGCCTAACCTTTCCGGTACGGCCCGGCTCCGTTTATTCTCGACCCGGCAGTTTATCTGAACACGATTTAGTCCGCGCACACCAAACAAGTAATCGATAAGCGTCCGGCAACACCGGGTAATTATGCCCTTTCCCTCAAAGTCCATGTCGATCCAATAACCTATTGATGCGGAACCGTTGGCGGTATTCAGATCGTGAAAGCCGATCGTCCCGACGATCTTATCGCCGACCACGATGAGGGCGTTGAATCGACCGTCCTCGGCAAATTCAGTGAGTGTACGCTGGATCCATTCCTTCGCGGAATCAGCCGAGTAATCGTCAATGGCCCAGGGCATCCAGGGCTGAAGATGTTTCAGGTTCTTTTGAACCAATTGTCCCAACTCGTATGCCCGATGCAGCTCAGGCAGACAGAGGTTTATATTTTCGTCGATCTGGTGTGAAAACATCGGGAACGTAAAACGCAAAAAGCGGAAAAGCTAAATGGCAGGTTATGCCAATGAATTATATCGTAAACGTCGGCAGCGTGCATTTGCTCAGTACGTCTTTCTTAGCCATGAGCAGACATCGAACGATGGAGCGTCCAATTGTAGAGCTCGACGTATTTGCGTGCGGAGTTTTCCCATGAATGATCGGCTGACATTCCATTGAACTGGATCCTTCGCCAGGTTTCCGGCTGCTCATATGCGAATATCGCTTCGTAAATTCGCTCGATGAATTTATCGGCACGATATGGGCCGAATTTAAAACCATTGCCGCTTCCGGTGACGGCGTCAAAAGTCTCGACGGTGTCGTCGAGTCCGCCGACAGCTCGGACCACAGGCACAGTGCCATAACGCAATGAGTACATTTGGTTGAGGCCGCACGGTTCGAATTTGGACGGCATTAAAAAGATGTCCGCTCCTGCTTCTATCTTGTGTGAAAGGGGCTCGCTGTATCCGCGAAAAATCCCAACCTGGTTTGGTGCAAAATCGCGTAGCCGCTGCCAAAAGTCCTCGTAGCGCTGCTCGCCGGAACCAAGCGAGATGATGAAAGCCCCGGTTGCGAGAACATCGCCTGCGACCTGCATGATGAGGTCTATTCCCTTTTGAGCAGTCAGGCGAGTGATGCTGGCTAGAACAGGCCGGTCGAGATCGACGGGCAGAGAAAATTCTTCAAGCAGTGCTCTTTTGCATTCGCGCTTTCCGCTGAGGTCGTTGCGATCGAAATGCGCGGGCAGTTCCGGGTCTGTTTCTGGGTTCCAGACGTCGGTATCAATTCCAT
>Ga0308175_100001969_pt1 | contig 13924 bp, 12 predicted proteins | sample PhyCR1_3_FD_203893 | JGI IMG/M metagenome (GOLD analysis project Ga0308175, IMG submission 203893) | Soil microbial communities from UC Gill Tract Community Farm, Albany, California, United States - DLSLS.C.R1 | ecosystem: Environmental > Terrestrial > Soil > Agricultural land | place: USA...
TCGGGTAGGCGAACGTCACCCCGAAGGCGACGACGACCGCCATGATGTGAACGGAGAGGACGACGTCGTAGAAGTAGATCGCGGGACCAAGCATGTCCCGCAACCTACTCAGAACGTCGGCGTGTACTTCCCGAACACGTCACCCATCGCGCCGCAGACCTCGCCGAGCGAGCAGCGGTCGCGCAGTGCGTCCTTGATGAACGGCAGCAGGTTGTCGGTGCCGCGGGCGGCCTCGCGCAGCGCCTCCAGCCGGGACTCGACCAGCGCGGCGTCGCGATCGGACTTGAACTTCGCAAGTCGCTCCACCTGCTCGCGCTCGGACTCCGGGTCGACACGCAGCAGGTCGGGCACCTCGACCTCGTCCTCCTCGTAGGAGTTCACGCCGACCACGATGTCCTGGCCGATCCGGTAGCGCTCCTGGTAGCCCCAGGCGCTCTCGTCGATCTCGCCGGTGATGAACTGGATCGCGTGGACGGAGCCGCCCAGGGAATCGACCTTGTCGATCAGCTTCTGCGCGCGCTCCTCGATCTCGTCGGTCAGCGACTCGACGAAGTACGAGCCCGCGAAGGGGTCGACGGAATCGGTCGCCCCCGACTCGTGGGCGATGATCTGCTGCGTGCGCAGCGCGATCTTCGCGGCGCGCTCGGTGGGCAGCGCCAGCGCCTCGTCGAACCCGTTCGTGTGCAGCGACTGCGTCCCGCCGCACACCGCGGCGAACCCCTGCAGCGCCACCCGCACGATGTTGTTGTAGGCCTGCTGCGCGGTCAGCGTCACGCCGCCGGTCTGCGTGTGGAAGCGCAGCATCATCGACTTCGGGTTCTGCGCGCCGAAGCGGTCGCGCATGATGTGCGCCCACATCCGCCGGGCGGCGCGGAACTTCGCCACTTCCTGGAAGACGTTGTTGTGGCCGTTGAAGAAGAACGCCAGGCGCGGGGCGAAGTCGTCGACGTCCATGCCGCGGTCGACCGCCGCCTGGACGTAGGCGATGCCGGAGCACAGCGTGAACGCCACCTCCTGCACGGCGCTGCAGCCCTTCTCGCGGAAGTGGTAGCCGGAGATCGACACCGTGTTCCACTTCGGGATGTTCTTCGCGCAGTACTCGAAGATGTCGGTGGTGAGCCGCATCGTCGGCTCCGGCGGGTAGATGTAGTTGCCGCGCGCGATGTACTCCTTGAGCACGTCGTTCTGCGTCGTGCCGCGCAGCTTCTCCGACGGCACGCCCTGTTCCTCGCCGACGAGCTCGTACAGCAGCATCAGGCAGGCCGCCGGCGCGTTGATCGTCATCGACGTCGAGACCTGGTCCAGCGGGATGCCGTCGAACGCCGTGCGCATGTCGTCGATCGTGTCGATCGCGACGCCGGTGCGCCCGACCTCGCCCAGGCAGCGCGGGTTGTCGGAGTCCAGGCCGAGCTGCGTCGGCAGGTCGAACGCCATCGACAGGCCGGTGCCGCCGCGCGCGAGCAGGTAGCGGTAGCGCTCGTTGGATTCCTTCGCCGACGCGTAGCCCGCGTACTGGCGCATCGTCCAGGTCTGCTTGCGGTACATCTCGCGATGCACGCCGCGGATGTAGGGGAAGTCGCCGGGCTCGCCGAGCTCGAGCGGCTGCGGCAGGTCGGTCTCGTCGTAGAGCGGCTTGACCTCGATCCCCGAGTCGGTGAAGCGGCGCGGGTCGTCGGGCCCCACGATGGGGGCGACGGAGAGGTCGTGCTGGTCCGGGCGGTCGTCGGTCGTGGCCATGTGGCCACGAAGGTTACGCGCAGACCGGGATCCGGACCCTCACCGACTTCTTCGGCGTCTTGCCGTGGTGGACCTTGATGAACGCACGCGCCCGGACCTCGATGAACGAGCCCTTCGGCTGGCCGGCCCTCACCTTGATCGTCCGCTTGAACGGCGGCTTCTTGATCTTCTTGAGCAGCTTGCCGTCCTGGCTGAAGTCCACGCGGAAGACCTTGATCCAGACGTTGCCCTTCTTCTTGGAGCGCTTGAAGCCGAGCCGCACGGTGGTCTTGCCGCCGGGGTTGACGCAGCCCTTCACGCCCCCGAGCGTGATCGTGCCGTTGGGGTACTCGACGACGGTCGTGCCGGTGCCGGGCGGGGCGTTCTCGTCGACGATCGCGTCGGTCGACGCCATCCCGATCTGTCCGCTGCCGTCCTCCCAGACGGCGAACCCCTTGTCGTCGTTGGCGATCGACACGTCGAGGTCGGCGAAGACCTCCGTGCCGCGCGCGATCGTCACCGTGCTGAACGTGGAGCCGTCCTTCGAGGTGGAGAAGCGCAGCCGGTTGCTCGGGTCGCTGCCGTTCGTGCGCCACACGCCGGCGACCGTGCCCGACGGGCCCTCGGTCAGGTCCGTGATGTAGCCCTGCTGGGACTCGGCTTCGACCGGCGGGCCGAAGTCCGCGGTGCTGAGCTTGCGGACCAGCACGTGGCGGAACGTCCCGCCCGGCTCGACGGTGAGCACGTAGGTGCCGCTGGGCCCCGAGGCCACGCGCGACTCGTCGACGGCGTCGACGAACTGCGCGGGGGCGCTCCAGCTCGAGCTCTGCGACGGATCGGCGCCGGGCGTCATGCGCCAGAACCACGCGGGCCCGTCGTGGGCGACGCCGAACATGCCGCCGTCGCCCGTCGGGACGACCTGGATGTCGTAGTTGAAGTGGCCCGGGCCGATGCTCGGCAGCTGCGCGACCGGGCCGCCGGCGGCCTCGGCGCCGTCCAGGCGCGCCGCGAACACGTTGCCGCCGCCGTTGAAGGACGCGATCGTCACCTCGCCGTTGGGGAACAGCACCGGCTCGGTCTTGTCGGTGCCGGCGATCCCGGTGGTCGTGGCCTTGTAGACCGGGATGCCCGTGAACCACGTGACGCCGCCGTCGGTCGAGCGCGCCAGGTATGCGTCGTTGCGCACGTAGCGCGCCATGAAGATGTAGAGAGAGCCGTCGGCGGCGCGCAGCAGCCACGGCTTGTCGGCCTCGGGCTTGTCGGCGGGCAGCCCCATGTTCACGACCTGCGGGGCGCAGGTCGTCGTGCCGCGCGGCACGTTGCACTCCATCGTGGTGTCGCCGTTCTGCCACACGACGTGGGCGGTGCCGGTGACGGGCTCGACGAGGACGTGGGGCGAGTTGCCCTGGCCGAGCGAGAAGCGCGTGCCGGCCTGGGCGGCGGCCGGGAGGAGCGCCAACGCGGCGGTCGAGGTGAGCAGGAGCAGGTGGCGTCTCACACGCTGACCCTAACCTGTGGACATGAGGGTAAAAGTGCGGCTGTTCGCCGTCCTACGCGAGCGGGCCGGGAGCGAGACCGTGGAACTCGAGCTCGCCGACGGCGCGACGGTGCGCGATGCGATCGACGCGGTCTCGTTCGCCGACGGCGTGCCGGTCCTGATGGCGGTCAACCGCGAGGTGGCTGCCGAGGACGTCGTGCTGGCCCCGGGCGACGAGCTGGCCCTGATCCCGCCGGTCAGCGGCGGCGCGATCCACACCGAGCCGCTGTCGGTCGACGCGCTGGTCGAGCGCGTGCGCGACCCGCGCGCCGGCGCGGTCGTCACGTTCTCCGGGGTGACGCGCGAGGTCGACTTCCTCGACTACGAGGCCTACACCGAGATGGCCGCCGAGCAAATCGACGTGATCGTCGCCGACGCCATCGAGCGCCACGGGCTGTGCCGCGCCGCGGCCGACCACCGCGTCGGCAGGGTCGAGCTGGGCGAGCCGAGCGTGATCGTCGCCACCAGCGCGCCCCACCGCGACGCGGCGTTCGCCGGCGCGCGCGAGATCATCGATGAGATCAAGGCCCGCGTGCCGATCTGGAAGCGCGAGGAGGGCGAGTGGATCCATCCCGCCTGAGGGACCTGCCGAGTGTCGACCGGCTGGCGACCTCGGTCGCGAAGGCGGTGCTGGCCGAGCGCCGCGACGAGCTGCTGGGCGGCGCCCGCGACGATGCCGACCTGGTCGAGCGCGCGGCCGCGCGGCTTCGCCCTTCGCAGCGACGGGTGGTGAACGCGACCGGCGTGATCGTCCACACGAACCTGGGCCGCGCGCCGCTCGCCGATGACGCGCGGGCCGCGGTGCTGCGCGCGGCGACCGGCTACTCGAATCTGGAGCTCGATCTCGCCGAGGGCCGGCGCGGCTCGCGCCACGACCACGTCGCCGCGCTGCTGCGCGAGCTCACCGGGGCCGAGGGGGCGCTGGTGGTCAACAACTGCGCCGCCGCGGTGCTGCTGGCGGCCGCGGCGCTGGCCGGAGACGGGCGCGAGGTGGTCGTCTCGCGCGGGCAGCTGATCGAGATCGGCGGCTCGTTCCGGATCCCCGACGTCGTGGCCCAGTCGGGCGCCGTGCTGCGCGAGGTGGGCACGACGAACCGCACGCGGCTGCGCGACTTCGCGGCGGCGCTGGGCGACGCGACCGGCGCGATCCTGCGCGCGCACCCGAGCAACTTCCGCGCGGTCGGCTTCGTCGAGGACGTGTCGATCGAGGCGCTGTGCGGGCTCGGCGTGCCGGTGATCGACGACGTCGGGTCGGGCGTGCTGGCCGACGACGTCGAGCTGCTGGCCGAGGAGCCCTCGGTGCGGCGCTCCGTGCGCGCCGGCGCGGCGCTCGTCTGCTTCAGCGGCGACAAGCTGCTCGGCGGCCCGCAGGCCGGCGTGCTCGTCGGGACGGCGGAGGCGGTGGCCGCGTGCGTGCGCCATCCGCTGGCGCGGGCGCTGCGGATCGACAAGCTCTCGCTGGCGGCGCTGGAGGCGACGCTCGCGATCTACCGCGATCCCGAGCGCGCGCGGCGAGAGATCCCGGTGCTCGCGATGCTCGAGGCCGACCCCGGCGTGCTGCAGGCGCGGGCGGAGCGGCTCGCGAGCGCGATCGGCGGTGAGGTCGTGGAGGCGGTGGCGAAGGTGGGCGGCGGCGCGCTGCCGCTGCTCGAGCTGACCGGGCCGGCCGTGGCGCTGCACAGCGGTAGCCCGGACGAGACCGCCGCGCGGCTGCGGGCAGGCGACCCGCCGGTGCTCGCCCGCATCCAGGACGGCCGCGTGCTTCTGGACCCGCGCACGATGGCCGACGAGGAGGTCGAGTGGGTGGCGGCGGCGCTCCGCTGACCGTCGGCACCGCGGGTCACATCGACCACGGCAAGACGACGCTGGTCCGGGCGCTCACGGGCGTCGACACCGACCGCCTGCCGGAGGAGCGCCGCCGCGGCATGACGATCGAGCTGGGCTACGCGCCGCTGGTGCTGCCGAGCGGCCGGCAGTTGAGCGTGATCGACGTGCCGGGGCACGAGAAGCTGGTGCGCACGATGGTCGCGGGGGCGACCGGGATCGACCTGTTCCTGATGGTGGTGGCGGCCGACGACGGCGTGATGCCGCAGACGCGTGAGCACCTGGCCGTGCTGCGCAGCCTCGGCGTGGCACGGGGGGTCGTGGCGATCACGAAGGCGGATCTGGCCGACCCGGCGCCGGCGGCTGCCGCGGCGGCGGAGCTGATGCCCGAGGCGGAGGTGGCGACGGGCGCCGAGGCGGTCGCGGCGGCGCTGGACCGGGTCGCTGGTGAGCTGCCGTCGCGCGCCGACCGCGAGGGCCCGGCGCTCCTGCACGTCGACCGCTCGTTCACGATCCACGGCGCGGGGCGCGTCGTCACCGGGACGCTGTGGTCGGGCTCGATCGGGCGCGGCGACGAGCTGCTGGTGCTTCCCGCGGGCACGCGCGCGCGGGTACGTGGCGTCCAGGTCCATGACCAGCACGTCGAGCGCGCGGCGGCGGGCCAGCGCGTCGCGGTCAACCTTCGCAACGCCGAGCCCCTGCGCGGCGACGCCCTGTCCTCCGAGCCCATCGAGCCGACCCACATCCTCGACGTCGTCCTCGACACGCGCATCGAGCACGGGACGCGCGTCCACGTCCACCACGGCACGCGCGAGGCCGCCGCCCGCATCGCCTGGCTCGGCGGCCACTTCCACCAGCTGCGCTGCGAGCGCCCCCTGATCGCCCGCCGCGACGACCGCCTCGTCATCCGCTCCGTCGCCCCCGCCGACACCCTCGGCGGCGGCCGCGTCCTCGACCCCGCCGCCCGCCGCCACGGCCCGTCCACCGACGTCACCGTCCACCTCACCCGCCTCGAGCGCGGCGAGACCGGACTGGGGGGACAGTCCCCACAGTCCGCTCCGCCCCCCCAAACCGGACTGACGGGACCCACTCCCGAGTCGCACGCCATGCTCGAGCGCCTGCTCGCCGCCGGGCACGAGCCGCCCGCGCACGACACGTTCGAGCCGGACGAGCAGAAGCTGCTCGCCGAGCTCAGGCACGCCGGGATGGCCGAGCGCGTCGGGCCGTTCACGTTCCACCCCGACGTGCTCGCGCAGGTGCGCGAGACGGTCGTCGCGATCATGCGCGCCGAGGGGACGATCACGCTCGCGCGCTTGCGAGACGAGCTGCACACCAGCCGGCGCTACGCGCAGTCGCTGCTCGAGCACCTCGACGCGCAGCGCGTCACGCGGCGGGTCGGCGACGAGCGCGTCCCCGGCTCGCGCGCCTAGCGGTGCAGCGGGCCGACGGCACTCGCCTATAGCCTGCGTTCAATGGCCACCTGCCTTGTGACAGGTGGCGCGGGGTTCCTGGGTTCGCACCTCTGTGACGAGCTGCTGCGACGGGGCCATCGCGTCATCTGCGTCGACAACCTCGAGACCGGCTCGCTGACCAACATCGAGCACATCCGCGTGCCCGAGTTCGTGCACCTGAACACGGACATCATCACGCCGTACTTCGTCGACGAACCCGTCGACCTCGTCTACCACCTCGCCTCGCCGGCATCGCCGATCGACTACCTGCGCCTGCCGCTGCACACGCTCAAGGTCGGCTCGCACGGCACGCACCACACGCTCGGCCTGGCGAAGAAGCACCGCGCGCGCTTCCTCATCGCCTCCACGTCCGAGGTCTACGGCGATCCCCAGGTCCACCCGCAGGCGGAGGACTACTGGGGCCACGTCAACCCGATCGGCCCCCGCGGCGTCTACGACGAGGCCAAGCGCTACGCCGAGGCCCTCACGATGGCCTATCACCGCCAGCAGGGCGTCGACACGGCGATCATCCGGATCTTCAACACCTACGGCCCCAGGATGCGCCCGCACGACGGCCGCGCGATCCCGACGTTCTTCCGCCAGGCGCTCACCGACCGGCCGATCACGGTCTTCGGGACGGGCAGCCAGACGCGGTCGTTCTGCTACGTCGACGACCTGATCCGGGGCATGATCGCGCTGGCCGAGAGCGGCGAGCACATGCCGGTCAACGTCGGCAACCCGGACGAGTTCACGCTGCTCGAGCTGGCCGAGACGATGATCGAGGTCACGGGCTCGAAGTCGGAGATCGTCTACGAGGCGCTGCCGACCGACGATCCCAAGCAGCGCAAGCCGGACATCGGGCGGGCGCAGAAGGTGCTCGGCTGGCAGCCGGAGGTCAAGCTGCGCGAGGGCCTGGAGAAGACGCTCGACGGCGCCGGGAGGGGCGCGTTGATCGGCGCCATGCCGTGAGTTTCGCGTTACTTCTGCGACGCTTTGGCGTTAGGAGCATGTGAATGCCCCAACAGCCGGGCACGGTCGAGAACGCGCAGGACAGGGAAGCGCGCACGGAGCAGGCTCTCGAGCCGGCCGGTTTCCCCCTGCCCGGCCGCGATGTCCGGTCCAAGCGGCCGCCGTTGCTCAGCTTCCTGCTGCGGATGGACACGATGCGCCAGGCGGGGCGCGTGCTGTCGCTGCTGGCGCTCGACTTTCTCGCGCTCTTCGGCGCGATCCTGACGGCGCTGTGCCTGAAGGCGGCACTGCGCCATGCCTGGGACTTCGACGTCTCCTTCCGGCAGACCAAGGACTACTTCCCGCTCGCCTACCTCGTGACCGTGCTGCTGTTCGCGCGCTCCGGCCTGTACACGAACCGCGCCGAGCGCCCGGGGCTCGCGCGGATCGTCGCCTCGCTGTTCCAGACGATGGCGCTGGTCTTCGCCTTCGCGGTCGTCAACGGCAACGAGTACTCCAGCTACTACATCTTCTACGGCTCGCTGTTCTTCGCCGTCGCCTACGTCACGACGCTGCGCTTCGTCTACGAGCGCGCGACCGGCGTCGTCCTGCGGGCCGCGGGCTACCAGCGCCGCACCGTCCTGGTGGGGACGGGCGAGCACATCGAGGACGTCGCGGGCGCGCTGCGCGACGGCAGCGACACGTCGATCAACGTCATCGGATTCGTCTCGATCACGCCGCGTCCCGACAACGGGATCGTGTCGCTCGGGACGCTCGACCGCATGCCCGAGGTGCTGGAGGAGCACCGCGTCGACGAGGTCATCATCGCCGACCCCGACTTCCCCCAGCAACAGGCGGTCGAGCTCGTGGACCAGTGCCATCAGCGCGGCGTGCGCGTGCGGATCGCGCCGTCGACGATGGAGATCCTGGTGCACCGCGCAGAGTTCGTCCCGGGCCAGTCGGTGCCGCTGTTCGAGCTGCGCCCGCCGGTCTTCGAGGGCATCGACTTCCTGCTCAAGCGCACGTTCGACGTCGTCGGTGCCGCGCTGCTGCTCCTCTTCCTCAGCCCGTTCTTCCTGGCGATCGCGGTGGCGATCAAGCTCAGCTCGCGCGGCTCGGTCTTCTACCCGTCGCAACGGCCCGGCATCGGCGGCGTGTCGTTCGCGTGCTGGAAGTTCCGCACGATGTACCGCGACGCCGACCAGCGCCAGGCCGACCTCGAGTCGATCAACGAGGCCAGCGGCGCGCTGTTCAAGATCAAGGACGACCCGCGGATGACACCGGTCGGGCGGATGCTGCGGCGCTTCTCGCTCGACGAGCTGCCGCAGCTGTGGAACGTGATCCGCGGCGAGATGTCGCTCGTCGGCCCGCGGCCGCTGCCGCTGCGCGACTACGAGCGCCTCGACGACTGGCACAAGAAGCGCTACCTCGTGCTCCCGGGGATCACCGGCCTGTGGCAGATCTCGGGCCGCTCGGAGCTCGACTTCGACGACCTCGTGCGCCTGGACTTCCTCTACCTCGAGCGCTGGTCGGTCTTCCTGGACCTCAGCATCCTGGTGAAGACGGTGCCGGCGGTGCTGAGCCGCCGCGGCGCGTTCTAGTCCGTCTTCGCCCTGAAGCGCCCGTGGGCCAGCAGGGGCCCGTAGCGGTGCGCCGACCGCGCCCCGAAGCCCGCCCACGCGTACCAGCGGTACGTCGCGCCGGCGGTGAGGCGGTGCGTGCGGCCGTGGAAGCGCCAGCTCCTGGCGAGCCGGAAGCGCGGATGCTCCGGCCAGGCGCTGAGGACCTTGCGCTTGCCGCGGAAGACCTGGACGTTGTAGTAGTCGGCGGCGCGCACGGAGCGCCACCGCAGGCGGACGGGCTGCAGCGCGGCGGGCGGCGTGGTGGCCGTGGCGCTGCGGACCGTCGCGTTGCCGGCTGCGTCGAAGGCCGTGACCGTCCACGTGTAGGTCGACGCGGGCGCGAGCTCGCTGTCGGCGGCCGAGCCCGATGTCGCGGGCCCGTCGGCGAGCGTGCGCGGGGCGGTGCCGTCGCGCACGACCGTCACGCGGACGGCGTCGGCGCCTGCGCTCCAGTGGATGTCCGCGCGGCGGGTGGCGGCGGTGACGGCCACACCGTCGAGCGCCGGCGGCGTCGTGTCGTAGTTCAGGGCGAAGACCAGGGGCGCGCTGACGTTGCCGGCCAGGTCGCGGCAGGTGCCGGTGGGCGACGCGCCGGCGGCGTCCGGCCCGGCGTAGGTGAGCGTGGTGCACGACGCGATGCCGGAGAGCGCGTCCTTGCCCGACCACGCGATCGCGACGGGCGCCGTGAACCAGGAGCCGGCGTCGGGGGCGCGCGCCGCGGCCGCCGTGACGCCGGCCGGCGCGGTCTGGTCGATGCGGACGGGGACGCTTGCGGTGACCTGCGCGGCCCCGTTCCATGCTGTGCACATGATCTCGGTGCCGGCCGTGTCGGCGGTGAGGGTCTGGGTGTCGCAGCCCAGCGAGGCTGTCTCGTTGAGCAGCGTCCACTTCACGGTGACGGGCCCGACGTACCAGCCGTTGTCGCCGGCCGGGCCGGTCACGGTGGAGTCGATGATGGGAAGCGTCGCGAGCGCCGGCGCGGCGGTGAGCAGCGCGGCCACGAGGGTGGCGGTGAGGACGCGCCTCATGGCCGCACCTCGTGCGCGGCGCGGCCGGCGACGACGCCGCCGCCGAGGGCGAGCGCCAGTAGGAGCGCGCCCGCGAGCGCGAGCGCCGTATCGTCGCTCGACGACGGCGACGTGGCGAAGGACGCCGGCGCGACCATCACGTCCGGCCGGCCCGAGGTGACGCGCCGCGAGGGGGCGCGTGGCGAAGCGGTGCGGTGGCGGGCGCGCGCGGGCCTGGGGGCGGCGGCAGGCGCCGCGGTCGCAGCGGTGGAGGTGGCGGCGGCGGGCGTGGCGGCGGCCGGCGTGGCGGTCGCCGGGGTCGAGATGGCGGGCGTGCTCGCGGCCGGCGCGGAGGTGGCCGGCGCCCGCGGAGCCGGCGCGGAGGCGGCCGGCGCGGGATCCGGCGACGGCCCGCCGGCGACCGGGCTCGGGTCCGGTGATGGCGCGCCCGCGGCGAGGGCCGACGGCGCCCCGGCGAGCGCGAGTCCGACCGCGCATGCTGCCAGGCCCCGTTTCACCTCATCGACCCTCGTTGGAAGTGGTCCGTGCTCACGCTACGCCTGCCCTGTGCGGCCCGCAACCGCGCTGTCCGACGGGCGGGATCCCGCCGGCTGCGGCGGCAGCCGGCGGGGGTTCCCGGATGTCTCACTCAGGCCTGCGCCGCGCCCTGCGACGTGCCGTTCGTGTTGCCGGCGGCCGACAGGGCGGCCGAGGCGTTCGACTGCATCAGCGCGCCGAGCTGGCCGAAGGCCAGGTTCGACGGGCACCACTGCGTCGACGTGGCCGCGGACATCGCGTGCTGCGCGTTGAACGCCGCCTGGCCGATCCCCTGAACGGCGCCGCAGCAGCCGCCGGCCCACTGGCCGGCCGTCTGCGTCGTGCCGTTCGTGTTGCCCGCCGACGAGTTCGCCGACGAGCTGTTGGACTGGCTCACGTCCCCGCCCGCCATGACCGGCACGAGCGGATGGTCCTCACGGGGCTTGAACCCGAACAGGTCGAACGAGCCGGCGACGTTGCTCGCGCCGGTCTGCGTCGACGTTGCCTGGGAGCCTGCCCCCTGGTAGTTCTGCGCCAGCTGGCCGATGCCCTGAACCGTCGGGCTTGCCGGATGGCACGTGGCGCACGGGCTCGGCTCGCAGGCCGTGCACGGCACCCACGGCGCTCCACCGGCCACCTGCTCGGCGGTCTGCGTCGTGCCGTTCGTGTTCCCCGCCGACGAGGTCGCCGAGGAGCTGTTGGACTGGTTGACGTCGCCGCTGCCGGCGCCCGGGCTCAGGATCGAGACGGAGATCGCATGATTGCTCGGGTCGGTCTGGACCGACGTCCCCAGCGAAGCGGCCGACTGATGGTTGTCAGCCTCCTGGCCGATCCCCTGGACGCCACCGCAGCAGCCGCCGGCCGCCTGGGCCGCCGTCTGCGTGGTGCCGTTCGTGTTCCCCGCCGACGATGTCGCCGAGGAGCTGTTGGTCTGGTTGACGTCCCCGCTGCCGGCACCCGGGCTCAGGATGTTGACCGAGATCGCCTGGTTGGTGGGGTTCGTCTGCGTCGAGGTCGCCTGCGAGCCGGCCTCCTGGCTGCTGGAGGCAGCCTGGCCGATCGCCTGCGTCCCGGTGCAGCACGCGCCGCTTCCCGCCTGCTCGGCGGTCTGCGTGGTGCCGTTGGTGTTGCCCGCCGCGGACGTCGCCGCGGAGGTGTTGGACTGCGTGACGTCCCCGGTCCCAGCGTGCGGGCTCAGGATGTTCACCGAGATCGCCTGGTTGGTCGGGTTGGTCTGCGTCGACGTGGCCGTCGAGGACGCGGACTGCTGGTTGGTGGCCAGCTGGCCGATGTCCTGGCTGCCCGGCGCCGGCGCCACGTCCGCCCACGCGCTTGCGCTGAGGGCCAGCACGAGGGCTGCCGTCAACGCCACGCAGGCGAGGATGCTCTTGCGCATCAGTTGTGACTCCTTCGTCGTTGTTTGCAGATGTGACGACGAAGGCGGGCTAGCCGGGGTGCTCGAGCCGCCGTCCCATCGCGGCACGAGCGCGTTGTCGCAACGCGGCGACCGGCTCGCCGGGTCCCGCCGGACCCGCGAGCAGGAATGCCAGGACGAGCGCGAGGAAGAGTGCTGTGCCGCCGCCGCCCGCGGCGGCGCCCTCCTGGGTGAAGTCCGCGAGCCGGTGCGCGGGCGGCCCCGTCGGCCGGCGCGCCGGCGCTCGGCGGGTCGCTCGCGGCGCGGCGGGCCGCGCGGTGCGCGCGGTCGTGGCCGGTCGCGGTGCGATCGCCGAGGCGGTCGTGATCAGGGGCGCCGCGGTGGTGTTGGCGGCGGCCACGTGCGCGGGCGCCGGGGCGCTCCGGTGCGGAGCTCGATGACGCGGCGCGTGGGAAGTCTGCTTCGGGGCGGGTGCGACCGGCGCGGTGCCGCCGGTGGAGGCCGCGCTGACGGTGCGGGGCGCCGGGGACGCGGCGAAGGTGGCGGGTGTGGGTGGGGTCGGCGGGGTGGCCGGCGTCGGCGGCGTGGGCGGGGTCTGTACGACCGGTGTGCCCGGGGTCGGCGGCGTGGGAGGCGTGGTCGGTGCGACCATGCCTCCTGTCGCCGAGTTCGTCTGTGTGACGGGGCCGGTGACGGCGCCCGGGCTGTCGATGACGACCTGGACGTTGACGTTCACCGGCCCCGTCTGGGCGGCCGCGCCGGTACCCGCGGCCGCATCTCCTGCGTCCCCGGGCGTGATGACGACCTGCACCGACACCGGCTGCGGCGCGCTGAGGTCTGCGCGCGCAACGGGGGCGGTCGCGGACATGGCGGTCGCCCCAACCAGCATCCATCCGCGGAGGCCGATCATCTCGCGCTAGATGCCACCTGCGCGCGCGAGCGATCCATACATGGGCATGTATCGCCTGATATCGCGGCGTATGCAGACGTTTTGCTTGCGTGACCCCGCTACGGCGGCGTAGCGTCCGCCCATGACCGGGGAGACCAGGTCGCGCGAGATCGAGGCCCACCTGCCGCTGGTCCGCAGCATCGCCCGGCGCTACGCGAACCGCGGCGAGCCGGTCGAGGACCTCGTCCAGGTCGGCACGATCGGCCTCATCAAGGCGGTCGACCGCTTCGACCCTGCCCGCGGGCGCTCGCTTGCCGCGCTGGCCCGCCCTTCGATCGAGAGCGAGATCCGCCACCACCTGCGCGACCGCGCATCGGTGCTGCGCGTGCCGCGCACCGAGCACGAGGCCGCCGCGAGCCGCGGCGAGAGCGCCGCGGCGCAGGCCGTCGCGCTGCGCGAGGAGCTCGCGCCCGGCCGCGACGACTCCGACGCGACCGAGGCCCGGCTGCTGCTGGCCCGCGGCACCACCGTGCTCGACGAGCGCGAGCGCCGGCTGCTGCACCTGCGCTATGTCGAGGATCGAAGCCAGGCCGAGATCGCCGCCGAGCTCGGGCTCTCGCAGGCGCACGTGTCGCGGCTCCTGCGTGCCGCGCTGGACCGCGTCCGCGGCGAGATCGAGGGCGAGCCGGAGCCGGAGGCGCCCGCGCCGCCGGGCGCTCCGCCGCGCAGCGGGCGCCTGCTGCTGCGCCTCCCGCAGTCGCTGCACGGCGAGCTCGCCGCGGAGGCCGAGCGCGAGGGCGTCGCTCTCAACACGTTCATCGCCGGCACGCTGGCCAGCGCGATCGGCTGGCAGGACCCGGATGGCGGCGTGCCGCGCGCGCGGCGGCGGCCGCCGAGCCGCCTGCTGCTCGTCAACGCGATCGTGATAGCCATCGCGGCCGTGACGGGAATCGCGCTCCTCCTGGCGGCTTGGCTCGGGTAGCGGCGGCGGCGGCCGTGTGCGCCCTGACGCTCACCG
>Ga0308175_100001971_pt1 | contig 13915 bp, 7 predicted proteins | sample PhyCR1_3_FD_203893 | JGI IMG/M metagenome (GOLD analysis project Ga0308175, IMG submission 203893) | Soil microbial communities from UC Gill Tract Community Farm, Albany, California, United States - DLSLS.C.R1 | ecosystem: Environmental > Terrestrial > Soil > Agricultural land | place: USA...
CCGCTCAGCTTTCGCAGGACGCTGCCATCGCGCCGCGTCACGGTCCAGTCATAGCGAAGCGAGTCTTCGTCCAGATCCTCGGTGCCGGCGGAGGTCAGCGCGACGCGCAGTGGAAGCGCACCCGCCGGCTTGTCCACGTCGACCGCGACGAGCGGCTTGCGATTGCCCGCGGCGTACTCGACGCGCACGATCCGCGCATCCTCGTTCCCCTGGAACCATGTGGTCCCGTACTCGAGGACGTAGAGGTCGCCGTTAGGCCCGAACTGCATGTCGATCGGGTTGCTGAACTTCTGGCTCGGCATGAACCGCTCCATCGACGCGAAATCACCATTCGGCTTCATGGTGACCGCCATGATCCAGCCGCGCATCCAGTCGTAGATCAGAAGCTTCCCGTCGTACCACTCCGGGAAAGGCCTCGCCGCGCGGGCAAAGTCGTCGCGGTGAAAGACGGGTCCGGCCATCGCCGTACGACTGCCGCTGCCGACGAGGGGAAACTCCGCGGACGCACCGTACGGGTACCAGATGAATGCGTCGCGCGCCGGAGGGAGCACGGTCAGCCCGGTGTTGTTGGGTGACGTGTTGCGCGGCAGCACCGGATCGAACGGGTAGCCGGACTGCACGGTGACCGAATCGATGAACGTCGTCCTGATGTACGACTTGTTGTCGCCGATGAAATACGGCCAGCCATAGTTCCCTGCGCGGCGCGCCTGGTTCACCTCGTCATAGCCGCGCGGACCGCGCCCGACGGAATCCTCTGGCGCGTCGGGACCGACGTCGCCCCAGTAGAGAAATCCACTGCGTGGATCGACGGCGATCCGATACGGATTGCGATGACCCATCGTGTAGATCTCGGGCCGCGTCTTCGGTGTTCCCCGCGCAAAGAGGTTCCCCTCGGGGATGGTGTAGCTGCCGTCAGGCTCGGGATGGATGCGAATGATCTTGCCGCGAAGGTCGTTGGTGTTCGCCGAGGACTTCTGCGCGTCCCACGGTGAGCGGCCCGGCCGCTCATCGATCGGCGCGTAGCCTGTCGCAAATGGATTCGAGTTGTCGCCGGTGGACAGATAGAGATTGCCGTTGCCGTCGAAGGCGATCGAGCCACCGGTGTGGCAGCACTTGTCACGCTGCGTCACCACCTCGAGGAGCACCTTCTTCGATGCGAGGTCGAGGGAATCGCCCTTCATGTCATAACGGGCGAGGACGTTCTTCGGCTCCGGGCCCGCTGGCGAGTAGTACATGTAGATCCAGCCATTCGTCGCGAAGCCCGGGTCGGCGGCGAGGCCGAGCAGGCCATCTTCCGCTTCGCTGCTGTCCGCGTACTTCGTGCTGACGGGGATCGTCGCGATGCGCGTCACCTTGCCGGTCGCTGGACTGTACAGGTTCACGAAGCCGTGGCGCTCGATGAAGATCACGCGCTCGTCGCCGAGGACGGCGAACTCGGTCGGCTCGTCGAGCTTTTCGGTGAGCGCGACTTTCGTGAAGCGATTCTCCTCGGGGCGCGCGCGGCTGAAGTCGACCGCCTGTGTGCCCATCGCATAGCGCAATCCGCCGAGCAGGTGCTCGAGGAACAGTGGCTCGCTGTACGTCTCCTCGGTGTGGCCCATGTTGGTGTACCACGCCCGTCCGCCCTCGAATTCGTGGTACCAGCTCATCGGGTGGTGATCGCCGTTCGTCCCGCCCTGGTAGCTCTTCTCGTCGATCTCGACGAGGACGTGGATCCCCGGGTCGATCGACTTGAAGTTGTAGAACTCGTCGGTGCGCTCCCACGTGTCGGGGAGCCCTACCGTGGATGGATGGCGCTTGTCGACCACGCGGAAGGTGCCCCGCCTGACGTTCGGGTTGCCGGGATGTCCGTTGAACCAGGCGCCGGCGAGGCGCCCGTACCACGGCCAGTCGTACTCGGTGTCGGTCGCCGAGTGAATCCCGACGTATCCCCCGCCGGCCTGGATGTAGCGCTCGAAGTCATCCTGCTGCGCCGCGTCGAGGACGTCGCCGGTCGTGTTGAGGAAGACGACCGTCCGGTATCGAGCGAGATTCTTCGACGTGAATGCTCCTGCGTCCTCGGTGGTGTCGACGCTGAATCCATTCTCGGCGCCGAGCTTCCGGATCGCGGCGCGTCCAGCGGCGATGGAGCTGTGGCGGAAGCCTGCCGTCTTCGAGAAGACGAGGACGCGAGGCTGCTGCGCATGCGTCGCTACCGGGAAAGTCCACGAGGCGACGAGGAGCGTGAGCAGGGCGGTAATTTTCTGCATGGGCGATCGGGAGGGGACGGGTGGCGATCGGCCAACGACCTGATTCGAATGTGCACAGCGGCCGCTCCTCCCGATAGGCGAGGCTGCGGAGGGTCTTCCGAGCCTGAAAGTTGCGCTAGCATCGCTGTCGCGGCGCTGCCCGCATCAACTTCCGCGTTTCCGTCCCTCGCCCCGCCCCCATGCCCGCTGATGTGCTCTCCCGCAACAACGTAAAGGTCTCTGGAGCCGGCACGCAGCCGATGCTCTTCGCGCACGGGTTCGGTTGCGACCAGAACATGTGGCGGTTCATCACACCGGCCTTCGCCGACGACTACCGGATCGTCACCTTCGACTATGTCGGCGCGGGCAAGTCCGACCTGAACGCCTATGATCCCGGACGTTATGCGTCGCTCGACGGGTACGCGCAGGACGTGCTCGACGTCGACCATGCGCTCGACCTCCACGAGGTGATCTTCGTCGGGCATTCCGTGAGCTCGATGATCGGCGTCCTCGCGGCGAACCGTGAGCCGGAGCGTTTCGCGCGGCTCGTGATGATCGGCCCGTCGCCCCGCTACGTGAACGAGGGTACCAGCTACGTGGGCGGCTTCGAGCGCGCCGACATCGAGGGGCTGCTGGAGACGATGGACCGCAATTATGTCGGGTGGGCAAACTTTCTCGCGCCGGCGATCATGAAGAACCCGGAGCGCCCCGAGCTGGGGGCGGAGCTCACGGAGAGCTTCTGCTCGACCGATCCGATCATCGCGCGCCTGTTCGCCAAGGCGACCTTCTTCGCGGACAACCGCAACGACCTGCCGCGCGTCCGCGTGCCGGCGCTCGTGCTCCAGTGCACCGACGACATCATCGCACCGACGGTGGTCGGCGAGTACGTGCACCAGCAGACTCCCGGAAGCACCTTCCGGATGATGCAGGCGACGGGGCACTGCCCGCACATGAGCGCCCCGGAGGAGACGATCGCGCTCATCCGCGAGTACCTGCAGTCGGCGGCGATTGCCTGACGGCGGCGCACCGGTGAGGGAGCTCACGGCCGGCGAGATGCTCGACCGGCTTCCCTGTGGCGTGGTCTCCTTCGTGGACAACGGGACGATCGTCGCCATCAACGCTCCGCTCGCGGCGCTGCTCGGCTACGAGCGCGGCGAGCTGGCCGGCCGGCACGTCGAGACGCTGCTCTCGATCTCGGCGCGAATCTTCTTCCAGACGCACCTGTTCCCGCTCGTTCGCCTGCACGGCCGCGCCGAGGAGATGTTCGTCCTCTTCCGGTGCAAGGACGGGCGCGACGTCGGCACGCTGCTCAACGCCGTCAGGCACGAGCTCGAGGGCGGCGCGGTCACGGACTGCGTGGTCATGGAAGTACGCGAGCGGCAGAAATTCGAGGACGCACTGATCCGCGCGAAGCAGGCCGCCGAAGCCGCCACTGCCGCGCTCGAGCGACGGACCCACGAGATCGAGCAGGCGAACGAGCTGCTCGAGCAGCAGACCGTCGAGCTCGAGCTGCAGCAGCACCAGCTGCAGGACTCGACCGCCGAGCTCGAGGCGCAGGCGGAGGAGATGGCCGCCATCAACGACCAGCTGGTGGCGCGCACGCACGACCTCGAGCAGGCACGGAACGTGGCCGAAGAGGCGAACCGGGCGAAGAGCCAGTTCCTCGCCGTGATGAGCCACGAGCTGCGGACACCGTTGAACGCGATCGGCGGCTACGCGCAGCTCATCGATCTCGGCGTCCATGGCGCAGTCACCGATGCCCAGCACGAAGCGCTCGCCCGCATCACGCGAAGCCAGCGCCACCTCCTCTCGCTGATCAACGAAGTGCTCAACCTCGCGCGAATCGAGTCGGGGCACGTCGAATACGCGACAGAGGACGTGCCGCTCGCGGAGGCGGTGGCAGCGGTGATGCCGATGGTCGAGACACAGATGCTCGCCGCGGGACTCACCTACGAGACTGCAGTCGCGCCGGAGCTCGTCGCCCGCGCCGATCGCGAGAAGATCCAGCAGATTCTCATCAACCTGCTCACCAACGCCCTCAAGTTCACGCCGTCGGGTGGGCGCCTAACGGTGACCGGCCGCCGCGACGGCGACGGCTGCGTCGCCCTCGACGTCGCCGACTCGGGGATCGGCATCGCGGCCGACAAGCTGGAGAGCGTCTTCGAGCCCTTCGTCCAGGTGGACGTCAGCCACACGCGTCGCCGCGAGGGCTCGGGACTCGGGCTGGCGATCAGCCGCGACCTCGCACGCGGAATGGGCGGCGACCTCCGCGCCCGCAGCGAGCTGGGACGAGGCTCGACCTTCAGCCTCGTGCTGCCAGCCCCTTGAAGGTGCTCCTCCGACGGCGGAGCCACTACCGTACCGGGAACGATCGACATACGCTCCGGTTCCCGGAGATTCGGCGCGGATCGAAGTCCTGTCGCCGCCACCTCGAGCCTGGACCGAGATGCACATCGCTCCCGATGCGGATTGGCCGACGCTGCTCACCCGCGCGCGCAGCGCGACGCCGGAAGCGTTCGGCGAAGGCGGACGCCCGCTCAACCTGATCGGCGGCGAGTGGGCGCGGCCGGGGAAGCCGCGCACCGTGCACTCACCGGTGGACGGCCGCGAGCTCGCTCCGCTGCCGATGCTGGGTCTCGACGACGCCTACGCCGCGGTGCGGAAGGCGAAGGAGCAGGCGGCCGAGTGGGCGCGCGTCGATCTCGACGAGCGCCGCCGGCGGGTGAGCGAGTGCCTGACGGCGCTGCGCGAGCACCGCGACCTCATCGCCCGGCTGCTCATCTGGGAGATCGGCAAGCCGCTCAAGCAGGCGGAAACCGACGTCGACCGCTGCATCGACGGCGTCGAGTGGTACATCCGTGAGATCGAGTCGATGCTCGACGGACGCGAAGCGTTAGGCGTGGTCTCCAACATCGCGTCGTGGAACTATCCCTACTCGGTGCTGATGCACGCGGTGCTCGTCCAGGCACTGGCTGGCAACGCAGTGGTCGCCAAGACGCCGACCGACGGCGGCCTGCTCTCGCTCACTGTCGGCTTCGCACTGGCGCGTCGTGCCGGGCTTCCCGTCACCCTGCTCAGCGGATCGGGGGGCGAGCTCGGTCCCGCGCTCGTCCGCGGGGACGACGTCGACTGTCTCGCCTTCGTCGGCGGGCGAGCGAGCGGACGAGCCGTCGCCGCCTCGCTGCTCGACACCCGCAAGCGCCACATTCTCGAGATGGAAGGCGTGAACGCCTACGGCGTGTGGGACTTCACCGACTGGAAGAAGCTCGGCGACCAGATCCGGAAGGGCTACGATTACGGCAAGCAGCGCTGCACCGCGTACGCGCGCTTCGTCGTCGAACGGAGTCTCTTCCCGCGCTTCCTCGAGACGTACCTCGTCGCGGCAAACGCGCTCAAGGTCGGCAATCCCGTCGCCGTCGCGAACGACGGCGATCCCCTGCCGACCCTCGACTTCGGCCCGCTCATCAACCGCGCGACCGCGGACTCGCTGCGGAAGTCCGTGTCGATGGCGATCGGCACCGGCGCGATCCCGCTGTTCGAGGGTCCGCTCGACGAGTCGCGTTTCGTGGAGGGACAGGACACGAGCGCGTACGTCGCGCCGGCAGCGCTGCTCAACGTCCCGCGCAACAGCACGCTCTATCATCGCGAGCCATTCGGCCCGGTGGACACCTTCGTCCTCGTCGATTCGGTGGACGAGCTGGTGGCCGAGATGAACGTCTCGAACGGCTGCCTCGTCTCCTCGGTTGCCTGCGACGACGCCGAGCTGGCGGGCGACATCGGCGCGCAGCTGCGCAGCTTCAAGGTCGGCGTCAACGCGATGCGCTCACGCGGCGATCGCGAGGAGCCCTTCGGTGGACCGGGCCAGTCGTGGCGCGGCTGCTTCGTCGGCGGGCGATTCCTCGTCGAAGCGGTGACCGACGGAGGAAAAGGATCGCCGCTCTACGGGAATTTCGCGGACTACACGTTGTTGCCGGAACGGCGATGAGGAGAGGGCGGGAGGTACTGCGGATTTTTTTAACAGGAGGCTCGGAGGGCACGGAGCGGTTGGATAGTCCGTGCGCGGCGGATCGAGCTCCTCGGCGATACGGGCATCCTCGGTACCACCTGGGAACACGCGTCGTGAGATGATCTCGCCCTACGCCCAGGAAGCACGTTGCTCGCACGCGACCGCGACCTCTTGAACGCCAGGGGGGTGAGGCTCGGGATGCCGGGTTTGAACAGCTTGGGGCAAGCAGGTGAGATGGTTTTGCCCCGCTTGCCCCCAAGCTGTTCGGCTCCAGTGAGAAGCGGCGAGCATCTCACGGCTTTTATCCAACCGCTCCGTGCCCTCCGTGACTCCTGTCAATACAATCTCCCAGCTCTGAGCTCTCATCTCTCCTCGTTTTCCTCCCAAAATCGGACAGGACGACGGCCCTCCCTGACCAATCGGCTAGCTCGTAGTCGGATCTCGCCGGAATCGGGCGAACTGGCTCTGTCGCGAGTGGTGGGGAAACTTTAGGTTCTCCGTTCCTCGAGCATCGTGGCCCAGCCACGACGCGTACGCCGTCCATGTCTCTCGTCTCCTCCTCATGCCGCTGAATTCGCCTGGTCGCCGCTCGTCAGCGACCGTGATCGCTGCGCTCCTCATCGTCGGTGGGTGTACCTCGGCCGGCAATGACAAGCCGCTGGCGCCGACGAGGGTCGTGGGTGCGCCAAGCCTCGCCGCCGCTGTCGAGACGGAGATCCCGGCCGGCGTCGTGATCAGCCAGGTGTACGGTGGAGGCGGCAACTCGGGCGCGACGTACACCAACGACTTCATCGAGATCTACAACGGATCTCTGGCCGATGTCTCCCTCGACGGTTGGTCGGTGCAGTACGCGAGCTCCGCGGGGACGACCTGGGCGGTAACCCGGATCGGTGGCACACTGCAGTCGGGGCAGTACTACCTCGTGCAGGAGTCGAAGGGCACGGGCGGGACGACGCCGCTCCCGACTGCGGACACTTCGGGCACGACCGCGATGAGCGCGACGTCAGGCAAGGTCGCGCTGGTGAGCAGCACGGTGCCACTGAGCGGGAGCTGCCCGACAGCGGTGATCGACTTCGTCGGCTTCGGCTCCGCTGCGAGTTGCTTCGAGGGAAGCGCGCCGACCGCGACGCTGGCAAACACCACCGCCGCAATCCGCAACGCCGGCGGCCAGACGGACACCGACGATAACGCAGCCGACTTCACGAAGGGCGCGCCGACCCCGCGCAATACACAGTCGCCGATACTGTCCCCGGTGCCCACCCTGACGGCGAAGATCGACCCAACGGCGCCGTTCGTGTTCGTCGGGTCGGGAGTGACCTTCACCGCCAGTGCGAAGTTCGGCGGCGTGCCGCTCGCGGTCACCTCGGCCGCGTGGACGAGCGGCAACACCGCCGTCGCGACGATCGACCCGGCGACGGGCGCGGCGACCACCCTCACGTTAGGCACCGCGAACATCTCGGCTGTGATCACCACCGACAGCGGCAGCAGGACGGTGACCACCAAGCTGACCGTCACCGGCCCGGCGAAGACGATCACCGTCTCCCCGAAGTCGTGGAACCTGAAGGGCGGGCAGTCCAAGGTCTTCACCGCTACTGCGGTGGATGAGAAGGGCAGCCCGGTCACGACGACCTACACCTGGAGCAGCTCGGACCCGACGATCGCGAGGATCGACGCGAACACGGGCGAGGCGGTCGGCCGCGCCCCCGGCACGGCGAAGATCGCCGCCACGGCGCCTAACGGTGTGTCCGACACGGCAACCGTGAACGTCACCCCCGGCAACGTCACCCTTTCGGGCCGCACCGACGCGCTGCCGGTCGGCTTCCAGACCCAGGTCTTCGTCAACAGCAGCAGCGTCGACACCCGTGGCGACTCGGTCACCAACAGCAACGTCCTCTGGTCGTCGTCGAACCCGGGGGTCGTGTCGGTGGAGGCGAGAACCGGGGTGATCACGGCGAACGCGGCCGGATCGGCAGTCATCAAGGCGACCGCGATCAGCGACGGCGTTGCCGAGGGCACGACGACGATCACCACCGGCGTCTTCCCGGTGGACCCGAACGCGCGCGTCGGCCACAACACCGAGCTCGGGATCCCGACCGACGGTGACGCGAGCGACGACAAGATCATCGCCCGCCGGCAGTACACGCTGTCATACAACGTCGATCACGGCGGCCCGAACTGGGTCAGCTGGAACCTCGATGCGACCCACAAGACCCACGGTACGAGCTCGCCGCGCTGCAACTGCTTCACCGCCGACACGGCGCTGACGCGGATGGGGATCCAGGCGTGGAACACCCAGGACTGGGTCAATGGTGGCATCTGGTCGCGCGGCCACATGTCGCCGTCGGCCGACTGGGCGGATACGACGGCCGACAATGCGCCGACGTTCTTCCTCTCGAACATGATCCCGCAGAACCAGGCGGCGAATGGCGGCGCCTGGGGCGATCTCGAGAACGACCTTCGCACGCTGGCGACGGGGAGCACGGAGATCTACATCATCGCCGGCCCGATCTTCACGAAGAACCGAAGCGGCGCTGGAGTGGACGGATTCGGCTTCATGAAGAGCAGCGGCCGCATCGCCATCCCCGATTCGATGTGGAAGGTGGCGGTCGTCGTCCCCGATGCGCGGAGTGCGAGCGGGATCGGCAGCCCGTCCGACGTGCAGGTGATCGCCATCGCGATGCCTAACGATTCGAGCGGGACCGGCACCTGGAGCCGGTACTCGACGACGATCGACAGGATCGAACACTCGACGGGGTACGACCTGCTCACCGCCCTTCCCGCCGACATCCAGTGCCGGCTCGAGGCTCGGAACTGCATCCCCGCTGCCCACCTCACCGGCGATCTCGCCGGCGGCAGCGAGGGCGAGACGCTCACCTTCAGCGCGAGCACGTCGACCGACGCCGATGCCGACGCCCTGACGTATCAGTGGAGCCTCTCCGGCCAGCCGGCCGGCAGCGGCTCGGCACTGACGCACACCTTTGCCGACAACGGCAGCTACGCAGTGCGCGTGATCGTCAGCGACGACAAGGGCGCGGCCGACACGGCGAACGCGACGATCGTCGTCGCCAACGTCGCGCCGACCGTCGGCGCCTTCGCCGGCGACACGATTCTCGAGAGCGAGACCTACTCGTCCTCGGGCACCTTCACCGATCCGGGGGCCGACAGCTGGCGCGGCAGCGTCAACTACGGCGACGGCAGCGCCACGGCTGCACTCGGCATCTCGGGGAAGAGCTTCTCCGTCGCCCATCAGTACAGCACCGGCGGCAGCTTCACCGTCGCGGTGAGTGTCCTCGACAAGGACGGTGGGATGGGCAGCGCATCGGCGCTGGTCGTCGTCCAGACGCCGCAGCAGGGCGTCGCGAACCTCTCGAACGCGCTGGCGTCGCTCGGCGGAAGCACCCTCCACAGCGCGTCGGTCGCGGTCACTGCACGCGGGCTGAATGCCGGCCAGATCAACTCGCTGCAGGTGAAGCTCGACAACGCGTCGAAGCAGCTCGATGGCGGAAGCAAGGACGCAGCGAAAAACGTCCTCGAGGCGTTCATCAACGAGCTGGAGGCGATCGCCGCCTCCGGCCGCGCGAACGGTAGCGCAGTGACGCCGATCGTGAACTATGCGCGGCGGGTGATCGCCAGCATCGGCGGCTGAGCGGCAACACTTCGCGAGAAACCCCCGGCGGCCTAACGGTCGCCGGGGGTTTTCCCGTTCGGGGACAAGTCGGAGACCAGTTGCCACCGGCCATGCCGCATCGTAGCCTCAGGGCCATGGACTCAGCGACGCAGGGCGCCGGGCGGAATGGGGAGACGGGCGCACGGATCGCGATCGTCGGCAGCGGTTTCGCCGGCCTCGGGATGGCGATCCGGCTCAAGCGCGCGCGCATCGACGACTTCGTCATTCTCGAGCGGGCGAGCGACGTCGGCGGGACGTGGCGCGACAACAGCTACCCCGGCTGCGCCTGCGACGTCGAGTCGCATCTCTACTCCTTCTCCTTCGCACTCAATCCGGACTGGTCGCGCAGGTTCGCACCGCAACCCGAAATCCAGGCGTACCTGCAGCGCTGCGCCGAGCGGTACGGGATCATCCCGCACATCCGCTTCAGCCACGATGTCACGGGCGCGCGGTGGGACGAGGCTGCACACGAATGGATCGTCGAGACCACCGGCGGTACTGTGCGCGCATCGAGCCTCGTCCTCGGCAATGGGCCGCTCAGCGATCCGGTCATCCCCGACATTCCGGGGTTGGCTGCATTCGAGGGTGAGACGTTCCACTCGGCTGCGTGGCGGCACGACGTGGACCTCACCGGCCGCGACGTCGCAGTGATCGGAACGGGGGCGTCGGCGATCCAGTTCGTCCCCCACATCCAGCCGCGCGTCAGGCAGCTCCACCTCTTCCAGCGGACGGCGCCATGGGTCATTCCCCGCCACGACCGCCCGGTCGGAGCGGGATGGCGGCGGGTCTACCGGGCGATTCCACTCGTGCAGCGCCTCGCGCGCGCGCTGATCTACGTGCGTCACGAGCTCTTCCTCATTCTCTTCCGCCATCCGCGCTGGATGAAGCGCGCCGAGGACGTCGCCCGGCGCGGATTGCGCAAGTGGATCCGCGATCCCGAACGTCGCGCACGGATGACGCCGAACTACACGATGGGGTGCAAGCGACTGCTGCTCTCCGACGACTACGTGCCGGCGGTCGCCCGGCCTAACGTCAACGTCGTGACCGCGGCGCTGCGCGAGGTGCGCGCGCACGGGATCGTCGATGCCGAGGGAATCGAGCATCGCGCCGACGTGATCATCTTCGGCACCGGCTTCCGGCCGACCGACCCGCCGCTCGCGCCCTGCGTGCATGGGCGCGGCGGCCGCACGCTCGCCGAAGTCTGGCAGGGGAGTCCGCAGGCGTATCTCGGGACGATGGTCGCCGGCTTTCCAAACCTCTTCATCCTGTTAGGGCCGAACACCGGGCTTGGTCACTCGTCGGTGGTGTTCATGATCGAGGCGCAGATCGCGCAGGTGATGCTCGTGCTTCGCGAGCTGCAGCGCCGCGGCGTTCCATCGATCGAGCCGAGCGAAGAAGCGCAGGCGGGTTTCGTAGCCGACGTCGAGCGGCGGATGCGCGACACGGTGTGGGTTGCCGGCCACTGCAAGAGCTGGTATCTCGACCGCACCGGACGAAACTCCTCGCTCTGGCCGGACTTCACATGGCGCTTCCGGCGACGGCTGCTGCGGCTGGTGCGCGGTGACTATGTGAGCGTGACACGTGCGGCGCCCGATGTCGGCTGACGGTTCGGCGGAGCCGCGCGACCGTCCGCGCCTCGGCGAGCGGATGGAGCGCGCCATCGGGTGGCTGCTCCTTCGCCTTCCGCGCCGCGTCCTCGTCGCGCTCGCCGGGAGCGCGCCGCTCGAGGTCGACGGCCAGCGCCTCGACGCCGGGATCCACCTGCTGCGCGTTGCCCGGGCGAGGCGGGTGCGGTTCGGCCTGACCGAGCCGACGATCGCTGCCGGGCGGGCGCGCTACCGGCGCGACGCTCGCGCCTTCATTGGGCCGCGCACGCGCGTCGGGTCGGTGCGCGACCTCACCGTCGCCGGCGCCGCCGGACCGTTAGGCGCGCGGCTCTATCGGCCGCCGGGCGCCAGCGTCGACCCACCGCTGCTCGTCTACCTGCACGGCGGCGGATTCGTCATCGGCGACCTCGACACCCACGACGAGCCCTGCCGGGTGCTCTGCCGCCACGCGCGGATCGCGGTGCTGAGCGTCGCGTATCGTGTCGCGCCAGAGCATCCCTTCCCCGCGGCAGTGGACGACGCCCTTGCCGCCTGGCGCTGGGCACGCCCCAACGCCGCGCCGTTAGGCATCGACCCGTCGTGCATCGCGATCGGGGGCGACAGCGCCGGCGGCAACCTGGCGGCGGTCGTCTCGCTAGTCACTGCGCGGACCGATGAAGCCCCTGCGGCGCAGCTGCTGATCTACCCCGCGGTCGACCCGGTCACCGCGCGGCGGTCGCGCGAGCTGTTCGGGGAGGGGCTGTTCCTGACGATGCGCGACGTCACGGCCTTCGCGCGTGCCTACAGCGGCGGGCAGCGAGGAGACGTGAAGGACCCGCGGGTCGCGCCGATCTTCGCTGCCGAGCTCCATGGGTTGCCACCGGTGCTCGTCATAACGGCGGGCTTCGACGTCCTCCGTGACGAGGGTGAGGCGTATGCCGCCGCGCTCGAGGCGGCCGGCAATGTCGTCCGGCTGCATCGCCTCCCCTCCCTCACGCACGGCTTCATTCACATGACGGACGTCTCCCCTGCGGCCCGGCGCGCGCTGCGCGACGTCGCCATCGAGTTCCGGGCGATAATGGATGGCGCAGCGTCGAAGGCTGGCAATCGGCAAGGAGTGACGGGGTGAGTCCAGCGCGCAGGGAGCTTGCGGGAAAGGTCGTCCTCGTCACCGGGCCCGCGCGCGGGATCGGCGAAGCGGTCGCGCGCGCGGCCGCTGCACGCGGTGCGACGGTCGCACTCGTCGGCCTCGAGCCGGAGCGGCTCGCGCGCATCGCGGCCGAGTTCGGGCCGGCGCACAGCTGGATCGAGTGCGACGTCACCGACCAGGCTGCGCTCGAGCGAGCCGTCGCGGCAACCGTTGCGGCGCACGGTGGCATCGACGTCGTCGTCGCGAATGCGGGGATCGCGACGAACGGGATGGTGTCAGTCACTCCCGCTGATGCGCTGGCGCGGGTGATCGAGGTGAACCTGATCGGTGTCGTCCGCACGGTGCGCACCACGCTCGACGCGATCTCGGAGCGACGCGGCTACTACCTGCTCGTCTCCTCGGCGGCGGCGCTCGTCGCCGCGCCGGGGATCGCCGCTTACGCGGCGGCGAAATCCGGGGTCGAGATGTTCGGCAATGCGCTCCGGCTCGAGGTGCGGCACCGCGGCGTCCGGGTCGGGATCGCGCATCCGTCCTGGATCGACACCGACATGGTGCGCGACCTCCAGCACGATCTCGCCAGCTTTCGCGAGATGGTTGCGTCGCTGCCGGGGCCATTCGGGACGATCACGCCGCTTGATGAATGTGCGACTGCGCTCGTCGACGGGATCTGCAGGAGACAGCGAAAGATCTTCGTGCCGGGGAGTTTGGGATTCTTCTCGATGATTCGGCCGCTGTTGACGAGTCGTGTGGCGGAACTCGTGATTGCGCGACGGGCTCGGCGGATGGTGCCGATCGCCGAGGCGGAAGTGCTGGAGTTGGGGAGGGCGTTTGGGGAGAGTAGTGTGGAGCTTTCGGGGACGAGGGAGGTGGGAAAGGGCCTCGAGTAGGGAGGTGGGAGAGTGCCTGAGTAGGGAGGTGGGAGAGTGCCTGAGTAGGGAGGTGGGAAAGGGCCTCGAGTAGTGAAGCTGCCTAACGGGATTGGTTACCAGTTGTGGCGGACGCTTTGGAAGTCGAAGAGGAGGTCGGTGTAGGCCAGCTCGTCGGGGGTGACGGCATCGCGCTGGATGGAGATGTCGGAGGGGGGTTGGGGGGTGCTGGGGTGTTTGATGCGGGCTGCGGGACTTTCGGCGCGCTTGGATGCGGCGGGACTCGGGACGACTGGATCGAGGCCGGCGAGGACGGCGTGCACTTCCTTGATCGCGCGAGTCTTCTGCGGGCGGGAGAGCGCCTTCTCGATGATGCGATCGTGGCGCAGGGATTTCGGGGCACGGTCGAGCT
>Ga0308175_100001972_pt1 | contig 13915 bp, 12 predicted proteins | sample PhyCR1_3_FD_203893 | JGI IMG/M metagenome (GOLD analysis project Ga0308175, IMG submission 203893) | Soil microbial communities from UC Gill Tract Community Farm, Albany, California, United States - DLSLS.C.R1 | ecosystem: Environmental > Terrestrial > Soil > Agricultural land | place: USA...
GCCTATTTCGGCCGGATTCCGCATGCCGCGGAATCCTTCGAATGGGGCGGCTGGCGCATCGAGGTTGTCGACCTCGACGGTCCGCGCATCGACAAGCTGCTGCTGCAGCGCGCGGTCACCGCCGGCGACCATGCCGATGGCGGCTGAGCGGCACGCACCACACGAACCGGGCACACGCGTCCTGCTGGATGCGCTTGCGACCGGCGATCCCGACGAAGTGCTGTCGCTGCGCGCGCTGCTCGCCGGACTCGACCGGCGCGCGTTCGGGATGCTGCTCTTCATCGCGACGTTGCCGGCCTTCATCCCGATTCCGCTCGGCGGCGCGATCAGTGGTCCGCTGGTGATCTTGATCGGCGCGCAGCTGCTGGTCGGGCGCCACCAGCCATGGCTGCCGGGGTTCATCGCCAGGCGCGGCCCGCACCGGCGCGCGCTGGCCGCGTTCGAACGACGCTTCGCGCCGTGGCTGTCGCGCCTCGAAGCATTGGTGCGGCCGCGACTGGCTGGCCTGCTGGCCAATCGCGCGGCAACGATGCTGACCGGCCTGGTGCTGATGCTGCTGGGGCTCCTGCTGTCGCTGCCGATCCCGCTGACCAACTACCTGTTCGGCGCGTTGCTGCTGCTGTTCGCGCTGGCGCTGCTCGAGCGCGACGGCGTGCTGATGATCATCGCGTGGGTCGCCGGGATCATCGCCATTGCGGTGTTCGGCGTGCTGTCAGGGAACCTGGCCGCGATGACGCTGCGCTGGTTCTCCAGCTGGACCTGATCACGCCGTGGTCGCGGCGCTCGGGGAACTCGTCGTATCGGCGAGCAGACGGCAGAACTCCTTCGCCGTCAGCGGATGTCCCAGCCAGAAGCCCTGCGCCAGGTCGCAACCGCGCTCGCGCAGCACCGTGTACTGGCCTTCCTGTTCGACGCCCTCGGCCACCACGGTGATCCCGAGCGAATGCGCCATCGCGATGATCGCGGTGGTGAGGGCGAGATCGTCCGGATCGTGCAGGACGTCGGCGACGAAACTGCGGTCGATCTTGACGCCGTCGACAGGCACGCGTCGCAGGTGGCTGAGGCCGGAAAAACCGGTGCCGAAATCGTCCAGCCAGACCTTGACGCCGGTGGCGCGCAGCCGCGACAGCAATGCGCTGGCCTGCAGTTCGTCGCCGATCACCGCCGTCTCGGTCAGTTCCACGTGCAACTGCGATGGCGGCAGGCCGGTCGCCCGCAGGATGCTGGCCACCTGGTCGGGCAAGGTGCCGGTGCGAAGTTGCCGGGGCGAGACGTTGACCGACACGAACAGGCCGCTGCCCATGGCGAAGTCCTCGTGCCAGCGCATCGCGTCCCGGCACGCCGCGCTGAGCACCTGGGGACCGATCGTTTCGATCAACCCGGTCTGTTCGGCGACGTCGATGAACACCGACGGAGAGATCAGGCCCTGCTGCGGATGCTGCCAGCGCAACAAGGCTTCCGCGCCGACGAGGCGTCGATCCTCCAACCGCAGGATCGGCTGGTAGGCCAGGCTGAGCTCGCCGCGCTCCCAGGCGCCGCGCAGGTCCTGCTCCATCCGCACGCGCCGCTCGACCGCCTGGTCCATCGCGCGGCTGTAGAAGCGGAAGCAGCTCTTGCCGGCGACTTTGGCCTGGTACATCGCGATGTCGCCGTTCTTGAGCAGCATCGTCGCGCCAGTCGCATCTTCCGGGAACAGCGTGATGCCGATCGACGTGCCGAGGAAGATCTGCCGGTCCTGCACGGTGATCGGACGCGCGAGTTCGGCGACCAGCGTCTCGGCCAGCGCACTGGCGACCGCGCGCGCGCCGCGGCCGGGCTGGTCGCCGGCTTCGACCAGGATGACGAATTCATCGCCGCCGAAGCGCGCCAGCAGCGTGTTGCCGCCATCGCCGTGCTGCTCGACGGCCGCGCGGATGCGATTGGCGAAACGCAGCAGCACCTCATCGCCGACGTCGTGGCCCAGGGTGTCGTTGATGCGCTTGAAATCGTCGATGTCGGCGAACAGCAACGCCAGCTGGCGACCGACGCCGCGCAGTTGCAGCAGCCGCTGGTCGAGGCTTTCGCGGAACGCGAGCCGGTTGGCGAGCCCGGTCAACGCGTCGGTATAGGCCATGCGGCGGATGTCGCGATCGTGTCGCGCGACGCTCGTTCCCATCCGCGCGAAGGCGCGCATCAATTCGCCGATCTCGTCGCCGCGATGGCTCGCGGGCACTTCGGCGCCGTAGTTGCCGGATTCGAATTCCTGCGCGACGGCGGCCAGCTGCCGGATCGGCCGCACCAGCGCGTGCTGCAGCACCAGGCTGGCGATGCCACCCAGCGCGACCAGCATCGCCAGCAGCGCGGCGACCCACAACAGGTCGCGGTTGCCGAGCTCGCGCAGGCGGGCGGTCAACGCCTGCGTTGCGCGCGACTCATCGCTGCGTACAGAGGCCAGCGAATAACCGACACGCACGCCGCCCAGGCGCTGCTCGCCGACACGGATCGGACTGGAGACATCGAGGATGCGGTCGGTCCATTGCGTGCGCGGTCCCTGCGCGGACACCGCTTCGTAGGCCAGCGGATCGCGCATCGGCTGGCTGTAGGCAGCCACGTCGCCGCTGCCTTCCTGGATGATGTTGCCGCGCGCGTCGTAGACGATCACGTAGGCGACGTCGGGCTGGCGCATGACGCTGCGCGTGATCGCGCCGATCGCATCGAGGTCGACGTAATACAGGGGATTGGACAGCGACTCGGACAGCTGCGACACCACCGCTTCGCCGTGCACCCGCAGGTGGTCGCTCACCAGCGAGCGCAGCGACTGGCGACTGACGCCGACCACTTCCTGCTGCGCGGCCGCCTGCCGCTGCAGCATCACCCCGACCACCGCGAGCATCAGCAGCAGCGTTGCGGCGACCAGCAGCGAGAACCGCGCATGCAGGCCGCGGAAACTGCGCCAAGGAGCCGCGCGGCGCAGGTTCACTCGACCTCCGCGCGCACGCGCGCGATGCCTGCACGCAGGCTGGCCAACGTCGCGTCGTCGGCAGCGTCGATCGGCAGGAACCGCGTGGTGGTCGAGAACTGCAACAGCGCTTCCCTGGCGTCCGGGTCGGCTGCGGCGGCGAGCAGCAAGTCTCGCAGCTTCGTGCGCACGCGCGGATCCAGGTCCGAACGCGAGACTTCAAGCGCGAGCGGATAGGCGTCGCTGGTGCCGACGACGCGGAATGCGGCGCGCAGCGATGGAGGCGTCGTCGCCGGATCATTGAACGGTGCCTGCCCCATCGCACCGGCGTCGACCAGGCCATGGCTGACCCAGGTGACGACGTTGAGCTGGGAACCGCCAAGTACGAAGCCGATCGATTTGCCGTCGGGATGGTCCATCGGCGACAGCAGGCGCTGCAGCGATGCGTCCTGCTGCAGCAGTTCCATCGCGGGAACGAAGTAAGCGTCCGGGCTTGCGGCGTCCTTGAAGGCGATGCTGTGCCCGCGCAGGTCGCGCAAGGAACCGATGCTGCTGTCGCGGCGCACGAAAAACACGGTGCGATCGTGGCTCAGGCCATTGCGTTCGGTCAGCAGCAGCGGCACGGCGCCGGCACGCGCTTGCAGCTGCAAGCCGGTGGTGACGCTGCCGGTGACCCAGTCGACGCGGCCGCGCCGCAGGTAGCTGCGCATCTGCTGCATGTCGCGGGCCATCAGCACGCGGCCCTCGCGGATGCCGACATCGGCCATGCGCGGCACGATGTAATCCAGCAGCGGCTTGAGTTCGTCGTAATCGCCTTTCGGATCGTCGCTGACGCAACCCAGCACCAGGACGTGCGGGTCGGCCGCGGCCACGGCCGGCAGCAGCGTGCTGGCGGCCACGCCGAGCAGGCAGGCCATGAGGCGACTCCGGAAATGGCGCAAAGCAGGTCCCGCGGCTGCTGGCAGCAGCGGCGAGACTAGCCGATCCGCGGGCCGCCGGACAGCGGTCAGTCGCGGTTCTGCGACTGCGCCTGCGCCTGCCCACCGGCCAGGCGCGCCATGCGCTGCGCGTCGGCGAGGATCCCGCGCAGCAGGCGCACCTCGCGGACATCCAGGTCCGCGCGCACGAACAGCCGCCGCAGCTTGCGCATCGCGGACTCGGGCGCGCGCCCCTTGTGGAAATCGATCGCGTCCAGCGTCTGCGCCAGTTGCGCGAAGAAGCCCTCGAGCTCCGCGTGCGCGGCGGGTACTTCGTTCCTGGCCGTTCCGGCGACGGCCTGCGCACTCAACATCGCCATCCGCAGTTCGTAGCTCATCACCTGCACCGCCGCGGCGAGGTTCAGCGAGCTGTACAGCGGATTGGCGGGGATGTGCACGGCGCCGTGGCAGAGCTGGAGCTCGTCGTTGGTCAGGCCGGTGCGTTCGCGACCGAAGACCAACGCGACCTCGCCATCGTGACGCGCGCCGTCCCATGCGCGCGTCGCCGCCTCGCGCGGCGGCTGCTCGGCCAGCGCCACACGCCGGCTGCGCGCGGTGCAGCCCAGCACCAGTCTGCAATCGGCCAGGGCTTCGGCGAGGGTGTCGTGCACGCGCGCGGCGGCGAGCACGTCGTCGGCGCCGGCCGCCAGAGCGTCGGCTTCGGCATGCGGGAAGCGCTCGGGTTCGACCAGCACCAGCCGCGACAGGCCCATCGTCTTCATCGCACGCGCGGCGGAGCCGATGTTGCCCGGATGCTGGGTGCCGACCAGCACGATGCGCACGTGCGCGAAGGGATCCGGCGCGGCGTCCGGCGCCGTGGAAAGGTCGCTCATGGAGGCAATGGTAAACTCCGCGCCCGGCTTCGGGCCGGCCTGCTCTTTCCACCGCCATCCCGCCGCATCCACCTGCCGAATCGCATTCGGCGCCGGAGTCCATCGCGTATGCAAAAGCCCGCCGTCAACGTCATGGTCAAGGCGGCCCGCGCCGGCGGCAACGTGCTGCTGCGGCACATGAACCGGCTTGACGCGATCGACGTGGTCGAGAAGGACCGTTTCGACTACGCCAGCGAGGTCGATCGCATGGCCGAGGCGGAGATCATCAAGGAACTCAAGCGCGCCAATCCCGACTACGCCATCCTCGGCGAGGAAGGCGGCAAGCAGAAGGGCGTGCGCGACGGCGGCCGCTTCACCTGGGTCATCGATCCGCTCGACGGCACCAGCAACTACCTGCATGGCATCCCGCACTGGTGCGTCTCGATCGCGCTGGTCGAGAACGGCGAGCCGATCCATGGCGTGGTGTTCGATCCGCTGCGCAACGAACTGTTCACCGCGAGCAAGGGATCGGGCGCCGTGCTCAACGAGCGCCGCGTGCGCGTCAGCGAACGCAAGGAGCTGTCCGGCGCGATGCTGGTCACCGGCTTCCCGCCGCGCGAGCGTGCCCGCGCCGGCGCGCAACTCGAATGCCTGCGCGAACTGCTGCGCGATGCCGAGGACGTGCGCCGCACGGGTTCGGCGGCGCTGGACCTGGCGTGGGTCGCCTGTGGTCGCGCCGATGCGTATTTCGAGGCGGGGCTGCAGCCGTGGGACATCGCCGCCGGCGTGCTGCTGGTGCGCGAGGCCGGCGGGCGCGTCTGCGATTACCGCGGCGCCGCGTTGGGCCGGATGGATATCGCGCCGACGGCGGGCAACCAGGTGATCGCGGCCGGGATCAAGCTGGTCGAGCCGCTGCAGAAGACAATCGTGTCGTCGGGATACGCGGCGTCGTTCAACTGAGGTCCAATCCCGATGCAAACAAAAAAGCCACGCATTGCGTGGCTTTTTTTTGTTGCGCCGCCGATGGGTTCAGGGACGACGGGCCAGCGCCGCCTCGTCCTTGGCCTTCGGCATCAGGTCCTGCTTGGTGACGTTCATCCACAGCAGCAGCGGGCAGGCGACGAAGATCGAGGACAAGGTGCCGATCACGACACCGATGATCTGCGCCTCGGCCAGGCCACGCAGCGATTCGCCGCCGAACATGTACAGCGCCAGCATGCTCAGGAACGCCACGAACGAGGTGATGATGGTTCGCGACAGCGTCTGGTTGATCGCCAGGTTCATGATCTCGCGGGGCTCGGCGCGCATGCTGCGGAAGTTCTCGCGCACGCGATCGAACACCACGATCGTGTCGTTGATCGAGAAGCCCATCACCGCGAGCACGCCGGCCAATACGTTCAGGTTGAACTCGTGTCCGGTGATCGCGAACCAGCCGCAGACGATGCTGACGTCGTGCAGCGTGGCGATGATCGCCGCGATCGCGAACTTCAGCTCGAAGCGGAATGAGATATAGATCAGGAAGCCGATCATCACGAACAGCAGCGCATAGAAGCCGTTCAGCGCCAGCTCCTTGCCGACCTGCGGACCGACGAAGTCACTCTTGATCACCTTGGCCGGATTGCCCGGCGCGGAGACGGCGCGGACGATGTCCTCGGCCGTCTGCGCGGCGGCCTTGCCGCCGGCTTCCGAACGCAGGCGGATCAACAGGTCGTTGCTGGCGCCGTAGTTCTGCACCTGGGCGCCGACGTAGCCGGCGGCGTCGAGCCGGCCGCGCACGACGTCGACGTCGACCGCCTTGTCGAAGCGCAACTCGGTCACCGTGCCGCCGGTGAAGTCCAGCGCGTAGTTGAACGTCGTCGCGCCGTTGAAGTGCCCACCGGGGAAGGTGTTGGCGATCATCGTGCCGATCGAGACGAACATCAGCAGCGCCGCCATGCCCAGCGATACCCAGCGCAGGCGCATGAAGTGGATGTTGATGCCGTAGGGGAACAGGTTGAACGGTTTCATTGGTCGTGTTCCCTCAGATCGCGATGGACTGCAGCTTGCGGCGACGCCCGTAGATCAGGGCGGCGATGCCGCGCGACACGGACACCGCGGTGTACATCGAACACACGATGCCGACGATAAGCGTGACCGCGAAGCCCTTGAGCGGACCGGTGCCGAACGCGAACAGCGCGACGCCGGCCAGGATCGTGGTGATGTTGGCGTCGTAGATCGTGCCCTTGGCGCGCTTGTAACCCTCCGAGATGGCGGTCAACGGCGGCATCCCCGCGCGCAGGTCCTCGCGGATGCGTTCGTTGATCAGCACGTTGGCGTCGACGGACATGCCGACGGTGAGCGCGATGCCGGCCAGTCCCGGCAGGGTCATCGTCGCCCCCATGAACGACAGGATCGCCAGCACCAGCAACAGGTTCAGCAGCAGCGCCAGGCAGGTGATGACGCCGAACATGCGGTAGTAGATGAGGAAGAACACCAGCGCGAACAGGAAGGAATAGCCCACCGCCTCGACGCCGCGCTGGATGTTTTCCGCACCCAGGCTCGGTCCGACGATGCGCTCCTCGACGAAGTCCATCGGCGCGGCGAGCGCGCCGGCGCGCAGCAGCAACGCGAGGTCGGCCGCTTCCTTGGGGCTCTCCAGGCCGGTCGTCTGGAACTGCTTGCTGAAGACGCCCTGGATGGTGGCGACGTTGATGACCTGCTCGCTGGTGCGGACGGTCTTGACTTCCTGGCCGTCGACGACCTTTACCTCGGGAATGCGCTCGATGTAGACCACCGCCATCGGCTTGCCGACGTTCTGGCTGGTGTAGTCGAACATGCGCTGGCCGCCGACGCCGTTGAGCGTGATCGACACCATCGGGGTGCCCGACTGTGAGTCGTAGCCCGACTTGGCGTCGACCAGCTGCTCGCCCGACGCGATCACGCGCTTGTTCAGCAGGATCGGAACCGGCTTGCCGTCCGGGCCGAGCTCCTTGCGGTAATACACGCGCGCCTCGGGCGGCACGTTGCCGCTGCTGATCGCGTCATAGGCGTTGCCCTCGACGACACCGCGGTACTCCAGCGTGGCCGTGGCGCCGAGGATGCGCTTGGCCTGCGCGGTGTCCTGCACGCCGGGCAGCTCGACCACGACGCGATCGTTGCCCTGGCGCTGGATGAGCGGTTCGGCCACGCCAAGTTCGTTGATTCGATTGCGCAGGGTGCCGACGTTCTGTTCGATCGCGTCCGTCGTGATCTTCTGCAGCTCGCTGTCGGGCACGCGCACGACGATCGTGTTGCCGGCGACGTCGTTGGTGAGTGTGGGAAGGTTCTTCGCGACCAGGGCCTGCGCGGCGTCGGTCTTCTCGCCCGGCGCCATGGTCACGACGATGGAGTTGTCCGGACGGCGTTCCACCGATTCGTAACGGATGCGGTTCTCGCGCAGCATCACGCGCAGGTCTTCGGCATAGGACTCGAAGCGCTTTTCCAACGCCGCCTTCTGGTCGACCTGCATCAGGAAGTGCACGCCGCCCTGGAGGTCCAGGCCCAGCAGCATCGGGCGCGCACCGACGGCGCGCAGCCAGTCGGGGACAGTGGATGCGAGGTTCAACGCGACGACGTAATTGCTGCCGACCGCATCGCGCAGCACGTCCGATGCGCGGATCTGGGCGTCTGGCGTCTTGAGCCGCACCAGCAGCTCGCCGCCGTTCTGCGTCTCGATCTCCTTCGGCACGACGCCCGCGGACTTCAGCGCGACGTCGACGCGCTGGCGGAACGCGGCATCGACCTTGGCGCCGCGGCTGGGCGTGATCTGCACCGAGGGATCCTGTGGATACAGGTTGGGGAGCGAATACAGCGCGCTCAGCAACAGCACCACGAGGGCAAGGATGTATTTCGAACGGGCGTAGACGAGCATCGCAGAACCCCGCGCGCGATCCGTGCCTGGAAGGGCCGGTCGGCGCAATCAGTGGAAGTTGGAACCGCTCAGGCGGACTTGAGCGTGCCCTTGGGCAGGACGTTCGCGATCGCGCCCTTCTGCATGCGGATGCGGACGTTGTCGGCGATTTCAACGGTGATGAAGCTGTCGCCGATGTCGCGCACCACGCCGGCGATGCCGCCGTTGGTGATCACCTCGTCGCCGTTGCCGAGCTTGTCGAGCATCGCGCGGTGTTCCTTGGCGCGCTTGGCCTGCGGCCGGATCATCATGAAATACAGCACGCCGATGAAGAGGATCGGCAGCAGGAAGGACATCCCGCCGAAACCGCCGGGCGCCGGAGTCGTGGCTTGCGCGTAGGCGGGGGCGATCACGAGGTCAAGCAGGTTCATCGGTACGTCCGCTGGTCAAATAACGGGGAATTATGCCATGGGCCGGCTTTTCCCTTCTCCCTCAGGGAAACGGGGGCGCCCGGCGCCTGAGGTCCGGTGCGGGGCGCGCCTACCGCCCTTGCCCGCCCGCCTATCCCGACTGCTTTGCGGACAGGCCCTGGCGCGCGGCGTGGAAGGAGTCGCGGAAGGCGGAAAAGGTTCCCGCGGCGATGGCCTGGCGCATGTCGGCCATCAGCGTTTCGTAGTGCCATAGGTTGTGCAGCGTGCCCAGGATCGGCGCCAGCATCTCATTGCACCGATCCAGGTGGCGCAGGTAGGCACGGGTGTATCCACTGGAGCAGGTGTGGCAGCCGCACCCCTCCTCGATCGGCCGAAGGTCCTTCTCGTACTGCGCGTTGCGGATGCGCACGACGCCCGAGCGGGTGAAGAAATGCCCGTTGCGCGCATTGCGGGTCGGCATCACGCAGTCGAACATGTCGACGCCGCGCGCTACCGCCTCGACCAGGTCCTCCGGCCGCCCCACGCCCATCAGGTAACGCGGACGATCGCCCGGGAGCTGCGGGCAGGTGTGTTCGAGCATCGCATTGCGCTCGTCCTCGGTCTCGCCGACCGCCAGGCCGCCGATCGCATAGCCGTCGAATCCGATCGCTTTCAGCCCGTCGGCCGACATCGTTCGAAGGTCGCGATGCACGCCGCCCTGCACGATGCCGAACAGGGCCGCATCGTTGCCTTCGTGCGCGCGTTTGCTGCGCTCGGCCCAGCGCAGCGACAGTTCCATCGAGCGCCTGACAACGTCCGCTCCGACGGCAACGCCGTCCACGTGCACCGGCGGGCACTCGTCGAAGATCATCACCACGTCCGAATCGAGCACGCGCTGGATGCGCATGCTTTCCTCGGGGCCGAGGAACACCGTCGATCCGTCGGTCGGCGCCGCGAACGTGACGCCGGCTTCAGTGATCTTGCGGCGGTGTGCGAGCGAGAACACCTGGAATCCGCCGGAGTCGGTGAGGATCGGTCCCTTCCAGCCGGTGAAGCCGTGCAGGCCGCCGTGCGCCTCGATCACCTCGAGCCCCGGGCGCAGGTACAGGTGGAAGGTGTTGCCCAGGATGATCTCTGCGCCGAGCGCACGGAGTTGTTCGGGCAATACGCCCTTGACCGAACCGTAGGTGCCCACCGGCATGAACGCAGGGGTTTCGACCGTGCCGCGCGGGAACGCCAGGCGGCCGCGGCGGGCGGCGCCGTCGTTGGCGAGGAGCTCGAACGACATGCGGCTCATGGCGACGCCACCTTCGGAAACAGCAACATCGCATCCCCGTATGAAAAAAACCGATATCGCGCCGCGATCGCATGCGCGTAAGCGTCGAAGATCCGCTCCTTGCCCGCGAACGCCGAGACCAGCATCAACAACGTGCTTTCCGGCAGATGGAAATTCGTCAGCAGCGCATCGATGCTGCGGACGCGCACGCCGGGCAGGATGAAGATGCTGGTTTCGCCCGCGAATGGCTGCAGTTCGGCGACACCGGCTTCATTCACGCGCATCGCGCTTTCCAGCGCGCGCACGACGGTCGTCCCGACCGCGACCACGCGGCCGCCCCGTTCGCGCGTGCGGCGGACTTTCGACACCAGTTCGGCGCCGACGTTGAGCCATTCGGAATGCATCCGATGCTCGCTCAACTCATCGACGCGCACCGGCTGGAACGTGCCCGCGCCCACGTGCAGGGTGACGTGACCGAAGTCGATGCCGCGCGCCTGCAATGCATCCAGCAACGCCTGGTCGAAATGCAGGCCCGCGGTCGGCGCGGCGACCGCGCCGGGCTCGCGCGCGAACACCGTCTGGTACCGGTCGGCATCGCTCGCGCCCGGCGCGCGGTGGATGTAGGGCGGCAATGGCAGTTCGCCAGCCTGCTGCAGCCACGCGTCGAGCGGCTGCGCGACGTGGAATTTCAGGTGATAAAACTCGCCATCGCGCCCGAGCACTTCGACCTCGCCGCCGGCGTCCAGCGCGATCCGGCTTCCGGGTTTCGGCGTCTTGCTCACGCCGATCTGCGCGCGCGCCTCGTCATTGGGCAGCAGTCGCTCGATGAGTATCTCGACGCGGCCGCCGCTGGCCTTCGCGCCGTGCAGGCGCGCGGGAATGACGCGGGTGTCGTTGAACACCAGCAGGTCGCCCGGCTGCAGCAGTTGCGGCAGGTCGCGGATGCCGCGGTCTGCGAATGGTTCCGGCACGGGCGGCACGACCAGCAGCCGGCTTGCCGAGCGCTCGGGCAGCGGCACCTGGGCGATCAGTTCCTGCGGAAGGTCGTAATTGAATTCCGACTTTTTCAATGGAAGTGCGGCGATGGATGAACCCGCAATTGTAGGGCGGGTTTCAAGCCGCCTCTCCAATGCCACGCACCGTCCGTGGGCACGAAACCGCCCTAACGCTCGAATTTCGCCGACAGGATGATCGACGAGGTCGTGCGTTCCACGCCCTCGATGGCACCGATGCGATCGGTCAGTTCGTCCATCTCGCTGATGGTCGGCACCACGCCCAGCGCGACCATGTCGAAGGGGCCGCTCACCGAATGCAGCGCCCGCACCTGCGGCATCGCGTGCAACGCTCGCACGACGGCGGCCATCTGCCGCGGCAGCACGGTGATCATGATGTGGGCGCGGATATGGCCGCGCTCGGCTTCGTCGTCGATGCGCACCGTGTAGCCGCGGATCACTCCCTGTCGCTCCAGCCGCTCGATCCGGCTCTGCACGGTCGTGCGCGACAGCTTGAGCCGGCGTGCGAGCTCGGCCGTGGAGGCGCGGGCGTTCTCGCGGAGCAGCGACAGGAGTTGCTGGTCGGAGGCGCTGATCGTCATTGTGCCGACCTGCTGTCGTCGAATCGCCGGATTCGCATGCTATTTCGGCGAATTGCCGCTGTCTATCGACGATTCGATCCGGATAATAGGGATCTTCCACCATTTCGGCCCGGGAGACGCCCATGACCATCACCAATCGCCTGGCGCCGCTGCGCGCCCACTCCGGCGCCCGCCGCACCACCGGCCTGGACGACGCCACCGTCGCCCGCTTCGCGGCCACGCATCCTGAACTCGTCGAAGCCATCGACGCCGCCGTCGCCGAACACGCGAAGGTCGTCGCCGAATTTCCCGACCTGGTCAACCTGGACGAGATCGAACAGGCGCACCTCATCCAGGGCGGCTACGTCAATTTCTATTCCGACGACACCGTCAATCCCTACATCGCGCTGGTGGCGCGCGGCCCTTGGGTCGTCACCCTCAACGGCGCCGTCCTGCACGATTCCGGCGGCTACGGCATGCTCGGTTTCGGCCACACGCCGGAGCACGTGATGGCGGCAATGGCCAAGCCGCAGGTAATGGCCAACATCATGACGCCGAACCTGTCGCAGCTGCGCTTCGAGCGCGCGATGCGCGCGGAAGTCGGCCATTCGCGGGGCGGCTGCCCGTACAGCAAGTTCCTGTGCCTGAACTCGGGATCGGAGTCGGTTTCGCTCGCCTCGCGCATCGCCGACGTCAACTCGAAACTGATGACCGACGCCGGTGGCCGCCATGCCGGCCGCACGATCAAGCGGCTGGTGGTCAAGGGCAGCTTCCACGGCCGCACCGAGCGGCCGGCGCTGTTCTCCGATTCCTCGCGCAAGACCTACATCCAGCACCTGGCCAGCTTCCGCGGCGAGGACAGCATGCTGACGGTCGAGCCTTACGACATCGACGCGCTGAAGAAAGTCTTCACCGACGCCGAGCGCAACGGCTGGTTCATCGAGGCGATGTTCCTGGAGCCGGTGATGGGCGAAGGCGATCCGGGGCGCGCGGTGCCGCCGGCGTTCTACAAGGCCGCCCGCGAACTGACGAAGGCGCACGGATCGATCCTGCTGGTCGATTCGATCCAGGCCGGCCTGCGCGCGCACGGCGTGCTGTCGATCGTCGACTATCCCGGCTTCGAAGGCATCGAAGCGCCGGACATGGAGACGTATTCCAAGGCGCTCAACGCCGGCCAGTACCCGCTGTCGGTGCTCGCCGTGACCGAACACACCGCCGGCCTGTATCGCAAGGGGGTCTACGGCAACACGATGACGACCAACCCGCGCGCGCTCGACGTCGCCTGCGCGGTGCTGGAGCAGATCACCCCGCAGCTGCGCGCCAACATCCGCGATCGCGGCCAGCAGGCGATCGCGATGCTCGAGTCGCTCAAGTCCGAACTCGGCGGCCTGATCACCAAGGTCCAGGGCACGGGACTCTTGTTCTCCTGCGAACTCGCGCCGCAGTTCAAGGGTTACGGCGTCGGTTCGACCGAGGAGTGGCTGCGTGAGCGCGGCATGGGCGTGATCCACGGCGGCGCCAATTCGCTGCGGTTCACCCCGCACTTCTCCATCGGCGAGGACGAGCTGCAGTTGATGGTCGGCCTGGTCAAGCGCTCGCTGCTGGAAGGCCCGCGCCAGCAGCAGGCCGCGGCGGCCTGAGCTGCGCCGGGACAGAAAAGGCCGGGACATCCCGGCCTTTTTGTTGCCGCCGTTTCGTACTCTTCAGCGCAGTGAGAGCCAGAGCCCGGCGATCGCCATCGCCAGGAGCACCAGCCAGGTGAGGGCCGTACCCCAGAACCGGCCGATGCTGTAACCACCACTGCCGGACAGCCCGATCGCGTGCATGACCCGGCCGAGCAGCAGCGCGCTGCCGAACGCCCACAACCATCCCGCCTGCAGTCCGCACAGCTCCAGCAGGCCCAGCAGCAGCAAGGCGATGGGCGCGTGCTCGACGAAGTTTCCGTGCACGCGGATCTTGCGGTTGAGGACGGCATCGCCGCCGTCGCCCAGGCCGATGCGCTGCCCGTGCCGGTGCCGGGAAATCCGGGCGAGCAGGACAAGCATCAACAACGCGTGCAGC
>Ga0308175_100001973_pt1 | contig 13914 bp, 8 predicted proteins | sample PhyCR1_3_FD_203893 | JGI IMG/M metagenome (GOLD analysis project Ga0308175, IMG submission 203893) | Soil microbial communities from UC Gill Tract Community Farm, Albany, California, United States - DLSLS.C.R1 | ecosystem: Environmental > Terrestrial > Soil > Agricultural land | place: USA...
AAGAAAAAAAAGCTTTTGTATTGCCGAGCGGATAGCCGAGAAGAATGCGCCAAAGCATGTCGAACTGCGAACTGTAATGTGCTTCAATAGTGTGGTGCCCGCTGTTGTGCACCCGCGGCGCGGTTTCATTCACCAGCACGTCGTCGTTCTCGTCCACAAACAATTCCACTGCAAACAGGCCGGGAGAGTTGAGGTTGCGAACAACCGACAGCGCAATGGCTTCCACTTTCCACAGCGCCTTTTGAGAAATGTCTGCGGGAGAAAGCTGGTAATCCAAAAGGTTTAAATCTTTGTTGAAGATCATTTCCACCGGCGGATATAAAGCGGTTTTGCCATCCTGTCCTACGGCCACAATTTGCGCCACTTCTTTTTTGAGCCTTACTTTTTTTTCCAGCACGCTTTCTTCTTCAAAACCTTTGTGTGCGTCGTTGAGGCTTTCAATTATTTCAACGCCTTTCCCATCGTAGCCACCTTCGGCCAACTTTTGCACGGCGGGCAAAAGATGTTGGTGCAAAGCGATTTCATTTTTGTGCGAAAGAACCGCGTAAGCCGCTGTGGGTATGCCGTGTTGAGAGTAATATTTTTTTTGCGCTGCTTTGTTTTTGATGATGCGAAGCACGGAAGGCTTTGGAAAAATTTTTACCCCTTCAGTTTCCAATTTTTCCAGGGCCTCGATGTTTACGTTTTCGATTTCTATGGTTACGGCATCAAGCGATTTTCCAAAATTGTAAACGGTATCAAAATCGCGAATGCTGCCTTTGCTGAAGCGATGACAAAGATGCGCCGCCGGACAATCACTGTCGGCTTCCAGCACGTGTGTTTCCACGGGATAATTTGCCGCGGCCTGCAACAACATTTTGCCCAACTGTCCGCCACCTAGAATACCAACTTTTTGCATGGCGCAAATGTAAAGGCAACAAGGTTTGCCGGAAACAAATCTTTGGGCTTGTTCAATGTGGCGCAGGACTTGATGTGCTGTCGTAAACGGGTTCTATGCATACACTTGCTTCTGCGGCCGACCTTGATGCCTTGCTTGAGGACATTGGTGATCGCCCCGTGATTATGCTCGGCGAAGCTTCCCACGGCACGCACGAATTTTACACCTGGCGCACGGCCATTTCCAAACGTTTGATCCAGGAAAATGGCTTCAACTTTATTGCCGTGGAAGGCGACTGGCCGGATTGCTACAAAATCAACCGTTATGTAAAAGGCTACAAAGATGGCTGCGACAACATCAGCGACGTGCTGCATAATTTCGACCGCTGGCCCACGTGGATGTGGGCCAACTGGGAAGTGGCAGCAGTGGCGGAATGGCTGAAAGAATACAATACAACAAAGCCTTTAAACAAAAAGATTGGCTTTTATGGACTAGATGTTTACAGTCTTTGGGACAGCATGTACGCCATAATGGATTACCTGGAAAAAGAAGACCCGCAGGCGGCGCAATCGGTAAAAAAAGCCATTAAATGTTTTGAGCCTTTCGAGGGAAACGAACAGGCTTACGCACGGTATTCGTTAACCAAACATTCCTGCCGGGATAAAGTGCTGGCACTGTTGAAAGAAATCCGCACCAAAGCGCAATTTTTAGATGGCGACCGCGAAGCCGGATTCAACACCGAACAAAATGCTTTGATTGCTGTGAATGCAGAAAAATATTACACGGCCATGATGAGCTTCGACAATGAAAGCTGGAATGTTCGCGACAGGCACATGATGGAAACGCTTGACCGCTTGTTGAAATTTCACGGCAGCAACGCAAAAGGAATTGTGTGGGAACACAACACGCACATTGGGGATGCAAGAGCAACAGACATGAAGCGGGCCGGTATGGTGAACATTGGTCAATTGGCAAGAGAAGAATACGGCATCAACAAGGTTTATCTCGCAGGCTTTGGTTCGTATTCCGGAACCGTAATTGCCGGCGACGAATGGGGCTCACCGATGCAGGTGATGGATGTGCCGCCGGCAAGAGAAGGCAGCGTAGAGCATAGCCTTCACCGCGAAAACAGGGAAGACCGTTACCTGCTTTTTAATACAGAAGACATACGTTCAATGTATGATACAGCTATCCGCCACCGCGCAATTGGTGTTGTGTACAATCCGGAGAACGAACGCTACGGCAATTACGTTCCGTCGGTGATGGCGAACCGCTACGATGCGTTTATTTATTTGGACGAAACAAAAGCCTTGCATCCCTTGCACCTGAAGCCACACGATAAAAAAATGCCGGAGACTTATCCATTTAATTACTGATTGAGATCGTGGATTAAGACATTATCAGTGCCCCAGCGTTTGCGCTGACGGCAAACTTCGGCGTTGTTGCGAATCTGGTCTTTAATCCAATGCGGTTTGTTGTAAGCGTTGAAATGAAGTTTTCCTTCGGCTTCGTCAGTGCTGTAAATAATCACATTTCCCACACCAAACAAGCGGTAGAAAAATGGTTCTTCAATCGACGTATCTCTTACGCGGTATAATTCTGTTTCGTTGGTGATTTTGGTAAACACGCCGGAGCGGATGATAAGCCGCTGGTCGGTTAACGTGAGCTTGGTTGACTTCACTTCCATCCATTTCCAAAAGGCATAAACAACAGGCACGAGTAAAAGCAGCAGCAAAATTTTTTTGCCGGTTATGGTTGTCAAGGCAATAACGGCCGCAAAGCCAAGAAAGGCAAACACAAAGTTCTTCAGGTTCACAATCTGCGACGGATGACACTCGTGAACGGTTACTTCAGGTTCCATGAATAAAAATTTGTCGTGCCAAGTTAGCTAAATTTGTACGCAACGAATTGCTAAGAAAAGAGACATCTAAACAGCAAACCGACACTTGGTTTCCCGTCGTTGCCTTCTTCTTTTCAGCAGTAAAAAAGAAAATCTTGCAATATGAACACAGTCACAGCCCAAAAGAAATCACCGCAAGCAACCACCGATTTTCTCCCGCTTCAGGGAACCGATTACGTGGAATTTTACGTAGGCAATGCAAAGCAGGCAGCGCATTATTACATGAGTGCCTTCGGCTTTCAAGCCCTTGCTTATAGCGGCCCTGAAACGGGCGATAAGGAGAAAGTGAGTTACGTGGTGCGCCAGCACAAATTGACCTTTGTGCTAACCACGCCGCTCCGTGCAAACAATGAAATAGCCGACCACATTTACAAGCACGGCGACGGCGTAAAGTTTTTGGCGCTTCGGGTTGACGATGCGACATCGGCCTGGGAAGAAACCACAAAACGCGGTGGCAAGAGTTATCTTGAACCAAAGCATTTGCAGGATAATAATGGAGAAGTTGTATTAAGCGGCATTCACACTTACGGCGATACGGTGCATCTTTTTGTTGAACGAAAAGCTTACAGCGGCGCGTTTATGCCGGGCTTCCGTGCCTGGAGCAATCCGCATTTTGCGCCAAAGGACACGGGCCTTTTGTACGTGGACCATTGCGTGGGAAACGTGGGCTGGAACCGGATGAACCCCTGGGTAAAATTTTACGAGGACGTCATGGGCTTTCGCAATATTTTGTCCTTCGACGACAACGACATTTCCACGGAATATTCAGCGCTAATGAGCAAGGTAATGAGCAACGGCAACGGCTATGTGAAGTTTCCCATCAACGAACCGGCCGAAGGCAAAAAGAAATCGCAGGTGGAAGAATACCTCCAGTTTTACGACGGCGAAGGCGTGCAGCACGTGGCGCTTGCTACAAACGACATTGTGGCAACGGTGCGTGAACTGAAAAGCCGCGGCGTTGAGTTTTTGCAAGTGCCCTCCACCTATTACGATGATTTGTTAGAGAGGGTAGGAGCAATAGACGAAGACCTTGAACCGTTAAAGGAACTGGGTATTTTAGTAGATCGCGACAACGAGGGCTACCTGTTGCAACTTTTCTCTAAACCGGTAGAAGACCGGCCGACGCTTTTCTTTGAAATCATTCAGCGTAAAGGCGCCAAGAGTTTTGGCAAAGGCAATTTCAAAGCTTTGTTTGAAGCCATCGAACGCGAACAGGCGGAGCGGGGAAATCTTTAGTTGATCAGTCAACTAGTCAACCAATCAACTACCTCTCGCCGATTTTGAATTTTTCTTTACACAGAAACACAGAACTTGCCATCATAAAGCAGTTGCGGAATGAGAACCCTTGTATTGAGTATTTTTATTTGTCTTTCTTTTTACGGCTTCGGGCAAGGCACGCAGGCTTCCTTTGTTGATTTCCAGCGCGGGTTTTCGCGGCCCTCTGTTGCCATGCAAAACAAATTGGATACGCTGCAAAAGCAGTTTTTTGCAAAAGGTTTGCAGTGGCCGGTAAAGTTTATGTACATCCGCTCGTTCAAGTACGACGGACAACTGGAAGTGTGGGTTAGCAATGGCCGCAAAGAGCCGTTCAAACTATTTAAAACTTATCGCGTTTGCGCCATGGCTGGATCGCTTGGTCCCAAGCGCATGGAAGGCGATTACCAGGTGCCTGAAGGTTTTTATTACATCAACGAGTTTAATCCCAACAGTAATTATTATTTGTCGCTCGGCATCAATTATCCAAATACATCAGATAGAATTTTAGCTGATCCGGTGCGGCCTGGCGGCGACATTTACATTCACGGCAATTGCGTAACAGTGGGGTGCATTCCCATCAACGACCAGCAAATTGAAGAACTTTACACGTTGGCCGCTCACGCAAAAAGCTCCGGGCAGGACTTTATTCCTGTGCACATTTTTCCCGTTCGATATAGCAACAGGCGAAGCGCTGACTATCTTGCCGAGTTGACCAAAAAGGACGAAAAGCTTAAAGTCTTTGCGTCAAAACTGGAAGCCGTTTACGACCACTTTGAAGCCACGCACCAGTTGCCGGTTATCATGACCGACAATCAGGGAGAATATCAATTTGACGGCCTGACCAAAAAAGTGCAGGCTGCACAACCGGTGGCAAAACCCAAAAAAGCTCCTGTGCACCACCGTCAACGGGACATCACACAATTGGCTGACGTGGTATTGCAATGGCCGCAGTTTCAGGGCGGCGGACAGGCTTTTTTAAAATACCTGGATCAATTGGGCAAAAGCGTTTCCGCGTCTTTGCCACAAGGGGTGACCAAAGCCAATGTGGTTGTTGAATTTATTATTGATACGGATGGCATACCCACAAACTTTAAAATGGTCCAGGGAGTAAACGAGGATTTTGATGACGACCTGATAACCGTACTTGAACAAATGCCGCAATGGGAACCCGCCATACTGGACGGCAAGCCCGTTGCAAAAAAGCTCCGGCAAAGTTTTGTTGTGACGAAATAAAACAAGAAGAAAGGAATAGCAAAGCAGCCTAAAGCTGCTTTTTTTGTATGCGTAATTCTACGAAAAAGAGAAAGGGAAATTTCAGTTTATTTCATCGTTGCTTTACCCTTAACGGCATAATAATCATACGAAAAAATTAGGGCAAAACTGCCATTGCTCAGCAAGCTTGGCCATACTATTTTTGTCCAGTCAAACAATCAAAACCAATACCTGAGAAAAGCCGAGACTAACTTCTTTCCTATTGAAAACCGATATAAATCCAGCGTCCTGAGAACCACGTTTAATCCAGTATCTATTGAAGCCCGTTTTTGATCACGTATCCTGAAAAGCCCAGTCCAATCCCACTGAAAGCTACAGGCGTCCAACGAAATGAAAATCCGAACAACGCTACCAAGAACCCGCCTGAAATAATTATCCCGCCGAAAGGCGGGATTGTTTTTATGTGTTTTCCATTGTTTGCATCAAGCTGCATAATTCCCTTCTCTAAGATTGTCGTTGCCCTTCCTTATAACAAGCCGTGGTTGCAGATTACCGGAATGCATGGTTTTAAGTTTTTCTGCTGTGTTGTAAGCCATCACCGAAACCGGTTCTTCCGTTTCTTTCTGATAAAAGATTTCAATCAACAAGTCGCGTAATTCGTAAAGGTCAATAATGAAGTTTCCTTCTTTGCGCGTTTGGAGAAAATGACCGTGTTGCATAATCAAGTCGGCTTGTTGCAGATAATTTAACCGGTAAAAACTTGCTGTTGTAACCATATAAACGGCATTACATATATTGATTTAGCAGTTTTTGTGCCAACGATATCCGCTAATAAAACTGCGGTGAAACACAGTGAAACAAGCCAGCAGAAGGGGCGATTGGGTAACGGATTGGGGAAATGAAAGCCGTTCGGAAATAAATGAGATGCTTTAAGCAACAGGCCCGGTCGGGTTCGAGCCTGCGCTAGGGCAAACGGGATTTAAGTGTCCATGAAATGCCGTTCTTTTAATCGTTATCGTCTTCGCGTTGGCTCTTCGGCAAAGTCATCTTCTTGGGATAGGGTTTGTTGCCCATCACGTCAAACCATAAAATACGGTTTAGCAAATCGTCGTTGCCGCTGTCAATCTTCGCCAGTTCTGCTGAGCCGGACAACTCTGTAAAGCGTTTGGCTTTGCCGTTCAAGGTGCTTGCGGCTTTGTTCATTTCGTTGAGCGGAATATTGTTCTTTACAAATGCGTACGGCGTTTTGTTGAAGGTTCCTGTAAAGCAATCGAACATAGGCAGCGCCGTCGCGTCCACAACATTCATTGGCGGCAGGCCAAGAATTTGTTCGATGGTGCGCACCACGCAGGTTTGGTTGTAATTGGTATGAATTGTTTTTTGTAAGCGTGAATAAGGGCTGATGACAAAACCCGTAGTTCGGTAGGCCGACACGTGATCCCATCCCGATTGCGAATCATCTTCGGTTACGAATACAACGGTCGAATCCCAAAAGCGGCTTTTCGTCAATGCTTCCAAAATCCGTCCGAGCGCAAGGTCGTTGTCGGCCACCATCGCTCTTGGCGTAGGAAATCCTTCGCGCATCCCCGCTGTGTGATCGGCGGGTAAAGCCATCACCATCAATTGCGGCAATTGATCTCCCGGCATCTTTTCATAATCATTCAATTCTTTTATGAAAGCATCGGCTCTTATCTGATCATTAAAATTTTGTCCTTCGAAGCAGGGATAAGTAGGGGAGAGAACCGGCTCGACTCTCGAAATGGTCGGATGATTTGTAAACGAAATGGGCTTGCCTTCTTTGTACAAATCGTAAAATTCTTTCCACCCCAAGCCTGCCTTCCAAGTGGGTGTGCAAGCCTCGCCGTAAATGCGCACGGTTTTTCCGTGATCCAGTGCGTTGTTCCATATAAAGCCGGCTTTGTTGTACACCAGCGCATCGGCCAGTACGTGCGGATAGCTGCGAAACCAGGCGCGAACATTCTTCTCCACGTAATCGGTAACGATGGCGGCGTCGGTCCAGGAGTGGCCTTCTGCGGATGATTTGCCGGCAACGTAATAATTATCCAGCAGCAAAAAATCTTTTACTAAACGGTGTTGGTTCGGCGTAATGCTATCGCCGTAAATGCAAAGCGACTTCATTCCGTTACCCGCGGCTACATCGCCCATTACCTGGTCGTAGGTTTTGTTTTCCTTGATGATGTACAGCACGTGCCTGAACACAGAAGGTTCGCCAATTCGTTCCGGTACGGGTTTGGGCCCAATGTTTTTTCGCGGCGTTAACTGCGAAAGCTTTGTGCGAAAAAGCAGGTTGCTTTTTTCAACTCTTGTCGTGTAAGATTTCAATGCGTTTTTATCGGGAACGGGTATGATTGAAATCGTTGCTTCCTGCTGGTGTGAACTGTAAGTTTTGGTTGTACTTGCTCTTGCGCCTTCGCCTTCAAGGTTGGCGACAAAAAGAGTTTTGTCTGTTGCCACCAGGCCTGCCGGGTAGGCTTCGGTGGGAATAAAGCCTTTAATCAATGCTTTACTTTCACCCTCCGAAAGTTTTATTACCGCTACGGCATTGTTCATTCCATTTGATACGTAGAGTGTGCTTTCATCGGGCGAAAGCGCCAAGGCATTGGGCGAATCGCCAATAAACGGCAAGGCTTCGTTCAACTTCACCGAAACCGTATTGACGACTTTGTTGGTGGCTGTGTTGATAATGGAAACGTTGTCGCTGTTTCCGTTGGCCACATAAACATAACGGCCGTCCTTGCTCGTGATGATGCTGTTGGGATGAAGCCCCACTTCAATCTCTGTTTCTACTTTGCCCGTTGCCAAGTCAATTACCGAAACCGTACCCGATGATGTAGCGCCTGTCTTTGGGTCCACGTAAACTTTTGCGTAAGGAATGCCGGCGGTTTCCTTTGATGCATCAACCGGAACAGCCCCGGCCCAATTGCTTATGTAGGCTTTGGTTTGGGTTAGCGCAAGGCCAAAAGGTGCCATGCCGGAGACTGTCGTCCACACTGTTTTTTTGTCTTTCAAATTAAGCTTGGCTAATTGGTTGTTGCCGTTGAGCACCACGAATAAAAACGTTTCATTGCCTTCTTTACGAACCGCGATATCATTGGGTAAAGATATTGGCGCGGGTGCAAGAGCTTTAAACGGAATGGCTTCTTTTATCACGGCCTTTTTGCCGTCCCAAAGTGCATCGAGAACAAAGGAGGTTTTTTGAACGGGATTGGCAGCGCCCCAAAAAATATGCAGTCCGTCTTGGCTTTGCCAAACCTTCAGACCGGAGTAAGTACTCATCAGGCTCTTGTAAGAAGCGTTGTCGGTATAATCAAGGTGATAGAAGAGCTGGTTCGATTGAATGTTTATGAACGCAAGACCGTAGCGGTCTTCAACAATTAGAGTTTTTCCGTCCGGTACTAAGACGCAATCAAGGCTGTGATTTTCCAGCGATGTTTTGCCAAATCGAATAACAGTTCCCGCAGGATCAATGAAACGGTTATAAGGCATTAGCACCGATGCGTTGTCCACCGTCAGCGTCGTGTCGTCGTAGGAACCGTGATAGTCGTTTGCAACCGAAACGGAGCTTTGATAAATGCGGGACGACCGGCAAGCGCAAAAGACAATCAGCACAAGGAAAAGCCGGTAAGGAGCCTGGTATCTTTTCATACGAGTAAAATAAAGCAAATCCACAGTAGCGGCAGTGCGTTTGTTTTGAATGAGAAATGTCTTTTTGATTGATTTTAAAATTCTTTCTGCAAGCAGCATTTCAATCCGCTATCACCACGTTAATTCCTCTTTCTTCCAAGGCCTTAACGGATTCGGCCGATGCGCCGCTGTCGGTAATAATGCTTTGCACCGCGTCCAGGTTGCAGACACGGCCCAGGCCTCTTCTCCCGAATTTTGAGCTATCAGCCATAATGACCACTTTGCGTGCTACGTTTATCATTTTTTGATTCAGGCTGGCTTCGTTTAAATTGGTAATGGAGATGCCGAAGTCCGGGTCAATGCCGTCTGCGCCCAAAAACAAAACATCGCAGGAAATGTGGTCTAAAATCAGTTCAGCGAACGTGCCCGCAGCTGAGGCCGAGCTTTGGTGAATCAAACCGCCCAACTGCAACACTTCCACGTTTGGACGGTTGTGCAGTTCCAGCGCAACTTTTAAAGCCGGGGTAATAACGATGAGATGCTTGGTTGGCGAAAGGCAACGCGACAATTCGTAAACCGTAGTGCCAGAGCCGATGATGATGGAATCGGTTTGCGTGGTAAGCGGCAGGGCGGCTTTCGCAATCTTTCGCTTTTGTTCCACATTGATAAATTCTTTTTCGTTAATGGGCCGTTCGCTGGCGTAAGGGTTTTGCAGCGAACCACCTCCTTTGGTACGAAAAAGAAGGTTGCGTTCTTCCAGCAACTTTAAATCTTTGCGAATCGTGACGCCGGTTACCTGCAAGTTCTCACTTAATTCCTGAATGTCCACACGACCTGTTTCCTGTAACTGTTTTAAAATGGCCTGATGCCGTTCGGTGATGGTCATGAAAACGATTTGCCGTTAAAGAAAGATTTTTAAACTGTTTGCAAGATAGCTTTAAAACCAGTTCTTGTGCAAGCCCTTGCCTATCTCGTTTCGAATGCAAGCTATAATTATTGCTTTTTATTTCTTTCAATTTAAAAATGTTTAAAAAATTTTCTTTTTCTGTAGAATCTTGCTATCCTTGTGAAGCCTTTCTTTTATTCCTAACGCAATCTGCTATTCAACAATGAACACAATTTCACAACCGCAACCGTCTTTGCTCGACCGCGTTGGCATTCCTAAAACCCTAGCCTGGGGTTATCTCGGCATCATGATTTTTATGATGGGCGACGGCGTTGAACAGGGCTGGTTGAGTCCTTATCTTTTGGAACGCGGCATGACCATCCAGCAATCGGCGCTTCTTTTCACGGTTTACGGCATTACCATCGCTGTCTCGTCCTGGTTTTCGGGTGTATTGGCCGAAGGTTTCGGCCCGAAGAAAACTATGCTTATGGGATTGCTCTTGTACATTTTGGGCACCTGCGGTTTTGTGGGCTACGGATTGCCGGATCAGAACTACGGCCTTATGCTTGCCACTTATGCCGTTCGCGGTTTTGGTTATCCGCTGTTTGCCTATTCCTTTTTGGTATGGATTACTTATCGCAGCTCGCAGCAAAAGCTGGGTGCGGCCGTGGGTTGGTTCTGGTTTGTGTTTACCGGCGGACTGAACGTGTTTGGTGCCTATTATTCCAGTTGGGCCATCAAGCACCTCGGTTATTTAAACACCTTGTGGAGCTCAATTTTTTGGGTGGCCGTTGGTGCTTTCTTTGCGCTGCTATTAAACCGCGACAAGTTTGTGTTGAAGAGCAAAGGCGATGCTGCAAGTAAGGCAGAAGAATTGGTAAAAGGCCTTACTATCGTGAAAGAAGAACCCAAGGTTTTGCTAGGCGGCATTGTGCGCATCATTAATACCACGGCGCAATTTGCCTTCCCTGTTTTTCTGCCCACCTACATGGCCGGTTTCGGTTTCTCCACCATCGAATGGCTCACCATCTGGGGCACCATCTTTACCAGCAACATTGTATTCAACTTAATTTTTGGTTTTGTGGGCGACCGCTTCGGCTGGCGCAATACTGTGATGTGGTTTGGTGGCGTGGGTTGTGCGCTTTCCACGCTGTTGTTTTATTATTCGCCGCAACTTTTCGGCGGCAATTATTGGCTGGTGATGTTGAGCGGCGTTTTGTGGGGTGCCTTGCTTGCGGGTTATGTTCCACTTACGGCTTTGGTTCCCTCACTGGTGAAAAAAGACAAAGGCGCGGCGATGGCGATTCTTAATCTCGGCGCGGGTTTGCCCGTGTTTGTTGGTCCAGCAATAGTTGGCCTCTTCATTGGTTCTGTGGGCAACACGGGTGTGATATGGATACTGGCAATACTTTATGTTATCAGCGCCGTGATAACGCATTTCATTACACTTCCCGACAATGCTAAAACTGCTCACCACGTAAAAAGCGATGCGGCAGTTGCCGAACCGGTTGCGTGATAAAAATTATTCAATCCATGAACATTGCTTTCCTGTAAAATTCCGGACGTGCACAACGGTTTACGATGAGTGTTGACAGAAGACGTTTCCTCAAGATCAGTTCTCTTACGGCGGCCAACGCAGCCTTGCTTCATTTTGCGGGCAGCGGTGCTGGACATCTTTACAATACGGTCAATCAGGGACTGACGGTAGATGAACTGCAGAAAGCTTTTCTTTCACCATCCGACGAAGCAAGGTCTTGTTGTTACTGGTGGTGGTTCAACGGCAACGTGGACAAAGAAGGCATCACGAGGGACTTGGAAGAGTTTCGCAAGCAAGGCGTGGGCAGTGTGTTTTTAATCAGCAGTGCGAGTGGACTTGGGGGCAGTGCGCCCATTCCGCAAGGCGCAAAATTTTTGTCGCCGGAATGGAAAGAACTCTTTCGCTTTGCGCTGGAAGAAGCACATCGTTTAAACCTTGAAGTCGGTTTTAATCTCTGCGCCGGTTGGGCCATGGGCGGACCGTGGATAAAACCCGAGGATGCAGGCCGCTGGTTTTTGCAATCGGAACTTTCGCTTACCGGTCCGCAAAAGTTTTCGGGCCAATTGCCTTTGCCCGGTAACCGAAGCGGTTACGACAACGTATTTAATCCGCCCGGCTACAAAGATTACATTGATCTTCCGCTGGAGAAATTGGATTACCGCGACACAGTTGTTGTTGCTTTTCCCGTTCGCGATGAAACTGATTACAAACTGACCGACGACAGAGCCAAACTGCTGCCGGCAAAAACAAACCGAAAAGACGCCAGCAATTTTACCCCCGCAAAAGACGTGATGGAGCCAACGCTGGTTTCCTGGGCTTCACTCTTAACCGACAAACCTATTGCTTCAACAAACGTTATTGACCTTACTTCTAAACTATTATCGAATGGCACGCTGAACTGGGATGTGCCGCCTGGCAATTGGAAAATTATTCGCACCGGCCACCGCATGACCGGCTCACGATTGATGCTGGCGCCACCCGAAGCAGACGGCCTTTCGGTGGGCTGGCTAAACAGCCGTGGAGTCGAACAGCAGTTCCAAATGCTGGGTAAAACCATTCTTGAAATTGCGGGTCCGCTGGGCGGCAAAACCTTAAAATATTTTTCCGACGACAGCTTTGAAGACGGCTTTCCCAATTGGACGGACGACATTCTTCAAGAGTTCAAATCTTATCGCGGTTACGATGCAACGCCTTATTTACCGGTGCTTGCCGGTGTGATTGTAGACAGCGCTGAAGTCTCCGACCGCTTTCTTTACGATTACCGAAAAACCGTCGCCGACCTAATGGCCGACAGGCATTACAAACGTTTTGCGGAACTCTGCCATCAGCATGACTTGCAGGTGCAAAACGAAGCCGCCGGTCCAAGCCGTTCGGGTACGATGTGCATGGATGGCCTGAAAAATTTAGGTCGGAGCGACCGGCCAATGGGAGAATTTTGGTTAGGCCTGAAACACGATGAAGAAGGCGGGCTGAATGAAAAACTTGGCTACGGCGCCACACGCCTTGAAGGCGGCCAAAACAAAGTGTGCAAGATGGTTTCCTCGGCTGCACACATCTACGGAAAAAAGTTTGCATCAGCCGAAGCCTTTACGACTTACCGCCATTGGTCCGATTCACCGGCAACGCTGAAACCTGCTGCAGACAGGGCCTTTTGCGAAGGCATCAACCGCATTGCGATTCATACATCCACAGCTACACGGCCAAAAGACGGCAAGCCCGGTTATGAATACGGCGCGGGCACGCATTTCAATCCGAACGTTACATGGTGGGATAAATCCTCTGGCTTTTTAAATTACGTCGGTCGCTGTCAAACCCTGTTGCAAAGCGGAAAATCTGTAGCCGATGTGTTGTATTACAACGGCGATTGGGCGCCCAATCTTGTCGAGCCAAAACACATTGACCCATTGCTTGGCAAGGGCTACGATTACGACGTGTGCAATGCCGAAGTTTTGCTGACAAGATTGAGTGTGAAAGGCGGTAAACTTGTTTTGCCCGGCGACGTGAGTTATCGTTTACTCGTGCTTCCGACAACCCATAAAATGCCGGTTGAAGTGGCTATGAAAATAAAAGATTTGGTGAAGGCCGGCGCTACCCTTGTTGGACCAAAACCCGAGCAAGACCCGGGTTTAAAGGCTTATCCGGCTTCTGATGGAGAAGTAAAAAATATAGGTAACGAAGTATGGGGCAAGATTGACGGCGACGTTGTGAAGAAAAATAATTACGGCAAAGGCCGTGTGTTCACAAACGTTTCGTTGCGTGAAATTCTTTTGAGCGACGGTGTTCAACCTGCTTTTGATTACAGCGGGGCCAAAGACAGCTTCATTGATTTTATTCAGCGTTCAACAGACGATGCAGAGATTTATTTTTTGGTTAACCGGAACAAAAGCACCGAGACGGTTGAGTGCACTTTTCGCAACGCATCAGTCCCTGAATTGTGGGATCCTGTATCGGGTAAAATACGCAAGACCATTGCATTCAAACAACTATCCGGACGAACAACGATACCGCTGGAATTTGCGCCTTATCAATCTTTTTTTATTGTTTTTAGAAGGCCCAATCTCATACGTAGAAAAGCAGCCGTTCCCGCAGCCAAAGCTAAT
>Ga0308175_100001974_pt1 | contig 13911 bp, 17 predicted proteins | sample PhyCR1_3_FD_203893 | JGI IMG/M metagenome (GOLD analysis project Ga0308175, IMG submission 203893) | Soil microbial communities from UC Gill Tract Community Farm, Albany, California, United States - DLSLS.C.R1 | ecosystem: Environmental > Terrestrial > Soil > Agricultural land | place: USA...
CTGCTGCACCGCCATGCCCGCGGGCGGTTCCGGCAGCGAACCCGTCAGCCGCAGCGCGCCGCACGGACGAGCCGCGGGCCCCGCGTCCTTCTCGACGGCCAGGGCGGCGGGGCCGATCGCGACGAGTCCAGCGGCCGCGAACATCACGAAGAGGGCGTAGTGAGTGCGCACATCCCGTTCCTTCCGGTGGAGTCGGCCTCCTGGGCGGTCTCAGACGCGAAACCTAACGTCAGGACCCGCACCGCCGAGGCCGTCGCCGGAAACTTGGCGGAAAGGTGTCGGCACGCTGGACGGCCGTTTCGGTGACTTCGGCCTCCGCCCCGTGAGCAAGGTGCCGCCGCAGTGGCAGCATCGGACCCCGCCTGATCAGCCACGGCCGATCGTCGTCGGCCGTCCGCGGCGCCCTGTCCGCGGCCCGTGACCGCATTCGAGGCCTTTCGGGAGCGTCGATGTCCAGGACACGATCACGCAGGACATACTCCTTCAAGGCCCGTGTGCGCGTGAGGAGTTGCCCATGCCCGAGGCGAGCCACGGGCCATGCCGCGGGCACCACGATCAGCTCCGCTCCAACGTCCAGCAGGCCCCGGAAGTCTAGTCGGTGTTCACCGTTCGGTCCGCTTCGTCCTGGACGAGCAGTGAGAGCAGCGAGGCCACGGTCAGCCCGATCCCGGCCTCCGCCGGGTGACGCAGGACTCTGGTGGGGTCGATCCGGTAGGCGTTGCTGCGTCCCTGCCGGGTGTGGGAGAGGTAGCCGTCCTGTTCCAGGTCGGTGATGATCTTCTGTACTGCGCGCTCGGTGAGCCGGCAGTGGGCGGCGATATCGCGGATGCGGGCGTTGTGGTTGTCCGCGATGGCGGCCAGTACGCGGGCATGGTTCGTCAGGAACGTCCATCCGCTGTGTGGCTCGGGCACTCCATCCATGTTTCAAGTTTACTGGGCAAGGCTTCATGCATCCAAAAACACGTACTTTATTTCAGGCATCGATTGACGTACTTTGGATCCTGAGGAACGCGTCGAGCGGAGGACGGAGGGAGCCATGTACGAGCCGGCCCATCACGGAAGGTCCCGTACGGTGCGGGGGCGCCCCACGACGGGCGCGGACAGGGGCCGTGGTCCGGTGCCGCCAGGCCTCGTCGTCGTCACCTACGCGTCGAGCGGATGCCGCACCCGCGTGACGGTCCGCGGCGAACTCGACCTCAACGCCGGCCGGCATCTGCACTGCCAGCTGCACACCGCGCTCGCCGACTCGGCCTGCGGCCTCGACCTGGACCTGAGCAGGCTCGGCTTCTGCGACTGCGCCGGCCTCAGCGTCCTGCTGGACCTGCGGGAGCACGCCCTCGGCCAGGGCAAGACCATCACGATCCGTGCCGTCGGCCCGGCCGTCGACCGGCTGCTCGACCTCGTCGGGGCCCGAGAGCTGTTCACCACCCCGCACTCCTGCCCGACGACGGCGTCGCGGTCGGGCGCGGGGGAGCGCCACCCGGCCGCCGGTCACTCCTCGCCGGGCTCACTCACCACCGTGAGCAGTTGTTCCCGGTCGGCCAGGGCGTCGAGGGAGAGCGTTCGGTAGCCGACCTCGTCGAAGAGCACGGTGATGCGGTCCCCGTCCTCGCTCAGCACGGTGCCGCGGCCCCACTCGGCATGCCGCACCGGGGCTCCGGCCGGATACGAGCCGGCACGCGACGGCCGCTCGTCGCGCGCCCCGTCATCGCCTCCGGCCTCCTGTTCGTCACACACGTCGCAGTTGCCGCACGCCGTCTCGGTCTGCTCGCCGAAGTAGCCGAGGAGGAAGCGCCGGCGGCAGCCGGTCGTCTCGGCGTACCCCCGGGCCATGTCCACCCTTGACCGGTCCATCCGCTTGTGCGCCTCCGCGCTGTCCGCGGCCCGCCGCACCGCGCTCGAAGGCTCCATGCCCGAGGCCGGCCGGATGGCGCCCGAGACATCCGTGACCACGGCGCCGGCCTCCTCCAGCAGGTTCACGGCCGTGGTGACCCGGGTGCGGGACATGCCGACGTCGCGGCGCAGTTCCTCGAGGTCCGGGGGATCGCCGGTGCTGTCGTGGACGGCTCGCACGACCGCGCCCACGGATTCCGGCCTGACCGTACGGCTGCTGAAATAGGCCTGCATCCCCGTGTCCTCGGCCCGGTAGTGCAGCACGGCGAGGGCGGGCTGTCCGTCGCGGCCGCAGCGCCCGATCTCCTGGTAGTAGGCGTCCAGGGAGCCGGGCAGGGAGGCGTGCAGCACGAACCGTACGTTCTCCTTGTCTATCCCCATGCCGAAGGCCGAGGTGGCCACCACGACATCCGTGTCACCCGCCAGAAACGCCTCGTGGACGCGTCGGCGCTCGGCGGCGCGCAGGCCCGCGTGGTAGGCCTCGGCGGCGAACCCGAGAGAGGCCAGCTCCGCGGCGTACGACTCGCTGTCCTTCCGTGTCGCCGCGTAGACGATGCCCGGCTTCGGAGCGGCGGCGGCCTCCTCGACGACCACGCGCCGCCGCTCGGCGTCGTCAAGATGGCGGCGTACCTCGAGTCTGATGTTGGGACGGTCGAAACCCGTGACGAGCTGGCGGGGCCGGTCCATGTCCAGCCGTTCGACGATGTCCTGCCGTACCGGAGGCGCGGCGGTCGCGGTGAGCGCGAGTACCGGTGGCCTGCCCAGCCGCCGTGCCGCCTGGCCGAGGCGCAGGTAGTCGGGCCGGAAGTCGTGGCCCCAGGACGACACGCACTGGGCCTCGTCCACCACGAAGAGGCTGGGGCGCACCTCGGCCAGCCGCTGGACGACCTGCTCGTTGGCCAGTTGCTCGGGAGACAGATAGACGTAGCGCACCGCGCCGTCCCGGACCGCCTCCCAGGCGGCATCGGCCTCCGTCGCGCTGAGGTCGGAGTTCACGGCTACGGCCCCCGGGCCGCTGTCGCCACCGGGCAGTCCGGCGATCTGGTCCCGCTGCAGGGCGAGCAGGGGCGACACGACCACCACCGGCCGGGGCAGCAGCAGAGCCGGAACCTGATACACGGCGGACTTGCCGGATCCGGTCGGCATGACGACGAGGGCGTCCCGCCCCTCCAGCACCCACCGCATGGCGGTGAGCTGCTCCGGACGCAGCTCGTCCCAGCCGAACACCTCGGCTGCCGTCTCCCGCAGCCGCCGGGTCGACCGTCTGCCCGTGTGTTGTCCTTCATCGGTCATGGCGCGGAGCCCATCCCATCCTGCGGTTCACAGTGCGCCGCTCGACGCGGCGCTGCTCCGGGTCACCTGGTGCGTTCCCGGCAAACGCGGCGCGACGACCGGGGGAGGTCACGACTTCGCCGTTCGGCCGGACCCCCTGCCCCCTGCCCCCTGCCCTCTGCCTCTGCCCTCGCCCGGTGGTCCTGCGCGTCGGAGTGGCCGGTGACCCGCCCGTGCGCGGCCCTACGGCTTATCGGTCGGGCGGTCGGCGGACCGGTGGGCGTTCCAGTCGGCGCGACCACCGGCGCCCAGGACGGTGAGATCGGCCGCCAGCTCGGAAGGGGAGTGGCGCCGCAGCTCGCGTCGGGTGATCCGGGCGACGACGGCCGGGAAGAGCGGCCGCAGCGGCTGGCACCAGCGCAGCCACGGCGGGGCGTAGATGGAGTGGGCGCGACGGGCGATGCCGGAGGCGAGCCAGGCGGCGACCTGGTCGGGGGTGTGGACGCGGCGCGCGAAGCGGGGCTGATTGCGGCGCAGGGCGCTCAGGACGGGGTGATCGTCGATACCGGCGACCATGTCGGTGCCGGTCCAGTGCAGGTAGGCGACACCCACGGCGATGTGCTCGGGTTCCACCTCGCCGCGCAGCGCCAGGGCGAACGATTCCGCACCGGCCTTGGAGGCGCAGTAGGCGCTCATCATGGGGGCGGAACCGAAGGCGGCCGTGGACGCGATCTGGAGGAAGTAGCCGCGCGTGCGCGCCAATTGAGGGAGGAAGGCTCTGGCCGTGTTGGCGGCGCCGACGAGATTGACGTCTACGACCCGCTGCCACAGGTCCGCCGGCGTGTCGGCGAACGGGCCACCGGTCGCGATACCGGCGTTGGCCACGACCACGCTCACCGGGCCCAGCTCCCTCTCCACCCGACCGGCGGCGCATTCGAGCGCTGCGCGGTCGGTGACATCGGCCTCGACGCAGAAGGTCGGGTTCGGCAAGGAGCCGGCCGCCCGGTGGAGGGTCTCCTTCTCGCGCCCGAGCAGGGCCACGCTCATTCCGGCGTCGGACAGGCGCCGCGCCAGGGCTTCACCCACTCCCCGTGCGGCCCCGGTCACGAGCGCGACCCGCCCGCGCAGCGGTGCGCCGAGACCAGGGCGGTGCCCGGCCACGACGAAGATCTCTCGCAATTCCAGCCCTCGTTCCCATAGGCGGAGACGGACGGCGCCGTCCCGGCTCACATACCCGGTCGAGGCGGTCGGGTCGGCGCCGTTTCGTCCGTTCGGGGGAGTGGTGGTGCGCAGGTCGGCGTCATCCCAGTGCTTCTGGGGCGAGTGTCAGGAACTACTACCGCAAACCGGGCATCCACCATTACGCTGGACCGAACCTCTGCCGGGCCTGCGGGTGCAGTTCGCGCGCCGCAGCCGCCACCCGCACTGCCAGCAGTCGGGCCGAGCAGAGGTGCCCCATGACCGGCTTTCTTCACCCGCGCCCGGAGCGCTCCGACTGGCGTGACCAGGCCGCATGCGCCGGCGAGGACCCCGAGGTCTTCTTTCCGCTCGCCGACTTCTCCGCCCCCGGTGCCGAAGCCTCCCTGGCACGGGCCATATGCCGTCGGTGCCCCGTGATCATCGCCTGCCGCACGTGGGCGATCGAGCAGGGGGAGGACGACGGCATCTGGGGTGCCACGACGGCCGTGCAGCGCCGCGCCATCCGCCGGGCTTCGCCGGAGTCCTCCAGCCGTGCCGGACGCCGGCCGCGCGACCCCACTGACGACTCGCTCGAGGGAGCCGGTTGACGCCGTGCCGCTGCCTGCGGAGGTGCCGATCGGGTCAGCCGGGTCAGGGTCTCACCAGGCGGCGTAGGGCCCGTTGAGCGAGTGGGGCAGAGGCCAGCAGGACAAGCCACGGTCCGTGCATCGTGAGGCTCGTCGTGCTGCCGTGCGCGTGTCCCCGCACGTCGTGGTGCAGGCGGAGCCGGGCCGGTCCCGGACGAACCCCCCAGGTCCAGGCGCGGTGGTCGTGGTCGACGGTTTCGACGTCGAAGGCGACACGGAAGCCCGTCACCGACTCCACCGTTCCGCTCATGCCGGCGATCAGCCGGCGATCGGCGGTGTGCACAGCCTTGATCTGCGGGGACCACGACTCCCACCGATCGACGCACGTGTAGCGCCGCCAGACCGTCTCGGGGCGGGCCGGGCCCGTGGCCCGTAGGGTCAGGCACCCCATGTCGGATCCGCGGGGCACCGTGCCGGGGAGGCTGCCCGTGCGGTGCTCATCCTCGTCCGGTCTGATCCTGCAAGTACTCGGTGAGGGCCTTCCCAGGACGGAACGTGGCCGCGCCGTCGGCGACGTGGAAGCTGCCGAAGCTGCCCAGGGTGACCGTCTCCTGGGCCTTGAGCGCCTCGGCGATCGTCCCGGCGTGCTCCACCGTGCCGAAGAGGGTGTCGAGAATCCGGCCGATGTCGTCCGCGGCGAGCTTCCCGCCGTCCGCGCGTTCGGCTTGGCGGCGGGCGGTCATTTCGGTGAGCTTCGACTTGTCCATGCGCACATTCCTCGTCGTGTCCCGGTGATGGTGCTCAGCGCTTCCACCATCGCGGGGCGCCGACCCGACCGCATCTCCCGGCGGGCGCTCGGGTGCGCTCGGATCGGTCACGCGCCGCCGGCGCGGTGTATCGCGAACACCGGGGGTGGCCCCGCGGTGCCGGATTCGAGACGTTGTCTTCAGCCGCCGGAGTGCCGACAGGGAAGCGCCGGCTACACCTCGCCGGTGGCGAACAGTTCGAGGTGCCCGCACTTGGGGCACCGGTACGCCTCTATCTGCCGCCGGGGCCGCCCCATCCGCTTGGCGCCCCCGAAGACGCCCCGTTCCAACGCGCCCTCGATCCAGCGCGCGTACCCGCGCGAGTGCTCGCCGGCGTCCTCGATGAAACCCTCCATCAGGCCGACGGTGCCGCAATGGGTGCACGTGTAGTTGTTCATTTCCGGGAGTGTAGGCAACGGTGCGGCCAGGTGCGGGGTGGCTTCGCAGGTGCGGCGCTGCGGCGCTGCGGCAGGTGGACAGGACCGCACATGGGACGGGCGGGGCCGGTTGAACTCATCGGCCCCGCCCACTTGTTGCCCGAGTGCCGGTCAGCCCGGCCAGGTGCCGGTCAGACGGCGAACGGCGACCGCGCCCGACGGACGCCGCCGGCCGGCATGCCGCTGACGGCGCCCGGCGTGGGGCCGGCCGGCTTGCAGGCGATCCTGGACGGCTTCACCGCGTCATCCCTTCCTGCGGCACACCAGCCACACCATGGCGACCGCTCCGGCGGCGGCGAGCACCAGGCCGCGGTTGTCCCGCGCCATCCGCGCGCCCTGGACCGTCCTGGCCCGCACCGGTTCGGGCACCTTCTCCTCCCAGACCTGGCCGGCCTGCGCGGCCTTCACCCGTGCCTGCTCGGCCACCTGTGCGGCCTGTTCCCTGACCGGATCGGGCAGCTTGTCCTGCACACGCGACACCGCCTGGGCAGCCGCGGTCCTGGCCTGCTCGGCCCTGAGCACCGCCTGCTCCTTCAACTCGCCCGCCTTGACGGCCGCTTGGTCCTTGACCTCCGCGGCCTTCTCCTTGGTACGTGCCTTGACGTCGGTTTTGGCCGCGAGCGCCTCCACCGTGTCTCCGAGTTCCCGGCGAGTGTGCTCCACCTGCTCGCGCAGCTCCTCCGGGGTCTCGGCGGTCGGCTCGTCATGAGGCGGCTGGGTCATCGGTGCGCACTCTCCTTGATCTCGGCCACGTCGGCCTTCACGTTCTCGATCGTCGCCTCGGGCGCGGGCGGCGCGGCCTCGGCGAACTCCTTCTTCCCCGTCAGCGCCATCACCGCCACGATCACCGCGAGGACCGCGGTCACGATGAGGCCAGCGGCCCACACCGGCAGCGTCACCGCCAGCGCGGCTATCGCGGTGGCCACCAGGGCCTGAAGCATCAGGAACCCGACCAGGCCGGCGCCGCCGAACAGCCCGCCACCCTTGCCGTACTTCCTGCCCTTCTCCTTCATCTCCGCCTGTGCCAGGCGCAGTTCGCCGCGCACCAGCTCCGTCAACTGCTGCGAGGCACGCTGCACGAGCTCGCCCACAGGCTCCGACCCCGCCGTATCATGGCCCGGGCCCTGACGCGGCTGCGTACTGGACGACAAGGCGATCACCTCCTCCGTACTGATTCCGTCTTCCGGAAAGCGCACCGCGGCGCCCCCGTGAGCGCGCGGGTACCCCGAACGGACCAGTTCAGGGCAGCGATTTCGCTAAGTTGCCGCGTAGGCGGCCGGTGAGCACGACGCGGATCCGTCCGGCGGTCTCGGCACGACGCGGCCACGGCGGCGGTCACCGCGGCGCCGAACAGGGGCTTTGACGGACGAACCAGGCGGCGGCCAGGCCGATCACGGCGGTACGGCGACTGATGTCGTGGTGAACGGATCCGACACAGGGGTATCCGGCGTCACTCCTTACCGACGCGGGTATACGCGCGAGGGACGAACGGGGTGCGGAAGATGACGGCGATGGAATCATTGCCCGTGGGCGAGGACGGCGTCACGCCGGGCGAGCGGGCCGTACGGACCACGGTCGCCCTGGACAGGGACGGCACCGACATCGCTCAGGCCCGCCACCTGGCCGTCGACTTCCTCACCCGCGTTCGGACCGAACACGGGTTGCCCGTCTCACAGCGCGCCATGGACCTCACCCAACTGGTGGTCAGCGAGCTGGTCACCAACGCCCGCAAGTACGCCCCCGGCCCGGTACTGCTGGACCTGCGCGTCACCGGCGACACGGTCGAAGTCATGGTGTGGGACTCCGACCCGGAGCTGCCCATGGCCAGGGCCGCGGACGCCGACCGGGTGGGCCAGCACGGCCTGGAGATCGTCATGGCCGTCGCCCAGGGCTTCGAAGCGCAGCGGGAGCCGGTCGGCAAACGCATCACCGCGCGCATCGCTCTGATCGACGACCCCGGCGGTGCCGTCTCCGGACGGCCGCCCCAGTAGAACGACCGGCCGGGCTTCGGGCCCGGCCCTCCGACCCGGCTCGCGCCCACCTCACGCGCCGCTCGCGTCCGCCGGGAAGACGACGAGCGACACGCGGCGCACAGCACGGAGACGACGAGCGACACGAGGCGCACAGCACGGATCGGCTGTCACAGCCAGCCGTTGCGGCGGAAAACCCGGTACAGCAGGCCCGCCCCGAGCACCATCACGCTGAGCGCGCACGGGTAGCCGTAGCGCCAGTCGAGTTCGGGCATGTGGGCGAAGTTCATGCCGTAGATGCCGGCGACCATGGTGGGGACGGCGAAGATGGCCGCCCACGCGCTGATGCGGCGCATGTCGTCGTTCTGCCAGGTGCTCACCTTCGCGAGATGGGCGTCCAGGGCGGACCCGAGCAGGTCGTCCAGGGCGCGGACTTCGGCGTCGGTGCGGTTGAGGTGATCGGTGACGTCGCGGAAGTACGGCACGACCTCCTTCGGCCAGCCGTCCCGCGCCGTGGTGAAAGGCTCCATGACCGGCACCAGCGGCTGGACGGCGTCGCGGAACTCCACCACCTCACGCTTGAGCGAGTAGATCTGCTCGGTCAGGTCCTGGCGGGCGGGCGAGAACACGCACCGCTCCAGTTCCGTCAGGTCCGTGCGTACCTGGACCGCGGCCTGGGCATAGGCGTCGACGATCACGTCGGTCACCGCGTGCAGGACGCCGACGGGCCCGAACCGGGCCATCTGCGGCTGCTCCGCGAGCCGGCGCGCGGCCTCCACCGTGGGATCGTTCGCACCGTGCCGCACGGTCAGCGCGAAGGACGGGCCGAGGAAGATCATCACCTCGCCCGTCTCCACGTCCGCGGTCTGCTCGACGAACCACAACGTCTTCACCGCGACCGCCAGCACGTCGCCGTACCGCTCCTGCTTCGGCCGCTGGCGGGCCTGCACCGCGTCCTCGATGGCCAGAGGGTGCAACGACAGATACCCGCCCAGTCTCCGCAACTCCTCCTCGCTGGGTTCGTCCATACGAACCCAGGCGAACTCGTCCGGCTTCAGCACGGCCAGTCGGTCCAGGGCGACATCGCATTCGCCGTCCGCCTGCCGGCAGTCGATGTTCTCGCTCTCACCGGTCTTCTCCTGGTAGATCACGCACTCCATGTTCCTTCGGGTGCTTCCGCCGCCGCGTTCCATGCGCCCGGACCCGACGAAATCGCCGCCGAGATCTGTTCGCGCCTCCGTGTTCACCGCGTCGAGAAGGCGCCCGAGGGCGCGGACAGCGGTTGTGGTGCACCACGGACGTTCCCGGCCCCCGCGCCGCACCCACCGCATAGCCGGTCCGTGAAGCTGTGCCGTACGGCGCCGCTGGTGTTGAATACGGCTCCATGAGCGGGAGTGGGCGTGCGGCGAGCCGGACGGCGGTGCTGGTCTGCCAGGGTCGCGCGGCCGCCAACGGGAGGGCTGCCACGGACCGGTTCGCTGATCCGGTGGCGGCAGGGCTGCTGCGCGTCGCGGAACGCAAGCCCGTGGACGAGGTACGCGCGAACACTCCACCGCAGAGCTGGCAGGAGCGCATCGTGTACGAGAGTGTGCGGGCGTGCGCCGAGGTGGTGGTGCCGCGGACGGTCGCGATCGACGAGGCACTGCGCGCACACGTGACCGGCCAGCTCGTGATCCTCGGCGCCGGCCTGGACACGCGCGCGTGGCGGCTGCCCGAACTCGCGCGGACAGACGTGTGGGAGGTCGATCATCCGGCCTCCCAGCAGGACAAGCGTGCCCGCCTCGCCGAGGCCGCGCCAGCACTCCGAGGACTCGAGGAGGGCGGTCTCCTCGCCGCCGAGCCACCGGCCGTCGCCCGTTCCGTGCGGTTCACGCCGGTCGATCTCGCCGTCGATGATCTCGGTGCGGCGTTGGATGCCGCCGGGCACGACCCGTCCGCGCCGACGACATGGTTGTGGGAGGGCGTCGTCCCGTACCTCACGCGCGAGCAGGTGCGCGCCACGGTGGCCGCACTCGCCGCCCGGACGGTCCCCGGCAGTGCACTCGTCGTCAACTATCAGGCGCCGTCGGCGAGGGCGGCCGCAGGGCGGCTGCTGACACGCGTGCTCGGCAGTTCCGTCACCTCGGGCGAGCCGTGGCGCTCGCTGTGGAGGCCGCGGCGGATGGCCGCGCTGCTCGCGGAGTACGGCCTGCGGGTGGTGTCGGACGACGACCTACTCGCCGTCGCACGTACCCTCGGCAGCCCGGCACGCGGGCGGACATCCGTGCGGTCGGGTCGCGTTGCCGTGGCAGAGAGCCACTGACGGCACAGCCTTCGTGACCCACTCGCACGCGCGCCAGCGCGGCTGTGTCACGCGTCGAGCCCGTCGAGCAGAAGCCTGAGTCCCCCGAGGAACTCCCGGTCGGCGTCCATGTCCTGGGCGGTGCGGGCGGTTGCGGTCATGAGGGGGAAGTCGGTGGGCGGGAGCTGGGTGATGGCTGTGGTTCCCGCTCCGCTCAGAGGGCCGAGGTGTTCGAGCTGGATGGCTCCGATGAGGTAACCGAGCAGGGCGCGCAGGGCGATGACACGCCGCTCGCCGATCATTCCGGCCGTGGTGAGGATGGCGAGCACGGTTTCCGACCAGCGCAGCCCGGCGGGGGAGTGGTGCCGGTGGACCACGGTGAGGGGGATGACCTCCGGGTGGGCGCCCACGGTGTCGCGCAGGCGCCGTGCCATGACCTCGACCTGGTCGCGCCATGACGCGCCGGAGTCCGGCAGGTCGGTGTCCACCTCGCTCAGTACCCGTTCCACGACGAGTCTTTCGAGGTCCTCGCGGTCCTGTACGTACCGGTAGAGCCCCATGGTGCTCATGCCGAGTTCCTGGGCGACGGCGCGCATCGACAGCGCGGTCAGACCGTCGCGGTCGATGACGGCGAGGGCGGCCGAGGCGAGCTGATGTGTGGTGAGGGAACGCGGGCGCGGCATGACGGTTGACAGCGTACGGCATACGCCTACGCTGGTAAGCGTACGCCGTACGCCTACGGAGAGAGGCCTGCGCATGGCCCGCAGCCCAGGAAAGCCCAAAGCCACCGTCGAGCGACGCGATCTCACCGCCGTCTCGGGGGATCACGTCGCCGTTCCCGACCCTGACCGGCTGGTCCACCTGCAGTTCCGGCGCTTCGCCGGATGCCCGGTCTGCAACCTGCACTTGCGGACGGTGATGCAGCGGCATCAGGAGATAGAGGCCGCGGGTGTGCGCGAAGTCGTCGTGTTCCATTCGCCGACCGAAGAACTGGCACCGCACGTCGTGGATCTGCCGTTCGCGGTGGTCGCCGACCCGGACAGGCGGCTCTACGCGGAGTTCGGTGTGGAGCGGGCGCCGCGTGCTCTGCTCGACCCGCGGGTCTGGGGGCCGATCCTGCGGGCGGTCGTCAGCGGGACCTGGAACGTCGTGCGCGGGCGGGAGCGCCTGCCCTCCGCCGACCCGCACGGCGGCCGGCTCGGTCTCCCCGGCGACTTCCTCATCGCACCTGACGGCCGCGTGCTCGCCGCCAAGTACGGCGAGCACGCCTACGACCAGTGGTCGGTCGACGAACTGCTTGAGCTGGCGGCCCGTGCGGACGCGCGGAAGTTCACCGAGCGGCGGACGCCGGACTCCAGCATCTGATCAATGCGGGGGCCCTTTCGTGGTGCCTCGTCACCAGGGTGTCACCCGTACCTGCTCGGACCCGGCGGATCCGTCCGGGCGGTGCAACGCGAACCAGACGCTCTTGCCGGTGGCCGTCCGTACGCTGCCCCAGGCGTTCGCGAGCAGGTCCAGCAGTTCGGTCCCGCGGCCGCCCTCCGAGTCCGGGCCGGCGATGTTGCGCACGGGGCCGGTGGACTCGATGTCCTCGACCTCGCAGAGCAGATCGGCGTCGCGCAGTCGCAGGTTGAGCCTGAGCGGACCGCGGGTGTGCCGCAGCGCGTTGGTGACGAGTTCGCTGACCAGGAGCTCGGCGGTGTCACCGAGGTCGGGGACGGCCCAGTCGACCAGCTGTGCGGTGACCAGTTGGCGGGCTCGGCGCACGGAGACCAGTTCCTGCTTCAGGGGCCAGGAGGCGTCCCAGGCGGTGGCGCGTCCACGGGGTGCGTCCAGCGGGCGCAACGGTGCCAGGGTGCGGGACCACAGAGCCCACTGCCTGACGGCCCAGGCGCTTGCGGCGGCGCGCGAGAAGCGCCCCGTTCGGCGCGGGGCTACGGGGAGGCCGATGGCCAGGACGGCCATGGGGAATCAGTCCTTTCCGGGAGCGAGTGGTTTGCCGAAGTACGTGCTGGACGCCCCAGGCGCAAACATGTAGCCGCTGCTACACCTAAAAATATACACGTAATGACTGCTACAGTAAATACCTGTACAAAGATCTCATATTGGGCATCCATGAGATCGCCCCGTACCCAGGAGCCGTCATGCCCCGCCCGCCGGACACGGCCAAACGACGTGAGCTGCTCGACCAGGTCCGCGTCTACGTGCTGCGCAACGGTCTCGCGAACCTCTCCCTACGACCGCTGGCCCAGGCGCTGGGCACCAGTGACCGCATGCTCCTCTACTACTTCGGCACCAAGGAACGGATGGTCGCCGAGGCTCTCGCCCACTACGAACGGCGCCCCCTCCTGCGCGCCCGCGAACTGCTGGAATCGGTCGGCTCGCCCACGGACCCCGCAGCCCTGCGCCGCTTCATGAACGAGGTGTGGCGGCAATTCAGGGCCCCTGACGTACGCGCCGTTTTCCCTCTCTACCTCGAGATCATGAGCGCCGGTCTCCTGCACCCCGACCGCTACGGCTCCGTCATGCGGGACGTCGTCGCCTCGTGGACCGACCTCCTGACGTCCGTCTTCCAGGACCTGGGCATGACCCAGGACCGGGCCCGGACACAGGCCACCCTCCTGGCCGACGCCTCCTTCGGCCTGTTGCTGGCCCCACTGGCGGACGGCCACTGGGACCGTGCCGACAAGGCGTTCCACGCCCTCCTCGACAGCCTGGAACCCGGGTGGCACGTGGGAGGTTCAGATGGGTAGGCCGTCAGAGTGCCGTAGCGGGCCGACCCCGCCTCACCGGTGTCGGCCAGCCGCGACCGAAGGCGGCCTCCACGAAGCACTGGTGGTACGCAGCCTCCGCGCCCCGACGCAGGGCCTCTTGCTGGGCTGCCGGGGTCGGTGGAACGCGCCGGGACCATCCGTCGCGCAGCAGTGACACGGCGAACCCGGCGAGGAAGGCGTCTCCGCAGCCCATCGTGTCGGAAATGGACCCGGGGTCCGCGGTGCGGGCCGGCGCGACGGCCGTCGTCCGGCCGTCGTACGCGATCGCCCCGTGCAGGCCGCGGGTGGCCAGCGCCATACCGGCCCCCCGCCGCACCGCCTCGGCGAGGAGGGCGCGGGTGGCCATCTCGTCCAGGTGCGAGCACGACAGCAGCGCCAGGTCCACGTGGGGACAGACGCGGTCGAGATAGGCGGGTGTGCGGAACTCCTCCTCGTCGGAGAAGTCGAAGCTGACCAGTGGGCCGGCCCCGGCGAGCAGGGGGAGCTCGGCCTCGGTGCCGGAGTAGACGCTGGAGTGCACGAGGCTGAAGGACGCGGCGTAGGCGAGCAGGGCGGGGGTGAGGGGGAGCGGATCGGCCACAGCGCCGCCGCCGGGTGCGTAGCCGAGGAAGACCCGGTCGCCGTCCTTCACCTGCAGGGTGGAGACCGAGGTCTCGCCGTGGCGTACGACGCTGTGGTCCGCGGTGACACCTTGCGCCGCCACGGCCGCGCG
>Ga0308175_100001975_pt1 | contig 13910 bp, 8 predicted proteins | sample PhyCR1_3_FD_203893 | JGI IMG/M metagenome (GOLD analysis project Ga0308175, IMG submission 203893) | Soil microbial communities from UC Gill Tract Community Farm, Albany, California, United States - DLSLS.C.R1 | ecosystem: Environmental > Terrestrial > Soil > Agricultural land | place: USA...
GCACGCAGGACGGACGTCTCCGCATCAAGGCCGATCCGGTCGCGTTCGCCGCCGAAGTCCCACCCGCGAACGCGTCGATCGTCCACCGTTCGACGCATCGCTGGAGCGACGCGGACTGGCTCGAGCACCGCGCAGCAGGCAACCCATTGCGTGAGCCCGTGTCGATCTACGAGGTGCATCTGGGCTCGTGGCGTCGGAACGCCGCCGAGGAGAACCGTCCGCTCACCTACCTCGAGCTCGCCGACGAGCTCTCCGAGTACGTCTCCGATCTCGGCTTCACCCATGTCGAGCTGATGCCGGTCATGGAGCACCCGTTCGCCGGCTCGTGGGGCTACCAGGTGACGGGGTATTTCGCGCCGACGTCCCGCTTCGGCTCACCCGACGACTTCCGCCGCTTCGTCGACCGCCTGCACGGGAACGGGATCGGGGTCCTCCTCGACTGGGTGCCCGCGCATTTCCCGCGCGACGACTGGGCGCTCGCGCGCTTCGACGGCACCGCCTTGTACGAGCACGAGGATCCGCGCCGCGGCGCCCATCCGGACTGGGGGACCCTGATCTTCAACCTGAGTCGCAGCGAGGTGAGGAACTTCCTGCTCTCGAATGCGCTCTACTGGCTGAAGGAGCATCACACGGACGGGCTGCGCGTCGACGCCGTCGCGTCGATGCTCTACCTCGACTACTCGCGGCAGGAAGGAGAGTGGCTCCCGAACGTCCACGGCGGCCGCGAGAACCTCGAGGCCGTCGACTTCCTGAAGCAGGTGAACGAGACGATCTACGGCCGCGAGCCCGGGATCATCTCGGCGGCCGAGGAGTCGACGGCCTGGCCGGGGGTCTCGCGGCCGACGTATCTCGGCGGGCTCGGCTTCGGCTTCAAGTGGAACATGGGCTGGATGCACGACACGCTCTCGTACTTCCAGAAGGACCCGGTCTACCGCCGCTACCACCATCACACGCTGACTTTCTCGATGATGTACGCCTACAGCGAGAACTTCATCCTGCCGCTGTCGCACGACGAGGTCGTGCACGGCAAGCGCTCTCTGCTCGACAAGATGCCGGGCGACCGCTGGCAGAAGTTCGCGAATCTGCGCGCGCTCTACGCCTACATGTGGGCGCATCCCGGCAAGAAGCTCCTCTTCATGGGCTGCGAGCTCGCCGAGTGGGAGGAGTGGAACTACGACGGCTCGCTCCACTGGAACCTGCTCGAGTACGCGGAGCATCAGGGGGTGCAGTCTCTCGTCCGCGACCTCAACCGCATGTACCGGTCGCAGCCGGCGCTCTACGAGGCCGACGACGACCCGGCGGGCTTCCGCTGGCTCGAGGCGAACGGCGCCGCCGACAACGTGCTCGCCTTCGCGCGTCTCGACGCCGCCGGCGGGCGTCCCGTCGTCTGCGTGCTCAACCTCTCGCCCGTGCCCCGCTCGGGCTACCGCGTCGGGATGCCCGTGTGCTGCCGCTGGAACGAATGCCTGAACACCGATTCGGCGTATTACGGCGGCTCGGGAGTCGGCAACCTCGGCGGCGTCGAGGCCGAGGCGGTCCCGTGGCACGACCAGCCGTTCTCGGCGCTGCTGACGCTGCCGCCGCTCGGGGCAGTCTTGCTCGTTCCCGAGTAGCGGCGTCGCGCCCGTCGACCGCGCCTCGTCGAGCACGCCGCCGATATCGTCTCCGCGAAGACTGCATGAGCATCTCGACTCGGCCGGAGCTACGCGGGACGTTCGGAATGGTCGCCTCGACGCACTGGCTCGCGTCGGCGGCCGGCATGGCGATGCTCGAGCAGGGCGGCAACGCCTTCGACGCGGCAGTCGCGGCGGGCTTCACGCTCCAGGTCGTCGAGCCGCACCTGAACGGGCCGGGCGGCGACCTGCCGGCGATCCTCTGGCCCGCCGGCGGCGAGCCGGTCGTGCTCTGCGCGCAGGGGCCCGCGCCGCGGGCTGCGACGATCGAGCGGTATCGCGACGAGCTCGGCCTCTCGCTCGTGCCGGGCACGGGCCCGCTCGCGGCGGTCGTGCCCGGCGCGTTCGGCGGCTGGCTCGCGATGCTCCGCGATCACGGGACGATCACGCTGCGCGACGTGCTGCGCTTCGCAATCGGCTACGCGTCAGGCGGCTACCCGGTGATCGCGCCGATCGCCCGCGCCGTCCGGAACGTCGAGTCGCTCTTCCGCGAAGAGTGGACGACGTCGGCCGAGGCCTACCTGCCCGTTCCGGAGCCCGGAGCGCTGCACCGCAACGAGCAGCTCGCGGCGACGTACCGTCGCATCCTCGACGAGGCCGAGGCGGCCTCCGGCGACCGCGAGGAGCAGATCGAGGCCGCCCACGGCGCGTGGTATCGCGGCTTCGTCGCCGACGCCTTCCTGCGCTTCCAGGAGCAGGAGTGGCTGGACAGCTCGGGCGACCGGCATGCCGGCCTGCTCGCCGAGGACGATCTCCGCGGCTGGCGGCCCTCGTACGAGGCTCCGCTCTCGGTCGACTACCACGGGCTGACCGTGCTGAAGGCAGGGCCGTGGAGCCAGGCGCCGGTCTTCCTCCAGCAGCTGCGCCTGCTCGAGGGCTTCGACCTCGCGGGGCTCGGGCACGCGAGCGCCGAGTACGTGCACACGGTGACGGAGTGCGCGAAGCTCGCGTTCGCCGACCGCGAAGCCTGGTACGGCGACCCGGAGTTCGTGGACGTGCCCGTCGACACGCTGCTGTCGGCGGCCTACGCAGAGGAGCGACGGAGGCTGATCGGCGACGAGGCGTCCGCAGAGCTTCGACCCGGCGCGCCCGACGGCCGGGTCCCAATGCTCGCGAGCCCCGTCGAGACGGTGCCGGTCGCGCCCGGCGTCGGTGAGCCGACGCGGGGTGACACCGTGCACCTCGACGTCGTCGACCGCTTCGGGAACATGGTCTCGGCGACCCCGAGCGGCGGCTGGCTGTGGGGCGCGCCGGTCATCCCCGAGCTCGGCTTCTGTCTCGGCACGCGGGCGCAGATGTTCTGGCTCGAGGAGGGGCTTCCGAGCTCCCTCGAGCCCGGGAAGCGCCCGCGGACGACGCTCTCGCCGACGCTCGTGGCGCGCGGCGGCGACCCGTATCTCGCGCTCGGCACGCCGGGCGGCGACCAGCAGGACCAGTGGACGCTGCAGGCGTTCCTCGCGCACGTGCACTTCGACCTGAGCCTCCAGGCTGCGATCGACGCGCCGAGCCACCACACGGAGGCGTTCCCGAGCTCCTTCTATCCGCGGGCGACGCGCGTGCGCCACGTCACCGTCGAGGATCGCGCCGGGGAGCCGACGCTCGAGGGGCTCCGGCGGCGCGGCCACGAGCTCGAGATCTCGCCCGCGTTCTCGCTCGGACGCGTCACGGCGGTCGGCCTGGAGCGGGACGGTGTGCTGAAGGCCGGCGCCGACCCGCGCAGCATGCAGGCGTACGCGGTCGGCCGCTGAGACGAGGATTCCCGTGCGCGGGCCCCGGGTACGGGGCCTCCGTGCCGGGTCAAGGGAGGGAGCTCGCGGGCCGCCTCGGCGCGGTCCCGCGCGACGACGGCAGCGTCGAGCTGACCGTCTGGGCGCCGCGCGTCCGGACGCTCGACGTGCATACGGCGGCGGGGGCCCACGCGCTCGACCGCGGCGACCTCGGGTTCCATCGCGGCCGCTTTCCGGGCCGTGCGGGCGATCAGTACCGGCTCGCCGTGAATCGTGCCGAGACGTATCCCGACCCGTGCTCGCGCTCGCAGCCGCACGGCGTGCGCGGGCCGTCCGAGGTGGTCGACGCGCGCGCATTCGCGTGGACGGACTCCGAGTGGGGCGGCATCGCGCTCGACGAGCTCGTCGTCTACGAGTTGCACGTCGGGACGTTCTCTCGGGAGGGGACCTTCGCCGGTGCGATCCCCCACCTCGCGCGCCTCCGCGAGCTCGGCGTGACGGCGATCGAGGTGATGCCGATCGCCGCCTTTCCCGGTGAACGGGGCTGGGGATACGACGGCCTCTACGCGTACGCCCCGCACGCGGGGTACGGCGGCCCGGACGGATTCGCGCGCCTCGTCGACGCCGCGCACGCGCACGGCCTCGGCGTGCTGCTCGACGTCGTCTACAACCACGTCGGCCCGGGCGACGAGGCGCTCCGGGCGTTCGGCCCGTACTTCACGACGGAGCACGAGACCTTCTGGGGCGACGCGATCGACTACACCCAGCGCGGGGCGCGGGAGTGGGCGCTCCAGAATGCCGAGCAGTGGGTGCGCGACTACCACATCGACGGCCTGCGGCTCGACGCGGTGCACGCGATCTTCGACGACTCACCGGTCCACATCTGCGCCGAGCTGGCCGAGCGCGTGCGTGCGGCGAGCCCGGACGCTCTCGTCATCTCGGAGATCGAGGTGGGCAACTGGGCGCCGATCGACGACTGGGGGCATGACGCGCAGTGGGCAGACGCGGTCCACCACGAGCTGCACGTCCTGCTGACGGGCGAGCGCGACGGCTACTACGCGGGGCACGGGTCCGTGCGCGCGCTCGCCGCGGACCTGCGAGGCCGGGGGCACGATCCGCGCCGGCTCGTCGTCTTCGCCCAGAACCACGACCAGGTCGGCAATCGCGCCCTCGGCGACCGCCTGCCGGCGGAGGCGCTGAGGGTCGCCGCCGCCGTCGTGCTCTTCTCCCCGTGCACGCCGCTGCTCTTCATGGGCGAGGAGTACCTCGAGCGGCGGCCCTTCCAGTTCTTCACCGACCACATCGACCCGGGCATCGCCGAGGCGGCGCGGGCCGGGCGCAGGCGGGAGTTCGAGCGGTTCACATCGTTCGCCCGCGCCGACATCCCGGACCCGCAATCCGTCGAGACGTTTTTGCGGTCGAAGCTCTCGCACGGCGACCCGGACCCGCTCTACCGCCGGCTGCTCGCACTGCGACGAGAGCTGCCGCGCGAGCTCGAGGTGGTGGAGGCCGACGAGGGCGCGAAGCGGTTGCACCTGCGGCGCGGACGCGCCGAGCTCGTCGCGGACTTCATGACCAAGCAGGTAGAAGTCGCCCTCTGATGGACGTCTGGCCCGGCAAGCCGTTCCCGCTCGGCCCGACCTGGGACGGGAACGGAACGAACTTCTCGCTCTTCTCCGAGAACGCCGAGCGGGTCGAGCTCTGCCTGTACGACGGCGACGACCGCGAGACCCGCGTCGAGCTGATCGAGCGCGAGGCGTTCAACTGGCACTGCTACCTCCCGGGCATCGGCCCTGGACAGCGCTACGGCTACCGGGTGCACGGCCCGTACGACCCGCTCTCGGGGCATCGCTTCGACCCGTACAAGCTGCTGATCGATCCGTACGCGAAGGCGGTCGAGGGGCCGATCGACTGGGACGCCGGCAACCCTCTTCCGTACGTCCCGGGAGGCGGTGAGGACGCCGATCTGCACATGGACGTCGAGGACGACGCGCGTGCGATCCCGAAGTGCGTCGTCGTCGATCCGGGCTTCGACTGGGAGAACGACCGGCCGCCTGCGCACCCGTGGAACGAGATGTCGATCTACGAGGTACACGTCAAGGGATTCACGAAGCGTCACCCGGGCGTGCGCGATGACATCCGCGGCACGTACGCGGGGCTCGCGTCCGAGCAGTCGCTCGACTACCTGCGCGGGCTCGGCGTCACGGCCGTGGAGCTGCTGCCCGTGCATCACATCGCGGACGAGAGCTTCCTGCACGGGCGCGGCCTCACGAACTACTGGGGGTACTCCTCGATCGGCTATCTCGCGCCGCACGCTCTTTACGCAGCGACGGGCACGCGCGGCGAGCAGGTGCGCGAGTTCAAGGGCATGGTCAAGGCCCTGCACGGCGCCGGCATCGAGGTGATCCTCGACGTCGTCTACAACCACACGGCCGAGGGCAACCACCTCGGCCCGATGCTGTCGTTCAAGGGCGTCGACAACGCGAGCTACTACCGCCTGATGCCGGCGGAGCGGCGGTTCTACATGGACTTCACCGGCACGGGGAACTCGCTGAACCCGGTTCACCCTTCGGTGCTGCGGCTCATCATGGACTCGCTCCGCTACTTCGTGACCGACTGCCATGTCGACGGCTTTCGCTTCGACCTCGCCTCGGCGCTCGCGCGGGAGTTCTACGAGGTCGACCGGCTCTCGGCCTTCTTCGACACGATCCACCAGGATCCGGTGCTCTCACAGGTGAAGCTGATCGCGGAGCCGTGGGACGTCGGGCCGGGCGGCTACCAGGTCGGCAACTTCCCGGTGCTCTGGGCCGAGTGGAACGGCCTCTACCGCGACACGATGCGCGACTTCTGGCGCGCGGAGTCGAACGTCGCGCAGTTCGCCTCGCGCTTCACCGGCTCGAGCGACCTCTACCAGTCCGACGGCCGCACGCCGTACGCGTCGATCAACTTCATCACGGCGCACGACGGCTTCACGCTGCGCGACCTCGTCTCCTACAACGAGAAGCACAACGAGGCGAACGGCGAGGACGGGAAGGACGGCACCGACGACAATCGGTCGTGGAACCACGGGGTCGAGGGCGAAACCGACGACCCGGCGATCGCCGCACTGCGCGCGCGCCAACAGCGCAACTTCCTCACGACGCTCTTTCTCTCGCAGGGTGTGCCGATGCTGCTCGGCGGCGACGAGCTCGGGCGGACGCAGCGCGGGAACAACAACGCGTGGTGCCAGGACAACGAGATCTCCTGGTACGACTGGGCGAGCGCGGACTCCGGTCTGCTCGAGTTCACGAAGCGGCTGATCCGGCTGCGGCAGGAGCATCCGGTGTTCCGGCGTGCCTCGTTTCTCACGGGGCGCGAGGTGCGCGGGTCGGGCCTGCCGGACGTGTGGTGGTTCAGGCCGGACGGCCGGCGGATGACGCAGAAGGACTGGCAGCGCCAGGACGCCCACTCGCTCGGTGTCTTCCTGAACGGCCTCGAGATCCCGAACCGTACCGGGGACGGGAAGGAGATCGTCGACGACTCGTTCCTGCTCCTCTTCAACGCCTACCGAGACGCGATCACGTTCACGCTGCCGACGCGACGCTTCGGCGTCCGCTGGTCGGTGGAGATCGCCACGGGCTCGGGAGCGCCGGACGGCGTCGTCCCGGCGCGCGCCGCCGTTCCGGTCGAGGGACGCGCGCTCATCCTCTTGCGCCGTGTCTGACGGCGGCCCCGGCTTTCGCTGCACCTTCCGCATTCAGCTGACGCCCGGCTTCGGCTTCCGCGCCGCCCGCCGGACGGTGCTGCCGTATGCGCGCGAGCTCGGCGTCTCCCATCTCTACCTCTCGCCGTCACTCGAGGCGCGGCGCGGCTCGACGCACGGTTACGACGTCGTCGACCCGACGCGCGTGTCGGAGCAGCTCGGCGGCGAGGACGAGCTTCGCGCGCTCTGCGGCGCGGCGCGGACAGCCGGTCTCGGCGTGATCCTCGACGTCGTCCCGAACCACATGGCGGTCTCGGACGAGAACCCGTTCTGGTCGGACGAGCGGCGTCGAGCGAGGTTCTTCGACTGGGACGCTCGCAGCGGCTGGTACCGCCGGTTCTTCGACATCGGCGGGCTGGCGGGCGTCCGCGTCGAGGATCCCGAGGTCTTCGAGACGACTCACGCCAAGATCCTGGAGCTCGTCGGTGAGCGGCTGGTCGACGGCCTGCGCATCGACCATCCCGACGGGCTCGCGAACCCGCGCGAGTACCTCGAGCGCCTCCGCGGCAGCGGTGTCCGGCACGTCTGGGTCGAGAAGATCCTCGAGACGGGAGAGGAGCTGCGGGACTGGCCCGTCGAGGGGACGACCGGTTACGAGTTCGCGAACGCAGTGACCGCGCTCTTCGTCGACCCGGCCGGCGAGTCGCCGCTGACGGAGCTCTACGCCGAGCTGACCGGCGAGAGCCGCCGCTTTGCAGCGGTGGCGCGCGAAGCGAAGCTCGAGGTGGCGCGCGCCAGCTTCGCGCCGGAGCTCGAGCGGCTGCGGGCCCTCTATCCGCACGAACGGCTCGACGAGGCTGCGGCGGCGTTGCAGGTCTACCGCACCTACGTCGAGCCCGCCGTCGGGCGCGTCGAGGACGAGGACCGGCGAGCCGTGCAGGCGCTCCCCGAGGACCTGCGTCGCGTCGTGCTGCTCGAGGGCGAGCGGTCGGCGGCGCTCGACGAGTTCGTCGTGCGCTGGCAGCAGACGACCGGCGCCGTGATGGCGAAGGGCGTCGAGGACACGGCGTTCTACCGGTACGTCCGGCTCACCGCTCTCAACGAGGTCGGCGGCGACCCGGGCCGCTTCTCGCTCTCACCCGACGACTTCCATCGCGAGTCACAACGCCGGCACGAGCGACATCCGCTGCAGCTGCTGGCGTCGCAGACCCACGATACGAAACGCGCCGGTGACGTTCGCGCACGGATCGGGGCGCTCGCAGGGATGCCCGAGGTGTGGGCCGAGCGCGTGCGCCGCTGGCACGAGCTGACCGGCGGCCTCGACGACCCGAACGAGGAGTACCTCTTGTGGCAGACGCTCGTCGGTGCGTGGCCGATCGTCCCGTCGCGACTCGAGCAGTACCTGGAGAAGGCACTCCGGGAGGCGAAGCGATCGACGAGCTGGATCGACCCGAACGAGCGGCACGAGGCGCGTGTGAAGACGTTCGTGCGCTCGCTCTACGAGAACCAGGCGTTCCTCGACGACTTCGAGCCGTTTGCGCAGGAGGTCGCCGCGGCCGGCGAGCACGCCTCGCTCGGCGCGCTGCTGCTCCGCTTGACCTCGCCCGGCCTGCCCGACCTCTACCAGGGGGACGCCTTCTGGTCGCTCAACCTCGTCGACCCGGACAATCGCCGCCCGGTCGACTGGTCGCGTCATGCGCGTGCGAGCGGCGAGCGGCTCCCGCGGCGGGAGACGATGAAGTTCCACCTGATCCGGCGGGCGCTCGCCCTGCGCGCCGAGTATCCGGAGGCGTTCGCCGGTGCGTACGAGCCGCTCGACCTGCCTCCCGACCGGGTCGGTTTCGTGCGCGGGGGCAGGATCCGCGTCGTCGTTCCCCTCCGGCCGGGATCGCGCGCCACCGGCGAAGGCGACTTGCTTCAGGAGTTCGCCCAGGAACTTTCGCTGCTGCGCTGAACCCGCATACTGTCGCCCATGAGCCCGGACTCCTGGCCCTCGTCCGAACCGCCGCTCGCGCCGCTTCCGCGGATCGAAGACCTGCCGTCGGCTCGGCAGGGTTACGACCGGGAGGCGGTGAGGCTCGCGTTCGACTCGTTCTACCGGCATGCCGCACAGCTCGACGCCTCGCTGCGGGCGCTCGAGGCGGTCGAGGTGTTCCGCCGCGACGCCGACGCCCTTCGCAACGACCTGCGGGCGCTGCGCGCCCTCGGCCTCGGAAGCGGCGGGCAGCTCGAGCCGTCGTGGTCGGCCCGCTCCTACGAGCGCCGCCGGACGGAGGTTCCGGGCGTGCTCCTGCGGCTGACCTTCGAGTCGGCCCTGATCATCGGAGTCGCGGTCGTCGCCGGCGTCGCGAACCTGAAGGGGTCGCTGATCGTCGCGCTGATGGCGGGAGCGTTCGTGATCGTGGCGGTGTCGGAGTGGCTCGCGGCGCGCGCACGGTTCGTGCCGCCGGCCGTCGCGTTCCTGCCCGCGCTCGACGAGCGCGAGCCGGCTCCGTACGTCGAGGCTCCGCCGCACTGGGCCGGGCTCGCCTCCGAGGATACGGAGCCCGAGGCGCTGACGATGATCGTCCGGGCCGGGGAGGATGAGGACGAGCAGGGCGTCGACCCGTGGGAGCGGCAGCTCGACGACGAGGAAGACGACGACGACGTCGGCGACGACTCGGACGACGCGGCCGAGCCTGAGCCCGAGCTCGCGGACAAGGGCGGCCTGTTCCGGCGCCGCCGCCGCTGAGGCACCCCGGGAGGAGCGGTTCGCCCGGCGCCTCCCCGCCCAGGGGGAGGCTTGGAGGCGCCGGGTAGGAGGAACCGTGTGCTGCGTCGGAGGGTTCGATGAAGCCCACCTATCGAATCAGCCGCAGATGAGCCTCCCCTAAGAGGTCTGCTAAGAGTTTGCGAAGGTGAGCCGAAGGAGCGCGCCGCCGCCCGGCGCCTCTTCGGCCGTGACGGTGCCGCCGTGGGCCTCCGCGACCTCCCGCACGATCGCGAGGCCGAGGCCCGAGCCCGGCAGCGAGCGGGCGCCGGCCGCCCGGTAGAAGCGGTCGAAGACGCGTCCGCGGTCCTCCGGGGCGATGCCGGGGCCGTGGTCACGGACGCGAAGCTCGCCGCCGGCGAGCGTGACGTCGACGCTCGAGCCCGGCGCTGTCCACTTGCCGGCGTTCTCGAGAAGGTTCCAGACGGCCCGCTCGAGCCGCTCGGGCACGCCGTCGACCGTCGTCGGCTCGATGTGCGCGTTGAAGTGCACCTTCGGGAAGCGGCCCCGTGCGCGGTCGACGAGGTTCTCGACGAGCTCGTCCACCGGCACGGCCACGTGCTCGAGGTTCGCGTCGCCCCGCGCCAGCTCCAGCAGCGCGGCGATCAGGTCGCGCATCTCGTGTGCTTCCCGCTCGAGGTCGTCGAGGAGCTTCCCGCGCTGCGCCGGGTCGAGGCGCTCCTGCTGCTTCAGGACCTCGATGTTCGTCTGCAGGCTCGTCAGCGGCGTGCGCAGCTCGTGCGAAGCGTCGGCGACGAATCGCCGCTGGGTCTCGATCGACTCCTCGAGCGCCGCGAGCATCGTGTTGAACGCGGTGCCGAGCCGGTCGAGCTCGTCGCGCCCGCCCTGCTCCGGAACCCGCTCGCTCGGATCGCCGGTCTCCGCGATGCGCTCCGCCGCTCCGGTCAGCCGCCGCACGGGGACGAGCGCCGCACGCGAGACGAGCGCCCCGCCCGCTGCGCCGGCGGCGATGCCGCCCGCGACGATCAGCAGCAGGATGAGGCGCAGCCGGCTGAGGGTGTGCGTGACGTCGTCGAGCGAGCGAACGACCTGAAGCGCGACGCCGTGCCCGCTGAACGTGGTGCCGATGTACACCGTGTAGATCCGGGCCCGCGTACCGCCGACGGTCCCGTCGGTGAAGAACGCAGCGCGGGTGTGCTTCGCGACCGCGATCGTCGCGGCTGTGACAGGGACCTTCGCGTTCTCGTCCGGCGCCAGCTGGGTCAGCCCTTCGTCGTTGACGAGCTGCATGTACGCAGCGCTCGAGCTCGGCCCGTGCGATGCGCCCGGGAACGGCTGGTTCGGGTCGAAGGCGTGTTGCAGGGCCTCGTGGTCCTGCTGCACCTGCGCGACCTGTTGCTGGAGCTGCCGGTCGATCGACGTTCGCAGCTGGTCGCGCATCACGACGTAGACGACCGCGGAGGCGATCGCGACGGTCAGCGCGACCGCGAGCGCGGCGGCGATCGCGAGCCGCAACCGGAACGTCATGGCTCGCGGAGGACGTAGCCCGTGCCGCGGACGGTGTGGATGAGGCGCGGCTCGTCGTCTGTCTCGGTCTTGCGGCGCAGGTAGCCGACGTACACGTCGAGTGCGTTCGACGAGTGGCTGAAGTCGTAGCCCCAGACGCGCTCGTAGATCAGCGGTCGCGGCAGCACCTGCCGTGGGTTTCGCATGAAGAGCTCCAGCAGGTGGGCCTCGGTCGTCGTGAGCTCGAAGCGCCGGCCCGCACGGCGGGCCTCCATCGAGCCGAGATCGAAGCTGAGGTCGGCGAAGCGCAGCACATCCGTCGGCTGCGCGTCGGCGGACCGCCGGAGCAGGGCACGCAGCCTCGCCAGCAGCTCCTCGAGCGCGAACGGCTTCGGGAGGTAGTCGTCGGCTCCGGCGTCGAGGCCGTCGACGCGGTCGCCGACCGCGTCTCGCGCGGTCAGCAGCAGCACCGGGACGCGGTTTCCCTCGCGCCGCAGGCGGCGGGTCACGTCGAGCCCGTCATAGCCCGGCATCATCACGTCGAGCACCACGGCATCCGGGGTGCGCTCTGCGATCACGGCAAGCGCCGCGTCGCCGTCCGAGGCCAGCTCGACGTCGTAGCCGGCGAGCTGAAGCGCCCGCTCCAGGGCCTCCCGGACGGCCCGGTCGTCGTCTGCAACGAGGACGAGCATCGACGAACAGTGTGCCCCGCGAGGTGAGAGCCCGCTAAGAACGGCCCCATGCCGCTCGAGGAGTAAGGCCGCCGCGGGCGGGGTAGGGACCGGCGGTGCTCGAGCCGGACCAGGGATCGCTCGCCGAGTTCGACCTGCGCGCCGCCAGGGCGAGGCGGCGGTCGGCGAAGCGGCGGCTGCGTGCGCTCGGGCGGCTGCGAAACCGCCGCCGCGTGTACAGGCTGCTCGTGGCGCTGCTCGGCGCGACCGGGTTCGCGCTCGCCGTCGTCACCGGGCCGCGGGGGGCGGCCGACCTCAATCGGCCGGGAATCGCCAGGGCCGCGCTCGTCTGCCCGGTGCCGGCGGCTATGCGCCCGGCGTTCGTCGCCGCGGCCCGGCAGGCGCACCTCGAGCTGAGCCTCCTCGCCGCGGTCGCGCAGGTCGAGTCGAGGTTCGAGCAGGATGCGCGTTCGCGGGCCGGGGCGGTGGGGTTGCTGCAGCTCCTGCCGGCGACCGCTGCCGGGCTGAAGCTCGACCCGGAGAGCCCGGAGGCGAACGTGCTCGCCGGTGCGCTCTATCTGAAGCAGCTGCTCGCCCGCTTCGGCTCGCCCGACCTGGCGCTAGCCGCCTACAACGCCGGGCCGACCGCGGTCGACCGCGACGCGGGGCCGCCGAGCTTCGACACCGCCGCCTACGTGCAGAGCGTGCGCGTGTGGTGGCGCGCCTTCAAGGGCTGCACCTAGTCGGAGCCGCAGGTCGAACGGCCGGCAAGGCCGTTGTAAGGTGACGATGAGCGGTCGGTTTCGGCGCGGACGCGACATCGTGCCGTTGCCGGGGAAGGCACATGATGGAGTTCGGGATCCTTGGTCCGCTGGAGGTGCGCGACGGGGGCCGCCTTGTGCCGATCCGCGGTGCGCGCCGGCGGGCGCTGCTCACGATCCTCGTGCTTCACGCGAACGAGGTCGTGGCTTCCGGTCGCCTTGTCGACCTGCTCTGGGGAGACGGACCCCCGAAGAGTGCTGCCAAGGCTCTCCAGGTGCATATCGTCCAGCTCCGCCGGCTGCTCGGCCAAGGCGTGATCACCACGCAGGCGCCGGGTTACGCCGTTCGGATTGCGGCTGGGCAGCTGGACCTCGAGCGCTTCCGGGGCCTCGTGGCCGAAGCGAACGCCCTCGGCGCGGAAGCCGCGCTGCCGCGGCTGCAGGAGGCGCTTTCGCTCTGGCGGGGGCCGCCGCTTGCCGAGTTCGCGCAGGAGCGCTTCGCGCTCGGCGAGACCTTGCGTCTCGAGGAGCTCCGTCTCGACGCGCTCGAAAAACGGATCGAGGCCGAGATCGCCCTCGGGAGGCACGCCGGTGTGGTCGGCGAGCTCGAGGCGCTGGTCGCCGAGCATCCCCTGCGGGAGGCGCTCCGGGCTCAGCTGATGATCTCGCTCTACCGTTCCGGCCGTCAGGCTGAGGCGCTCGCCGCCTACCACGACGCCCGCGGCGCGCTCGTCGAGGAGCTCGGGCTCGAGCCGAGTCGCACGTTGCAGGATCTCGAGCAGGCAATCCTGCGCCATGACCCGACGCTCGAGGTCGAAAAGGTCGGAGGCCGACCTGCGGAACCGATCCCGGCGCGTTCGTCGGCGCATCCCTCGGAGCCGATGCCCGAGCGCAAGCTGGCAACCGTGCTCTTCGTCGATCTCGTCGGCTCGACGGAGCTCGGCGAGCAGGATCCGGAGCGCACCCGCGCGGTGCTCGAGCGGTATTACGACGCGGTCGCCGCGGAGATCGAACGCGCGGGCGGGACGCTCGAGAAGTTCGCTGGCGACGCTGTCCTGGCTGCGTTCGGAGCTCCTGCCGCCCAGGAGGATCACGTCGAAAGGGCATTGCACGCTGCGCTGGCCGTCCGCAGTCGCTGCGAGGAGTTGTTCGGCGGGGCTCTCGCGCTGCATGTCGGCGT
>Ga0308175_100001976_pt1 | contig 13907 bp, 11 predicted proteins | sample PhyCR1_3_FD_203893 | JGI IMG/M metagenome (GOLD analysis project Ga0308175, IMG submission 203893) | Soil microbial communities from UC Gill Tract Community Farm, Albany, California, United States - DLSLS.C.R1 | ecosystem: Environmental > Terrestrial > Soil > Agricultural land | place: USA...
AGGCGGGGCTGACGCTGTTCGTCACCGCCGGGCTCTACGGCCTGGACCGCTGGCGCGCCGGAGGCGGGCGGGGGTGGCTGATCCTGGCCGCCGTCCTCATCGCCACGGCGTGCGACGTCAAATACCTGGGGCTCTTCTTCCTCGGGGTGGCCGGGCTCGGCGTGCTCCTGGCCGGGCGCGGCCGGACGGTCCCGGCGCGGCTCCGGGACGGCCTCCTGTTCGGCGCGGTCGGCCTCGCCTTCCTCGCCCCCTGGTACCTGCGTATCTACGCCTTCAGCGGCGATCCGCTCTTCCCCTTCCTCCCGCGGATCTTCGGCGCCAACCTGTGGGCTCCCACGAAGGTCCCCGAGCCGCAGCAGCCCCACGGCGATCATCTGGCGCACTGGCTCCGGCTGCCCTGGGACCTGGTCTTCCGGCGGGAGCTCTACAACCAGCAGCCCCCATTCTCGCCGTTCTACCTGCCCGCCATCCCGCTGCTGCTCTGGGGAGCCGTCCGCGACCGGTGGGTGAGGGCAGCGCTGCTGGTGGCCGGGATCTACACGCTCGTCTTCACCTTCCTGCCGCCGGACGGGCGCTATCTGGAGCCGATCCTCCCCCTGGCCAGCGTGGCCGTGGCGGCATCGCTGGCCATCGCCTTCGACGTCCGGATTCCCAGGCGCGCGATCGCCGCCCTCTGTCTCCTCTGTTTCCTCCCCGGCTGGCTCTACGCCGGTTACCGGATGAGAAAGCAGGGGCCGCTGCCGGTCACCCCGGCGCAGCGGGAGAGCTATCTCTCACGAAGCCTGCCGTTCTATCCCGCGGTCGCCTGGCTCAACCGGACGCGCGGGAGCGCCTACACCGTCTGGGCGCTGCACGCCGAGAGCATGGCCTATCTCGCCCACGGCAGATTCCTGGGGGACTGGTTCGGCCCGGCGGGCTTCGCGCGCGTGCTCTCCGGCGTGCGGACGCCGGAGGATCTCGAGCGGAAGCTGCGCGGGCTGGGCGCCGACCATCTCCTGGTCACGGAGAACGGCGGCCTGCCGTTCCCCGAGGACGGCGCCTTCCGGCGCTGGTTCACGCCTCTCTATGCGGACGCCCACGCGCGCGTCTACGCCCTGCGCCCTTGAAATCGGCTCTCGATCATGAAATGCTCTGGAAGCATAAACGCCGCACCCGACCCCGCGAGGAAGCTATGAAACGACTTCCGTTGTTGACGTGGCTCCTGACGCTCCCGCTCCTGGCGGGCTCCATGCCCGCGGTGGCGAAGACGTGCGCGGTGGACGTCGTCCCGGCGGCGACCCTCCTTCTCCCGTACTTCGAGGTCGATCTGACGAAGCCCGGCGGGAGGACCACCCTGATGGCGATCAACAACGCCAGCGACCGCGCGACGCTCGCCCACGTCGTGCTGTGGACCGACCTCGGAGTGCCGACGCTGGCCTTCGACGTCTATCTGACGGGCTACGACGTGCAGACGATCAACCTGCGCGACCTCTTCACGGGGGGCACCCCGCCGGCCACCGCGGACGCCCCGCGGGACCGCAACGACACGATCAGCCCGAAGGGGATGCTGTCAGAAGACGTCAGCATTCCCGGCTGCGACGGGCTGCTGCCTCCGGCTCCGCTATCGCCTGACGTGGTGAGCCATCTGACGCGGGCTCATCAGGGTCTCGCCTCGCCGCTGCTGGGAGGGAAGTGCGCGGCCCAGGTGATCGGCGACTCGATCGAGCGCGGCTACGTGACGGTGGACGTGGCCCGGCGATGCTCCACGCTGACCCCCCAGGACCCCGGCTACTTCGGCCCGGACGGCGTGGCGGGGAACGACAACGTGCTGTGGGGGGATTTCTTCCTCATCGAGCCGGACGGGAACGTCGCGGAGGGGGAGGACCTGATACGGCTGGAGTCCGATCCGGCGCGCTTCGCGGGCCATCCGACCTTCTACGCGCGCTATGTGAATGCCTCGGGAGCCGACGGCCGGGAGCCCCTGCCGACGGTCTGGGAGAGCCGGTTCATCGACGGTGGCCCCTTCACCGGCGGCACCAACCTGATCTACTGGCGGGACAGCCGGTTGCGGAACCAACCCTTCCTCTGCGGCCATCCGCCCGAGTGGTACCCCTTCCCCTGGGAATTCCCGCGGACGGTGATCTTCGACGAGCAGGAGCAGCCGCAGGTTCCGAGCTGCCCCATCCTCTGTCCGAGCCTCGCGTCCCCCTTCCCGGCCGAATCGGGGCGCATCCCGGTAGGCGGGTTGGCCTTTCCGGTGCCGTATACCTTCGGCTGGGCCTATCTCGACATGAAGACCAACCCGCAATCGCCGACGGTGCCGGGAGCGACCCAGGCCTGGTTGGGGACGATCCACGAGGCGCTGGGCACCTTCAGCGTCGGCTACGAGGCCGATCCGCGCGACAGCGGCTGCAACCCCCAGTCGGTCAACCCCTTCCCCTGAGCTGGAGGAGCCCGAGATGAAACGGATCGCCGCCCTTCTCCTGAGCCTCATGGCGGGCCTGCCGCTCGCGGCCCGGGCCGACCTCTGCGCCCTCGACCACGCGCCCGCGGCCACCCTGCTGCTGCCCTACTTCGAGGTCGACCTCTCGAGCGCCGGCGGAAGGACCACCCTGTTCTCGATCAACAACGCCGTCGCCCAGCCGGTGATCGCCCACGTGACCCTGTGGACCGACCTCGCCGTGCCCACCCTGGCCTTCGACGTCTACCTGACCGGCTACGACGTGCAGACGATCAACCTGCGGGACATCCTCGCCAACGGCCAGCTCCCCCAGACGGCGGATAAGGACCGGGACCCCGTCGACCGCATCAGCCCGAAGGGGGACTTCTCCCAGGACTCCGCCTTCCCCGGCTGCGAGAGCCTGCCGCCTCCGGTCCTGCCCGCGGCCTTCGTGGATCACCTGCAGCGGGCCCACTCCGGCCAGCCCTCTCCGGTCTTCCAGGGGAAGTGCGCCGCCCTCGACTTCCATCAGCCGCAGGTGGCGCGGGGGTACGTCACCATCGACGTGGTCAAGATCTGCACCCTTCTGCGGCCGAGCGATCCGGGCTACTTCGGCCCGGGCGGCGTCGCGGGCTTCGACAACGTCCTCTGGGGGGACTTCTTCTACGTCGATCCCACCGGCCGCTTCGCCCAGGGGGACAACCTGGTGCGCATCGAGGCCGATCCCAACCGCTTCAGCGCCGGTGGGATCACCTTCTACGCCCGCTACGTCAACGGCTCCGGCGCGGACGGCCGCGAGCCCCTGGCCACCTCCTGGGCCGCCCGGTACCTCATCGGAGGACCCTTCGACGGCGGCACCGACCTCGTCGCCTGGCGGGAGGTGCCCTGGGCTGCCTCCCCCTTCCCCTGTACCCTCCCGCCGACCCAATATCCGCAGGGCCAGAGCAGGCTGATCGTCTTCGACGAGCAGGAGCACCCTGAGGATCTCCTCTCGAACCAGGGCATACCTGAGATTCCGCATCCGATCCCCACCCCGTTCGGCGGGGCGGCGACCCGGGTGGCGGTCGGCGGGAACGCTCTGCCGACGCCGTTCAACTTCGGCTGGTTTTTGATGGACCTCTCCTCTGGGTCGGCCGATCCCTATGCTCAAGGCTGGGTGGGGCAGGTGTCGAGCTCCCAGGGCCGGTACAGCGTCGGCTTCCAGGGCACGCACCTGAACAGCCTCTGCGCCACCGCCGCCGACCGCTGCCCGGGCGGCCAGCCGGCCGACATCGGGCAACTGTGCGTGGGGCCGACCCAGGCCGGGCAGCCGGCCCGCTTCACGGTGATGCCCAAGGGGTGCTTCTCGTCGAGCTGCACGCGGATCGTCCACGCCGGCTGCGCCGTCCAGGACGACGGAGCGAGCCTGCAACTCGACGCCCTGGTCTGCCTGCAGACGCTGACCTCGGCGGCACCCTGCACGCCGGACTGCAGCGGCGGCGGCACGGCCTCCTGCGACTCCGGAGCGCTCGCCGCGGGCCTCTATACGGCGCACCTCGGCGGGCTGGCGCTGAATTTTCAGGTCCCCAGCGCGTCCGGAGCCTGCGTCGCGACCCCCTAAGCCCGGCGCCGCCGCACCTCGAACAGCACCAGAGCCGCCGCCACCGTGACGTTGAGCGACTCTACCGCCGGCTCCGTCGGGATTGTCAATCGCAGACCGGCCCGGGCGAGCAGGGCGGGGGAGAGGCCGGGGCCTTCGGCTCCCACGGCGAGGATCAGCGTCCCGCCGAGCGGAGCGCCGTAGAGATCCTCGCCGTCGCGCGGAACGAGGGCGGCCCAGCGAGGGTGGGCGGGAGCCAGGTGGGCGTCCAGGGCTTGCGGACCGGCCGCGACGGCGACGGGGAGACGGAGGAGGCTGCCGGCCGAGGCGCGCAGGGCGCGGGGGTGGTTGGGATAGACGCAGCCGGGGGAGAGGGCGAGCCCGGCGGCGCCGGCCGCCTCGGCCACGCGGGCGAGAGCGCCGAGGTTCCCCGGGTCCTGGAGGCCGTCCAGATAGAGGTAGGGGCGGCCCGGAGCCACTGGCAGGGCCTCGACCCCGGCACGGGGGAGGCGGGCCACGGCGAGAACGCCCTTGGGGGAATCGGCGTCGGTCAGATCGTCCAGCAGCTCGGGGGCCACCTCCAGGGGCGCGGCGGGGAGGAGAGCGGCCAGATGCCGCCCCTCGGGGGTGGCCAGGAAGGGGGGCGTCGCCAGCACCTCATCGAGGGTGAGGCCGGCCGCCAGCGCCTCGGCGACCAGGTGGGGGCCCTCGAGGAGGGCCTGGCCGCCTTTACTTCGCCGGAGGCGGCGAATATCCTTGAGCCTTTGGTTTTGACGACTGGAGATCATAGCGACGCAATGGATCTTAAGAGCTTCTGGCAACGGCTACAAACGGGCGTCGAGGTGGCGGTGGCGGGCCAGGCCTCGGACAAGCTCCTGGGAGCCCGCGACGGCTTCCTCCGCTTCTTCCACGACGGGCTCGACCGCACGGTGTCGGTGGTGATGGTGCCGCAGCCGGTGGAGGAGGAGCCCGTGGGGCTCCTGGTGACTGACGAGGAGGTGGTGCGCGAGGCGCGCCGCAAGGCGGTGGAGATGGAGGACCGGCTGCGCGGCGCCTACCATTTCTATATCGCCAGCGAAGGGGGGATCGAGGCGCTCGACGTCGACAGCCAGCCCCGCTACTTCGTCCGCAACTGGACGGTAGTGCGCAGCCCGCTCGGCGAAAGCTGGGGGTCGAGCGGCGCGATCCAGCTCCCCGACCGCCTGGTGGCCGGGCTCGACAGCGCGCAGATCCCGTTCGCCGTGCCAGGCACCCGGCGGGCCGGCGGCATCACCAGCTCGCTCACCGGGGGGCTGGAGACGCGGCGCAAGAACATCGCCCTGTCCACCTTCCACGCCCTCTCAACACTCTTCTATGGTGTGCTGGAGAGCCGCCCGATCCGCTGAGGCGGGAGGCGCTCCGGTCGACCCTTCCCTACCACCGGTCACGCTAGAGGTACGAACATGAGCGAACGAGACATCCACCTGTTCACATCGGAGTCGGTGACCGAGGGTCATCCGGACAAGGTGGCCGACCAGATTTCCGACGCCGTCCTCGACGAGGTCCTCCGTCTGGACCCCAAGGGGCGCGTCGCCTGCGAGACCCTGGTGACCACCGGCACGGTGTTGCTGGCCGGCGAGATCACCACCAAGGCCTATGTGGACTTCGCCGGTGTGGCCCGGCGGGTGATCCGTGAGATCGGCTACACCAAGGCCGAGTTCGGCTTCGACTACGCCACCTGCGGCGTGCTGTCGGCGATCGATCCGCAGTCCCCCGACATCGCCCAGGGGGTCGACACCGGCGGCGCCGGCGACCAAGGGCTGATGTTCGGCTTCGCCTGCCGCGAGACGCCGGAGCTGATGCCGCTGCCGATCGCGCTGGCGCACCGGCTGACCAACCGCCTGGCCAAGGCGCGCAAGTCGGGGGACCTCCCCTGGTTGCGGCCGGACGGCAAGAGCCAGGTGACGATCGAGTACGAGGGGTCCCGCCCGGTGCGCGTCCACACCGTCGTCATCTCGACCCAGCACGACCCGGACGTCTCCAACGAGCAGATCCGCCGCGAGGTGATCGAGAAGGTGATCAAGGCCGAGATACCGGCCGAGCTGCTCGACGAGCGGACGGTCTACCACATCAATCCGACCGGACGCTTCGTGATCGGCGGCCCGCAGGGGGACTGCGGGCTGACCGGCCGCAAGATCATCGTCGACACCTACGGCGGCTACGGCCGGCACGGCGGCGGCGCCTTCTCGGGAAAGGACCCGACGAAGGTCGACCGCTCGGCCTGCTACATGGCGCGCCACGTGGCCAAGAACCTGGTGGCCGCGGGGATCGCCGAGCGGGTCGAGGTGCAGCTCGCCTACGCGATCGGCGTCGTCGAGCCGGTCTCCGTGCGGGTCGACTCCTTCGGCACGGGCGAGATCAGCGACCGCCGCATGGAAAAGTTGGTGCGCGAGTGCTTCCCGCTGTCGCCGCGGGGGATCATCGAGGACCTCGACCTGCGCCGGCCGATCTACCAGCAGACGGCGGCCTACGGCCACTTCGGCCGCAATGAGAAGGACTTCCCGTGGGAGAGCACCCACCGCGCGGCCGGCCTGCGCGCGGCGGCCGGTCTCGAGGGGGTCCCGGTGGCCGTTCCCGCCTGATCCCGGGCCTGGGAGCGGCGGCCGCGACGCAGCTCCCTCCAGCATCTGTGACGGCTCTGTAACGGCGGCCCCGGCGGGGCCGCCTTACATTTTAGGATCGCTTTCTGACTATGGACAGGGGGCGAACGGGGTGTTAGCCTACGGCTGTCGACGGTAAACATCGTGTCTATGGCAACTCTTGACCATCCTGAGCTGCGGGAATCGCTGAATAGTCTGCTGAAGAGCTCCCGGCCGCGCCTGGAGCGGGTTCTCCGCAATTTCGAGATCCCGCCCGAGGACGCCGAGGACATTCTGCAGGACGCTCAGCTCACGCTGCTGTACAAGTGGGACAAGATCCGCAGCCCGGAGAGCTGGCTGATCGGGACCGTCAAGAAGAAGTGCATCATGTACTGGCGCAAACGCCGCGGGAGCCTCTGCGAGGCGGTCGATACGGCCATCCTCGACCTGCTGGCGGTCCCGCAGGCGCCGGACCAGGAGAAGGCGGAGCTGACCACCGACCTGAACCGGGTGATGTCGCGCCTCTCCACGCGCTGCCGGTCGCTGCTCAATCTGCGCTACGGCCTCGGCTACGGACCGACCGAGGTGGCGGAGCAGATGGGCTACCGCACCTCGAGCATCCGCAAGGTCACCAATCGCTGCCTCGCGGCTCTCACCCGGCAGCTCCTCGCCGTCGGCTTCGATCAGGAGCCGCGCGGGGAGCCTGAGGAGCCTCAGGATGGATAACCACCCGCATCCGACCCTGCTCACCCGTTTCGGACGCGGCCGGCTCCAGCGCCGCAGGAGCCGCGAGGTCGTCCGCCACCTGCTCACCGACTGCGAGGACTGCCGCCGCGTCACCTCCGGCCTGCTGCCGCCGGCAGCCGTACCGGGGAAGGGGGAGGAGATCCAAGCGTGCGGAGCGGCCCGAGCCGCCGAGTACGAGCCGGCGTTCGAGCGCTCCGCGCAGGCGGTCGAACGGATGCGGCCTGTGCTGGCGGCCGAGCACACGGCGGCCCACGAGCTGATGCGCGAGCTCCTGGCCCTCCCCCTCGACCGGCAGCGGGAAGAGGTGACCGCCGACGGCTCCCCCCGCTCCCGATTCCACACCTGGGGGTTCTGCGCTCTGCTCCTGGACACCGCCCGGGAGTGGGGGTTCCAGGACCCCGGCCGGGCGATGGCGCTGGCCGGGCTGGGCGTCGAGATCGCCGAGCGCCTCGACGGCAAAGCCTACGGCCCGGCGCGGGTGCGCGACATGGCGGCGCGCGCCTGGGCGGCTCTGGGGGGGGCGCAGCGCATCCGCGGCGACTTCCACGCCGCCGAGGCGAGCTTCGTCCGCGCCGAGCAGCGGCTCAAGAACGGCACCGGCGACCTGGTGGAGAAGGCGCACTTGCTCCTGCTCAAGGCCTCGCTGCGCGGCAACCAGCAGCGCTTCCGGGAGGCCTTCCAACTGCTCGACCGGGTGATGTCGCTCGGCCGCCGGTGCGAGGACGACCATCTGTGCGGCAGGGCGCTGATCATGCGCGGCTTCCTGCTCGGCGTCGCCAACGATCCGGAGGCGGCCATCCGCCATCTGACGGAGGGGCTCGCGAAGGTCGACCCCGAGACCGATCCGCGCCTGGTGATCGTGGCCCAGCACAACCTGACGCTCTTTCTGGCCGAGGGCGGGCGCTACCGCGAGGCGATGCGCCTCCTGGAGAGCGCGCGCCCGCTCTACCATCAGGTGGGGGATCAGATGAGCCTGCTGCGCCTGCGCTGGGTGGAAGGGAAGATCGCCAGCGCCCTGGGGCACTTCAACGAGGCCGAGGAGCTCCTGCGCGGCGTGCAGGCGGAGTTGATCGAGCGCGAGCTCGGCTACGACGCCGCCCTGCTGTCGCTCGACCTCGCCACCATCTACGCCAGCCAGGGGCGGAGCGCCGAGATGCGGCGCTTGGCCGAGGAGATGATCCCGATCTTCAAGTCGCGGGACATTCACCGGGAGGCGATCGCCGCGCTGTTCGTCTTCCAGAAGGCGGCGGAGATGGAGCGCGTCACCCTCGGCTTGATCCGGGACGTGACCAGTTATCTCAAGGAATCCCGAGCCGCCGCGAGCCGCCGCTCCCGAGAGGCGCGCTGAGAGATTCCTTATCTTTTGCCTTTTTGCCTTCCCGCCGGCATCGCCCCGTCACTGGACAATCGCGGGGTGGGCTGATAAGCTGCGTTTTTCGATACACTTAAGGTTACCATGAGCGCTTCGGTACCTCCCGACTTGGCGGAGCCTCTCCTCGAGGAGATCCTCGCGCGGGCCGAGCCCAGGCTCAAGCGGGTCCTCAGCCGGTATCGCATCCCGCCCCAGGACGCGGACGATCTCCTCCAGGAAACCTTCCTGATCATGATCTCCAAGGCGGGGAGCATCCGGAGCCCCGACGCCTGGCTGGTCGCCACCCTCGCCAACCGCTGCATCATCTACTGGCGCCGGCAGCGGGCGAAGCTCTGGGATCTGGTCGACAGCACCATCCTCGAGCTGCTGGCCGATGTCGAGGCGCCCCCCCAGGAGAGCGCCGATCTGCGCTACGACCTCGACTCCCTGCTCGCCCACCTGCCGGACCGCTGCCGCTCGCTGTTGCGCCTGCGCTACGGGTTCGGCTGCAGCACCGCCGAGACGGCGGAGCGGATGGGCTACTGCAAGTCGAGCATCCGCAAGGTGACCCGCCGCTGCCTGGCGGCGTTGACCGAGCAGCTCCTCGACGCCGGCTTCCACCAGACCGGCTCCTGACCCGGCCGGCCTCCGCGGCGGCTCCCGGGCGGCTCCTCCCGCCAGCGGGAAACTTTTTCCCCGATTTGCGTGTCTCCTGAGGTGGCTCCGCGGTAACTGTACTGATGAGCCCCGAAACACGCCTATGGCTATTCAGCCACATAGGCGATTTTGAAAAGGAGAACGTCATGTCGCAGCTCTGGTTGTGGTTGGTGGCCGCGGTCGACAGTCTGGATATTGGCGTGCGGATTGACCCCGACGGTCTCTGGTAGGCCGCGCGGACGGGAGGAGAAGGGCCTCCGCGGGAGGGGGATCCGGCTGGACATGGCTCCGGGATAGTGTTAGTGTCTCAAGAAGCTTAGAAGAGACGCGACGTCACTACGATGAGTGCTTTAGACCACCCGCAAGTCGAGTCGTCTCTTGAGGGTTTTCTCAAGCAGGTTCGGCCTCGTCTCAGGGCGACGTTCGCCCGCTACCGGATCCCCCCGCAGGACACCGAGGACATCCTTCAGCAGGCTCTGATGGCCCTGATCTACCGCCGGGAGAGCATCCGCGATCCCGAGGCTTGGTTGCTGGGCACGGTGCGCAACAAGTGCCTGCTGTACTGGCGGGAGCAGCGGCGGCGGCTCTACGAATCGGTCGACGCGGCGGTCCTCGAGGCGGTCGCCGAGCCGGTGGGGCCGTCCCAGGAGAACGCGCATCTGCGGCACGACCTGGCCCAGGCGCTGGAGCGGCTGCCCGAGCGCTGTCGCTCGCTGCTCTGGATGCGCTACCGCCAGGGGTACGATCCGCCGGAGCTGGCGGAGCGTTTGGGCTACAGTCCGTCGAGCATCAGCAAGGTCACCACCCGGTGCCTGGCCGCGTTGACGCGCCATCTCTTCGCGTCCGGGATCTGCCGGAGGAAGGCGGAATGACGGCCGGTCCGCATCCGGAGCCCGGCGTGCTCGAGCAGTTCGTGCTCGGGCAGCTCTCGCCGCTGGAGATGCATGAGACCGCGCGCCACCTCCTCGCCGGATGCCTGCAGTGCCAGGAGGTCACGGCCAGCCTCTGGGAGCCCGCCGACGTCTTCGAGGACCCGCAGACCCTCGCCGCCCCGGAGATCTCCGCCGAGGACGCCGCCTACGACGCCGTCCTCGACCGGGTCTTCGAGAGGGTCGCCGTCGCCGAGTCGCTGCTCGCCGGGCAACGGGCCGCCGGCCGCCGGCTCTACGAGGAGCTGATGCAGTGCCCGGCGGAGCGCCGGCACCTGCTACTGGCCAACTGCCAGCGCTTCCGCAGCCGGATGCTCTGCGAGCGGCTCATCGAGGCGAGCTACGAGGCCTGCTTCGAGGACCCCCGCCGCGCGGTCGAGGCGGCCGAGCTCGCGGTGGCGGTGGTGGGCCGCCTGGAGGAGGAGGATTGCGGCGGCGCCGAGGCACTGGCTGGCCTACGGGTCCGGGCCTGGGCTCACCTCGGCAACGCCTTCCGCACCAACTACGATCTCCAGAATTCCGAGGCCGCCTTCGCCACCGCCGAGGCGCTGCTGAACGAGAGCCAGATCCCCCTCGCCGAAAAGGCGAAGGTGCTGTCGCTCATCGCCTCCTGGCGCAAGGTCCAGCGGCGGTTCGCCGAAGCCTTGCAGATCTTCGACCGGGTGGGGGCCATCTACAAGCGGCTGGGGCAGTGGGACCTGCTCGGCAGGACGCTCCTCCAGAAGGCGCTGGTCTGCGGCGAGGCGGGCGATGGGGAAGGGGAGATGAAGCTGCTGCGCCAGGCGCTCGACCTGATCGATCCGCAGTCCGATCCGCGCACCTTCCTCGCCGCCCGCCACAACTTGATCAACGCCCTCCACGAGAGCGGCCGGGTGCGCGAGGCGTTCGCCCTGCTTTACCACACGCGCCCGCTCTACCTGCAGGCCGGCGACCGGATGAATCTCCTGCGGCTCCGCTGGCTGGAGGGTCTGGTCGCCTTCGGCCTGCAGCGGACCGACCAGGCCGAGGCGGCCTTCCGCGAGGTCCGCGAGGCCTTCCTGGAGCTCGGCCTCGACTACGAGTCCGCGCTGGCCTCCCTCGACCTCGCCGGCGTCTACGTCGTGCAGGGGCGCGGCGCCGACGTCAGCCGCGTGGCCGAGGAGACGCTGAAAATCTTTCAGTCCTACAACACCCACCGCGAGGCGATTGCGGCGCTCCTCGTCTTCAGCACCGCCGCGCGCCTCGATCAGGCCGGGCTCGATCTCGTCCGCCAGGTCTCGGCGTTCCTCAAGCGCGCGCGCAACAATCCGGACCTCCGCTTCTCCACGCCCTCCTGAAACATCCCCAGCTTGCCCCGCGTGCCGTCCCAGCGCGGTTTTTTCTGCTAAGATTTTTCTGCTAAAATAACGGCAGCAACGGTCTTTTTTCCGGTTCGAAGACCATGACCTCGCACCGCCTCGATCCTGACGAATCCGCGAAGCTCCTCCACGCGCCGAGCGGGGACGAGAGCCGCCGGATCGTCCGCGACCTGCTCGCCGCCAGGAGGGCCCGGGCCGGAAAGGCCGGCCCGCGCCAGCGGCCGGCCTTCGTGGCGCCGGATTACGGACCGGCGTTCCGCGCCCTCTCCTCCCGTCTGCGGGACCACACGGCGGAGATGGCGCGCCAGCGCCAGCGGCTTCCGGAGCTGCGCGAGCGCCTGCAGGAGCTCTCCCCCGGCGACCGGCGCATCGTCCTGCGCGCCGATCCGGCGTTCCACAACTGGGCCCTGGGCGAGGAGCTGATCGAGGAGAGCCGGAAGAGCCTGGGCTCCGATCTCGACCTTGCCGGGGAGCTGGCGGACTGTGCCGCGATCGTCACTGGGGCGCTGGAGCCCCGGAGCGGCTTCGGCGGCGCGCTGGTCAACGATCTCAAGGCCCGTGCCTGGGGGGTCCGTGGCGAGGTGCTCCGCCGTCTCGCCGACCTGCGGGGCGCCGGCGAGGCGTTCGCCACCGCCGAGGGCTTCATCGCGCAGGGGACGGGAGACCCCCTGGAGGAGGCCGGGCTTCTCGAGCTCCAGTCGGCGCTGTACCGGGACCAGAGCCGCATCCGGGAGGCGCACCGCCTGCTCGACGACGCGGCCGCCGTCTACCGGCGGTACCGGGACTTCCACCTCATGGGCCGCGTCTACATCCGGAAGGGGTGCGTCCACGGGCAGGCAGGTGAGCTGGCGGCGGCGGTCGACTGGCTGCGCAAGGGCCTGAGCCTGATCGATCCGGAGCGCGACCGCCCCCTCAGCCTGGCGGCGCGGCATTGCCTCATGCTCTATCTGACCGAGAGCGGCCGGGCCCGGGAGGCCCGCTTCCTGCTCAAGGCCTCGCGGGCCGAGATGCTGCGCCACGGCACCCCCTGGCTCCTCGCCCGCCTGCGCTGGCTGGAGGGGAAGATCTACGACGCTCTCCACTTCCCGGCCGAAGCGGAGCGGGCGCTACTGGACGCCCGCCAGGAGCTCCTCGACTTGAAGGCCGAGCTCAACGCCGCCGCGGTCTCCCTCGACCTCGCCGTCCTCTACGTGGCCCAGGGGCGCGGCGCGGAGGTGCGGAGACTGGCCACGGAGATCCTGCCGATCTTCCGCTCGCGGGAGCTGCACCGGGAGGCGATCGCCGCCCTCATCGCCCTCCGGCAGGCGTCCCGGATGGAGACCCGGAGCACCCGGCTCCTGGCGGAGATCCGGGCTCATCTCGATCGCGCCCGCCGCGATCCCACCCTGCGCTTCGAGCCGCTCTGAGACCATGGCGGGGGAGGGAGGACGGCTCGTCGTTCTGGGTTGCGGCTTCGGCGGCTTCTCGCTGCTCTCCACCCTCCAGCGGAGCCGCTGGGACGTCACCCTGATCAGCCCGCGCAACTACTTCCTGTTCACCCCGCTCCTCCCCTCGGCCGCCACCGGCTCGGTCGAATTCCGCAGCATCCTCGAGACGCCGCGGCGCCGGCTGCGCGACCTGCGTGTGGTGGAGGGCTCCGCGAGGTCGGTCGACTGGCAGGCGCGGACCCTCTCCTGCGTCGGGGCGGTCGGCGGGGAGGAGCTCTCCATCCCCTACGACGTCCTGGTGATCGCGGTAGGCGCGGCGGTGGCCGACTACGGAGTCCCCGGGGTGGCCGAGCACGCGCTCAAGCTCGCCAGCATCGAGGACGCCCGGGCGGTCCGGCGGGGGATCCTGGAGCAATTCGCCCGCGCCGAGATCCCCGGTCTCACGGAGGAGCAGATCCGGCAGCGGCTGACCTTCGTGGTCTGCGGCGGCGGCGCCACCGGGGTCGAGGCCGCGGCCGAGATCCACGACCTGATCCACGAGGAGCTCTCCCAGAGCTACCGGCAAGTGGCGCCCTTCGCGCGGGTGGTCCTGGTCGAGGCGCTCGGCCGTCTGCTCACCGGCTTCGACGAGGCGCTCGCCGAGTACACCCTGCGGCACTTCGGACGCGAGGGGATCGAGGTGCGGACCTCGGCCAAGGTCCAGGCGGTGGAGAAGGAGCGGGTGCTGCTGGAGGACGGCGGGACGATCCCTTGCAGCCTGATCCTCTGGGCGGGGGGGAACGCCCCGGTGCCGTTCGTCCAATCGCTCGGCGTCCCCCTGACCCCGCGGGGGCGGCTGGCCGT
>Ga0308175_100001978_pt1 | contig 13903 bp, 14 predicted proteins | sample PhyCR1_3_FD_203893 | JGI IMG/M metagenome (GOLD analysis project Ga0308175, IMG submission 203893) | Soil microbial communities from UC Gill Tract Community Farm, Albany, California, United States - DLSLS.C.R1 | ecosystem: Environmental > Terrestrial > Soil > Agricultural land | place: USA...
ATCTATGCGCGCAACCACGCCATCGCCCGCGACGACGACTGGTTCCTGATGAAGCTGCTGGAGGAGCTCGGCGAACTCGCCCAGGCGCACCTGCGCCTGTCGTCCCGCGGCCGCGGCGCCGCCACCGAGCAGGATCGCGCCGACGAGGCCGCCGACGTGCTCTGCATGCTGCTGCTCTACTGCCGCCGCTTCGGGATCGATCCGGAGGAGGCGGTGCGACGCAAATGGCTCGCCTGGCTGGAGCCGGCGGCCTAGGGCGCCTAGATAGACGCCATGGTCATGCTCACCGCCGGTCCGATCGCGCGCGCCCGCAACGGGGTCATCGGGCGCGACGGCGACCTGCCCTGGAAGCTGAAGACCGACCTGGCCAACTTCCGGGCGGTGACCATGGGCAAGCCGGTGATCATGGGTCGCAAGACCTGGGAGAGCCTGCCGCGCAAGCCGCTCGTTGGCCGGATGAACATCGTGCTCACCCGCGACGGCTCGTTCCAGCCCAAGGGCGCGGTGGTCTGCGACGATTTCGGCGAAGCGGTCGGGATCGCCCGCGAACAGGCGGCCGAGGACGGGGCAGCCGAGGTCTGCGTGATCGGCGGGGTGTCGCTGTTCGAGCTGGCCCTGCCCCGCGCGCGGCGCGTCTACCTGACCGACGTCGACGCCGACGTCGAAGGCGACGTCACCCTGGCCCCGTTCGACGAGAGCAAGTGGCGCGAGGTGCGCGCCAAGGCCTACCCGGCCGGGCCGGGCGACGACTACCCTTTTACCATCCGGGTGCTCGAGCGGCGCTAGCCGCTTGCCCGGCGGCGGGCCGGGCGATTTAAATGAGCGGTATGGACGGCCGACGTCAGAACGGCCGCGAGGGCGGAGACACCTCATGGATCGCAGGGGCCTGATCGCCGCTTTGCCGCTGCTCGGGCTGGCGCCGGCCGCCTTCGCGCAGGAACCGCCGACGGCCTCGACGCCGAACCCGCCGCCGCGCCCGGCGGCCCGTCCGCCGATCCCGCTGGTGGAAACGCCCGCCCTGCCCTGGACCCTCGTGGCCGAGGGCCTGCACTTCCCCGAAGGCCCGGTCGCCATGAAGGACGGCTCGGTGCTCTTCGTGCAGATCGAGTCGAAGGAGGTCAGCCGCCTGACGCCGGCCGGCAAGGTCGAGCAGGTCGCCCAGCTGGACGGCGGGCCCAACAGCCTCTGCGTCGGCCCCGACGGCGCGGTCTACATCGCCAACAATGGGGGGCGCTTCAGCTTCGCGGTCCGCGGCGGCTTCAACTCGCCAGGCGCGGCCCCGCCAGGCTTCACCGGGGGCGGCAAGGTCCAGCGGCTGGACCCGAAGACCCGCAAGGTCACCACGGTCTACGACACGATCGACGGCCACCCGCTGACCGCGCCCGACGACCTGATTTTCGACAAGTCCGGCGGCCTGTGGATCACCGAGCTCGGCCTCAAGCCCGGCACGGGCGCGATCTACCACACGCCGAAGCTGGGCCAGCCGCTCACCGTGGCGCGCGCCGGCATGAGCGGCCCCAACGGTATCGGCGTCTCGCCGGACGGCAAACTGCTGCATGTCTCCATGGGCCAGAGCCTCTACGGCTTCGACATCGACGGGCCCGGCAAGCTTTCCACCCGCACCTACGCCCCCAATGGCGTGCAGGGCGCGCTCAACGAGAACTCGGGCGCCGACAGCCTGAAGATCCAGGCGGACGGCAAGGTGGCCGTCTGTTCGCTGTTCCGCCCCGGCGGCATCACCGTCATCGACCGCGCCGGCAAGGCCCAGTTCCTGGGCTTCCCCGACCGCTTCGTCTGCAACCTGGCCTTCGGCGGCAAAGACATGCGCGACTGCTGGCTGATGCTCTCCGGCCTCGGAAAGATCGCCAAGGTCCGCTGGCCCTCGCCCGGCCAGACGCCATTCTATCGCGCTTAGGCAGCCTACTGCACCCGACAAGGAGCCCCCGCATGGACATCGAACTCGTCACCGAGGGGCTGGAATTCCCCGAAGGCCCGATCGCCATGGCCGACGGCTCGGTGATCCTGACCGAGATCAAGGGCCAGCGGCTGACGCGGGTGAAGCCCGACGGCTCGAAGGAGACGGTGGTCGAGACCGGCGGCGGCCCGAACGGGGCGGCCATCGGCCCGGATGGGGCGATCTGGATCACCAACAACGGCGGCGCGTTCGAGTGGCTGGACGTGCAGGGCCTCTGCATTCCCGGCCCGACGCCGACCAGCCACACCGGCGGCCACATCCAGCGCTTCGACCTCACGAGCGGCAAGCTCGAGACCGTCTACGACAGCTGCGACGGCAAGCGCCTGATCGGCCCCAACGACATCGTCTTCGACAAGGCCGGCGGCCTGTGGTTCACCGACCACGGCTGCTCGACGCCCGAGGGCCGCAAGTTCGGCGCGGTCTACTACGCCAAGGCCGACGGCAGCGCGATCACCCGCCAGCGCGACCATGTCATCAGCCCCAACGGCATCGGCCTCTCGCCCGACGAGAAGGTGGTCTACGTCGCCGACACGCAACTGGGCCGCCTCTGGGGCTTCGACGTGGCCGAGCCCGGCGTGCTCGCGCCGCCCGCGGGCTTCGCGCCCGGCCGGGTGATCTGCAACCTGCCGGACTACCAGCTGCTGGACAGCCTCGCCGTCGAGGCGGGCGGCAAGGTCTGCGTGGCCACGATCATCAATGGCGGGATCACCGCCTTCGACCCGAACGGGACGACGGAGCACTTCGCCTTCCCCGACATCCTGTGCACCAACATCGTCTTCGGCGGCGACGACATGAAGACGGCCTGGGTGACCGCGTCCTCCACCGGCAAGCTCTTCAAATGCCGCTGGCCGCGGCCGGGGCTGAAGCTGAACTTCAACGCCTAGTGAAACATCAGCCCTTCGCCGCCGCGCTCGCGGCGTCGCGGCGCGCCAGCGCCTCGTCGCTCCAGACGTCGCTCATCTGGGCGTAGAAGACCTCGTAGGCCGGGACGTCCGCCGGCAGGCCGACCCACGGCAGCTTCGAGCGGGTGAAGATGTGCACGTCCGGTGGGCAGGCGTCGGGGTCGTCCAGGGTCGTGGCGCGCACGAACTTCATCCAGCCGCGGCCGCCATAGTCCGACCAGACGGCCACCTCGCACCTGGCGCAGCGCTCGATCAGGTGCGGCCGGCCGCTGTCGGTTGGCATCGCGATCGCCACCGGCGCCTCGCCCAGCATCTCGATCCGGTCGGTCTCGATCAGCGCGTTGACCGCGAACGCCCCGCCCGTCTGGCGCTGGCAGTCGCGGCAGTGGCAGCAGTGGACGATCATCGGCGCCGTCTTCAGCCGATAGCGCACGGCCCCGCAGGAACAGCCGCCTTCCAGCATCGCCTTCGGACTCCGTCTAGTTCGCGACGGCCCTGCCTAGCGGTTCGGCGTTGGCGCTGTCCATCAGCGTGTTCTCGCCGAGCTTGGCCTTGGCGAGTTCGTCCCCGGCCAGGCCGTGATGGAAATCCTGCAGGATGTCGAACAGCTCATCGAGCTCGATCTTCAGGCCGCGGCCCTTGGGGAACCGGTAGCGCCAGAAGCTGGCGATGTGGCTGACCATGCCCGTCCGCTCGCCCAGCGACAGGAACATCTCCGGCGACTTCAGCAGGAAGTCGCGGAAGGCCATCGGATTGCTCTGCTGGGTCAGCTCGCCGAAGGCGTCGTCGTAGACCTGCAGGGTGCCGCGCACCTGGCGCACCTGGCCCAGGATCGCCTGGTTCACGCGTCCGCCCACATCCTTGACCTGGCGCATCATCTCGTCGTCGCGGGGCCCCACGACCTTGATCTCGGTCAGCTCGGCGATGACGCTGCGCAGCTCAGGCCAGAGCGTCGTCAGCACCCACTTGTAGTAGAGGAAGCCCTTCCAGCTGAAGACACCCTCGCGGAAGTTGTCGCCCTCGAGGCCGAGCGTGATGCGAAGCGGCTCCAGGCGACGGTCGTCCTGGCCGGACAAGAGCAGGCTCACCAGCTTGGAGATGTTGCCCGCGGCCGCCGCGGCGCCGGCGCCGCCGCTGCCGTAGGCCAGGTCCACCAGCTTGGAGATCTCGGCCGAGACGAAGCGCTGCATGCGCTCCAGGTCGCCCTGGGAGATCGCGAAGTAGCAGTTGGCGATCTTGAAATCGCGACGCTTCAGATGCTCGCGCAGAAGGAAGGGATCCAGCGACGGCAGCTCGTCCAGCGCTTCCAGGAGCGCGATATCGCGGGTCTCCTCCTCGGCCGTGCCGCGCAGCTGGTTCAGGAGCTCCGTCCAGCCCCGCTGGCCTACGAAGAGGGACCGCCCGCCCAGCGACAGGTCGGTGCGCTCGAAGGGGATGATCACCTTTGTCGAGATGCGCTTGGCGCGCTCGAAGATGTAGGTCTCGTCGGCGCGCAGCCGGTGCTTGATGATCACCGCCCCGTTCAGGGTCGTGGCGCGGAAGAAGGGCGACTTGTCGTAGTCGGGATCGCCGGCGTTCATCGACGCCACGGCGGCAAGGTTCAGCACACGGCTTGTGGAGGCCGTCTTTTCCAGGCCGCTCAGGCTCCGGAAACTGCGATCTGGCGTACGCGCCGCCACTTGGCCACCCTCCGGCGGAAGCCGTTCTGGCCCCGCTGACCCTCACCATCGAGCCTGCCGGGATGGTGCGCGGATCCAACGCGCGGTCCGCCCCCGGCGACGCTCACCCTGAGATTGCGCCGCCAAGCTCTACAAATCGGTAAATGGGTACGTTCAGCGATTTGCGTTACGTGAGAACGGCGTCATTTTTTCGCGCGCACGCCTTCCCAGGCCCGGCCTTCCGAGCCAAAACGTTGATAACCTAAGGCGCGGCTTTGCGGAGGAACGGCCATGGACGACGGCTCCATCGACATCCAGAGGGCGGCGCGCGCGGCGGCCTACGGCATGCCCGTCTCCGAGATCAATCCGGCCGATCCGGAGCTCTTCCGCACCGACACCTGGCATCCCTACTTCGAACGGCTGCGCAAGGAATCGCCGCTGCACTGGGCGGTGTCGGAGGAGGAGGACGTCGGCGGCTTCTGGTCGGTGACCCGCTTCGACGACATCATGGCGGTGGACACAAACGCGGCCGACTTCTCGTCCGAGCCGGCCATCGTGCTGCCGGACCCGGCGGAAGACTTCACCCTGCCCATGTTCATCGCGATGGACCCGCCCAAGCACGACGTCCAGCGCAAGACCGTCAGCCCCATCGTGGCGCCGAACCACCTGGCCTACCTGGAGCCGATCATCCGCGAGCGGGCGGCCAACATCCTCGACGACCTGCCGGTCGGCGAGGAGTTCGACTGGGTCGACAAGGTGTCGATCGAGCTCACGACGATGACGCTGGCCACCCTGTTCGACTTTCCGTGGGAGGACCGGCGCAAGCTCACCCGCTGGTCCGACGTGGCGACGGCGGCGCCGGATTCCGGGCTTTTCGACTCCACCGATCCGGAACAGGCCGAGCAGCAGCGTCGCGCCGAGCTCTTCGAGTGCGTCGACTACTTCATGCGGCTCTGGAACGAGCGGGTGAACGCCCCGCCAGGCAATGACCTGATCTCCATGCTCGCCCACGGCCCCGCGACCCGCGACATGGATCGCATGGAGTACCTCGGGAACCTGATCCTGCTGATCGTCGGCGGCAACGACACGACGCGGAACACCATCTCGGGCTCGATCTTCGCGCTCAACAGGTACCCGGAGCAGGACCGGAAGCTGCGCGAGAACCCGGCGCTGATCCCCTCGATGGTGTCGGAGACCATCCGCTGGCAGACCCCGCTCAGCTACATGCGCCGCACAGCCACCCGCGACGTGCCCATGCACGGCAAGACCATCAAGGCCGGCGACAAGGTCGCCATGTGGTACATCTCGGGCAACCGCGACGAGACGGTGATCGACCGCCCGGACGACTACATCATCGATCGCGAGCGGCCGCGCCATCACATGTCGTTCGGCTTCGGCATCCACCGCTGCGTGGGCAACCGCCTGGCCGAACTGCAGCTGAAGATCATCTGGGAGGAGATCCTCGCCCGCTTCCCGAAGATCGAACTGGTCGGCCCGCCCGTGCGCCTGAACAACGCCTTCGTGCACGGCTACGAGAAGCTGCCGGTGGTGATCCCGACGCGGACATGACGGCCGCCGTCCTGAAGCTCAGGTCGACGCTGACCTGTCCAGCGTGCGGCGCGCGCACGACCGAGACCATGCCAACAGATGCCTGCCAGTACTTCTACGACTGCGCGGGCTGCGGGGCCGTGCTGAAGCCCAAGCCCGGCGACTGCTGCGTCTTCTGCTCCTACGGCGACACGCCCTGCCCGCCGGTTCAGGCCGACGGCCGCGGCTGCTGCGGCTGAGCCGAGACGCCCGGCCGCGGCGCCAGCAACAGGGCCAGGATCGCCACCGCCGTCAGCGCGCCCAGCATGGCCCAGGCCTCGTTGGCGGCCTGGACGAAGGCCAGCTTCTCGATCATCGGCTGCAGCATCGCCTTCACCGACGGGTCGATCGGCCCCGAGCCGCGCATGGCCCAGAGATCCATCGGGATTCCGACGGCCTTGGCGGTGGCGGTGTCGCCCGCCTGCAGCTTCGCGACGATGGCGGCGGCGTGGTGCGGCGCGCGGCCGTAGAGCACGGTGTCGATCAACGCCAGGCCGATCGCGCCGCCGAGGTTGCGCATCAGGTTGAAGAGACCGCTGGCGTCGGCCACGTCGCTGTCCGGCAGGTGGCCCAGGGCCATGCGGGTGGGTGGCAAGAGGCAGAACATGATCGCTGCGCCGCGCACCAGCTGCGGCCAGAACATCTCGCGGAAGCCCGTGGCGGTGGTCTCGAACATGCTCAAGGTCAGCCCGAGCGCGAAGAGCGCGAAGCCGAGCGCGGTCAGCGTCCGCGAGCCGATCCGCGTCTCCAGCGCCACCGCGATCGGCGCGGTCAGGAGCTGCGCGCAGCCGGTGACCAGCATCACCTTGCCGATGTCCAGCGCGCCGTAGCCCCGCGCCGCGCCCAGGAAGACCGGCAGCAGATAGGTTGACCCGAAGAGGCCAACGCCCAGGACGAAGCTCATCGCGCAGCCGACCGCGAAGCGTCGGATGCGGAACTCCCTGAGCCTCACCAGCGGGTGACGGCTGGCGAGCGTCTTCAGGACGAAGCCCACGCCGACGGCCGCCACGATGGCCCAGAGCGCCAGGATGGGCGCGGACAGCCAACCGCGTTGCGGCGCCTCCTTCAGCCCGATCTCCAGCGCCGCCAGCGCCGCCGCCATCAGGCCGAGCGCCAGGCCGTCCAGGGTCGTCGCCGCCCGCCAGTCCGGCGGCTCGCGAGGCAGCAGCAGGCCCGCCGCGAGGCTCGCCGCGACACCGGGCGCGACGTTGATCAGGAACAGCCAGTGCCAGCTGTAGGTGGACGTGATCCAGCCGCCGACCACCGGCCCGACGGTGGGCGCCAGCACCGCCAGCACGCCGGCCACCGTCGTCGCCATCGGCTGGCGCCGCTCAGGGAACAGCAGGAAGACCGCCGAGAACACCGACGGGATCAGGGTCCCGCCCGAGAGCCCCTGGATCACCCGCCAGGCGATCAGCTCGGAAAACCCGTCGCTGGCTGCGCAGCCCGTGGAGCTCGCCGTGAAGATCGCGAGCGCCCCCACGAACAGCCAGCGCATGGAGAGGATCCGCGTCAGGATGCCGGTCAGCGGGATCGCGATCACCTCGGCGATCAGATAGGCGGTCTGGATCCAGCTGATCCGGTCGGCCGGCACGGCCAGCGCATGCTCGATGGTGGGGATCGACGTCGCGACCACCTGCACGTCCAGGATCGCCATGAACATGCCCAGGCACATCATGGCGAAGCCCATCCCTGTGCGGAGGGGCGCGGCGCGGGTCGGAATGGCCTCGGCACTCATTGGGCGCACCATGGGATGCCGCCGCGCCACCGGCTAGGTTCAAAGCTCGAACAGATTCGGAGACGGCGATGGCGCGCTCTGCCACGGAGATGACCCTGATCGCGGCGGCTGTGCTGGCCGGCGCGCTCCTGCCGCTGCAGGCGCTGATCAACGGCCGCCTGGGCGGCCACCTGTCGAGCCCGCTCTGGGCCGGAGCGCTGCAGAACACCGTGGGCGCGCTGGCGATGATCGTCGTGGCCTTCGCGCTGCGGGCCCAGTTCCCTTCGGCGGCGCAGCTGGCGGCCCCGCCGCCCTGGGCCTGGCTGGGCGGAGCGCTGGGGGCGACCTACGTGATGATCGCGCTGCTGGCGACGCCCCGGTTGGGCGCCGGGCCCGCCATCGTGGCGATGATCGCGGGCCAGATGGTCTCCTCGCTGGTCCTCGACCACTTCGGCGTGCTGCATGAGAGGAAGCCCATCGACTGGGCGGCCGTGCTGGGCGTCGTGCTGGTCGGCGCCGGCGCGGTGATCATCATGCGCAGAGCCTAGGCGTACGCGCCCCGCTCCAGCGCCCCCAGCAGGTCCAGCACCACAGGGTCCCCGAATGGCAGGAGCTGGGTCAGGAGCACGCCGCCCTTCCCGGCCGCCGGATCGGCCCAGTAGTAGGTGTTGCCGAGGCCCGCCCAGGCGAGGCTGCCGGCGCCGCGCCCGTTCGGCCCGCGCTCCGGCGTGATCATCGTCGCCAGGCCCCAGCCCGTCGCCATGCCCGGGAACAGGTCGATGTCGTTGGAGAGCGGCGGCGCGGCGCTGGTCCAGGTCCCGGCCCGCCGGGCGCCGGTCTGCACGCCCCGGAGCGCCGCCATGCTGTCCGCCGACAGGACACGCACGCCATCGAGTTCGCCGCCGTTCAGCAGCATGCGAACGAAGCGGCCATAGTCGCCGGCCGTCGAATAAAGCCCACCGCCGCCGGACAGCACCTCGGGATCGGGCGCCATGCCGAACTGCATCGGCGCCAGGCCGCCCTGCGGCGTGCGCGCATGCATGCCCGCCGACCGCGCCCGCTGGTTCGCTGACAGCGAGCCCAGGAAGCCGATCTGCGACATGCCCAGAGGGCCGAAGATGTTCTCGGCGAGGTAGGCGTCCAGCCGCTGGCCGCTGGCGGCCTCCACCGCGATCCCGGCCCAGTCGATGCCGATGCCGTAGCCCCAGCCCTCGCCGGGATCGAACAGCAGCGGCTGATGCAGCTCCGCGCGGGTCCCCGTGTTCGAGGGCGCGCCGCGCGCCGCCTGCCAGGCGGGGATGCGCCCGTCGATGAAGAAGTAGCTGAAGCCGCTGGTGTGGGTCAGCAGCTCGCGCAGGGTCGGGGCGCGCTTGGCCGGACGCGTGGTCCAGACCCCGTCCTCGCCGGCCTTGTCGAAGACCTCCAGCGCCTTGAACTCCGGCAGGATCGCCGTGAGGTCGCCGTCGAGGCTCAGCGCGCCACGCTCCACGAGCTGCAACGCCGCCAACGAGGCGACGGCCTTGGTCATGGACGCGATCCAGAACACCGTGTCCGGCGTCATGTCGGCAGGCTGGCCGGCCGCACGCTTGCCGGCCGCGCTTTCGTAGGTCGCCCCGTCACGGTCAACCGTCAGCGCCACAAGCCCGGCGATCCGGCCCTCACCGATCGTCGCGTCCCGGAGCTGTTCGAATTCGCTATACGCGCTCACGCTGACCACCCCGCTGTCTTTCGGGCGTCACCTTACCCGGATCGGCGAGCGGGCAAAGCCGGCCGCGCCTGCGATTCGCCCGCGCCGGGTCGGCGTCCTAGACAGTCAAGCCGACGGTCATCTCGATCTTGTTGTGCGCCGCCGTCAGTCGAAGCCGATCGCCCCGGCGCAGATCGACCGGGCGGGCCAGGCGGTAGACAACATGCATCCAGCCGTTGGCCGCGGCGTCGCCATGGGGCCGGTTCTCATAGGTTGTCTCTGCGTCGAGCTCCAGTCGCAGCCATTGCGCGACGGCCACGCAACGCCCAGCGGCGATCGCTTCGACCTCGAAGGCCCGCCTCGCCGCCGGAAAAGGCGGGCTGGCCAGGTCGAACCCGAAGAGCTCGAAGTCGTCGGACAGTACGTCGTGGGGGACGCGATCGAGATGCAGGCCGAGCCTTGGCGACGCCAGCCCATCGAAGCCCGAAAGGTCGAAGCCGCTCGAGCTCGAGGCGAACAGATGGTCTTCGACCATGCTGCCCCCGATAAGGTAGCCCACCGCGGCGATCCGGCGCGGGATGACCTGGGCGTCGTCGGCGACGAGCCGGCCATGGGCGTCCTCGACGGCGAGCAGCGCGCGCTCGGAAAAGAGCCCGCTTGAGAAGGTTTCCGTGACGAGGACCTCAGCCGGCAGCGCCAGGTCGGCGCCGGGCTGCAACTGGTCCGACCTCTTGGCGTGCACGCGGATGGCGTGCGCCAGTCCGTTGGCGTTGACGATGCGTTCCGCCGTCGCCGCAACGACAGGCTGCATCTCGCAGGTGTCCACCGTCGCGGCCCCTGCGCGTGCGGCCATCATCGCCAGCAGGCCGGACCCCGACCCGATGTCCAGCACCCGCTTTCCGGCCGCCGACCGGCGCAGCGCAGCCTCGTAGGCGCAATTGCGCGCGCGATCGGCCATCATCGGAAAGTGCCACTGCGGGGCGACGCGCGCGCAGACCAGCACGAGATTGTCGCGGGCCTCGACGTAGGCCGGGTCGGCGTCCAGGGCGCGCCGATAGAGCCCGACGGCCGCGCCGTCGTCGCCGACCTTCTCCAGGACTGAACCCAGGTTGTTGGCGGCCTGGGCGAACCTCGGATCGATCGCCAGCGCCTGTTCGAATGACAGGCGAGCGCCGGCCAGGTCGTCGAGGGCGTGTTGCACGACCCCCAGATTGTTCCGGTACTCGGCGTTGCCCGGGTCCAGGTCGGCGGCTTCGCGCAATCGGGAGACCGCGACCGCGGTCTGGCCACTGGCGAAGGCGATCAGGCCCAGGAGATTGCACGCCACGGGCTTATCAGAGCCGCCTTCAAGGGCGGCCTCAGCGCGCTGCAGGGCGAGTGCGAGGTCGCCGGCGCCGTATGCGCTCGCGGCCAGGGCTATCAGATCATCGTGAGCCGGCGCCGTCTCCGCCATAGCGTCTCCCTGCCCCGGCGCGCGGTCGGGAGCGCGGCCAATCGCCATTCGTAGAATGACGGCGACAGGTTACCGCCGAGCGGCGCCAGCGCGCCTACAGTCCCAGGACCATCTTGGCCATGATGTTGTGCTGGATCTCATTGGAGCCGGCGTAGATCGAGGTCTTGCGGTAGTTGAAGTACATCGGCGCCACCGTGGCGGCCCAGTCCGGGCCGGCTCGCGCCTCGTTGGTGCGGCCCTCGATCTCGGCCCAGGTGTCGCGAACGAAGGGCGCGGCGTAGATCCCCGCCGCCTCCAGCGCGAGCTCCGTCACCGCTTGCTGCGCCTGGCTGCCCTCCAGCTTCAGCATGGACGAGACCGCGCCCATCGCCTCGCCGTTGGCGCGGCCCGCGAAGACCCGAAGCTCCGTGGCGTTCAGCGCCTCGACCTTGATCTCCATCTCCGCCAGCTTGCGGCGGAAGTCGGGGTCGTCGAGCATCCGCCCGCCGCCGTCCGAGCGCTCCACCGCAGCGATCTTCTTCACCTTGGCCAGCTGGTTGGTGAGCCCGGGCGCATAGGCGTTGCCGCGCTCGAACTGCAGCAGGTACTTGGCGTACGTCCAGCCCTGCCCCTCCTCGCCGATCCGGTTGGCTGCCGGCACGCGGACGTTGTCGAAGAACACCTGGTTGATCTCCTGGTCGCCCGGCGGCGGGCCGTCCAGGGTGACGATCGGCGAGATCGTGATGCCCGGGCTCTTCATGTCCAGCAGCAGGAAGCTGATCCCCATCTGGCGGATCTTCTCGTTGCTGGTGCGCACCAGGCAGAACATCCAGTCGGCCCACTGGCCGTACGTCGTCCAGGTCTTCGACCCGTTCAGCACGTAGTCGTCGCCATCGCGCTCGGCCTTCAGCGCCAGCGAGGCGAGGTCCGAGCCCGCGCCCGGCTCGGAGTAGCCCTGGCACCACCAGACGTCGGTCGAGAGGATCTTCGGCAGGTGCTGGGCCTTCTGCGCGTCGCTGCCGAAGGCCATCACCACCGGCGCGCACATGCGCAGGCCCATGTTCGAGGTCGAGGGCGCGCCCGCCAGCGCCATCTCCATCTCGAAGATGTACTTCTTGGAGAGGTCCCAGCCCGTGCCGCCGTACTCGACCGGCCAGTCCGGCGCGATCCAGCCCTTGTCGTGGAGCCGCTTCAGCCAGCGCACCTGGCCGGCCTTGTCGATGTGGGCGTTCTTCGACTGGGCGGTATGCGCGCGCATGTCGTCGTCGTAGGCCTGGGCGATGAAGGCGCGGACCTCGTCGCGGAAGGCGAGGTCTTCGGGGGTGAAATCTAGGTTCATGGCCCCGAGGCTAGCGGAGCCGGGGCGCACGAAAAAGCCCCGGGCTCGCGCCCGGGGCTTGTCCGTCGTTTCAGGCTCGCTGGCTCAGGCCAGGACGCGCGCGCGGCGGCGCAGCATCGCGCCGGCGGCGCCGAAGCCCAGGATCATCAGCGACCACTCGGCCGGCTCGGGAGCGTTGGCCAGGGTGATGTTGTCGACGCCGAAGTCGTTGCCGCTGGCGATCGAGGTGATGTCCGACAGGCCCAGGCGGATCGTGCCGCCCGGCGCGCCGATCGAGAACGTGCCGCTGATGTGCGTCCAGCCGTTGATGGCCGAGGACGTCTGCGACAGGGGCAGGATGTTGATCGGCGTCGGATCGACGCCGTTGAAGTACCACAGCTGCAGCAGCGACGGCGTGCCGGCCGGGCCGTTGGCGTTGCAGCACAGGTTCAGCAGGTCGTACGAGTAGCTGTACGTGCCGGCGCCCACGGCGACGCCGTTGCTCTCATAGGCGGTCGGCGGCGGGACGGAGTCGTTCGTCGAGCCGTTCAGCATCAGGAACGGGTTGTCCTGCGGCGAGTCGACCCAGAGGTTATGGACGTCGACCGGATTGGTCCCGATCGTCCAGGTGCCCTCGTCGTACATGCTGTCCGCGTCGCCCGAGGTGTTGCCGTGGCCCGGCACGCGGTAGCTGTAGTCAGTCGAGATGGTGTTGCCCGAGGTGCTCGACGCGCCATGCGCGCCGTGAGCGATGTTGGCGGTGTCGTAGCCGCTGAAATCCTCGCTGAAGATGACTGCGGCATTCGCGCCGCCGGCCATCACGAGCGCGCCGGTAAGGGCGGCCGCCGCAATAAGCTTCATACCAACTCCATGGTCCAGATTGGCGCGAACTGCCGCGCTTCGAAGGCGCAGTTGCAGAGCTCGTGCCAATTGGCAAGCGTAAACAGATTATTAACCATACTTACTTCACCCGGCGGGTGAAGAATCGCCTGCCGTGGGAGGAATTCCCCTGGTGGGAGTCCTGATCGGGCGTTCTAGCCGACGCCGTCGAGGTATTCGATTTCGGGACGCCCAGCGAGCACGGCGCCGAACTTGGGCCCGGCCGCCTTGAAGTAGTCCGTGCCCCCGTGATGAGTGACCGCGTCCTGGTCCTTGTAGAGCTCGAGCACCTTGTAGGTGTTGGGATCGGTCCGGCTCTTGGTCAGCTGATAGGCCAGGTTGCCCGGCTCGTTGGCGCGCACCTGCTTGGCGAGCTCGGTGAAGAAGGCCTCGAACTCGGGGCCCTTGCCGTCCTGGATCTTCAGGGTCGCGATGATGCCGATGCTCATGGCCGTGCTTTCCCAACGTTGGATTGGAGCGGCACGCTAGAGAGGGGTTCGCGGGGCGGCAAGGCTGACCAAGGGGAACGCGCTTCGCTTCCCCCCAACACGTCATCCCCCGGTCGCGCGAAGACGCGATCCGGGGGACCCAAGCGGCCTCACGACATCCTGCACTTCAGCTTGGGTCCCCTGTGTATCGCAGCTGTGCGATGGTGGGTGCGGGCGGGAGCCCGTTGGGTCCCTGGTGCTAAGACCGTGATCCGGCCCGGGCCCCGCCCGCTGTGCATTCACCTGAACAGTTGCACGAG
>Ga0308175_100001979_pt1 | contig 13903 bp, 13 predicted proteins | sample PhyCR1_3_FD_203893 | JGI IMG/M metagenome (GOLD analysis project Ga0308175, IMG submission 203893) | Soil microbial communities from UC Gill Tract Community Farm, Albany, California, United States - DLSLS.C.R1 | ecosystem: Environmental > Terrestrial > Soil > Agricultural land | place: USA...
CGTCGTCGTCCGCCTGGCTCAGCACGGCGTCCGCGTCGGCGCGCGCCCGGGCGAGCAGCGCCTCACGGACCGGGGCGAGCGGCGCACGGAGCTGGTCGGGCAGCGGCCGGGTCATGTCGGCAGCACCGCCGTGAGCCGCCCCGCGGAACCGCGCGGCACGTCGCCCAGGGCCGCCGCGGCCGTGGGGGTGAGCAGCACCAGGACGACGTCGGCGGGCAGCTCCGCCCAGGCGCGGCGCACGGCATCGGCGGTCTCCGCCCGCACCGTCGGCACGCCGGCGAGGGCGAAGCCGGCGATCCGCGCGTCCTCGCCCAGGGCGGCGATCCGCCCGGTCGCAGCCACCTAGGCCCGCCCGATGAGGATGATCGCCACGATGAGCCCGTAGATGGCGATGCCCTCGGCCAGGCCGACGATCACCATCGCCCGGCCGAACAGCTCCGGGCGCTCGCTCATCGCCGCGAGCGCGGCGGACCCGGTGTAGGCGACGGCGATCGCCGCCCCGATGGAGGAGCCTGCGACGGCGATCGCGGCGCCGATGAGCGCGCTGCCGTTGGCGGCCGTGGGCGCTGCCGCGGCCGCGGTCACGAGGCTGCCGTGGTCCGCGGGGTGCCCGGACAGGGCCAGGACCAGCAACACCGCCGCTGCGAGCAGCAGGATGCCGTCGACCGCGAGGACCAGCCGCAGGGCGCGCCGCCCCCAGCGCCGGGTCGACCAGTGCGTCGTCGCGACCACCAGGAGCAGAACGGGCAGAACGAGCACCCAGGTCATCGGGGCGCCTCCTCCACGACCGGGACGTCCCAGGGCCGGAAGGGACGTCCCTCGCCCTGGAAGATCCGGGAGAACAGCTCGTAGTACTCCAGCCGCAGAGCCTGGACCGCCGCGACCAGACCTTCCAGGGCGAACGTCACGGCGTTGCCCACCACGAACACGAGCACGGCCGCGCACGCGCCGAGCGGTCCGGCCGCCCACAGCGCCGTCGTCGCCTGCCACACCACCAGGCCCAGAGCGGCGTGGGTGAGCCCGAAGGCCGCGAGCCGGGCGAAGGAGACCAGGTTCGAGCCGAGCCGGACCACGACGTCGAACAGCTCGATGGCCGCCTGCAGGACCCCCGCCGCGCCACCGCCGGCCTCCGCGAGCAGCCCGGCGAACGTGAGCGCGAGCGCCACGATGGTGAGCCCGCCCCCCGCCCAGAGCAGCCCGGGCAGCGACCAGTACCAGCCGGCCGCGACCAGCCCCAGCGCCAGGAACAGTCCCGCTCCGGCCAGGCCGGACGAGGCGTACACCGCCCGCCGCCAGCCGCCCTCCCGCCACCTGTTGAGGGCGCCGAGGGTGTAGGCGCCGCCGAGCAGCAGCGCGCCGAGGCCGACCCCGGCCAGCAGCAGCTCGACCGGCTGGTCCAGCGGCGCCAGCCACAGCACCGGCAGCACCCCGGTCGGCCCGAAGAACTCGCCGTACAGGACGCCGAAGACGCAGGCGGCCAGTCCAGCGCCGGCGAGGAACGGCCACTGCGGTCGCAGGGCCGCCGCCCGTCGCAGGCGTCCAGCCCGGAGCAGCAGGGCGCCGGCCACCAGGAGGAGTCCCTGACCGGCGTCGGCGAACATGGCGCCGAACATCACCACGTAGGCCAGGCCCGCCAGCACGGTCGGGTCGACATCGGCGTAGGGCACGGTCGCGTAGGTCTCGAGGAGCGGAGCGAACGGCCGGCGAGCGCCCGTGGGCGGCAGCAGGGTCGGCGGATCCACCGCCGGCGGGCGCGGCAGCGGCACCGCCGCGCCACCCACCTCGGCCAGTTCCTGCTGCAGCCGCTCCACCTCCGCGGCCGGCACCCAGCCGACCGTTGCCGCGACCTCGTCCCGGACCACCGCGCACGCCGCCCGCTCCTCCAGCTGCGCCTCCCCCGCGAGCAGGCCGGCGAGCCCCGCCGCCTGCCACGAGTCCAGGTCCGGGGGCTGCCGGCTCAGGACCGGAGCGCCGGTCACGTGCAGCGCGGCCAGACGGCGGGCCGCGTCGCCCGGGGCGCCGGCCTGCCCGTCGCCGTCCAGCTCGACCGTTCCCACGGCGGCGACCCGGACCAGTGCATCGCGCAGCGCCGCCCGGGGAGCGACGACGGCGATGCGCTGCATCCGCACGGGCTGCGCGCCCCGCTCACGCGACGGCATCGAAGACCTCCACGCCCCGGCCGCCCCGCGCGGCGCACTCCAGCGCGGCGCGCACCCGCCAGGCATCGACGGCCGCTGCGGCCACGGTGCCGACCACCGGGTCGAGGGACATGCGGGGCCGGCGCATCAGCGCCCTGGCATCGGCATCGAGTCGCTGCCACCACCGGGCCTCGGCCCGCCAGAGGGACTCCGGCTCCGGAACCCCTGCCAGCGCCTCCCGCGCCGCCCGCGGCACGACGGCCGCCAGCTCGGCGAGCGACCCCGCGTCCGCCGTCCTGGCCCCCAGCAGCCGCCGGGCCGACGCCTCGGCCGCGCCGCCCAGCCGGCGGCCCCCGAGGAACCGCACCCGGGCCACGAGCAGCGCCGCGCCGGCCACGGCCCAGTCCCGGGCGGGCGGGACCGAGGCGACCACCCGCTCGGCCCAGGCCAGCTGCAACGCCGGGACGACGTCCCGCGGGCTCTCCGCGCCCGGGTCGCCCCATGGGGAGGCGGCCAGCACGCGGCGCAGCTCCCCCGGGGTCCGGACCTCCTCCAGTCGGCGGCCCACCGTGGCGAGACCGCCCAGCCGGAAAAGCGGCTCCGCGGGCTCCCCGGCCGCGCGGTGCAGCAGCTCCTCGACATCGGCGATCTCGAACCACCCGGCCAGGACGCGCAGCCGGTCCCCGCCGTCCCGGGGCAGCCACCCGGCGAACACGCGGAGGTTCCACAGCAGCGTGTCGGCCACCGCGCGCTGCGCCTGCCGCAGACTCTGGTCCGGCCTGACGTCGTGGCCGTACGGCGTCGCGGCCAGGCTCGCGAGCGCATCGGCGAGCGACGGGCTGACGGCCAGGGCACGGGCGCCGGCCACGCCGAGGCGGCGCCGGGCCATCGCCCGGGCGCGCACCGACCCGGCGACCCACCCGGCGGTCACGGGGCGGAGTGCGGCATGCGGGCCTGCAGGGGGTCTCGCACCCTCGAGACCACCTGCCCGACGAGATCGTCGTAGCGCGCCGTGGCTCGCCGGGCGATGGCGGCAGCGCTCGCGTCGGCGGCGGCGAGCACCGCCCTGCTCTCCTCCTCGCCTCTGGCGACGACCGCTGCCGATGCCTGGGCACGCGCCGCAGCGGCGTCGCGACCGGCCGCTTCCAGGACGGCCGTGGCCTCCTGCTCGGCTCGGTGGTGCCGCTCGCGCGCCTGCACTGCCGCGGTCGCGCGGATCCGGCCGGCTTCCTCCTGGGTGCCGGCGAGCGCGTCGAAGAGCGGCTGCAGCTCGTGGTCGCGTTCGGCGATCCGGTCGGCCGGCACGCCGGCCGGGGCCGCCGCACCCGGCGCACCGAGGGGACGGAAGCGCTGCAGCAGGTCGCGTGCGGTGGGCATGCCCCTCCTCCCGCCCGCTGCAGCTGTGGTCAGCGCCCTCCACGGTGCCGGGCGCCCGCACCCCTGCGGAGAGCGGAAGGCCCTCCGGAACGGGGACCTAGGCCCCGGGGTCCGACGGCCTCCGCCGTCCCCGCCCTTCGACACTGTCGGTGCGCCAACCCTCGACGGTCCGATGGCACGATGACGCGTCGCCGGATCCCGGCCGAGGACCGCCTGTGGCTGGAGCTCGACCGGCCGGAGAACCTGATGGTGGTGACCTCGCTGATGTGGACCGGCGAGGAGGTCGACCCCGAACGGTTCCGGACGGTCGTCCGCGAGCGGCTGGTGGACCGGTTCCCGGTGCTCCGGCAGCACCCGCACCTGCGCGGCGGACTCGTCCGCGGCGGCTCCTGGGTCGACGACGCCGCCTTCGACCTCGACCGGCACGTCGTCGTCCTCCCGGTGCCGGCCCCCGGGGACCGGGGCGCCCTCCAGGAGTTCGTGGGGCAGCAGCGCGCCGTCGCCCTGGATCCCGCCCACCCGATGTGGCGGATGCACCTGCTGCAGGGCTACCAGGGCGGGAGCGCACTGGTCACCCGCTTCCACCACTCGATCGCCGACGGCATCCGCTCCACGCAGGTGCTGCTGGGCATGCTGGACCCGGTCGACGGCGCACCACCCGGGTTCACCGCCCGGGTCGGCCGACGCCGGCCGGTGCGCACCAGCCGGTCGCCGGTCGCCACCGTGCTCAACACCGCCGTCAGCGGGCTCAAGATCGTCCTCTGGGCGAACCCTCGGACCCCGCTCGCGGGACGGCCGGGCCGGGGAAAGTCCGTGGCCTGGACAGCACCGGTGCCACTGGACGCCCTCAAGGAGATCGCCGCACTCACCGGGACGACGGTCAACGACGTCTGCACGGCGCTGGTCTCCGGAGCGGTGGCCCGGTACCTCGACCGGGCGCCCGGACACCACCGGCTGGCACCGGACGACGACGAGATCGCCTGGATGGTCCCGGTCAACCTGGAGCCTCCCGGACAACTGCCGCCTGCCGAGCTGGGCAACCACTTCGCCCTGGTGCTGGTGCCGCTGCCGCAGGGGCCGGGTTCCTTCCCCGACCGGCTGGCCAGCGTCCACCGGCGCATGCTGCGGATCCGGGAGTCCTGGGAGCCCGCCCTGAACTTCGGGCTCAGCAGGGCCATCGCGCTGGCGCCGGCACCGATCGGGACGATGGCCAGCCGCATCCTGGCGGCGAAGGCCGTCGGGGTGCTCACCGACGTGCCCGGACCGCGCTCGCCGATGGCGCTGGCCGGATCACCCGTGAGGGGCATGGTGGGCTGGGCGCCCACCAGCGCGCGGCAGGCCCTCACCGTGACGATCTTCAGCTACGCCGGCGGGGTCACCGTGGGGTTCGGCGCGGACCAGGAGATCGTGCCGGACGTCGACGCGCTGGTGACGGCGTTCGACGACGAGCTGGCCGACGTCCTGGCCTGAGCGGACGGCCTCGAGGTCAGACCAGCGCCGGCTCCTCGCGTGCCGGCGTGCCCTCGACCACGCCGGGCAGGGGTCGGACGACGAGCACGGGCGACGGCGCGTGCATCGCGCAGTGCAGCGCGACCGAGCCGAGCAGCAGGCCGTGCACGGTGCCGTGCCCGTGACTGCCCACCACGAGCCGGTGCGCGCCGCGGGCGTGGGCGACCAGCACGTCACGGGCCGGTCCCAGCTCCACGACGGTCCGGATCACGGGCGCCTCGGTGCGGCCGGCCACGGCGTCCTGCACGGCGGCCGCGACGGTCTGCTCCACGTAGGTCCGGGTCTGCTCGGCGCTGGGCCCGGTGACGTGCTCCAGGCCCTGCCAGTCGTCGGTGACCGAGTAGCAGGCGAGCACCTCCACCTCGCCGCCCACGCGCGTCGCCTCGTCGACCGCGGCCGCGAGCGCGGCCCGGGAGCCCGGGGAGGCGTCGAAGCCGGCGACCACCCGCAGCGGCCGTGCCGTCGGGTGCGCGTCATGGATCACGAGCACCGGGCACGGCGCGTGGCTGAGGCAGTGCAACGCCACCGACCCCAGCAGCACGCTGCGCACGCCGCCGCGGCCGCGGGAACCGACCACCAGCAGATCGGCTCCGTCGGCAGCGGCGATCAGCACCGGCGCGGCGTGTCCTTCGATGCCGACGACCCGGATGTCGACGGTGTCGATGCCCGGGATGCGAGCCGGCGGGCCGCTCAGCACCTCGTCGACCACCGTGCGAACCCGCCGCTCGGCGGCCGCGCGGATCGACGCCGCCTGCTCCGGCACGTAGGCGATCCCTCCCGACCAGATGGTGACCGGTGGGTAGGCCGTCACCACGTCGAGCTCTGCGCCACGACCCGCGGCGTCGACCAGAGCCGCCGCGAGGGCGAGGCGCGCCTCGGGTGAGTCGTCCACGCCGACGACGACGCGCGGCCGGAAGTGCTGCTCCGGGCGGGGGCTCGACTCCGTCGAGACACCGGGCACCGGTACCGCCCGACGCACCTCCTCCTCGCGCCGGCGGGCGAGGTAGTGCTGGACGGCCGCCGGGTCACCCGTCCTCCCGCGCGCCGCGGAATCGTGCCGCGCGTCCCGTTCGGCGGCGCGCTTCTCGTTCTCGGGGAACACGGCAGGCTGACGCTCGGACGGTCCGGCCATGGCAGTCCACTCCTTCGTAGAAGTCCTGCGCACCACGCTGACGCGCGCCGGCGCCGTCGCGGAGTGCGCAACGCCTCTCACGGGCCGGGACCTAGGCCCCGGGCTGCGGGAACGGCGGGTACTGGGCTGCGAGACTGCGGGTGCACGCAGTCCAGGCCGCCTCGTCGCGGGTCGCGCCCGTCTCGACGAAGTCCGTGACCAGGGGGACGAGGCAGCCGGTGAGCACGCCGTGCGCGCCGCCGGGCACGGGAACGAGCAGAGCGTTCGGCATCGTGCCCGCGGCCGCCGCGACGTTGGCGGGCGGATCGGCCGGGTCGGCCGTGCCGTTCAGGAAGACGACGGGCACCGACGTCCGCACCGGACCTGAGGCGCCGGGGTCGTGTGGCCAGGCGGAGCAGAGGGCGTCCCACCAGGCCGCCTTGGCGACCATGGCCGGGCTGAACGACGTCGCCGGCTGCCGTGCGACGCGGGACGGGGACAGGTCCGCCCAGGCGTCGCTGCAGGTGATGGTGATCTTCTGCATCGGAACGGGAGTGGCGCCGTCCTCGACCGTCCGCTGGTCGGCGCCGCGCCGCTGCAGCACCGTCGCCCATCGGCCACCGGCCAGGTCGTGCAGGTCGGCGGGGAGCAGCACCGCCGTCGAAGGCGTGGCGAGGTAGTCGTCGATCACGGCGTCGAGGAAGCCGGGCAGGTCGACGGTGGCGGTCGTGCTCCCGACCGGCACCCGGGCCGGTTGGGCAGCCAGGTCCTGCGACACCGACACCAGGTCGGTTGCCGGGTCGAAGCTCCCGCCGCACTCGGGAGCGGCGGAACAGCGCTGCGCGAGCTGATCGAAGGCCCCTTCGGCGCTGGTCGGGACCAGTTGCCACAGGGGCACGTCCAGCAGGGAGCCGCTGTCGAGCACAGCCGTGCGGACGTGGTCGCCGTAGCGCTGGAGGTAGGCCAGCGCCGCGGTGACCCCGTAGGAGATGCCGTAGAGGCTGATCCGGTCGTAGCCGAGCACCGCGCGCACCCGGTCGAGATCGCGGACCGCGGCCGGCGTCGTGTCGTGCCGGGGGGTGCGGTCCGCCCCGGCGAGGCAGTCCCGCACGACCGCCCGGATGGCGTCGGCGGCGAGCGTGCGGTCCTCGACGGACGCCGGGCACGTCTGCGGCGCGGAACCTCCGGTACCCCGCTGGTCGACGAGGACCAGGTCGTGGGTCTGGTTGAGATCGGCGAAGGTGCTGGTCGCCCACGCGACGTCGTCATCCCCCGTGGCGGCGCCACCGAAGCCGGCCAGGTAGAAGAGCGGATCCTGGTCAGGTCGCGCCGCCGCCCCCGGGAAGACCATGACCCGGAGCCGGATCGATGCCTTCTCCGGATGGCTCCAGTCGGCGGGCACCGTGACGGAGCTGCAGCGCGCCCGCGCGTCAGGACCGCACGGCGAGGTCGTCGGTCCGGACGACGTGGTCGCGCCGGTGCACCCGGCGACCACGATCAACGCGGTCGCCAGGAGGAGCATCTGCCCTGCCCGGGCCCTCGCCATGGCGCCGTCAGTCCGGTCGGCTCAGGGCCAGCGTCTCGGCGGCGACCGGCAGCGTGGAGTCCTGATCGGGGCGTGAGCCGCCCGGGAAGGACCGCTTGACGGCCGTGATCGGCATCAGGTCCAGGTGCAGCGCCGTGGTCTTGCCCAGGGCGTCCTGGCTGAAGACGACCGTGGGGGTGATCAGGCCGGTCCCCATGAGGTCGACGCGGAAGGCGTAGGGGTCGGCGGGGTCGTCGGGGTGCAGCGCGAGCGCTCCGGTGACGACGCCGGCCGGGCTCAGCAGCCGCAGGTGCGGACGGCCGCGCAGGAGGAGGACCTGCATCCCGGCGCCGAGGACTGCGCGGATCCGCACGTCCGAGAGGGGTCCGCGCAGGACGTACAGGCCGCAGATGTCCTCCCAGATCTCCGGGTGGTGCGGGACGTCGGCGCGGATCCCCGTGTGCACGGCGCCGATGAGGTCGTCGAGCAACCGTCCCGTCTCCGCGGGCAGCCAGAACCCGCCCTGCCGGGTGCCGTTGGTGAAGGCCACGACGCCGACCCCGTCGTCCGGCGCGAGGAAGATCTGCGAGTCGAAGCCCGGCAGCACGCCCTGGTGCTCCACGACGGCGTGCCCACCGGCCTCGCCCCGGAAGAAGGCGAGTCCCATCCCGGGGATCCGCGGGTCCGGCCGGTACTGGGCGGCGAACATCTCGGCCACGCTGCCCGGCTCGAGCACCGTTCCGTGCCCGTTGGTGCCGCCACCGAGCAGGGCCGCGACGTAGCGGGCCATGTCCCGGGGAGTCGAGTACGCGCCCGCGGCCCCGGCCGTCACGAACTCGCGCAGCGGGACGGCCCGGATTCCCCGCCGGGTGAGGCGGTACCCGGTGGCCACCCGGGACCGCAGCTCCGCCGAGGGATGCAGATCGGTGTCGGTCATGCCGAGCGGCCCGAACACCTGCTCGCGCAGGTAGCGGCCGAGTGGCTGACGGCTCACGTCCTCGACGAGCTGCCCGAGCAGCGCGGGGCCGTGGTTGCCGTACCGGAACCGCGTGCCGGGTTCGGCGGCCAGCCGCACCCGGCCCCGGTAGAAGTCCGCGAGCGCGGGCACCGGCCGGCCGGCTGCGATGCTCTCGCCGAAGTCCGGCCGGAACAACGCCGAGCGGGTCACCTCCTCGCCGATCCCGGCAGTGTGGGTGAGCAGGTGCCGGACCGTGGCCGGACGCCAGCCCTCGCCCTTGTGCAGCAGCTGGACGCTGCGCAGGTAGGCGTTGGCCGGCTCGTCGAGACCGACCAGGCCCTGCTCCACCAGCTGCAGCACCGCGATCGCGGTGAAGGTCTTGGTGATCGACGCGACGCGGAAGACCGTGTCGTCGGCGACCGGTCGGCCGGTCGCGACGTCGGCCAGGCCGCGGGCAGCGAAGAACTCCGGGCCGCCGGCGCGGACCACGCCGAGCGCCAGCCCCACAGCGGGATGGCGGTCGAGGACCCCGGCGATCCGGGTGGACAGCTCACGTGCATCGAGCTCGGGCACACCCCACCGTGGCGCCGGGAGGTCCGCCGGCACAGGAGGCGTGGGTCTCTTGTCGCGGGAGGCGTTCGGCTCTCCCTCTCCCCCATGGCCCTGACTGGGATCGAGGCATGTTCACCGTCGCCGGGCCGATCGTGTGGTCGGCGTGCTTCCTCGTCGCGATCGTCGCCGCCGCGCTGGCCGGCCGCAGCAGGCGGGCCGTGCTGATCGGCCGGGTCTCCGTCGGAGTCCTCATGCTGGTCGGCGGGGCGGCGTTCAACCTCGTCCAGCTGCTGGACGGCAACGACTACAGCGGCTTCGCCGACCCCTCCCCGTTCGGCTGGGTCACCGACGCCTGGGAAGCCGTGGTGCCGGCGAACCACGTCGTCCTGATCGGGCTGCTGGTCCTCTTCGAGGCGACCGTCGGCGTGCTGATCCTCAGCGGCGGGCGCCGGACGCAGATCGGCTACGTCGCCGCGATCGCCTTCCACTGCGCGCTGTGGCTGTTCGGCTGGTTCGAGGCCGTGTACGTCGTCCTCATGCTGCCGGCCCTGGTGCTGCTGCTGCGCGCCGAACGACGCGCGGCGGCGGCGCCGTCCGGGCCGTCACCGGCTGCCGCCGGTCGAAATGCACCTCCCGAGTCCCGGAGTCCGGTGCACGGCTGAGGGCGGGGGGGCGCGGAGGACTGCCACACTGGCAGGACCGCACCACGCCGGAGGTTCCCGTGAACGTCCCGCCCACCGACCTCGAGGACAGCATCCAGCTCGACCTGGCGCTGGCGCGTCTCGAGCTGGCCGAGGCCCGGGCGTGGCAGGAGGCGAAGGACACCCCGGCGGCCCGACAGCGGGTGGCCGACGCGCGCGCCGTCGCCGACAGCCTGCTCGACATGTGGAACGAACTGGCTCCCGCTTCCACCTGAGCACGCGACGGAGGCGGGGAACCACGCCGGCTCCCCGCCCTCGCGACCTGGTTACCGCAGCACGGCGACCTTCAGCGCCCCCGAGCTCACCGGGTCGTCGAACACGTCGTAGGCCTGCGGGACCTCGTCGAAGCCGAACCGATGGGTGATCAGGCGCCCGGCGTCGAGCTTCCCCGCCCGCATCAGCTCCAGCAGGGTCGGCGTCGTGCAGGTGTCCACCAGACCCGTGGTGATGGTGATGTCCCGGATCCAGAGCTCCTCCAGGTGCAGCGTCGTCGGCTTCCCGTGCACCCCCACGTTCGCGACGTGACCACCGGCGCGGATGACGGCCACCGCCAGGTCGAAGGTGGCGGGCAGGCCCACCGCTTCGATGGCGACGTCGGCGCCGAGCCCCCCGGTGACCTCCCGGACGGCGGCGACCACGTCGTCGTCGGGTGAGAACGCGCGGTCGGCACCGAAGCCCAGCGCCGCGGCCCGCCGGCTCTCGACCGGGTCGACGACGACGATCTGCCGCGGGCTGAACAGCCGGGCGGTCTGGACGGCGGCCAGCCCGATCGGTCCGGCCCCGACGATCACGACGGTGTCCCCGGGCCGCACGCCGCCGTTGAGCACGCCGACCTCGTACGAGGTGGGCATGATGTCGGCGAACATCAGGGCCGCCTCGTCGCTCACGCCCTCGGGCAGCAGGTGCACCGACCCGTCGGCGAACGGGATGCGGACCGCCTCGGCCTGCACGCCGTCGATCAGGTGGCCGAGGACCCACCCGCCGCCGCCCAGGCACTGGCCGTAGCGGCCCTCCCGGCAGAACCGGCAGCGCCCGCAGGCGCTGATGCACGACATCAGCACCCGGTCGCCGGGCCGCACGGTGCGCACACCCGGTCCGACGGCGGTGACGGTGCCGACGGCCTCGTGCCCGAGGACCCGTCCGGCCTCCACCTCCGGCACGTCGCCGCGCAGGATGTGCAGGTCGGTGCCGCAGATGGTGAACCCGTCCACCCGGACGACGGCGTCCTCCGGATCGCGCACCTCGGGGTCGGGCACGTCGTCCCAGGACCTCTTTCCGGGGCCGTAGTAGACCAGCGCCTTCATGGCTTCCTCCTCGTCGTGGGGAGACCAGCCCAGCGCGACCGGCGGCTCGCGGCCACGGACCGAAGCCGGGACCGGCGGGGTCCAAGGGCTCCCCCGGGAGGTTGAGGGTCCAACGGCCCCGGTCGGGGTGACCGTCTCCCCGTCCCTCGCGCCCGTGGAGACGGGAGGCTTGCCGCGACCCGAGGATCGGAGCGGACCGTGACCGGCTGGCTGCTGCGGTACGAGGGCCTCGACCCGGCGCGCGAGCCGCTGCGGGAGGCCCTCTGCGCGCTGGGCAACGGGCGGTTCGCCACCCGGGCGGCGGCGCCGGAGGCACGCGCCGGAGGTGTGCACTACCCGGGCACCTATGCCGCCGGCGTGTTCGACCGGCTGGCCGACGACATCGACGGCGTGCACATCGAGAACGAGAGCATCGTCAACCTGCCCGACTGGCAGTCGCTGACCTTCCGCATCGACGACGGCGACTGGCTGGACCTCGCGGCCGTGAGCGTCACCGGCTACGTGCAGGAACTGGACCTGCGCCGCGGCGTGCTGACCCGGCGGTTCCGGATCCGCGACGCCGACGGGCGGTGCACGCGCGTCGCCCAGCGCCGGCTGGTCTCGATGGCCGACCCCTACCTCGCTGCGCTGGACACCACCGTGGTCGCCGAGAACTGGTCCGGCAGGCTGACCGTCCGTTCGGGCCTCGACGGCCGGGTGGAGAACGCCGGCGTCGCCCGGTACCACGGCCTGGGCAGCCGTCATCTCATCGGCACCCAGGCCTCGGCCCGGGCGGACGGCGGCCTGTCGCTGCGAACCGAGACCGCGACCTCCCGCATCCGCATCGGCCTGGCGGCCGCCCACCGGGTCCTGGTGGACGGCGTCGCCCAACCGGTGCGCGGGGTCCCCGCCGTGGACGGCGACCTCGCGGCCGTGGACCTCGGCGTCGATGCCGTGCGTGGGGTGCCGGTGACCGTCGAGAAGGTGGCGGCGCTGTGCACGTCGCGCGACCGCGCCATCGACGAGCCGGCCGCCGCGGCCGAGGACGAGATCCGGCGCGCGCCCTCCTTCGATGTCGTCCTCGGCCGGCACGAACTGGCCTGGCGGCACCTCTGGGACCGGTGCGACGTCACGATCGACGGCCCGGTACATGCGATGCTGGTGCTGCGCCTGCACGTGTTCCACCTGCTGCAGACGGTCTCGTGGCACAGCATCGACCTCGACGTCGGCATCCCGGCCCGGGGTCTGCACGGCGAGGCCTACCGCGGGCACGTGTTCTGGGACGAGCTGTTCGTGATGCCGTACCTGAACCTGCGGTTGCCCGAGGTGGCCCGCGCGATGCTGCTCTACCGCTGGCGCCGGTTGCCGCAGGCGCGGGCAGCGGCGCGCGCGGCAGGGCACCGCGGCGCCCTCTACCCCTGGCAGAGCGGGACCACCGGGCGGGAGGAGTCACAGGCCCTCCACCTCAATCCCCGATCCGGCCACTGGCTGCCGGACAACTCGGCGTTGCAGCGGCACATCGGCCTCGCCGTCGCCTGCAACACCTGGCGGTACTGGGAGGCGACCGGCGACCGGGACTTCCTCGACCGGTTCGGCGCCGAGATGATCCTCGAGATCGCGACGTTCTTCGCCGACCTCGCGCGCTACGACCGCAGCGACGATCGCTACGACATCTGCGGCGTCATGGGGCCGGACGAGTACCACGACGCCCTCCCCGGCGCGCCGTTGCCGGGGCTGGACGACAACGCCTACACCAACGTCATGGCCGCCTGGACCCTCGGCCGCGCCGTCGACTGCCTCGACCTGCTCGGCCCGGTCCGGCGCCAGGAGCTGCTCGACCAGCTGGGGCTGGACCGCGCCGACCTCGAACGGTGGGAGCACGTGTCGCGCAAGGTGCGGCTGTGCTGGCACGCCGACGGCATCCTCAGCCAGTTCCGGGGCTACGAGGGCCTCGAGGAGTTCGACTGGGGCGGGTACGCGCAGCGGTACGGCGACATCAGCCGGCTGGACCGGATCCTCGAGGCCGAGGGCGACTCCCCGAACCGGTACAAGCTGTCCAAGCAGGCCGACGTCCTCATGCTCTTCCACGTCCTGACGTCGGAGGAGTTCTACGCCGTCCTCGACCGGCTCGGCTACGCGCACGACAAGGACACGATCCCCCGGACGGTGGGCTACTACCTGGACCGCACCTGCCACGGCTCCACGCTGTCGAAGGTGGTGCACGCGTGGGTGCTGGCGCGCGGGAACCGCCGAAAGGCCTGGGAGTACTGGCTGGAGGCACTCGAGAGCGACGTCGCGGACGTCCAGGGAGGGACGACGGGCGAGGGCATCCACCTCGGTGCCATGGCCAGCACCGTCGACCTGCTCCAGCGCGGCTTCACCGGGCTGGAGACGCGCGGGGACGTGCTCGGCCTGGACCCCTGCCTGCCCGATGCGCTGACGAGCCTGCGCTTCCGGCTGCGCTATCGCGGCCACCCGGAGATCGAGCTGACGGTCACCCACGACAGCGTGACCGTGGGCGGCAGCGCCGAGGGCGCCACCGTCCTGCCGGTGCGGGTGCGTGACCAGCACTACCGGCTCGATCCACGGGGGAGCCTCGAGATCCCGCTGCACCGGCGGCGGACCGCCAGGGGCGAGTGACCTAGGACCCGCGCCGCACGGACCTCCTGCAGCAGCGCCGTCACGCCCGTCGGGGACAGGCTGGAGACGTTCGACCCGACGACCGGGAGAGGTGAGCACCGTGCGCGCA
>Ga0308175_100001980_pt1 | contig 13900 bp, 13 predicted proteins | sample PhyCR1_3_FD_203893 | JGI IMG/M metagenome (GOLD analysis project Ga0308175, IMG submission 203893) | Soil microbial communities from UC Gill Tract Community Farm, Albany, California, United States - DLSLS.C.R1 | ecosystem: Environmental > Terrestrial > Soil > Agricultural land | place: USA...
GAGCCGAGGTAGGCCAGCAGCGCGTCCTCGCCGACCGGCTCGCGCACCCGCACGCCCTCGGCGGCGAACTGCCAACCGTGCTTGGCGTGCCGGCGAAAGGCCCCCCGCACGTCGATCACCTCGCCTGGCTGCACGTCGGCCAGCGCGCCCGTCACCGTGACCTCCTCGCCCTCGTCGGTCAGCCCGACGAGCACCGCGAAGTCGCCGTCGGGCAGCCGCCAGCGGACGGCGGCGATCTCCAGCGCGAGCTCGGTTCGGTCGGTGTCCTGCATCGAACTCCCAGCGTACGTCCCGTCTGGGACAATGCTCTGGCGTGGGAGCCCTCGGCACCGTCATCACCGCGATCGTCACGCCGTTCACCGAGGACGGCGCCTTCGACGAGGACACATTTGTCTCGCTGCTGCACTACCTGGCCGAGCACGGCTCGGACGGGTTCGTGGTGTGCGGGACCACGGGGGAGGCGCCGACGCTCGCCGACGACGAGCACCTGCGCGTGGTCGAGCTCGCCGTGCAGGAGCGCCCGAAGGGCGTCTCGGTCATCGCCGGCACCGGCTCCAACGACACGGCCCACGCGGTCCACATGACGCAGCGCGCGACCGAGCTCGGCGTGGACGCCACGCTCAGCGTCACGCCCTACTACAACAAGCCCAACCGCCGCGGGATCAGGGCGCACTACGAGGCGATCGCGAAGGCCACCGACAAGCCGATCGTCCTCTACAACATCCCGGGTCGCACGGCGACGAACATGCCACCCGACCTGCTCGCCGAGCTCGCCCAGATCGAGAACGTCACCGGCGTCAAGCAGGCCAACGGCGACGAGCTGGCGCCGGTCGACGGCCTGGAGATCTACGCCGGCGACGACGGGAACTTCGCCCGCTGCCTGGACTTCGGCGGCGCCGGCGGGATCCTCGTCGCCAGCCACATCGTCGGCGACGAGATGCGGCGCATGGTCGACGAGCCGGACAATCGCGCCGAGATCGACGCGTCGCTGCGCGACATCTACGAGACCCTCTTCATGACCGCCAGCCCGACCTGCACGAAGGCCGCGCTGACGCTGCTCGGCCTCATCCCCGGCGAGTACCTGCGCCTGCCGATGGTGCCCGCCGACGACGCCGAGCGCGACGCCGTGCGATCGATGCTCGAGCGCCACGGCCTCCTGGAGACCGCCGCCCGTTGAGCTCGCCCCTGCGCGTCCTGCCGCTCGGCGGCCTGGGCGAGATCGGCAAGAACATGACGGTCGTCGAGTACGACGGCCGCATCGTGGTCGTCGATGTCGGCCTGCGCTTCCCGACGGCCGAGATGGTCGGCATCGACCTCGTGCTGCCGGACTTCACCTACCTGCGCGAGCGCGCCGACGACATCGAGGGCATCGTCGTCACCCACGGCCACGAGGACCACCTCGGGGCGCTGCCGTTCGTCGTGCGCCAGCTCGGCAAGGACAAGGCGCCGCCGATCTACGGCGGCAAGCTGACGATGGCGATGGCGCGCAGCAAGCTCGACGAGCACAAGCTGCGCGACGTGCAGGTGGAGGACGTCGACGCCGGGCAGACGCTCGACCTCGGCCCGTTCAGCGTCGAGCTGATCCACATGACGCACTCGATCCCCGACGCGACGGCGGTCGCGCTGACGTGCGACGTCGGGACGACGCTGATCACCGGCGACTACAAGTTCGACCAGACGCCGGTCGACGGCATCCCCGCCGACGTCTCCCGGCTGGCCGAGCTGGGCCGAGAGGGCATCCTGCTGCTCTGCGGCGACTCCACGAACGTCGACCGCCCGGGCTTCAGCCCGTCGGAGGCGCAGGTCGGCCCGCACCTGGAGGACGTCTTCAGCCGCTGCGACGGGCGCATCGTGGTCACGAGCTTCGCGTCGAACATCCACCGCGTGCAGCAGGTCGTCGACGCCGCGACGGCGCTGGGGCGCAAGGTGTCGCTGGTCGGCCGGTCGATGCGCAAGAACGTGAACATCGGGCGCTCGCTGGGGCACATCGACGTGCCGGAGGGCGCGCTGGTCCAGGCGCGCGAGATCGACGACTTCCCCGACCACAAGCTCGTGATCATCTCGACGGGCTCCCAGGGCGAGCCGCTGAGCGCGCTGCGCCGCATGGCCCACCGCGACCATCCGCAGGTCGAGCTGCACGAGGGCGACACGGTGGTCTTCAGCGCCACGCCGATCCCGGGCAACGAGCGCGCCGTCAACGAGACCGTCGACCGCCTCTACCACATCGGCTGCGACGTGATCACGACCCGCGACGCGCCGATCCACGCCTCCGGCCACGGCTACGCGGAGGAGGTCAAGCTCATGCTGAACCTCGTCAAGCCGCGCTACGTCATGCCGTTCCACGGCGACCACAAGCGCATCCACCTGCACGGCAAGCTCGCCGAGGCGGTCGGCATCGACCCGTCCTGCGTCTTCAAGGGCGAGAACGGCCTGCCGCTGGAGCTCGACGGCCGCGGCGCGCGCTTCGCCTCACGCGAGCAGAGCGGCGTCATGTTCGTCGACGGCATGGACATCGGCGACCCAGCCGACGTGGCGCTGCGCGACCGGCGCATGCTCAGCGCCGACGGCATCTTCATCGTCGTGGCGACGATCTCCGAGCAGGACGGCTCCTCGGTCGCCGATCCCGAGGTGATCTTCCGCGGCGTGCCCTACCCCGACGACGCGCAGGCGCTGCTGGACGAGATCCGCGAGACCGTCGAGAGCTCGCTGGATCGCGCCGCCGAGGAGGAGATCCGCGAGACGGACCTGCTCCAGGAGGTCCTGCACGACGACCTCGCGGCGTTCGTCTACGACCGGCTCAAGCGCCGGCCGATGGTGCTGCCGGTCGTCGTGGAGGTCTGACCGGCGAAGCTTGGCGACCCGCCCCCGGCCTGGTCCATGCTCCGGTCCAGGCACGGGGGAGGCAGGGGATGCGCCTGGGCGATGACCGTGGGGCGGGCCGCACCGTTCATGGTGCACCCCCAACATGAATGTTGGGTTCAGCGCACCTAAGGGTTTCGTGAAGGCAGCGTGACCACGAACCGCGCCCCGGAGTTCCCCGGCGCGAGCGTCACCGTGCCGTGATGGGACTCCGCGACCGCGCGGACGATGCTCAATCCGAGACCGAATGAGCCGCCGTGGTCGCCGTCCCCGCGCGTGAAGCGCTCGAAGATCCGATCGCGCAGCTCCTCCGGGATGCCCGGCCCGTCGTCGGCGACCGTCAGGACGACGTGGCCGTTGGCGCGCTCCACCGCGGCGCGCACGTGCGTCCCCGGCGGGGTGTGCCTGATCGCGTTCTCCATCAGGTTCAGCGCGAGCCTGTGCAGCTCGTCGGGCGAGCCCGGGACCACCGCGCGCTCGGCGCTGACGTCGAGCTCGTGCCCGTCGGACACCGGGCCGAGCTCGGCCGCCGCCTCGACCACGACGCGGCCGAGGTCGGTGGGCTCGTGGGGGAGGTCGCGCTTGGCATCCGCGCGCGCGAGGAGCAGCAGGTCGGCGACCAGGCGGCGCATCCGCTGCGACGAGCGCAACGCGCTGCGGGCGGCCTCGCCCTGGTCGCCTTCGAGCACGTCGGCCAGCAGCTCGAGGTTGGCGAGGATCGAGGTCAGCGGGGTGCGCAGCTCGTGCGAGGCGTCGGCGACGAACTGGCGCTGGCGGGCCAGCGCCTCCTCGGTCTCCACGCGCGAGGCCGCCAGCGCCTGGAGCATCTCGTCCAGCGTGCGCGCCAGCTCGGCGACCTCGTCATCGGCCCGCGAGCCGGGCACGCGCATGTCGGGGTCGCGCGTCTCGGCGATGCGCCGCGCTGTCTGGGTGAGCCCCGCGATCGGCCGCATCGCGCGGCCGGCAAGCCACAACCCGCCGACCAGGGCGAGCAGCGTGCCGCCGAGCACGCCGAAGATCAGGAACAGGTGCACGCGCGTGACGGTCTTCTCGAGGTCGGAGATCTTGCGCGCGTACTGGATGACGACCGGGACGGTCACCTGCGGGTCGTCGGAGTGCAGGACGGTGTGGCGGGTGACCACGCGGTAGCCCTGGATGAACTCCGTGCGGTCGACGAACGAGACGGTGCGGCCGAGGTTCGGGGCCTTCTTCGTCGTGCCGAGCACCTGGCCGTTGCGATCGTTGAGGATCCGGATGACGGCGTGCTCGGCGCCCGCATAAGCGTCGAGCGGCGGGCTGATCTTCGTGATGCGGCCCTGCTCGACGTTGACCTCGATCCGCAGGCGGTTCTTGAGGTCGTCGGACGCCGCCGCGAGCTGGTTGCGGAAGTCCGAGCGGATCCGGCTGGTCGTCGCCTCGCCGACGCCGATCGCGAACGCGCACAGGATCACGCAGGTCAGGCCGGCCGAGATGAGAGCCAGGCGCCAGCGGATCGAGATGTGCTCAAGCACGCAGGACGTACCCCGCGCCGCGGATGGTGTGCAGCAGGCGCGTCTCGCCGCCGGATTCGAGCTTGCGCCGCAGGTTCGACACGAAGACCTCGATCGTGTTCGTCGTGGCGAACGGGTCGTAGCCCCAGACCTCCTCGAGCAGGCGCTGGCGCGGCACCACGATGCGCTCGTTGCGCATCAGGTACTCGAGCAGCTCGAACTCGCGCTGGGTCAGCTCGACCACGCGGTCGCCGCGCGTGACCTCGTGCGTGTCGGGGTTCAGCGCCAGGTCGCCGACCACCAGCGACGCCGAGCCGCGCGGCGGGCGGCGGCGCAGCAGCGCGCGCAGCCGCGCCAGCAGCTCCTGGCGCTCGAACGGCTTGACGAGGTAGTCGTCGGCACCCGAGTCCAGGCCCTCGACGCGCGCGTCGACGGCGTCGCGGGCGGTCAGCATGAGGATCGGCACGTCGTCGCCGCCGCGCACCCGCTTGGCGACCTCGATGCCGTCGACCTTGGGCAGCCCGAGGTCGAGGATCACCACGTCGGGGACATACTCGGCGTGCACGGCGAGCGCCTGCTCGCCGTCGGACGCGATGCGCACCTCGTAGCCCTCCAGGCGCAGTGAGCGCTGGAGGACCTGTGCGATCTCCTCGTCGTCCTCCACGACAAGGACGCGTGCCGCTCGATCCGTGCTCATTGCAGGGAGGATCGTAGGGGGTGGGGATCAAGGGAAGGTGAAGGGCCGGGCGCGTCGAAGCATGGTCGCCAGGGATGCCGCCCGCAAAGAAAGCCCCTGCGAAGAAGCGCACGACGAAGCCGCGGCCGAAGGCGCGGCCGAAGACGCGCGCCCGGAGGGCTCCCGGCTGGCGGACGCAGCTGCCGATCCTCGAGCAGCACCACATCGACCTGATCGGCCTGGCGCTCGTGGCTGCAGGGATCTTCCTGGTGTTCCCCCTGTGGATGGGCTGGGACGGTGGGCGCGGCGGCGAGGCGCTCGTCGACGGGCTGCGCTACGTGATCGGGGTGCTCGCGTACGGGGCCCCGGTCGGCCTGTGCGCGGCCGGCGCACTGTGCGTGCTGCGGCCCGTCCTGCCCGCGGTCAGGCCCTTCCGCTCCGGCGCGATCTGCCTGGTCGCCGCGCTGACGCTGGCGCTCGCGGCGGGCACGCTCGGGCTCGGCCCGTCCGGCGCGCGCCACGGCTTCTGGCACACCGACTTCCTCTCCGAGCGCGGCGGCATCGTGGGGGAGGCGCTGTTCTATGCCGCCTCGAACCTCATCGGCAGCGTCGGCGCGCACATCCTGGCGGTCTTCCTGTTCACCGCCGCGCTGCTCCTGCTCACCGGCGCGTCGATCGCAGGCGTCGTCAAGGCGACGGCAGCGGTGACGGCCGACACGACGCGGGCGCTGCGCCGCACGGAGGCCGAGCTGCGCCGCGCGAAGCCGCACGCCGCGCCGCGGGAGATGCCCGACGAGTTCCTGCCACCCGAGCCACAGGACACGGAGCCGATCGTCCACGCCACGCACGTGGAGGTGCGCCTGCCGGAGCCTGAGCCGATCGTCGAGGACGAGCCCGACACCGCGGACGTCGTCGTCGAGGAGCCGGTCCCGCACGAGCTCCCGCCCGCACCGGTCCAGGCCGAGGACGTCGAATGGCGCCTGCCCGAGCCCCAGGTGCTCAAGCGCTCCTCCGCAGATCAGACCAAGCCCGACACCGCCGGGCAGGAGAAGATCTCCGCGCAGCTGCTGGAGGCGCTCAGCCACTTCGGCATCGACGCGAAGGTCGTCGCCACCGTCGCGGGCCCGCACATCACGCGCTACGAGCTGCGCCTGGCGCCCGGCATCAAGATGTCGAAGGTCGCCCAGCTCAAGGACGACCTCGCCTACGCGCTGGCGGCGACCGACATCCGCATCCTGGCGCCGATCCCGGGCAAGCAGGCGGTCGGCATCGAGGTCCCCAACCAGCACCGGCGCATCGTGCGCCTCGGCGACGTCTACCAGGACCCGCCGAAGGACTGGTCGCCGCTGACGGTCTGGCTCGGCAAGGACGTGTCCGGTAAGGCGATCGGCGCCGACCTGGCGAAGATGCCGCATCTGCTCGTCGCGGGCACGACCGGCGCCGGCAAGTCGGGCTGCATCAACGCGATGCTCAGCTCGGTGCTACTGCGCGCCACGCCGCAGGAGGTCCGGATGGTGCTCGTGGACCCCAAGCAGGTCGAGCTCAACCACTACGAGGCCGTGCCGCACCTGCTCACGCCGGTGATCACGTCGCCGCGGATGGCCGCCAACGCGCTGCAGAACCTGGTCCGCGAGATGGAGTGGCGCTACGGGATCATGTCGATGGCGCGCACGCGCTCGCTGCCGGAGCTCAACAAGCACCGCCTGGCGAAGGGCGACGATCCGCTGCCCTACATCCTCTGCGTGATCGACGAGCTCGCCGACCTGATGATGGTCGCGCCGGCCGACGTCGAGGACTCGATCATCCGCCTGGCGCAGAAGGCGCGCGCGGTCGGCATCCACCTCGTGCTCGCGACGCAGTCCCCGCGCGTGGACGTCATCACCGGCATGATCAAGGCCAACGTGCCGTCGCGGATCGCGTTCGCGGTGTCCTCGCAGACCGACTCGCGCGTGATCCTCGACCAGAACGGCGCCGAGTCGCTGCTGGGCCAGGGCGACATGCTCTTCTCGCCGGTCGGCTCCTCCAAGCTGCAGCGCATCCAGGGCGCCTACATCGACGAGGGCCAGATCGAGGCGCTGACGGGCTTCTGGGCCCAGCAGGGCGAGCCTGTGGTGCGCGAGGACCTGCTCGAGGAGGTCGAGCCGGAGCAGACGGTCGACAAGGGCGATGACGAGTTCGATCCCGACGAGGACCCGCTGCTCGGCGACGCGATCCAGCTCGTCGTCGAGATGGGCACCGCCTCGACCTCGATGCTCCAGCGCCGCCTTCGCCTCGGGTACACGCGCGCGGGGCGCCTGATCGACATGCTCGAGCGCCGTGGCGTGATCAGCGGCTACGAGGGCTCCAAGCCGCGCCAGGTGCTCGTCACCGAGGCCGACCTGCCGCGGGTGCTCTCGAATCTCAAGGAGCGCGGCGACCAGCTCGACGCTCCGGGTCTCGTCCCTGTGCCGGACGACGAGCCCGAAGACGGCGACGGATAGTCTGGTCCGGCTCTCATGCCGGCGATCGGGGCCACCCTCAGAGAGGCGCGAATGCGCGCCCGCATCGACATCTCGGAGATCGAGTCCGAGACGAAGATCCGCGCGAAGTACCTGCGTGCGCTGGAGAACGAGGAGTGGGACCTGCTGCCGGGGCCGACCTACGTCAAGTCGTTCCTGCGCACGTATGCCGACGCGCTGGGGCTCGACTCGCGGCTGCTGCTGGAGGAGTACAAGCTGCGCCACGAGCGCCTGTCGGACATCGAGCTGCAGCCGATCGCCCCGCCCGGGCGGCGCGGGCCCGCCGGCCGGCCGCACCGCCGCGGTGGGATCCCGCGTGCGTACGTCATCTGGTTCCTCGTCCTCGCGGTGCTGGCGGCCGTCTACGTCCTGGGCAAGAACTCCGAGGACGACGGGACCAACAAGCCCAACGTGCCGGCGTCCAAGCCGGCCAAGAAGCCGGCGACGAAGAAGCGCAAGCAGGCCGCGCAGGCGCCGGCCCCGCGCTTCGCCAGGCTGCAGATCGTGGGGACCGCGCCCGTCTACGTCTGCCTGAAGGCCGCGGGGGGCCGGACGCTCGTCAACGGCGCCACCCTGGGACCGGGCGCGCACACCAGGACGTACCGCTCGTCGCGCTTCGACCTGACGCTCGGCAACGGCAACGCGCGCATGAGGGTCAACGGCAAGCTGCTCCATGTCCCGGACGTGCAGTCGGGGATCGGGTACCGGATCACGGTCAAGGGTCGCCGGACGCTGGCGCCGGACGTGCGGCCGACCTGCACATGAGCGCGCGCGCCGGCATCGTCGTCACCGGGACAGAGGTCCTCACCGGGCGCGTCGTGGACCGCAACGGCCCGTGGCTCGCCGACCGGCTGCTCGAGCTCGGCGTCGAGCTCGCCCACAACGTGATCGTGGGGGACCGCCCGTCCGACGTGGAGGCCGCGCTTGGATGGCTGGCCTCCCACGAGGTCGACCTGATCGTCACGAGCGGCGGCCTGGGCCCGACCGAGGACGACCTGACCGCGGAGGTCGTCGGGCGCTTCCAGGGGCACGAGATGGTGCTCGACGACGCGGTCGAGGCCAAGATCGCGGAGATCCTGAGCGCGCTGGCCACGCGCTGGCCCGATCTCGACATGGAGGCGGTGCGGGAGGCAAACCGCAAGCAGGCAATCGTCCCGCGCGGCGCGACGGTGCTCGATCCCGTGGGGACGGCGCCGGGCCTCGTGGTCCCGCCTGCGTCGGGGTCCGGCCCGACGATCGTCGTGCTGCCGGGACCGCCGCGCGAGCTGCAGCCGATGTGGTCGGCCGCGGTCGCGACCGATGCGTTCCAGGCGGCGGTCGCCGGGGCGGTCGACTACGAGACGAGGATGCTGCGGCTGTTCGGGATCCCGGAGTCCGAGATCGCGGAGACCCTGCGACGGGCGCGCGCGGACGGCGTCGACATCGACGCCCTGGAGATCACGACGTGCCTGCGCCGCGGGGAGGTCGAGGTCGTCACGCGCTACGAGCCCGCGCAGGCCGGGTTGTACGCGGCCTTCGCCGACGTGGTGCGCGAGCGTCATCCGGACACGCTGTTCTCCGAGGACGGCACGTCGGTCGACCAGCAGGTCGCCGGCCTGCTGCGCGACCGCGGCTGGACGATCGCCACGGCGGAGTCGTGCACGGGCGGGCTGCTGGCCGCGCGGATCACCGACCCGGCCGGCGCATCGGACTACTTCACCGGCGGCGCGGTGGTCTACGACCGCGCCGCGAAGGAGGAGCTCGGCGTGGCGGCGGCGACGCTCGACGCGCACGGCGAGGTGTCCGTGGAGACCGCGCGCGAGCTCGCGGCACGGGTCCGCGAGCGGCGGCGCAGCGACGTGGGGGTGGGGATCACCGGCATTGCCGGCCCGGGCGGCGGGACGGCGGACAAGCCGGTCGGCTTCGTCTGCTTCTCGGTCGCCGGGCCCGACGGTTCGCTGACGCGCTCGGTGGACCTGCCGGGCGGGCGCTTCGACGTGCGCGACCGCTCGACGACAGTGGCGCTGCACCTGGTGCGCCGCCTGCTGTTGGGCGAGCACGACCAGCCGTGAGGCTGTTCGCGGCCCTCGACCTTCCCGAGCCGGTCCGCACCACGCTCGCCGCCTGGGCGGCCTCGCAGGTCGGTCGCGACGAGCGCCTGCGCCTCGTGGAGCCCGATTCCCTGCACGTGACGCTCGTCTTCCTCGGCGAGCGCCCGGACCCGGACGCCGCCACCACCGCGCTGCACGCCGCGCTCGACCCGCCGCCGCCGGCGCCGCCGCTGGTGATCGACGGGCCGCTGTGGCTGGCGCCGCGGCGGCCGCACGTCCTCACCGTCGCCCTCGAGGATCCCTCGGGCGGGCTGACTCGCATCCACGAGGCCGTGCTCGAGGCGATGGTCCGTTCGGCCGGCCACGAGGCCGAGGGGCGGCGGTTGCGGCCGCATGTCACGGTCGCCCGCGTGCGCGGGCGGCTGCGGCCGTTCGAGCTGACTTCGCCTGCGCCGCTCGAGTTCCGGCCATCGGCCGTGACCCTCTACCAGTCGGTCCTCGGGCGCGGGCGGGTGGGGTCGGTCTCATACGAGCCCGTGGCGTCCGTGCCCCTGTCCACACTTCCGTGACACGGGCGTCTGGTCCCGTCACGGGGTGGCGGGTTCCATCCGGTGCGACCCGTACCTTCGAACACGAGTTCGACCGAAAGGCTTGAGAGAGATGCCCCTTGACGAGAAGGCCCAGAAGGCCAGAGATGCGGCCCTGTCCGGGGCGCTGCAGCAGATCGAGCGCCAGTTCGGCAAGGGCTCCGTCATGCGGATGGGCGACGAAGGCGCCCAGGTCAAGGTGAACGCCATCCCGACCGGCGCGCTGGCACTGGACCTCGCGCTGGGGATCGGCGGCATGCCGCGCGGGCGCATCGTCGAGGTCTTCGGCCCGGAATCTTCGGGCAAGACGACGCTGGTCTACCACGTGCTCGCCGAGGCCCAGAAGCTCGGCGGCGTCTGCGCGTTCATCGACGCCGAGCACGCGATGGATCCGCTCTATGCCCGCGAGATCGGCGTCGACATCGACGAGCTGCTGGTCTCGCAGCCCGACTACGGCGAGCAGGCGCTCGAGATCGCCGACATGCTCGTGCGCTCGGGCGCGGTCGACGTCGTCGCGGTGGACTCGGTGGCGGCGCTGACGCCGCGCGCGGAGCTCGAGGGCCAGATGGGCGACCAGACCGTCGGCCTGCAGGCGCGGATGATGAGCCAGGCGATGCGCAAGCTCGCCGGCAACCTCAACCGCGCGCAGACGCTCTGCCTGTTCACGAACCAGATCCGCGAGAAGGTCGGCGTGATGTTCGGCTCGCCGGAGACGCAGCCGGGTGGCCGCGCGCTGAAGTTCTACTCGTCCCAGCGCCTGGACATCCGCCGTATCGAGACCCTCAAGGAGGGCACCGAGGCGGTCGGCAACAAGGTCCGGGTCAAGGTCGTCAAGAACAAGGTCGCGGCGCCCTTCCGCCAGGCCGAGTTCGACATCGAGTTCGGCAAGGGCTTCTCGACCTCGGGCTGCCTGATCGATCTCGGGATCGAGCACAACATCGTCACCAAGTCGGGCTCGTTCTTCTCCTACGGCGACGAGCGTCTCGGCCAGGGCCGCAACAACGCCAAGCAGTTCCTGGACGAGAACCAGGCCATCGCCAAGGAGATCGAGAACAAGATCTACGCGGCGCTGGGCGTCGACCACGACCTAGTCGCGCCGATCGAACGCGACGAGGACATCCCGGAGATGCCCGAGGTGGAGGCCGAGGCGACGACCGCAGCCGAGGCCGCCGCGGCGGCCTGACGCCGGTGCCGACGCCGGCCGAGCGCGCCGCCAACCCGGCGGCGCGCCTGCAGCACGCGCTCGACCTCTCCTACCGCTATCTCGGCCACCGCGATCGCACGGTGGCTGAGATCCGCCGCCACCTCGAGGCCAAGCGCGTCGAGCCGGCGACGATCGACGACGCGGTGGCAGAGCTGCACGAGCAGGGCTACCTCGACGACGCTCGCTTCGCCCAGCGTTTCGCCGAGGATCGCCGGACGCTGGACGACTGGGGAGCGGAGCGGATCGAGCGCAAGCTGCGCGACGCCGGCGTCGCCCGCGAGCTCATCGATGCCGCACTCGCCACGCAGTCGGTCGACGAGGCGCGCGACGCCGCCATCGACCTCCTGCGCCGCCGCCTCTCCACACCGCCGCAGGACGACCGCGGCCGCGAGCGCGCCCTCGGCCTGCTCGTCCGCCGCGGCTACGACCTCGAGCTCGCCTACGAGGCCGTCCGCGCGTTCGAGCGCGCCGCCTGACTGCAGCGCGCCGCCACCCGCCGCATGCTGGAGGCCCGGAACGGGAATCCCTGATGCATGATCATCCTGGGTCTTGTTCTACTGCTTATCGGCGTGCTGGTCGGTATCCCGATCCTCTACACGCTCGGCGTGGTTCTGCTCATCATCGGCCTCGTGCTCATGCTCGTCGGCCGCAGTGGCACTGCGTTCGCAGGCCGACGCCACTACTGGTAGGGACTCAGCGCCGCTGCCATCCAGGCAGCGGCCTGATGTCGGCTCAGTGATGCAGGACGCGCTCGCAGTTGCGTAGCGCGTACGTCGGGTGGTGCTTGACGTGGACGACGTCCCAGCCGCTGCCGCAGTCGATGCGCCCGTGGCCGAAGTGACCCCAGACGTGATCGTTGCCCGGCCCGGCATCGATCGTGTTGCGCCCGTGGCTCGAGTAGATCCAGTCCTCGCCCGGACCGCCCGTGATCGTGTCGTGCTGCCAGCCGTTGTTGCCGTTGGGCAGGTCGTCGCCCCAGAGGATGTCGTCGGCCAGGCCGCCGCTGATGACGTCGTTGCCGTGCGATCCCAACAGCTCGTCGTTGAACGTGGTGCCGGCGTCGCTGTGGCCATGCCGCGACGGCCGCACGATCCAGAGGATCCCGGTGACCGCCGGCCAGCCGACATGGCTGGCCTTCTGGCCGCCACCCTGAGTGCGGCGCCCACGGCCGGGCTGGCACATCACGCCGGGGCCGCGATGGCCCGCGCAGAGATGGGCTGCGGCGACGGCGGTCGCAGGCTGCGCCACGGCCATGCCGGCCGCGGGCGCAGCGATGACCGCCAGCGCGCAGAGGTGCTCGAAGAATCGGCGCATACGTCCCCCGCGGCCTCCATGCCCACGTTCCCCGCGGCCTGACACCTGGCTGGACGGGTGTCGTACGCGCGCAGACGTGACGGCGCCGTTGCGCGTCATTGCACGCCCCGACGCGCGGTACTAGCATCCGCTCAAGCGAAAGAACCGGCCCGCAAGGGCGACGAAACCGCAGCAAATTCACGAGATTTCAAGCAAGACACGGCACCAGCGTTGACGCACGCACCACCAAACCGAAGCTCGCACTCCCAGCACCAGCGCTGATCGACCGGCCCTGAGCCGCAGCCGTAACGCCATCGTCGACCGCCCCGAGGGGCCGGTCCTCTCGCACCCGAACACGAATCACCGGAGACCGGGCGCCGCGCGGCCACACGCGGCGAGCGGGGAGAGGACTACAGAGATGGTTCAGATCATCGCGGGGGCCCTCGTGGCAGCGGGCCTCCTGGGTGCGGCGGTCCTGCTGTCGCGCAGCCGGGCGGGCGCGGCGGGCAACGGCAGCACCGTCGACGCCGAGCGCGCCGACCAGCGCGTGCAGGCGCGCGAGGCGGCCATCGACCGGCGCACGGCGGAGCTCGAGAAGCGTGCCGCGGAGCTCGAGCAGCGCGAGGCCGCGCTGATTCGCGAGCGCGAGGAGACCGAAGCGGTCCGGGCGGACGCGACGCGTGCGCTCGAGCGGGCGTCGGGCCTCAGCGCCGGGCAGGCCAAGCAGGCGCTGCTCAAGGAGATCGAGGACCAGGCGCGCCACGATTCGGTCCGGATCATCCGCCAGGTCGAGGAGGAGACCAAGCGCGATGCGGAACGGCGCGTGCGCTCGATCCTGAGCGTCGCGATGCAGCGCCTCGCCGCCAGCCACGCGGCCGAGACGACGGTGTCGGTCGTGCAGCTCCCCAGCGACGACATGAAGGGCCGGATCATCGGGCGTGAGGGCCGCAACATCCGCGCGCTGGAGAACCTCACCGGCGTCGACTTCATCATCGACGACACCCCCAACGCCGTGGTGCTGAGCGCCTTCGATGGCGTGCGCCGCGAGATCGCCCGGATGACGCTCGAGAAGCTCCTGCAGGACGGCCGCATCCATCCCGCACGGATCGAGGAGACCTACTACCAGGCCAAATCCGAGCTCGAGTCCCACATCGCCGAGGCAGGCGAGCAGGCGGTCTTCGACGCCGACGTCCAGGGGCTCGACCCGGAGCTGACGAAGATCCTCGGCCGGCTGAAGTTCCGCACGAGCTACGGCCAGAACGT
>Ga0308175_100001983_pt1 | contig 13893 bp, 14 predicted proteins | sample PhyCR1_3_FD_203893 | JGI IMG/M metagenome (GOLD analysis project Ga0308175, IMG submission 203893) | Soil microbial communities from UC Gill Tract Community Farm, Albany, California, United States - DLSLS.C.R1 | ecosystem: Environmental > Terrestrial > Soil > Agricultural land | place: USA...
GATTGGGGCGGTGGTTGGCGGATCGGGAGCTGCGGCTGTCGCCGCGGGCGCTGACGTTGACGATGTTCCTCAGGTTATTTGTGGCGGACCAGTTCGTGCACGGGATCGGGGGGGCGCGGTACGACCAGGTATTGGACCGGCTGATCGAGCGGGAGTTTGGGCTGGAGCCGCCGCGGTTTTCGGTGACGACGGCGACGCTGTATTTTCCGGATGCGGTGGGGCGGACGCGTGCGTGTCTGCCGTGCGTGAAGCAGGAGGGGCATCGGTTGAGGCACAATTTGTTGGGGGAGGAGAAGGGCAAGCTGGTGGCGGCGATCGCCGAGGCGCCGCGGGGCTCGTTGGAGAGGGCGCAGCGGTTTGCCGAGCTGCACGAACGGCTTGGCGCGGCGGCCGAACGGGATGAGCGAATGCGGGCGTGGGAAAGCCAACTCGGGGAGACGCAGAAGGCGGCGGAGGAGGACGAGGTGTTGTTCGACCGGGAACTGTTTTTTGCGATTCAGCCGCGGGAGCGTCTGGAGGGGATGATCGGGCGTTATCGGGGAATGTTCGAGTAGGGGCGTTCGGCGGAAACCGAGGTTCTTGCGTTCATTCCCGTTCTGCGGCAGATTCCGGTGGATGAAGCTGGCGTTTTCGACCAACGCGTACACGCGGCATTCGCTGGGCGATGCGCTGCGCGGGATTTCGCGGGCGGGGTTTGAGGGTGTCGAGATTCTCGGGGACGTGCCGCACGCGTACCCTGCCAGCATTGATCAGGCGCTGGTCGATTCAGTTAAGCGCATGCTCGACGAGACGGGGCTCACAGTTAGCAACATCAACGGCAATTGCTCGTTCGGCTATTGGCGGGACGCGCCGCCGGAGCCGTATTTTGAGCCGAGCTTGATCAGTCCGAATCCGAAGCATCGGGAGGATCGGACGGCGTTGATTTATAAGCTGCTGGAGTTTGGGAAGGCGGTGGGGGCGAGGAACGTGAGCATTACCAGCGGTCGGATGCTGGGGGGGATGCCGCCTGATCGGGCGGCGCGGCAGTTTGCCGAATCGATGCGGCCGATTCTGGATCGGGCGGAGCGGCTGGAGATCGATATCGGGATTGAGTGCGAGCCGGGGTTGTATCTGGAATACGTGGCGGAGTTGCGGGAGTGGATAGATCGGCTGGGAAGTGCTCGTCTTGGGGCGAACCTCGACGTGGGACATAGCCAGGTGATCGGCGAGTCGATCCCGGAGGTGGTGCGGGTGATGCGGGGGAGGATCTGGAACCTGCACGTGGAGGACATTCCCGGCCGGAAGCATTATCACATGATTCCGGGGGAGGGGACGATGGATTGGGTGGCGCTGCGGGGCGCGCTGGGGGAGGTCGGCTACGACCGGTTCCTGACCGTCGAGCTGTACACGCACACCGCGAATCCGCAGGAGGCGGCGGAGAAGAGTTTTCAGTTTTTAAGCAGGCAGTTTCAACATGAGTGAGCGGAGCAGTGCACACGTGGTGGTCTATGGAAAGCCCGGTTGTCACCTGTGCGACATCGCCAAGGCGGTGATCCGAAGCGTGAGGCAGCGGCGGGAATTCGCTCTGGAGGAGAAGAACATTCTGGATGACCCGGCGGACTACGATCGGTACAAAGAGCTGATCCCCGTGATCCTGGTGAACGGGCGGGAGGTGGCGCGGTACGGGATCACGGCCGAGCGGTTTGAGAAGGCGCTGGCGGGGGCGGCGGGTGCCGGTGAGATTGCTTTACACCCCCCGGGGGCGGGAATATAGTCCGGCGCGTCGAGGCGTGAGGGCGAGCAACAGGGAGTTTGTCGAAATGAGCCAGAGCGTGCCCGCGCCCAACCCCAGCGGCGAGACGTTTATGCCGCAGTCCACGGTGCTGATCGTGGACGACAACCCGCAGAACGTGGAGCTGCTCCAGGCGTTCCTCGAATCGCTGCCGGTGAAGATCGTGACGGCCGCGGACGGGGTGGAGGCGCTGGAGAAGGTTCAGGAGTACAACCCGGACCTGGTGCTGCTGGACATCATGATGCCGAAGATGAGCGGGTTTCAGGTCTGCCGGCGGCTCAAGGGGGATGCGAAGACGCGGGACATTCAGGTGCTGATGGTGACGGCGCTGAACGAGTTGGGGGACATCGAGCAGGCGAACGAGTGCGGGACGGACGACTTTATCAGCAAGCCGGTGAATAAGCTGGAGCTGATCACGCGCGTGAAGAGCCTGCTGCGCGTGCGGCACATGAAGAGCGAGCTGGAGCGGGCGCTAAGCTACCTGAACGAGATCGAGCAGGAGGAGGAGACGGACGCGCCGCGGGGGCTGTACGTTTGCCCGGAGCACCCGGACGTGACGTCGGACCGGCCGGGGACGTGCAAGCGGTGCGGCACGCCGATGGAGCCGCAGCAGGCGTAGGGCGGGGCGGTCGTTATCCCGGAATTTCATTCGGATAGAGTTCCCGAGCGGGGCAGCAGGAGAGAGCCATGAGAATGTGGCTGGCGGGCGTGTTGGCGGCGGTCCTCGTGATCGGGTTGCCTATCGGGGCGGAGGACCGGCCGGATGCGCAGCAGAAACAAGCGAAAGAGAAGGCGAGCGGCTACGGCAAGGAAGAGTACCGGATTATCGAGGAGGCCGACGAGATCGTGTCGGTCCTGAAGAACGGGTTGACGGTAATCGTGAAGCGCGTGCCGTCGCCGGTGGTGGCGGTGCGGGGGTACGCGTTGACCGGCGGGGTGTACGAGGGGAAGTGGCTCGGCGGCGGGTTGAGTCATTTACTGGAGCACCTCGTCGCCGGGGGGAGCAACGAGCGGCGGACGGAGGCGCAGAACCGCGACATCCTTCAGAAGATCGGCAACGACTCCAACGCGTACACCAGCGAGGACCACACGGCGTTTTTCATCAACACGACGACGCCGCACATGGAGGAGGCGGTGGACCTGGTCACGGGGTGGCTGCTGGGCGCGTCGATCACGCCGGAGGAGTACCGGCGGGAGTACGAGGTCGTGCAGCGCGAGCTGGAGAAGGACAAGGGGGAGCCGGACCGTGTCTTCTACGAAATGGTCACGCAAAACCGGTACAAGGTCAGCCCGGCGAAGGTGCCGGTGATCGGGTACCAGGAAGTGATCCGGGGGCTGAGCCGTGACGACGTTTACAACTATTACAAGATGGCGTACCAGCCGAACAACATGATCTTCGCGGTGTCCGGCGACATCGATCCCGAGAAGATGCTGGCGGCGGTGAGGAAGTACGTTGACGGCGCGGCGCCGGGGCGGGAGTTTTCTCGCGACATCGCCGAGGAGCCGCCGGTGCTGGCGCCGCGGACGATGGTGGGGACGTTCCCCAAGCTGGGGCAGGCGAAGCTGGACCTGGCGTTCCCCAGCGTCAAGCTGACCGATCCCGACATGTACGCGCTGGACCTGCTGTCCACCATTCTTTCGTCGGGCGAGAGCTCGCTGCTGGTGGAGGAGATCCGGGATAAGCAGCAGCTCGTCAGCGGGATCGGGACCAGCGACAACACGCCGCAGTACGTGGAGGGGAGCTTCATGATCGACATGGAGCTAATGCCGGAGAAGATCGCGGCGGCGACGAAGGCGGTGCTGGAGCAGGTGGAGAAGTTGAAGTCGGCCGGCGTGGACGCGGAGCGGCTGGAGCGGGCCAAGACGCAGATGCGGACGGCGCGCCTCAAGAGCCTCCAGACCTCGGAGGGGATCGCCGCGTCGCTGGCGACCGATTACATGAGCAGCGGCGACCCTCACTTCAGCGACCGGTACGTGGAGCGGATTCAGAAGGTGACGGCCGACCAGGTGCGGGAGGTGGCGCGGAAGTATTTCGACCGGGGGAAGCTGCTGACGACCGTGCTGATGCCGGCGGAGTACGTGGGGGCGGCGGGGCTGCCCAAGGCGGAGGACCTGATCCGGCCGGTAGCGCCGACGACGCAGCCGAAGGAGGAAAAGCCTGCGTCGGCGGTGACGCGGGTGGAGCTGCCCAATGGGACCGTGCTGCTGGTGAAGCGGATCACGACGACGCCGCTGGTATCGGTGAACATGTACGCGCTGGGCGGGCTGACGGCCGAGGACGAGAAGAGCAACGGGCTGGGGAACCTGGCGATGGAGATGCTGACGCGCGGGACCAAGACGCGGGACGCGCAGCAGATCGCGGAGTTTTTCGATTCGATCGGGGGGGACCTGAATACCGGCTGCGGGAATAACAGTTGGTTCTGGAAAGCGCAGTTCCTGAAAGGGGATTTCGAGAAGGCGATGGAGGTTTATGCGGACGTTGTGAACAACCCGTCCTTTCCGCTGGCGGAACTGGGGCCGATGAAGCAGCGGATCGTCGCGGCCATTGAGAGCCAGGATGCGGACTGGCGGGCGCAGGCGATGCGATACTTCCGCAAGGAGTATTTCGGCCCGATGCACTCGCCGTACCAGTTCCAGGCGATCGGGACGAAGGAGAACGTGACGGGATACGACGCGGCGAAGGCGGGGGAGTGGTATCGGCAGAAGGTGCTGGCGGCGCCGCGCGTCGTGGCGATTTTCGGCGACGTGGACGTGGAGCAGGCGAAGCGGGTGGCGGAGAAGTACCTCGGCGGCGGGCCGAAACTCTCGTCCACGGCGGCCAGGTCGGCGCAATCCGGCAACACCGCCTCGTCCACCGGCAACGGCAGCAAGGCTTCCATGGCCGTTGAGCGCGTCGAGGTTCAGAAGACCGAGCAGCCGCTGGCGGGCATCTTCATCGGTTTCGACTCCCACAGCATTATCGGCGAGCCGGCGCAGGCCACGCTGGACATGGCCGACACGCTCAGCAGCGGTTACGGGTATCCCACCGGGTATATCTTTGAGACGCTGCGCGGGCGCGGTTTGGTGTACGAGGCGGACGCGCAGAACTGGGCGGGGGTGAGCGAGTCGGTGCCGGGGGCGTTCTTCGCGTACGCGGGGTGTGACCCGAAGAACGTGAACCAGGTGATCGACCTGATCCTGGAGAACGTCGCCCGGTTGCAGGGGACGCCGGCGGATATCCAGGAGAATTGGTTCGGGCGGTCGAAACAGCTCGTGGTGACTTCGGAGGCGATGGGAAGCGAGACGGCGTCGCAGCAGGCGACGGTGGCCGCGCTGGACGAGTTGTACGGGCTGGGTTACGCGTGGCACGAGAAGTTTGCCGAGAGGATTAATGCGGTGACGTTAGAGGCGGTGCGGGCGGTGGGGAAGGAGAGGTTGAGCCGGTGTGTGGTGACGGTGAGCACGCCGGAGCCGGAGGTGGTGAAGATAAAGACGGGGAAGCGCGAGTACGAGTCGTTTCCGCCGGTGGATTTGACGCCGCGCGGGGTACAGCATGATGTGGGGAAGTGAATGACATACGACCGAATGACGACGATCGAGCGGTTCCTTGACGCGACCGCGGCGAAGGAGCCTACGCCGGGCGGGGGGAGCGTCACGGCATTGGCGGGGGCATTGGCGGCGGCGATGGGGGAGATGGTGCTGGCGTACAGCGTGGGGAAGAAGTCGCTCCAGCAGCATGCCGGGGAGTTGAAAGCGGCGGCGGCGGAACTGCATCGTGCCCGGCAGGTGCTGCTGGGGTTGATGGTCGAGGACCAGGAGGCGTACGCGGCGGTCACGGAGATCCGGAAGATGCCGGAAGATTCGCCCCAGCGGCGGGAGAGGGAGCCGGCGGCGCTGCTGGCGTGCATCCGCGTGCCGCAGGCGATGGCCGCGACCGCGGTGGCGGTGCTGGGGCTGTGCGACCGGTTGGTTGATAAGGTGAATCATTACCTGTTGTCGGACCTGGCGGTGTGTGCGGACCTGGCGATGGCGACGGTGCGGTGCGCTTCTTACAACGTGCGGGTGAACCTGAATGACGTGAGCGACGCGGGCGAGCGGCGTTCGCTGGAAGAGGCGACGGAGCGGATGGTTGGGCACGCGTTGACACTGATCCGGCGCGTCTCGCCGCGCGTCTGGGAGCGGGTGGGGCGCGGCGGGTGAGGAGGCAGGCCGATGCCCGGGGACCCGCGGGATTACAAGGTGGAGCTGTCGGGCGAGGCGGGCGGCGGCGGCGAGCCGGCGGCGGACGGCGGCGATGCGGCCCGGCCGTTTCTGAGCGTCCTCTTCCGCTGCTGCAACGTGTACCGGCGCGTGTACCGCGGGCCGGACGGGCGGACGTACGCCGGGCGGTGCCCCCGGTGCGGGGCGGCGATCACGTTTCGAGTGGGCGAGGGGGGCACGGATTCGCGATCCTTTGTGGTAGAGTAGCCGCGGTGAACGAAACGATTGCGCAGGTTGCTTAACGACACGGAGGTTGAGAATGTCCATGGAAGCGGTGGAGACCAAGGGCACGAAGGACGCGAAAGCGGCCAAGCCGCAGTCGGCCGGGTACGAGGTCGGTCGGCCGGGGGGGAAGTGCTTTGTCTCGGGGCGGGTGATCGAGCCGGGGGAGAAGTACATGGCTGCGCTGCGCGAGACGCCGAGCGGGTTCGAGCGGCTGGACGTGGCGACGGAACATTGGGAGTCGCTGGATAAGAGTGACCTGCTGGCGTCCTGGCAGACGGTGATGCCGCGGGCGGAGCAGAAGAAGAAGTTGTTCGTGGATGACGAGGTGTTGTGCACGCTTTTCGAGCGGCTGGCCGACGCGCAGGAGCCGGCGAAGCTGAATTTCCGGTTCGTGCTGGGGCTGATCCTGATGCGCAAGCGGCTGATCGTGTACGAGGACACGCGAATCGACGGGGAGCGGGAGCTGTGGTCGGTGCGGTTCAAGGGGCGCGAGGACCGCATGGACCTGCTGAATCCGAAGTTGAACGAACAGCAGGTGGCCGAGGTGAGCCAGCAGCTGGGAGAGATTCTGAACGAGGAGCTGTAGTGAGAGGGATTGTTCGCCCGTTGACGTGCGCCGTCGTCCTGCTCCCGCCGCTGGTGGTTGGGTGCACGGACCAGTCGCGCCAGGCGCAGCAGCCTAAAGCGCCGCAGGAGTATGGCGGGCCGACGCTGACGATGGCGCAGGTGGTCGAGCGGCTGAACGCGAACAATGAGCCGATCCGCACGCTGTGGGCGCGGCTGGATTACGACGTGTCGATCGTGGACGAGAAGAAGCAGCCGCATAAGCTGCTCGGGGATGGTGTGCTGCTTTATGCGAAGCCGCAGGAGTTGCGGCTGGTGGGGATGAAGGTGGGAATGGGGACGGTGTTTGAGATCGGGAGCAACGCGCGGGATTACTGGCTGAAGGTGGACTTGCCGGACCAGCGGAAGCTGTGGTGGGGGAGGTACAAGAACCTGGGGAAAGCGTGTGCACAGGAGATGCCGATCCCGCCGGACTTGATCCTGGAAGTGCTGGCGGTGCCGGATTTGAATACCGACCTGACGGTGCAGCCGGTGCCGACGATGCGGTTCAACCGGGAGGAGGACGCGTACGTGTTGATCTGGAACGTGCGTGCGCCCGACCGGTGGCTGGCGCAGCGCGAGGTGTGGTACGACCGCCAGACGCTGCAGCCGAGGCGCGTGCTCCTGTACGATGCCAACGGGCGCGTGGTGCTGCGGGCGGAGTTGGGCGAGTTTCGGCGGGTGGAGGTGGGGGGAGTGGCGGAGGAGAGGCGGCCGTGGGTGGCGACGAATTACCGGCTGCGGTTCCCGGAGCAGGACTCGAGCATGCGGATCGAGCTGCGCGACGTGAAGCTCCAAAACCGGGGCAAGCCCGAGCCGGGGACGATCCAGCGGCCGACGGACACGGGGGACCTGAAAGTGATCCAGATCGATGCGAACTGCGGTGATTAGCGTGCGCCGGGCCGGCCTGTTGATCCTCCTCTGTGCGGCGGCGGCGGCGCAAGAGGCGGGGAATGCGATCCCGCGCGACCTGCTGGCGCACGGGACCGGCGACGCGTTCTGGGTGGCGCGCGTGGCGGCGGACCCGACCAATTCCAAGCGCGAGCAGACGGTCGTGCAGGCGCGGGGCGTCGGTGGGAGCGACCAGTGGCGCGTGCTCAAGGAGGTCGAAGGCCGGGCGGTTGGAATGGCCAACCGCAACGACCAGCTCGTGCTGGTGACGGCGGCGGGCGGGTGGATGCTGCTGTGGTCGGACGGCATGTCCAACGGCGAGCCGCTGCCCAAGGGTGGCAAGGTCCTGGCGATGGCGGCGGACGGGGACGACCTGTGGGCCGTGGGGGTGCTGAGCGGCGGGATGGAGGCGCCGGCGACGAGACCGGCCACCGCGAGCGCCGCTTCCGAGCCGGCGCCGCCGGCGATGACGACGTCGCCCTCGACCCGGGCGGTGCTGCTGCGGTACGACAAGGGGAAGTGGATCGGCCGGGCGGAGTTGCCGGCGACGCTGCAGATTGCCGGCGCGGCGTCGGTGTCGCTGGCGGTGTACGACCATGCGCCCGTGGTCGCCGCGCGGCGGGCGGAGGCCTTGGGGGAGATCGCGCTGGTGCGATTCTCGGGCGGGGCGTGGAATGATCTGGGGGCGGTTCGGGCGGCGGAGGGGGCGGATTTCAAGTGGGTCGGCGGCGAGCGGATGCTCCTGTGGGTGGCGGGGCCGCACGAGTCGGGGGAATTGTTCGGCGCGGGCGGGTGGGACAAGGGCGTGCCGCTGAAGCTTACGGACAAGCTCAATGGCGGGCTAGGGCAACGAACCGTGGCGGCGGCGCTGGGGAGGATCCGGCTGCTGTACGTCACCGGGGGGGCGGAGCAGAAGGTCTTCGAGCAGAAGTACGACTGGTCGGGCGCGCCGGTGGAGGGGCCGGCGCCGCTGCCCGCGGCGCCGCGCGTAACTGGCGCGATGACCGCCGAGCACTGGGTGCGGGTGGTGCTGACGCTGGTGCTCATGGGCGTGATGCTGGCCACCGCGTGGAGGCGGCCTTCATTCCAGGAGGCGCTGCGGAGCGGCCGGCGCATGGCGCTGCCGCCACTGTGGATGCGATTCGCGGCGGGTCTGATCGACCTGTCGCCGGTGCTGCTGACGGTTCTGGTGCTCGGGATGCGCCAGGTGCCCGCGGGTGCGGTCGTGGCGCAGGGGATGGACGCGGCGGGGCTGTGGGCGCTGGGGATGGCGGTGGCGGTGTACGTGCTGCACACGACGATCGTCGAGGCGCTGGCCGGACGGACGGTCGGCAAAATGGTCCTGCGGCTGCGGGTGGTGAACCTGAAGGGCGAGCCGGCCGGCAGGGGGGCGCTGGTCCTGCGGAACGTGTTCCGGCTGGTGGACCTTCCGGTGCTGCTGCTTGTGCTGATCTTCATGGTGCTCTCGCCGCTACAGCAGCGCGTCGGCGATTTGGCGGCGGGAACGCTGGTGGTGATGGACCGCAAGGCCGAGGACCCGGAGGAGGTGGCGGCGGTGGGGGCCGGGGCGGGGGAGCGCGGCGAGGAGGAGGGGGAGTGAGGGGACCCCGCGGGGAGAAAGGGACGGGGACGGCGCGAAGGCCGCGAAGCCGCGAAGGCCGCGAAGCCGCGAAGCATGCGAAGGGGAAGGTGAGTTGGGTTTGTTTTGCGTTCGCTTTACGCCGGCGGGCAAATTCAAACGGCTACCGGGTTAGGCGGCGACTCAAGCGGAAGGGCCTTTATCCGGGGCTTTACTTTTTGATTTCACTGGCGGGGATGTGGAAGCGGATGGACCCGGAGCCGCCGAAATTTTCGGCGGGGAGCTCGAGGTTGAGGTATTTAATGCCGGGCACGGGGGGCTCGAAGAGGAGGACGTCGGTGAGTTCCTTGCGGGGGTAGATGGACTCCTGGAGGACCATGCCCATGGGGGCTTCGAGGCCGAACTCGCCGGGCTTGTAGGTGTTGCCGTTGTCGTCGGTGAGTGAGGCGCCACCGCCGCCGCGCCCGAGATTCATGAGGCTGCCGCCGTTCCAGGTGGTGTACTGGAACTTTTTGGTGGCGCTCTGGTTCCTCAGGCGGATGCGGACGGAGAGGTAGGTTTCGGTGGAGTCCGCGCCGCCGCCGGTGAGCTTGTGGACGCGGACGGAGCCGGCTTGCACGCCCATGATTTTCACGTCCATGTCGCCGGAGTGGACGGTCTGGGAGGAGGAGGTCCAGGTGATGGCGGGCTTGGAGGCCGGCGGCTCGGGCTCCGGTTCCGGTTCCTGCGGGGCGGCGGCGGTGGGCATGGGCAGGGGGACGTTGACCGGCGGCGGGGGCGGATCGGCGGGTCGTGGGGCGGGCTCGGGCCGGCGGGCGGCAAGTTCCCGTGCCAGCGCGTCGGCGAATTCCCGCCGGGCGTGTTCGTGCCCGGCGAAATAGCCGATGCCGGCGCCCAGAACCAGCCCGCCGGCGGCAAGGGCGACGAGCGCGCCGGTCCGCTTTGCCGGTGGCGGCGGTGGTTCGGCGGCCACGGGCGGCGGGCGGTACGCCGTGCCGGTGGGGCGCCGCGGCGGCGGCGAGGCGAAGCCGACGTCGTCGGGGGCCGGGTCGGGGGCTTCGTCGGCGAGGGGGTCGGGCAGATCGATGGGGTCGGTCTCGGCTTGGCCGGGGACGCGCACGGGCTTGCCGCAGGCGCGGCATTTGCCGGTTTTGCCGGCGGCGTCGTCGCCGGCCACGATGACCTTGCCGCAGTGCTCGCATTGGAAGCGGATCATTCGGTCTCCCGGGTGTCGGAACGGTCGATGGATTTCATTCGGCGAAAACCGGCGTCGATCCGGTCTTCCGCCCGGCGGGGCGCGTGGACGCGTCGGGGGCCTCCCGCAGCGGCGTGATCACCGCCATCAAATGGTCCTCGTCCGAAGGCTTTCGCCTCGCCACGAAGACCTTGCCGAAGTCGCCGAGGTTCTTCACGTCTTCGACGACGAACGTCTGGTCGAGGCGGACTTCCTGCCCGTCCTTGAAGTGCGTGTCCTGCATTCCGACGAGGAGGATCCGCACGCGCTGCATGGCGACGCTCATGTGGACAACGCCTTCCCTGTCCTGCATTTCGCGGGCGGTGCTGAGGTCCGGGGCGTCGTAGTCGACCAGGACCTCGCCATTCCCGATCACGTGAGGCGTGACGGCGCCCAGGAAGCCGGCCGACCCGACGCGCACCGGCGCGGGCATGCGGAAGGTGGAACACATCGCGTCGAGCAGGTGATTGCGCCACTGCTGGACCTTGTCGAACGAGGCGGTAATCTCGGCCAGGTCCTTTTCGGCGCGGGCGAGCGATTTGCGGGCCGCCGCGAGGCGGGCGTCGGAGGCGATGGCGGTCTTCTCCATCTGTTCGAGCTTGAGCTTGAGCGTGTTGCGGCGGCTGCTGGCGGCGAGGCGGCGCTGCGGGTCGTCGCCGAGGCGGGCCTGCTGTAGTTCCTTGTCGGCGGCGGCGAACTCGGCGGCGGTCTGCTTATAGGCTGGGGTCGCGCGGGCGGCGTTGATCGCGGCGGCCTCGGCCGCGGCGGCTTCGGCCCGCAAGGCCTGCACGTCCTGCTGGAGGGCGTTCTTCTTCCAGAGGAAGTGCTCGGCCTCGCGGTTAAGCTGGTCTCGGACCTCGGCGGCGGTGCCGTGGAGGTAGCTGTTGAGGTTCCAGATCGGGTCGGAAGGGTTGGACGCGGGGGGCGGGTCGGCGGCGGAACTGCGCGGCGACGGGCAGGCGATCAGCGCGACGGCCAAAACCGTCCATTTACAACAGCATCCCGCACGCATTGGCGCGCCTTTCCCGATTGCCCCGCAACGATCCCCGCGCATCGCGGGGAACGACCGGAGCAATCCTACCACCTCACAACGTGGGGTCGCCAATGTTTATTGCGGTGGTATCCGAAGGAGGGGAATACCCGCGACAGGGGTCGAACACTCCTGGGAATTCTAAGGGAAAACCGCAGGATGGGGGAGCGGGCGACGCAAAAGGCGACGTAATGACGTCGAATGGGACGACGATGCCACGCTGGGATGCCGATCTTGCATCGGTCGTGAACGCGTGGCCGCACCTGCCGAAGGCCGTCAAAGCGGGCATCGTGGCGATGGTCCGGGCGGCGCGAGGCTGAGTGCCGCCAGCCGGCCGTCCGGCGACCGACGCCCGCGGCGACCCGGTGAGCCGCCGGGGTGCACGGTGCGAGCGGAGCCGGCGATTGTGAGCCGCAGGGAGGGCCGCTTCCTTTGCATTCGGCCGCCGCAGGCGGCATTCGCACAGTGGAGAGGGGACGGGGGGAGGGCCCGGGCCCCTGCGGCTCACACCTTTCATTTCAGCCGCCGGAGGCGGCGGGTATTACACCGGGGGGGTCGCCGGCGGAGCGGGAGGACGCGCGGGAAACCGGGACGACGCTCCCGGGGGCTTTCGGCCCGATGGCGCTTTTCGAAAGGGACTTAAGGCCCCCGGCGGGGGCCGCGCGGGTGGTGTACATCCCCCGTGTATGGCGCGCCAGAGGGTTCCCTGCATCAATCCCGGCAAGCGGCTGCGGCTTCGGCTCTCACCCGCCGCGATCGTGCGCCTGCTGCGCAAGGTGCGCGTGTGTCCCCGCTCGGGGTGCTGGCTTTGGACTGGCTGCCGGGACGGCAACGGCTACGGCAAGTGCAAAGTGCTCGGGCGCACGCAGTGGGCGCCGCGCGTGTTCTACGCGCTGTTCCGCGGGACGGTGCCGGCGGGCCGGGAAATCGACCACCGCTGCCACAACCCGCCTTGCGTGAACCCGTGGCACCTGCGGCGGAAAACGCCCCTGGGCAATGCCAAGGACGGCGGGCGCTGGCGTTGGAGGGGTCGCGCCGCGCCTTCGCACGCGTCCGCGGTTGCCGGTGACGGTCCTCCCCCGTTTTGAGTGCCTCCTCCCGCGGCGTCGTGCCCGGTTTGGTTGTTTCTAACACTAACGCGAGAAAGGACGGAGAGTTGTGGCGGAGCAGAGTGGACAGTTGACGGCGGTCCAAAAGCAGACGCTGGCGGAGCTGGAGAAGGTGGTCGAGGGAGGCATGCGGGGCTTCGTGCAGGTGGGGACGGCGCTGCTGAGGATTCGTGACGAGCGCCTTTACCGCGAAGTCTCCGACAACTTTGAGGGGTATTGCCAGATCCGCTGGGGGTTCAGCCGCCATCGCGCGTACCAGCTCATTGAGGCGGCGAACGTCGTCAGGACGCTGGGGGCGGAATGTCAAACTGGGGGGCGGTTGTTGACCATGGTCCACAACCATGACCCGGATTCACAGCACGATTCGGAGCCGCCCGCGGGCGAGCCGCCCGTGCCACCGCCGAGCAACGAGCGCCAGGCGCGGGCGCTGGCGGAGGTGCCGCGCTCGCGCCGCGCGGGGGTGTGGAAGGAGGCCGTCGAGACTGCACCGCGGGACGAGCGTGGAAAGCCGCAGGTGACGGCGACACACGTACGGCGTGTGGCGCGGGATGCGGCGGAGTCGTCTGCGCCGCCGGAGGCGCCAAACGGCGAGGAGGACGCGCTGGGGCGGGAGATCAATGCGGAGGAACTGCCGCACGTCGCCGAGGCGTTCGCGCTCCGCGGCGAGTTCCGCTCGCTCATGAAGCGGATCAGCGACCTCAAGGGGGAATTCGAACGATTGTCGGAAGGGCCGGCGGGGGCGTTCGCCGAGCGCAACGTCCAGCGGTTCAACGCCGAGGCCTCCAACCTCCACGCCACGGTCCGCTTCTGCATGCCCCACGCGATCTGCCCCTACTGCGCCGGCAACAAATGCGACGCGTGTCGCGGCTCGGGTTGGCTTCCTGAGGACGTGTACAAGGCGGTGCCCTCGGAGATCAGGGAGGGGGCGGGCGATGCCTAAGCGGCCCGCGGAACAAACGCCGGTCCGGTACCACAGCGTCTGGCCGAACCTCACGCTCATGATCCTGCCCGACGGCGCGGCCGGGGCGGAGACGGTCAAGGCCTGCGCGTACTGGGAGCGCGTCGTCGAGCAGGCCGTGGAGGACCTGGGGCGGCACAGGCAAGCAGTCGCATTTCTTGAGCAGTGGCTGGCGCTGCCGAAAGCGGCGGGGGTCAAGCTGAAAGTCTGAGCGGCTGAGGAGGGTTTCTGTGAGGTTGCGGGAATATCAGCGG
>Ga0308175_100001984_pt1 | contig 13889 bp, 36 predicted proteins | sample PhyCR1_3_FD_203893 | JGI IMG/M metagenome (GOLD analysis project Ga0308175, IMG submission 203893) | Soil microbial communities from UC Gill Tract Community Farm, Albany, California, United States - DLSLS.C.R1 | ecosystem: Environmental > Terrestrial > Soil > Agricultural land | place: USA...
GTCTACAAGAATGACAGTCTCTTTGGTTAGAGACTTAGACAATGCCTAGAATCTCGCGCCAAGCAACCCAGGTAACAGCCTGCATCTGTGCGCTACCGATACCCGCCGCTCTCGCAGCGTCACGATAAACATTTGCAAACTCATCGTAGACGCCCTTGCGAGAAAGTCTGCTCCGTGTCTTATCGTCGGTTCTTTCGCCAACTGCAATGTCAAAGGCGTGTCGGTCAATCACCGGGTCAATGTCGCCGGTAGGGTTGAGAATCGTCCGATAGAATGCAGTTACTTTGTCACCCTTGAGAACGTCCAGAGGGTCTTCGCCATGAAAGATTCTAATTGCTTTCTTAACGGCGTCCGGTAGTCCGATACCGTTACCCTTGCCAACCTTACCCTCAGAGTCTAGGGTCACAATGCCATTTTGCCGGTACAACTGTGCAGCCTTATTCTTATTGTTCTCCCATTCACTCTGGGGAGAAAGTGCGGCTATAATGCCAGCAGCCCTAGCGACATTCTTAGGGTCGAGAGTCTTGGCGAAGTTGTGAGCGTCCCGATACCACGATAGCCCGGTACGCAATGACTCAGCAGACGAATTGTTATAGATAGAGAGTACGTTGTCCACGGTGGGAGAGAAAGACAACAGTCTACCTTTCTTCTGTTTTGTTAGTGCCCGATGCACTAACTAAGGATGAATCTACCTACGTCATTCGGCGTAGTCAAACCGGACACGGCACTATCTCACATGCCGAGACACTAATTTTCACCTGAGTCTGTAACCTGTGACTCTGCCAAAGGTTGATTGGTACAACCAACTAGGTGTGTGACTTCCAGGCTAGAAACTCAGACCCGCTGTGTCGTAACGATTACGATTTCAGCCAAAATGCACGGGGCATTTTCCTAACGATTACGATTGGCGCATAAATCTGCTGGGCAATTCTTAATCTTGCTAGTCATTACGATTGACACGCTCACCCTTAGGCTTCACACCGGTCAGCCACAACACCTAGTTAAACTATGCTATAAATCCCTTTGCTGTGTTACCGGGCCAAGCGTCCCTGGTCTCGTCTGAACGAAAATAGGTGCTTGGGCATGGAGCCTTGTCCGGGTCGTGCTCGCCGGTAAAGTTAATTCTCCACCACTGCCGAAGAGCCTGAGCCTGCGGGTAGTGGTCACAATACTGGCACTTACCGGGTGCGTGCAAAATAGTCTGGTCGCAGTGAGCCATGGGCATTTTAATGCCGTCCTGCTCTGGCTGGTCGTAGTCAAACTCTACTTCCTCAACCTCAAGCGAACCATCATTACGCTTATTGAAAATCTTGAACTTCATCCTGCGTACTTGTCCCGAATAGTGTCCAGGCCCGTTGACACTACACCATAGAGGAAATTAACGGTGTTGTCATTAACGGCGTAGATATCATCGGTGAACCAGATATTCTCTGTCTGTCCCCTAGAGGCAAGGAACTGGCGAACGAACTTAATCTTCTCTTCCTTGGTAGGCGTAGGCTTGTTGGCTGAGTTCTCTGCTGTACCCGGCTGTGCCGTTTCTGTGCGTACCGCGCCAGCCTGATTGTCGGTCGCAGGCTTCGCATGCTTGCGACGTTCCTTCTCAATCTGCTCATTCATGGCGGCAACAAATACACCTACCTTGTCTGCCAGGAAATAAGCATTGGCATGTAGGGTGTCTGCCACGGTCAGCAGGCGGTCAGCGCCAGCCTCTAATGCAGCACTAAGCCTAGCGGCCTGTGCCAAACCACGCTCAATGTCGTTCTGTGTAGTCATGTGTCTCCTAATAAAATAGTGTGTGAGTGGTCGGGCCAACCTATTTATTTACCCGAATTTTACCCAAAAATCGTGGTGACCCAAAAATCACCCAAAAATCGTCTGGCCTTTGGGATTACCCAAAAATCAGAAATATCCCTGGTTGCGTCTGCTACGCTCCCGGCGAAAATCCCGCCGTGCCTTATCGCTCCGATAGTCCTTAACCGAATCCAGCACACAAAAATAGATGCCAACCAGAACAAACAGGCCAATTAGAACCGGGAATGCCAGGCCATGAGTAATGTAGATAAGGATACCGAAGAGGGTAACTCCTACCGCCGCTGCTAGCACAATACCAGCGGCAATCAGATGGTCTTTCACAGGAAATCCTTAATTGCTTGCTTGAAGATGATAAACAACACCGAAACGCCAAAAACTACAAGCAGAGGCACAAGGACGTACCCGTTGGTGAGGATGCACAGGGTAACGAAAAGCCCAAAAATCAGCAGGCCCAACACCGCCCCCAGGTTAGGGTGGTTACGAATCCAGTTCTTCACTGTCTCTCCTAAGATAATTGTTCCAGCAGTAATAAAGTGCCCATCCGTATATCGCCCACGTTGGCACGGCAGGAATGGTAATGCATACAATTACAAGTTCACTAATAAATATTAGACCAACAATGAGCATGCACCACAGAACAATCTTCTGCTCTAGTTCATCAACCATGCCGATGTTCACGCCTGAGTTCCTGGCGGTAAAAAATCCAACCCATCACCAAGGTAGGAATCCAAATAACGGCATTGAGCCACCAGTGTTGGGCCAGACAGAATCCAACCATAAAAGCACCCAGCAGCCACACAACGTGATAAAAATGCTTCACTTCTTCATCTTCCTTACTCGCTGCAACTCAGCATAGAGTCTATCATACTTCTTGTCGTCACAGTTGGTCAGGGCACGGTCCATGTCAGAAATAATCTGTTGCTCGGTACGAATCACTTTTTCCTCCGCTTAGGCTTCGGCATGTTCTTCTTAAGTTTCTTCTTACCTTCATGGCAAGGACAGTCGCAGAATACTTTATCGCCGTAGACGATTACTTCTTTCTTACCTCTACCGCGCCTCTCGAACCACCAGTGCGTGTAATCGCCCTTGCAGTCGTCACACTGATTAGAGACACACCAGTCGAACACTAGTCCTTGCCTAGAACTCTAAGAATCTCATCAGCCATTAACCCAGCAGAACCCTCAACCTGAGTCATACCCGGAAATTCCTGGTACCAGTCGGACGCCTGCTTAATGGCGCGAATAATTTCAGCCCTCATCATCAGCGTTCATCCTGTCGTAATGTTCATGAAGATTATATCCACAGTCCGTACACTCTTCGTCGTCTGCCGGTACGTGTCCCACCTTACCATGCTTCTGACAATTTGGGCAAGGCTTGCACAGAGGCAATCCCATTAGAGCAAACTCTGGGTCATTACAGATATAACACTTAGAACTAAATGCTTCTGTCTGTGTGACCCAACGTTCACTCTCTGGAATCTCTGCACCAGCAGCAATTGCAAACTCTTCTGCCCTACCGCGATTTAGCATCCAGGCAGCCGGGTCACCATGCTTTAGTGGCTCACTCATGCATTCACCTTATAGACTAGATAGAAACAGTTGTTCTTGGTATCGCGTGTGCAATGAATATAAGTGATAATACCGGCCTTTTCAAGTTTCTCAATTGTGTCTGAGTGAACAACCGCAGAGTTATCACCGTTAGTAACTGTAAAGTGGGTACTAATCATGCGAACACCATAATTGTAGCCGTAATGAGAGCAGCGGTAGTGGTAAAATGCACCCACCATCTAAGAGACGGCTTCCAAGCGCCACCACGGCACAGAAGGGCATGCCCAATGAAAAACAATGCACACTGTCGCATACCCATAACAACGGTAGCAAAGAGCAGAGCAGCATGCCAAACAAGAGTAATTGAAATCACTTCTCGAACCTCTCCCTAAGTTCCAGGTACCTAACGTAGTCCGGGTCGTTCATTCGCGGGTCATACTTTGGCTTGACCCATGAGTCGTCTTCCCAGACAACATCGTTGGCAACACGACTAATACGACCACTGTTCAACAGTCGGTACTCTACCACAACAATGCGGTACTTTCCAGTGCCGTTGTAGCCTGTCTTAATCTGGTTGTGGGCCAGTTCAGCAGTCTCCCACTCGCCAGCAGTAGACCAAGACGGGTAGTTGTGAGAATCCCAAGTCCGTACCTGTGCGCCAATGGTAGTCATTAACGTTTTGTCAATTTGTTCGCGGTTCACTTGTTAAATCCCCTTTGTTTCAATGTAGCGTCAAGGTTCACGTTACCGGAAAATAGCACGTTGGTCAACCCTGGAAACTGGTTGAGCAGTCGCATGGAACCCACCGAATCGAACCGAAACATCTTAGATAGTTCCTGTTGGATGCGCTCATCACTGATGTTGTCCTCAAGGGAAGTAAGGACAGACTGAACCTGCATGGCCCACCTAAGAGACTGGTCAATAAAGAATCCCTTGGTGATGGAGAACCTTAGTGCCCGTACCGCCCGCAACGCATCCTCTTCCAGACGGTCCAGAGGGTCACCAACAGCACGCAGAATACGCTTGTCCAGGTCCTCACGACCGTTGTGCGGGTCGATTAAATTACCCTGTGCGTCCTTAGCAATGGCATTTACTGTGAAGTCTCTACGGGCCAGGTCGTCTTCCAGCGTACCGGGCACAACCACATCGGGACGACGCCCGTCAGTGTAGCCAGACTCTTTGCGAGCCAGCACAAAATCGGCGGTAAGGCGGGAATTATCGTAGCGAGGAACAGGAACGCCCTTGCGGTCCTTAAACTTACCAGGAAACTGAGCCCTAACAGTCAGAAACTCAGGAGACTCAAGAAAAATCTTGAAACCCATATCCTTCAACTTCTCAACCATCAAATCAAACGGATTGTCCGGAGCACCAGCGAATCGGTCGAACTCATTGAGTACAACACAGAAGTCAATGTCCTTGGAAGGCACGCCAAGCAACTCATCGCGGACGCAGCCGCCAACCTGAAACATTTCCATTACGCTTCTCCGTATCCATGAACCTTACAGTGGACAGTTACAACAGATGAACACTCAGCACTCATCGGTGCTGAATCATCCACCACGCTAACGATGGTAGAGAATCTACCACACTTGGGGCACTGTGTGCTACCCATAATTAATTCGCCAAGTCTCAGGACGCAAACGCCTGGACGACCTCATTTCATAGGTCCAGTCAGCAATAAGGTCATCAATTGCAGACTCATTCAGGTCTGTAACGTCAATGTCAAAAGAAATATCAACTCTCATGAGTCACCAATTCTTTCTAGAAACTGTTAATAACGGCCCTAATTTCATCCTCAGATACCGGCCTGTAGTTCCAGGCATCGGTTCCAACGTGGACCTGTAGTGTACCACGCTTTGAGCGAGACACAACACTATTGTAGTGCGTGTGTCCGTGAATCAGAATCTTGCTGTTGTCAGGCAGCCGGTATTCATTGTACCGCTCTTCCTTGGTGTGGTCACCATCGTACGGGAAGTGAGACAAGTTAACCAACTTACCGGCCACTGGCAGGTTTGTGATGTGGTCTGCAATTACATCGAACCAGTTAGCGTAGCGGTCATAGAACTTCGTCTGCTGCTTCAAAGGCATGCCCTTAAAAATACGGTCATGGTTACCGATAACCAAAACCTTGAGCCCATTCAGCCGGGTAAGAATACCGTTCCACTCTTCCCATGGACCAAGAGCAACATCGCCAAGATGGTAGACAGTATCGTCGGGAGCCACACGTTCGTTCCAGTTCCTAATCAGAACCTCATTCATGTGGTTCACGTCAGTGAATGGTCTATCACAGTAACGAATAATATTACGGTGACCAAAGTGAGTGTCACTTGTGAACCAGCGCATGTTTCTCCTAATAGTTATACGACCTAACAGCCTGCATCTGTGGTTCCATGGAAGCGGTAAGGTCATAGACCTCCATGAGACGCCTCATGTTGTTACCGTTACGCTTGTCAACGTACTCCCTCAGGTCATCGCCTGTCAAGTCAGAATACTCCGGATAGTCCTCATAGTCGAAAGTGTCACACCAGACAATCATTCGCTTCTTGTCCTCAATTACACCGTGACGAAACCAGTCTCTAATTTCATTTGCGCTAGTCATTGCCGCCTCACATCTTCAATCAAAATGGCCGGGTTGTTTGGAAGAGTGTAGTTCTCGTCCACGCTCACACGGTACAGCGGGGACGGCGCACGAACCTCGGCGTCATTAACCAGCCTAGAATACAGGTCGTATATCGGCCTACTGCCACCAATGAACCGGGTGAAAGAATTATCAATTACCTTGCCCAACACAGCGGTCAACTTCTCGGCAACATCAATGTCCATTTCAATAATCACCGTATCAACCCGGCGCTCAACCTTGTAGATGCTCATTACTTCTTATCCTCACACTTGTCATGTTCGGCGTGGAAACATGGCACGCAGAATTTACCATTAGGATTGGTGATGCAGCAACACTTCACTACTTCCTCCGGTGCAGAGTGTCCCAGGCTTTCTTGTCCTTGCCTTCTGGGGTTGAGTCTACCATCCAGGCAAGGAGCATGTCAACCTGTACCGGCAACGGCTCAAAACCCAAAACCTCGGTCAGAAAAGACTCCAACTCTTCTTTCGTGGGCAACAAGACCAACCGCACGTCATGCTTTGTGCCGGTATGAGTCATAAACTGACCAAACTCTTCGTAGCAGTCCTTACCAGAATGATAGCCACCCGAGGCACACTTCCAAATCATATTATCTCCTCGTGAGGCAAGAGATTGTCGAAACCCCTTCCTCCCCTTGTCCTTGGTACCGGGTCCATTGGTGGCTGCCAGACAGTTGTCAGTTCGGACCATGTAGACCTAAATCCACACTTCTGTCCACTAACCTCATCGTCCCAAGTCCAAAGTACATTAATTACGTCTCTACCGGGCACACTCTCCCATGTCACGTCAGGGTCGTCGGGAACTCCATCGGGAATTTGAACCATGTAGTTGCCCAAATTATACCAACGTGGAACCTGCCTCTCAACCTTAACAACACTTACAGGCTTAGCAGACTCAGCGGTGTAAATCTCATAGGCGGGTGGAGTCACAACAGCCATTTTCTCATATGCCAGTTCGAAATGCTTTCTGGCCTCAGATGAGGTAATGGCACCAGTCTTTAGGGCGGTAGTAATCATACTGACATACTCATCGTCCGGAGTCGGTCCAGGCTGGCTTTGCGGGTATACGGCTTTATTGGGCTCAATCTGTCCGCCGTATTGCCTATTAGCAAAACACATATTGCACGTGCCATTACGAAGATAGCCAAATCCAGCATGACCGCAGACATTGCAGTTGCCATTGCGTCGATTGGCCTCCTGCATACGGCGGTCAATTTCGTCCTCTACAGTCGCCTTATAATCCAGCATGGTAGGAGGACTATAGCGTCCCTCTAGAGCACGGTTTCGCTCAGCAGAACCAAGCGACCTGAAACAGTCCATGCAGTAGCCAGTACGGTGCTTAGTTCGGCCACCGCACCCAATACACGCAGAATAGTTTCGAGATACCGCAGCCGGTCCCTGTGGCGACTGTGGCTTCTGATGGGCCAGGCATTCTTTGTGAAGAGTAACGGAACCTAGAGCAACGTCATACGACGCACGCCTACCGCAAACAGGACAGTTCCATACCGCCCCAATTGCCTTGGGCGGGTAGCATTCACGACAAGACTCATCCTTACAAAAGGACTTGGCGAATCCGTAAATCTCAATCTCCATCTTACGAACGGAGTGCACATCATACTTAGATTTGATTGCCTTGGGGGTCGCCAAGAAGTGCTGAGTTAATCGCCCTGCAATAAACAAGGTGACTAGAACCAAAATAATCCAGGGGACCATTGCTACTCCTATTTAGTACCGGGTGCGTAGAGGCCGTTATTGTCACGAGGAAGACCAGTCTTTTGTGCTGGTACCGGGCCGTTGTATTCCTCATACGTAAGCCAGGGGCCGGGGTCGCGTTGGTCGCCATGGTCAACCTTCTTGACTCGCCACATCTTACCACATGAGCACTGCCAAATGTCACCTACCGCCGCCCCAGACTCACTACTCGGAGCCTTGCACGTGTGGTTATTCTTCTTCTGATACACCCAGCCCATTAGTTCTGTCCATTCGGGTAGTAAACGTATGCGTCTGCGTCTGAATTGTAGGTGACAACGCCAAGAGGCTCACCGTTCGCATCCGTAAGGTTTACCGTCACTCCGACACCCGACTCTACCGGGTTAAGATTTTCCAGATGATGAATGAGGCCCTTGATAAAGTTCAACTCATCAATCGCAATATAATTGTGGTCCATTATCGTCTCCCCGTTGCTCCACACCTACAGCGGTACCGGCCAGGCTCGGTACGACGCCACAGGTGAATATGAAAAATAGTCAGAAACATGTCAGTCCTTAATTGCGCGGTAGATTCCAATGAACGGAAGCAGCAGAAGTAGAGGAAAAGCGATTCCTCCCAGCGCGAACAACCCAAGAAACGTTAGCCAATTAGGGTCTACGGCATCCTTGCCCTCAATAGCAATCATTGCCAGACAGAGCACCGCGAGAAACAGTGCGATACCTACTGCGAAACCGGCTTCCCAGCCCCATAGAGTCAAAAACCACATTTGCGTTCCCTTCGTTTGTGTGTCCTACACTAACAGAAGGAGGCAGGACCGTCAAGTCCTGCCTCCCACTATTTAGTTCAGCGTCCAGGTGCGACCTGAATTGAACCACCCTCAGGCACCGGGTAGAACGGCACCTTACCCTTGTCAGCCAAGTAGATAGTGATGCATCCCTGCTCACTAATACCGGCCTTGAGGCAGTCCTTCATCGAGTCGTACTTTGTCTGGTTAAGAACATTGCGCTCCTGCTGCGCCTGGTTTTCCAGTTCTACCTTCTGCTTAGACATAAGACCATTAACAAGGCCCTGCGGAGCAATAGGCTTGGCCAGTGACACACCAGTCACGTGAATCCACTTGTCAGAGCCTAGAGACTCACTGACACGCTGGTTCAGAATCGTAGTAAGGTTGGACTCAATCTTACCGCGAATTGCAGCGTCCTGGTACAGGTCTCGCCAGTTCACAGTGCCGGTGGCATCGTTCAGAGCAGAGTTAACCGCAACACCAAGGTAGTCATTAAGGAACGCCTTCCAGCCTTCCTCAGTGTATGCCTGGTACTTCATACCCACCTTGCGGTGGAAGTCCCACAAGTCCTGGCAGTTGCTTGTCAGGGTGAACTTAATAAAACCGGGAATGTGGAGGGTCTGACCGTCCTTGGTCACCACCGGAATCGGGTCTTCCTCAGACTCAGTGCTTGTTCCGGTAAACGAGAATGTGCGCTGTCCTGCCGGGTAGTAGAACATCTGGTTTCCTACACCACCATACCCAGAGGTACCGGCGCGGTGACAACCAACCAGATTCTTGTCTGACTTGAAAATCAGGTAACCGTTCTGTTCAACCGCAGTCTGGTCCACATCAGGAGAATAGGACGCACAGCCAGCGAACAGCATAGCGAACACCACCATCAGCGGAACAAGAAACTTCTTCTTCACTTTGACTCCAATGCTTTCAGTTCCAATCTGGAAAGGTCATCTAGGGCAATCTGTGCCTCTAGAGCAGGATTGCCGCTGTCATTGGCAGCAATCTTAATTAGTGCTGTACGGAGCACACTAATCTGTTGGCGAGCGTTTGTCAACTCCCTGACGACAGATTTGTTGTCCCTACCGGGCCGGTGTGAGAGCCATGTGATTGCGGCTCCAATCACACCAACCACAGCAAGAATAATTAGTAGGGTCAGAAAGTCTACTACCGGGTTCACCGAACGCCCTTGCAGGACGGGTCATTTGCCACCACAGCAATTCCACCATAAGCAGCGTTGTTGTGGTATAGAGTGTAGACACGATTTCCGTGGTCACACTTACTGGCAAAATTGTTGAACCCGTCAGGCATGGAGCCAACATCAGCGGGAGAGTCATTCCTCACCGATACAGTTGCATCCTTGTACGGCTCGGTAAACTTGCCACAGGCGGCGGTAGAAGCCAGAACACCGGCAATCGTAGCGCCAAGAACAATCTTCTTAATCATCTATTCCCCTTATATGCGAATAGTTCCAGAACAGTCCTCACAGCCTCATTGACTTGGAATATGGGACCGAAGTACCAGCCAGAGTCATAGGCTGAAATAATCACCGGAACAACAGTGTTAATGACGTGGCTAAGCATACCTATCTCCTTGGTGGCTGTCAAGCAATCTCGGACTGCAACTTAATTACTGTGCGAGCCTCTAGATGCTTAACGTATTCTCCATCACGAAACAGCATAACCTGAGGAACGCTTTGAATTTTGAACTCAGAAATAAAACCTGGGTCGGAATCAACATCGACCTTGAGACACAGAACATCGCTGTTCATTTCGGCAAACTTCTTGAAGTGAGGAAGGAAGGAACGGCATGGCCCACACCATACCGCCCCAAACTCTACGACCACTGCCTTGTTTGCTGAAATGGCCTCCTGCAACTGTGCAAGAGAATTTACTTCACGCAACTCAGACAAAGTTAACGACAACCTGCCTTACGGTAACCTTCACGCCCAGCATGTCGGCAATCTTCTGAATCTCTGCAATCGCATCGTCAACGCTGGCAACGTGAACATCGTAAGTCTTAACGGCTGAGGCAAAGCCAGCCGTGAACACAACAGTGTGCTTGCGAATAGCCCCAGCAACAGCGTTAACTGTGTCAATCGGGGTAAGGCTAAACACCTTGGTGCGGACCTCATTGGCAGTAAGAATCGGAGAGTCTTCTTCCTCTTCCTCGTACTCATCTTCGTCTTCCTCGTTGAGGTCAACATAATTAAGGTCACCCCAATAGCCAAGGTTATCAGAAGAGAACTGGCCCTTAATGTAAGAATTGTAGTACCGGCCCGCGCTCTCGGCATTGGCAAGTTCATTTGCCACGCTTACCGGAACATCGACGTAACGGTAAACATCGTTACCCATTTCCAGAAACAGGTCGCCAGTCTCGCTATTGTAGTAAGCGTCCTCAACCAGCGACGAGTAGACACCCAGGTCGCGGTCATATGTAACAGTAGTCAAAACAATCTCCTAGTAGTATTCGCCATAATAGACATAAACGTCGTGGCCGACGTGTCGCTTCTCAATGATGAGGCGACCAACCTGCAACTTTGTTCCAGGCTTCTCATTGTATAGGATGCGAGCGGCTTCGTCAAGAGCCTTCTCAACATCATTGTCGGACGGTATTACTGTACCGCCGTCCTTAAGGTTCCAGGTCCAGCCGTTCTGACGGAACCAGTCACTAATTAATCTCTCAAGCACGTGTAATAAACCACCCGATGAGAAAACCAATAAGGAACCAGAAAAGAAGAATACCCCAAATCATTCCATCAACTCCTTAGTCAGTACCGGTGTGCCGTGCAACTTCTCAAGAATCTCCACGCCTGGCCTACCCTTGCGCTGCATGCCGGTAGCGGCAGTAGTGTCCCACAGCCCCTCTACAATACCAGCAGCGAACCTGAATGGCAAATACCTTCCACCAAACTTAGGCTCGAACCTGGCATAGCGTCTGTGCTCGGCCACAGCAAGGCACTGGACCGCATAGAAAAATGTCTGCGGGTGCATGGAGTCGGGATAATTATACTCGTCCCCTACACTAATTTTCTCAGGGTCATCACCGTTAGCCACGATGCTGAGATACTGACTCATCAGGAAAGATGTAGTGTCTGGGTCAGATTTCGCCTTGCGCTCAAGGTCAACAAAAATGTCGGTATGAGTAAACTGGTGCTTAAGCCAATCCATGTTGTCATCATCGACCATGACCACAAAGTCACCGCCAACCGGGTCGGTATCGAGAGCGTGCCTACCGGGCATTGCCAAGGTAATAGCGTTGTAAGGATGCATTTCTAGAATCTTCTGCTTACCGCCCTTGACGTACGGAATCATTTCATTTAGTTTTGTGAACTTCACACTACTGCTTTCTTTAGAACTCCCTTCTCTCGAAGGTCTCATCCAATCAGATACCCAGCATGTCAGCAGGACAAATACCTACCTGGGCGATTTCAAGGCCATGCTCTCGCATCCACGCAAGTGCTTGCCCCACAGACTCACAAAAATAAGTCTTATTCAACGGAGCACCATCGTGGTCTGCATAAGTAAAAACCAACTTAGCATTCATTCGGGTAAACCAAACATCGTAGGTCATACAGACGCGCCTGGCTTGACTAGCAGGCCCTCAATAGCCTGTCCATCATCAATGATGGTCCAATGGTCCATCACCAGCGAGTCGAAAAATTCCTTACGATGATGCAGGCAAAACAGCAAGTCAGACTTTACGCCTGACCTCCTTGCCACCGCATAGGCTTGCGCCCCGCAACGGTCACACCTGTCCAGTGCCGTAAGCGAAATCATGTCCTCTTCCATGATAGCCTCCTTGGACTCCATTATACCATCGGCCTTTACTAAATAAAACCGGCAAAATTAAGCCGGTGGGTCAGTGTTGGTGCCAGTAAGTTTCTTGTCCGCCTCTTCGGCTTCCAGTTTAATCTTCTCCAACGCAATAGTTAGTTCGGTCTGAACCTTGACGTAGGCGTCTCGAAGGTCGTAATACTTGGAACGCCATTCATTAACCTCATCTTCAAGAGTGTTGATTTCTTCTCTCTGAGTGGTAATTTCCTGACGTAGTTCCTCACGAATCTGCTTGGCATCTTCCGAATTAGTTTTGTTCTTTCCCAAGAAATGCTCGGTAGTCTTAAGAACCACTCCACCCATCAGGGTTCCGATAAGAGCAATCCATGCCGGGTCAATTGCTGGAATAAATGGCACTTACTCGACTCCGCGCTTGCGGATTCGGCCCCAGATATAAAAACAGAATACCATCAGGGCCGCAGCAGACAACCATGATAGCGGAATAAAGCCGTGGGCAGCAAATCCACCGATGATAGCGTACAGGCGGGCTAGACCATTAAGAAACAGTCCTGCCGACCTCCACCGTACCCGCCTCTTGACGATACCGGCAATAATCAAGAGAGCGGAAAGTAGAGCAAAAATACCCAAGAGCCACAATCCCCAATGACTCAGTGCAACGTGTAGAAATTGACTCTCGGGATTTACAATTGAAAGGCCGGTACGCAGATACGGGCTAAGTAGATATGCTCCACCAATAAGAGTTTGGATTGAAAGAACCCATTCAACAATAATCAGTGGATTGGCTACGTTCCCGAAGAATCTGCGCAGTGTCCCCATACCCTCAATTGTACGTGACGAAAAACCTCATGTCAAAAGGGTTATTGCTAAATTAGGTCCTTGGCAAGAATCTCGTCACCAACATAGCGATGAAGGCGAAGATAGTCTTCTACTGCCACAATACCCTTGGCCCTGCCGACCATAATAATTGCAAAACGTGGCTCTCGCTTGTTCGTGAAGCAATCATTGCATAGGTACAACTGCATATTTTCCATCAACTTAGACTTGCGTGGTCGTAGTTGGAACTTCTGCTGGCGACAGACAGTGCAACGCATGTCATTCTGGTTCGTCGTCAACCGGGTAGTCCTCTCCAATAGATTCGAATTCGTCATTTTCCATTAACACCTCATAGTCAATACCGCCCTGGCTATAGGCGATTAGTGAGAAAAACGCACCCTGGCGGATAACCCTGCCGAATGCTCTTTCCTCAGTTAGCCAGACAATCTCAGTCAACCGAACCGTCTCCCTTAGCCACTTCAAAGAAAGTAGGAATACCCATGGAGTTAAGCCGTGGAATTAGGTCGCCAATAATCTTGGCAATCCTCAACTGCTCAACTCCGTCGAACGTATTGAAATTGTCACGGAACAACCTGAGAATCAAGACTCGCGTGTGACCCTCAGGAGTCGGGTGGCGCAGGTATTTGTCCTGAAAATCAATCCTAAGTCTACCGCCCGGAGGCCAGTCATAGGATTGAACTACCTTCTTGGCCTCTGGATTTTCAGAGTACAGAGTTTCCAATTCTATCCCTCACCGCTTCCCAAACCTCCGGAGTTTTGTGTGCATTTTTATTC
>Ga0308175_100001985_pt1 | contig 13886 bp, 13 predicted proteins | sample PhyCR1_3_FD_203893 | JGI IMG/M metagenome (GOLD analysis project Ga0308175, IMG submission 203893) | Soil microbial communities from UC Gill Tract Community Farm, Albany, California, United States - DLSLS.C.R1 | ecosystem: Environmental > Terrestrial > Soil > Agricultural land | place: USA...
ATCAGCTACACCGATGCGGTCGCGAAGCTGAACGGCCTGGGCTCGGACATCACGTGGGGCAGCGATCTGGGCGGCGACGACGAGACGCTGCTGGCCCAGCAGTACGATCGGCCGCTGTTCGTGTTCGACTATCCCAAGCAGGTGAAGGCGTTTTACATGAAGGAGAACCCGGCCGACCCGCGCACGGTGCTCAACAACGACTGCCTGGCTCCCGAGGGCTATGGGGAGATCATCGGCGGATCGCAGCGGGAGGACGACCACGACCGGCTGCTCGCCCGGATCCGGGAGCAGGGGTTGGACCCGGAAGCGTACCGGTGGTACCTCGATCTCCGGAAGTACGGCACCTTCGTGCACAGCGGATTCGGTCTCGGCATCGAGCGGACCGTGGCCTGGATCGCGGGCATTCCCCATATCCGGGAAGCGATCGCGTTCCCGCGCCAGATTCACCGGCTCTACCCCTGAGCTTCAGCGGCCCGACACCCGGGCCGGGAACGACAACAGCCGGTGCGACGACGCGGCGTCGTCGCACCGACTGGACTGCTCACCGCGAGCCTCAGCTCGCCGTCGCCGAGTCCGGCGACACCACCACGCTGTCGGTCGGCTGGCCGGCCGCCCCCGCCGGCCCCACCACCTGCCGCTGCGCGAACCGTACCTTCGCGACGATTCCCGGCGAGGCCTTGTCCTTGGTCTTGAGGACGATCGCTTCGGTTGCGGTCCCGCTCTCCCAGGTGACGAACACGAACTCTTCCTTCTTCGACGCGAAGATCCCGAGGGCCAGCTTCCGGCCGAAACTTCCCGGATTGGTTTCCATCGAGTTGGTCAGTTGCCTGATCTGAGCCAGGGGAATGGCGAAGATCTCCACGCCCTTCCTGGATGCGAACCGGAGCGAGCTGTCCGACAGCTCCAGCTGGCCCTTGACCTTGTCCCGGTAGCCCTCGTGCCCCGAGACATACTCCACATTGGGGAAGATTTCCTGAGCGGCCAGCGGTGCCAGTGGGGTGAGGCCCCACACGAAGATCAGCCATCGAACGGTCGACATTGGGGCTCCTGGTAAGGGGCAGGGGATATCCGGTGCCCCAAGGAACCGTCGCCCGATCAAGCTGCGGTCAAGCGCCCTCGCCGACCTTGACCTCCTCCCACAGCCGGTCCAGCGCCTCCAGACCCGCCGTTTCAAGCTCCAGCCGTCGTCCTTCCGCCAGGCGCTCGAGCGCCTCGAACCGGTCCCGGAACTTTCGATTGGCCCGGTCCAACGCGCTGCTGGGATCGACACTGGTCTTCCGCGCCAAGTTTACCACCGCGAACAGCAGGTCACCGATCTCCTGGGTGAGCTGGTCGCTGCTCGGCGGCGGGGGCGTGTTGGGATCGGCCTTCTCCGGCACCCTGTGCGGAGCGGGCGCGCGGGCCAGCTCGGCCTCGACCTCGTGCAGCTCCTCTCGAACCTTGGCGGCTGGGCCGGCGGCGTCCGGCCAATCGAACCCAACCGAGGCGGCGCGCTCCTGCAACCGATAGGCCTTGAGCAGCGGCGGAAGCGTCGGAACGATGCCGTCCAAAGTCCGGCCCCGCCGCTCCTTCCGCTTGATCCGCTCCCACGGCTCGGCAGCGCCCAGGTCGAACAGGTGCGGGTGCCGGCGCCGCATCTTTCGCTCGAGGCCCTCCGCCACATCCTCGGCAGTGAATTCCCCCCGCTCTTCGGCGATCACCAGCTGAAAGGCAAGGTGCAGCAGCAGGTCGCTCAGCTCGTCCCGGATGGGCCCGATCTCGGCTTCGCCCAGCGCGTGGTCGAGCTCGAGCACTTCCTCGACCAGGTAGGGGCGGAGCGTCTCCCGGGTCTGGGCGCGGTCCCACGGACATCGGCTCCGGAGCTCGCGCACCATCGCAAGCGCGCGTCCAAGCGCTGAATTCTCTTGCATTTATTGCCTCGTCACGAATAAGATACCCGCCGGCTCGCCATGACCTTTACCCCCGAAACCACCCGGGCCTGGGTCGACGTCGACCTGGGCGCGCTCAGGGCCAACGCGCGCACCCTCGCGGCGGTGTCCGGCAGCCGGCTGTTGCCGATGGTCAAAGCTAACGGCTACGGTCTGGGGGGCCCGGCGGCCGCGCAGGCACTCGAGCCGCTCGAGCCCTGGGGCTACGGTGTGGCGTCGGTGGAAGAGGGCGCCGCGCTTCGGGCCCAAGGGATCGCTCGGCCCATTCTGGTGGCTAGTCCGCTGCTGCCCGCGGCCGTCGACGGCCACCTGGCCCACGACCTCCGCCCCAGCATCGGCGATCCCGCCGCACTGACGGCGTGGTGTGCTCGCACCGACCGGCCGTTCCACCTCGAGATCGACACCGGAATGGGCCGCGCGGGCATTCGCTGGGATGACGCGGCGGCGCTCTCGGCCGCGGCGGGTGCGCTCGCCGCCGCGAAGGGCTGGGAAGGCATCTTCACCCACTTCCACAGCGCGGAGACGGATCCCGGCTCGGCGGATGCGCAGTGGCAGCGACTGCAGCAGGTGCTGGCCACGTTGCCCCATCGGCCCCCGCTGGTCCATGCCGCCAACAGCGCGGGCGCGCTCCGAGGCCGCACCTTCGCCGGCGATCTCATCCGCCCAGGCATCTATCTCTACGGCGGCAGCGCCGGTGGCCAGGGGCCGGCACCGGCGGTGGTCGCGCGGCTCAAGACGCGGGTGGTCGCCGTTCGATCGATCGCGGCGGGACAGACGGTGAGCTACGGGGCAACCTGGCGCGCGCCGCGCGACACCCGCGTCGCCACCCTGGCGCTGGGATACGCCGACGGGTTTCCGCGAGCGGCCGACGGCCTGGCCGGCCGGCCCGCCCGCCTGATCGAGCTCGGTGAGACCCTGGTTCCGGTCGTGGGACGGGTGACGATGGACATGACCATGGTCGATATCGGCACCGCTCAGGCGACGCCCGGCGATGTGGCGACGATCTATGGCGGGCGCGTCTCCCTCGACCAGCAGGCGGCGGCGGCCGGGACCATATCCTACGAGCTGCTGACATCGCTCGGCGCCCGGGTGCCCCGCTGCTACGGGAGCGTCGGATGAACCCGCACTTCGTTTCGTTGGTCCTGGGCCTCGCCCACCAGGCCGAATCGGCCCTCGGCGGAAGCCAGCCCGCCGGCGCCGAAGGAGCAGACGCTCGTACCGTGGCGCAGGCGCTGAAGGCCGCCCCCACTCCGTGACCCGCCGGGCCGCGATCATCGTCCTCGACGGCGTCGGCATCGGTCCGGCCGCCGATACCGACGCCTACGGCGACACCGGGAGCAACACCTTGGGCAATATGGCCCGCGCGGTCGGTGGGCTGGACCTGCCCAATCTCGCGGCGCTCGGGCTGGGCTGCTGCGCGCCGATCCAGGGCATGCCGCCGGTGGCGAACCCCAGGGCCGCGTATGGCATTGCCGAGCCGGTGAGCACCGGCAAGGACAGCATCACGGGGCACTGGGAGCTATGCGGCCTAGTGCTGGCGAGGCCGTTCCCCACCTATCCGCATGGCTTCCCGCCCGAGGTGATCGCCGAGTTTTCTCGGCTCACGGGCCGCGGCGTCCTGGGCAACAAGCCGGCCTCGGGCACCCTCGTGCTCGACGAGTACGGCCAGGCGCACCAACGGACCGGCGACTGGATCGTGTACACCTCCGCCGACAGCGTGTTTCAGGTGGCGGCCCATGAGTCAACCGTCCCGCTGGAGGAGCTCTACGCCGCCTGCACCACCGCGCGGGCCATGCTCCAGGGCGAGCACGGAGTCTCCCGGGTGATCGCCCGGCCGTTCACCGGCACGCAGGGGGCGTGGGTGCGGACGCCCCATCGCAAGGACTTCAGCCTGCCGCCGCCGGGCCCCACGCTGCTCGACCGGCTGGTCGAACACCACATTCCCCGGCTGGGCGTCGGCAAGGTGGACGACCTGTTCGCCGGTCGAGGCATCACCAGCACCCACACCGCGACCAACGCTGAGGCGTACAGCCTGATCGAAGCCGCGCTCACGTCGATGCAGCGCGGTCTGCTGCTGGCCAACGTGATCGAGTTCGATCAGACCTGGGGCCATCGCAACGACGTGGCGGGCTACCTTGGCGGGCTCATTGCCCTCGACCGCGCGCTGCCCCGCCTGACGGCGCCGATCCGGGACGAGGACCTCGTTATCTTTACCGCCGATCACGGCAATGACCCCACGACCGCATCGACCGACCACGCCCGCGAGGTGGTGCCGATCCTGGTCGTGGGTCCGCGGGTTCGGGCGATCTCGATCGGTCGGCGGCAAACGTTCGCCGACGTCGGTCAGACCGTGGCCGACTTTCTGGGCGTGCCGCCGCTGCCGGCCGGCACGTCATTTCTGTCCGAGGTCTGGCGTGACTGATCCCCTGGTGGAGTCGGCCCGCGCGGTGCAGCAGCGGGCCTATGCGCCGTATTCCCGCTTTCGGGTCGGCTGCGCGCTCGAAGCCGACGATGGCCGGGTGTTCGTAGGCTGCAACGTGGAGAACGCATCCTACGGCCTGACCATCTGCGCCGAGCGCGCCGCGGTGTGCGCGGCGATCGCCGGCGGCGCGCGCCGGCTTCGCCGGGCGGTCGTGGCGACCGACATCGACCCGCCGGCGGCGCCCTGCGGCGCGTGCCGCCAGGTGCTGTCGGAGTTCGGCCCAGACCTCAAGGTGGACGGCGTGGGGCCCTCGAGCAGCGTCAGCTGGACCATGGGAGAGCTGCTGCCCGCCGCGTTCGGTCCGGAGCAGCTCACGTGAGGCGGTGGGGCGGCTGGTGGGCCGCGGTCGCCGTCGGCGTGGGCATCGTGACCGCCTGCCAGGAGCGCCTCACCTCGCCGGCCGAATGTCCCGAGCTCTGTCCCGGCGGGTCGCCGCAGGTGTTCGACACCATCGTGTCGGCCGTGGTCGGGGCGGACAGCAGCTTTCCGAGCCCGGCCGACTGGGCCAGCGGTGGCGGGTACGTCAATCGCGGCCGGGGCACGGCGCTGCTGCTGTCGAACGGCTTTCCCGGATCGGAAGACCGCCCGGTCTACCGTTTCGCCCCCCGGAGCGATCAGATCGCCGTCCGCGACACCTTCCGCACGTTCACGATCGACTCGGCCCAGATCAACGTCACCATCCTGGCCCGCGACACGCTGGTGGGCGGGCTCAAGCTGTTCCTCTATCGCATACCCAGCGGGGTAGACAGCTCCGTATCGTTCACCGGCATCGAACCGCTCCTGGGGCCGGCCAGCCTGCTCGACAGCATCGTGGTCCCCGACTCGGTCCACACCGGCACCGTTTCCGCGGTGCTCGACCCGACCGAGGTGGGGCGGGTGGCGTTCGCCGGCACCGACAGCACGCTGGCGATCGCCCTCCGGATGACGGCGGACCAGCCGACCGGTATCCGGGTGGGCTCGCTCACTTCCAGCACGGCGGCCACCTTCACCAGCTTCGTCACGGTGGACGTTCCCGACACCGGCTCCGTCAGGCACCAATCGATCTCCCGGGCGACCGCCTTCAACACCTTCGTGACCGAGAATCCGCTGGTTCCGGTGGACTCCCTGCTCACGGTGGGTGGTGAGCCGTCGAGCCGGGCCATCATCCGGTTCGGTCTGAGCCGGGAATTCCTGGACTCGGCATCGATCGTTCGCGCCACGCTCGAGCTGACGCCGGTGGCGCCGATCTATTCCCTGCGGGGTGATCCGTCGCTCATTCAGGCGGTCCCGGTCATCGGCGACGTGGGCGCCAAGTCCCCCATCAGCAGCGACTCCATAGCCATTCGACAGGGGACCGACACCTTGCCGCTGGTCCAGGCCGACACCATTCAGTTCAACGTCACCCGGCATGTGCAGGTGTGGCAGGGCGCGCCCGACCGGCCCCAAAGCATTTTCCTGCGGATGGGGCCGTCGGGAGAGGCCGCGACCTTCGCGCGGGCCCAGTTCTTCTCCACCCGCTCCCATGCCGCCGATCCCTCGGTGCCGGTGGCGCCGCGCCTCCGCATCACCTACCAGCGCTCCTTCCGGTTCGAGACACCCTAGTGCGCCGCGCGCTCGTGGTCCTCGCCCTGCTGGTGGCGCCGCTGGCCGCGGCCACCGCCCAGTCGTCGCAGTTCGGCGTGCGCGGGCTGGGTGCGCCCGGTCGCGCCCTCAGCACCCGGGCGTTTTCGGCGGGCGGCGCCTTCGGTTTGTTCGACGGCGAATCGGGCCTCAACCCGGCGGCGCTTGGGCGGGTCAGCGCGCTGGGGGCGGATTTCACCTCGCTGCAGGACTTCCGTCACGTCGAGAATCCGGCCGGAAGCGCGTCGGTCCGCGAGGCCCGCTTCCCCTTCATCTCCATCGTCGGCCCCGTCAAGCGCTATCCGGCCGTGCTGGGCCTCAGCTTCGCCAACTACACCAGCCGGGACTTCACGCTCGCGACCGTCGACACCCTGCCGCTGCGTGATGTTCCGGTAGCGGTGTTCGACACCCTGTCGTCGCGCGGAAGCCTCAGCGACCTCCGGGCCGCCGGCGCGTACCGGATCCACGACGATTGGCTGATCGGCGTAGGATTCCACGTCATCACCGGCTCCGCCCGGATGAACTTTCACCGCGTCTTCGCCGACAGCACCAACTACCAGTCCCTGAATCAGGGCTCCGAGCTGTCCTACGCGGGCGTCGGGCTGGATCTCGGCCTCATCCGGAACTTCGGTCCCGGGTTCAGCCTGGCGGCCACGGTCCGATCCGACGGGCACGTGAACGTCGACAAGGACTCGCTCCGGGCGGGCACCATCGATTTGCCGTACAGCTTCGGCTTCGGCCTGCGCTGGCGAGCCCGCCCCAAGCTCGAGCTGGCGAGCCAGGTGCTGATGCACACCTGGTCCGGCGCCAACAGCGACCTGCTGGCGCAAGGCGGTCTGGGGAGCGACAACAACTACGAAGCATCCTTCGGCCTGGAGTACACCCCCAACCTGCGCCGTCCGGCCCGGCGCCCGCTTCGGCTCGGGGTCCGGTACGGCACCCTCCCCTTCCTGATCGACACCGGCGAGCAGCCGAAGGAATTCGGCATCTCCGCCGGGACCGGGATCCGCTTTGCCCAGGAGCGTGCCGGCGTAGACCTCGGCCTCGAGCACGTCTGGCGCTCCGCCGGGGCGTTCAAGGAGCGGACGTTCCTGCTCAATCTGGGTGTGACGGTGAGGCCGTAGTAGTTTTGAGAGAAACGTCAGACGGCCGGCACCGTGCCGCGCCGGAGCCGTAGACCCGGACCTCGACGCCAGGCGAACGGTATGAAGCGCGTCTACATCGAAACCTACGGTTGCCAAATGAACGTCGCGGACTCGGAGCTCATGTTCGGGCTCCTCGACCGCGCCGGCTACGCGCGCGCCGACGATCCGGCCGACGCCGACGTCATGCTGGTGAACACCTGCGCCGTGCGCGACAACGCCGAGCAGCGCGTCATCGGCCGAGTGGGCGAGCTCCAGCGTCACAAGCGCCCGGGTGACGTGCTCGGGGTGGTCGGCTGCATGGCGCAGCGCCTGGGCCCCGCGCTGCTGGAACGGGTACCGCGGGTGGACCTGGTGGTGGGGCCCGACGCCTACCGCAACCTCCCCGACCTGATCGGCATGGCGGCGGCGGGAGAGCGCGGCACCGATACCAAGTTCCGTTCGTGGGAGCATTACGAAGACGTTCCGCCGGTGCGCGAAACCGGACCCACCGCGTTCGTTACGGTACAGCGGGGCTGCGATTACCGCTGCACCTTCTGCATCGTCCCGTACACCCGCGGGCCGGAGCGGAGCCGCCGGCTGGCGGACGTCGTTCGCGAGGTCGCCGGCCTCGCCGAGGGTGGCACCACGGAAGTCACCCTCCTGGGCCAGACCGTCAACAGCTACCACGACGGCGCCCACGACTTCGCCGACCTGCTTCGTGCCGTCGGGGGTGTGGATGGGATCCGGCGGGTGCGGTTCACCAGTCCGTACCCCACGGAGTTCACCCCGCGGGTCATCGAGGCCATGGCCGGCACGCCCGCCGTGTGCGAGCACGTCCACCTGCCGGTGCAGAGCGGATCCAACGCGGTGCTCCGGCGGATGCTCCGGCGCTACACCCGCGAGCGCTACCTGGAGGTCGTGGGCCAACTCCGGACGGCCATCCCGGGCATTACCCTCTCGACCGACGTGATCGTCGGCTTCCCCGGCGAAACCGAGGAGCAGTTCGAGGAAACCCTCACCCTCGTCGCCGATGCCGATCTGGACGACGCCTACACCTTCAAGTACTCCGTGCGCCACGGCACCCCTGCCGTGCGCCTCAAGGACCACGTGCCCGACGAGGTCGCCTCGGCGCGGCTCGGCCGCCTCATCGAGGCGGTGCGCGCCAACGGCCGCCGGAAGAACGCGGCTCGCGTGGGCCAGCTCCACGAAGTCCTGGTCGAGCGGCCGGCCCGCCGAGGCGGTCTCATGCTCGGCCGCACCCGAACCAATTTTCTGGTACTGCTCGACCTTCCCGCGTCCGCGGTCGGTGAGTACCACAGCTGTCGGCTCACCGGCACCACGGGCTCCACGTTCACCGGCGCGCTGGCCGCGCCCGCCCTGGCGGTCCTGTGATCCACAATTTGGTCGAGGAGCACGTTCGGGCATCGTACGAGTCTCTGCGCCCGCGATTTCCCACCTTCTGCGGCTGCGATATCTGCCGCGAGGATGCCCTGGTCTACACCCTCAACCGGGTGCCGTCGCGGTACGTCTCGAGCCGCACGGGCTCGGTGCTCACCGAGGTAAGCCTGGAGAAAGACCAGAGCCGCGCCGCGATCGACGTGGCCATGCTCGACGGGTTCCGGAAGATCTCCCTCGCGCCGCGCTGCGGGGCCAAGGGCACAGCGCTCGACATCTGAGCCGGACGAGGCCGCGGTGAAACCGCGGCCCGCGCTGATGTTCACGTTCGCGTATGGGGCCGGCCTTGCGACCGGCCTCTTGCGTTTCGGAAGCCCGGCCGGCGCCGTCCTGCTCTTGATGGCGGTGGCCCTTGCCGGGCGGCAGCAGCCGCTCGCCGTCCTCCTCGCGGGTGCGGCCGCGCTCGGCCGCGGCAGCGGCGAGCTGGCCTGGGTCGCCGAGCGGAGCCAGTGTGCGGCTCGGTTACCGGCCGGCAATCTTCGGCTCACCGTTCGGCTGGTCGAGCCGGTGGGCCGGCTCGGCGGCCGGGCCCAGGTCGAGCCGCTCGGCGCGAGCTGCCGCGGGGAGGTGGGCGCCCGGTGGCCGGCGGGCGCGGCCGCGGCGGCGGGATTCGACCACCGGGTGGACGCCATCTGGGTACCGCGCGTGGGCACGGCAGGGCGGCCGGGCGGAACGCTCGTGGTGCGCGGCGTCGATCCGGCAACGGGGTCGCCCTCGCTTTCCGCGCAGCTTCGCACCGTTCTCGCCGCCGCGAGCACCGAGCTCTATGGCGCGCGGGCGTCGCTGGTGGACGCGCTCATGCTGGGCCGGCGCGGCACGATTGACCCCGAGCTCCAGGACCGGTTCGCCCAGTCGGGGCTGGTCCATCTGCTCTCGATCTCGGGCTTTCACGTCGGCCTGATCGGCGGGTGGATTTTCATGGTCGCGCGGCTCATGGGCCTTCGGCGCGAGCCGGCGCTCGTCGGTTCGGCCGCCGTGAGTACCGCCTACGTCGCTTGCCATCCTGCTCGCGCGCTCTCGGGTGCGGCAGCGTCACGTCCGATCCGACGAGCTCCTGGCGGCCACCTGCCTGATCGTGCTGCTGGCCGATCCCTGGGCGGTGCTGGACCTGGGCGGCTGGCTCTCCGCGGCCGCGCTCTGGGGGGCCACCCGGTTCAGCCGGTGGACCGACGCCGCCCTGGGCCAGGGATTCGGCTGGCGCACCTTGGGCTCGTCGGTGGGAGCGACGCTGGCCACCGCGCCGATCACCGCCTGGGCGCTGGGTACGGTCGCGCCCATCGGCATTGTGCTCAACTTCGCGGCGATCCCGATCGCCGCGGTCGCGGTGCCCGGCGTGCTGGTCAGCCTGCTGCTCCAGCCCGTCGTGCCGGTGCTGGCGCGGCCCTTCGCGGCGGGCGCCGGGCTCCTGCTGCACGCGCTCGAGCTGGTGGCGGCGGCCGGGGCGGCGATGCCCGGCGGGCATCAGCTGATCGAGGCCGGAAGCCCCGGGGCGACGCTTCCCTGGGTGTGCGCCCTCGCCGCGGGCCTGTGGATCGCTCAGACGCACAACACCGGGTTCGAGGCCATGCGGCGCACGGGCTGGATCGTCACCGCGACCCTCTGGCTCACGCTCGCGCACCCTCTGCTGCTCGGCGCGACTGACGGCGACGGAAACCTCACGTTACATTTTCTCGACGTCGGGCAGGGAGATGCCGCGGCGATCCGCACGCCGGCCGGGCACTGGGTCCTGGTCGATGCGGGCCCGGCCGGCGAGGGCACCGACGCCGGCCGTCGGGTGGTGGCGCCGTTCCTCGAGCGGCATGGCGCCCGCTCGCTCGCTCTCGCCGTCGTTTCCCACGCCCACGCCGACCATCTCGGCGGCCTGCCGTCGGTGATGAGCCGGATTCGTACCGGCCTCGTGCTCGAGCCCGGCGCCGACGTCGTCGACCCGCGCTACACCGAATTCCTCGAGCGCCTGCCCCGGGATGGCGTCCCCTGGCACCCGGCCCGAGCGGGCGAGAGCTTCGGCATCGACGGCGTGCGGTTCAGCGCGCTCCATCCGACGCCGGGCTGGCGGCACTGGGGCGAGGACGTGAACGAAGACTCGGTCGTGCTGCTGGTGGAGTATGGCGAGTTTCAGGCGCTGTTCGCGGGCGACGCGGGCTTTCCCGCCGAGTCCGCGATGGCGGGGCGGATCCGACGGGTGGACCTGCTCAAGGTGGGGCACCACGGGAGTCGGGGCAGCACGGGCGAGGCCTGGCTCGATGCGCTGGCGCCGGCGGTGGCCGTCATCTCCCTCGGCAGGAACGATTACGGACACCCGGCGCCGGCCACCCTCGAGCGGCTGCGGGCCCACGGGGTGGCGGTGCACCGCACCGATCGCGAAGGCACCGTGAGTGTGGTGACGGATGGAACTCGGATGACGGTCAGCTCCCGCGGCGGCACGGCCGGCTACGACGTGCGTTGACGGGTCACTTCCAGACAACGGGGGATGCGTGCAGACGTCGGTCACCACCATCGAGCGGTTCATTCTCGATCAGGAAACCCGATACCCCGAAGCCACCGGCGAGCTGTCCAATCTGCTGTACGACATCGCCCTGGCCGCCAAGATCATCGCCGCGGCCATCCGGCGAGCCGGCCTGGTCAACATCCTCGGGTCGCAGAACGAGCGAAACGTCCAGGGCGAGGTGCAGCAGAAGCTCGACGTGCTCGCCAACGAGACCATCAAGAACAGCCTCAAGCACACCGGCCGGGTCTGCGCGATGGGCAGCGAAGAGGACGAAGACATCATCCCGGTCCCGCCTGAATACCCGGTCGGCAAGTACGCCGTACTGTTCGACCCGCTCGACGGCTCCTCCAACATCGACGTCAATTCCGCGGTCGGCACCATCTTCAGCATCCACCGCCGCCGCAGCCAGGAGGGGCGGGGCACCAAGCAGGACGTGCTCCAGCCGGGCTGCCAGCAGGTGGCCGCCGGCTACGTGATGTACGGCTCCAGCACCATGCTGGTGTACACCACGGGCCAGGGCGTGCACGGCTTCACGCTCGATCCCACCATCGGGGAGTTTCTGTTGTCGCACGAAAAAATCGTGACCCCGCGCGTGGGGCAGTACTACAGTGTCAACGAAAGCAACTTCGGGCGCTGGGACCGCGCGGTGCAGGTGGCCGTTCGCGGGCTCAAGGGCGACATCCCCGACGGGCTCAAACCGAAGAACAGCCGCTACATCGGCTCCCTGGTCGCGGACTTCCACCGCAACCTGATCAGCGGGGGCGTCTTCCTCTACCCGGCCGACACCAGGAACCCGGACGGCAAGCTGCGGCTGCTGTACGAGGCAAGCCCGATGGCGTTCATCGCGGAGCAGGCGGAGGGAAGCGCCACCGATGGGGTCAACCGAATCCTGGACATCGTGCCCACGGACTTGCACCAGCGCACCCCGCTCGTCATCGGGAGCCGGGAGGACGTGGGCTTCGTGGCCGACATGATCCGAAAGGTCTCGACGTCCGCCCGGGTGAGCGGCGCCGTGTCGCAGCCCGCGCTGTGATTCCGGGCGCGATGACCGTGATCGGGACGATTGGTCCGCTGACCCGCTCGACCCCGCAGAAGCGCCGTCCCCGGTGACGCCCAAATCCGTCTACGGCCCGGCCGACTGGCTCGGCGACCCGGAGCGCGACCTCGGCCGCCCCGGCGAGTTCCCGTTCACTCGTGGCGTCTACCCCAACATGTACACCGGCCGGCTCTGGACCATGCGCCAGTACGCCGGCTTCGGGACGGCGCAGGAAACCAACCTGCGCTTCCGCCGGCTGCTCGCCGCGGGGCAGATGGGCCTCTCCACCGCGTTCGACCTTCCCACCCAGATGGGCTACGACTCCGACCACCCTATGGCGCAGGGCGAGGTAGGGCGCGTCGGCGTCGCCATCGATACGGTGGACGATCTCGCGGATCTCTTCCGCGAGATCCCGCTCGACCGGGTCTCCACCTCGATGACCATCAACGCCACGGCCGCGATCCTGCTCGCGATGTACGTCGTGGTCGGTGAAGAGCAGGGCGTCCCCCGCGCCGGGCTCACCGGCACGGTGCAGAACGACGTGCTCAAGGAGTACATCGCCCGGGGGACGTACATCTATCCGGCGGGGCCGTCGCTCCGCCTGGTGGCGGACATCTTCCGGTTCGTGAGCGACGAGAAGATGAGCTTCAACCCGATCTCGATCAGCGGCTACCACATGCGCGAGGCCGGCGCGACGGCGGTGCAGGAGGTGGGCTTCACGCTCGCCAACGCGCTCGAGTACGTGCGGGTGGCGGTCGACGCCGGCCTCGACGTCAACGCGTTCGGGCCCAGGCTGTCGTTCTTCTTCGCCAGCCACAACAACCTGTTCGAGGAGGCCGCCAAGTTCCGCGCCGCTCGCCGCCTCTGGGCCCACCTGGTCCGCGAGCGCTTCGGCGGCGACGACGCGACCGCGCGGCTCCGGTTCCACACCCAGACCGGCGGCGTCACGCTCCAGGCCCAGCAGCCGCTCACCAATGTCGTCCGGGTCACGGTGCAGGCGCTCGCCGCGGTGCTGGGCGGCACCCAGTCGCTCCACACGAACGGATACGACGAGGCGCTGGCGCTCCCCACCGAGCAGAGCGCCACCCTGGCGCTGCGGACCCAGCAGGTGATCGGCTACGAGAGCGGGGTGGCGCAGGTGATCGATCCCCTCGCGGGCAGCTGGTACGTCGAAAGCCTCACCGACGCGATCGAGGCCGGCGCCCGTGCCCTCATCGCCGAGGTGGACGCGCTCGGCGGCGCGGCGCGCGCGATCGAGCGCGGGTTCTTCCAGGAGGCCATCGCCCGGAGCGCGTACGAGATCCAGAAGTCGCAGGAGTCGGGCGAGACGGTGGTGGTGGGCGTCAACAAGTTCAGCGACGGCTCGCCGCCGCCCACCATCGAGACCCCCGATTTCTCCGCGCTCGAGGCCCAGCAGAAAGCTCGCCTGGCGGAAACCCGTCGCCGTCGCGACGCAGGCGCGGTCCAGAGCTCCCTCATCACGCTCCGCGCCGCCGCCCAAGGCACGATTCCCCTCATGCCGCCGATCGTGGAGGCGGTCAGGTCCCGGGCTACCCTCGGCGAGATCAGCGACACGCTGCGAGACGTCTGGGGTGTATACCGGCCCGCGTAGGCCAGCGCCGCCTTGCCGAAGCCGGTATTGCGCCTGGGCTCCGATCTGACGCAGCCTTGCGGTGATGATTCAGCACGAAGGCACGAAGGACACGAAGGACACCTCAAGCTCTCCGGCCACATGGCAGGACTACTCATCAACTTCAATGTCGAGCTCCTCCGG
>Ga0308175_100001986_pt1 | contig 13882 bp, 10 predicted proteins | sample PhyCR1_3_FD_203893 | JGI IMG/M metagenome (GOLD analysis project Ga0308175, IMG submission 203893) | Soil microbial communities from UC Gill Tract Community Farm, Albany, California, United States - DLSLS.C.R1 | ecosystem: Environmental > Terrestrial > Soil > Agricultural land | place: USA...
GATGCCGAACAACTGGCGGCCCTCAATGAGGGGCGGCTGGGCGTCGTGCAGCAGAACGGCCGCTATCTCGTGGTCAGCCAGACGACCGCCGAGCAGGTTCGCGCTATCGATCCGCAGCCGCTGGCGTTGCTGGTCGATCCGCAGGCGGCTGCCGGTGATGACGGTGTGCCGGACGACCTGATGTGGTGATGGGTTAATGGGTTTGCGGGCTGGCCACGGAAACCCCCACCCTAACCCTCCCCTTGAAGGGGAGGGCTTCAGTTCGTAGTGCTCTTGTTCTCTCCCTTGAAGAGGGGGGCTTCAATGCGTAGTGCACTTGCGCCCCTCCCTTCAAGGGGAGGGTTGGGGTGGGGATGGGTTCGTCGCCGCGTCGCCACCAAGCGCTGCCGAGTCCCAGCCCTGCTTGGGCAGGAACCGTTCACCGTGGCGCTGCGCCAGCTGCTCGAGGCGCGCCCGCACGGCGGCGACGCCCTCGCTTCGGATGTACTGGACAGGGCCGCCGCGGAATGGCGCAAAGCCGGTGCCGAAGATCACGCCTGCGTCGAGCAGGTCGGCATCATCCACCACACCGTCGGCCAGGCAGGCGACCGCCTCGTTGACCATCGGCAGGATCATGCGGTCCTGGAGGTCGGGCGGCGGGGTGTAGTCGGGGTCGACCTCGGGCTTGACCGGCTTGCCGTCCTGCCAGACATATAACCCCTGGCCATCCTTCTTGCCGCGTTTGCCGGCGTCCAGCTTGTCCTCGATACCGGGCGGAAGCTCCAGGCCGAGGAACGGCGCCAGCTCCTTGCCGACCGAGGCACACACGTCCAGCCCCACGGTGTCGGCCAGCTCGATCGGCCCCATCGGCATGCCAAATTTTTTTGCCTCGCGGTCGAGCACCGGGCCGGGCACGCCTTCGCTGTACAGGCGCAGGGCTTCGAGCAGGTAAGGCATCAGGATGCGGTTGACCAGGAATCCGGGCGTGCCCTTGACCGCCACTGGCACCTTGCCCAGCGCCTTGCAGAAGGCGAGGGCGCGCTTTTCGATTTCCGGATCGAGTTGGTCGTGGCGTACCACCTCGACCAGCGGCATCTGCGCGACCGGATTGAAGAAATGCAGCCCGAGGAATCGCTGCGGCGCAGCCAGCCCCTGGCGCAGTTCATCGAGCGGGATGGAGGAGGTGTTGCTGGCGAGAATCTCCTGCGCCTTGAACTGCGGTTCGATCTTTGCGTATAGCTCGCGCTTGGCCTGGGCGTTCTCGTAGATCGCCTCGATCGCCAGGTCCGCGGTGGCCACGTCGGTGCCTTCGATGTCCGCGCGCAGGCGGGCCATGGTCGTCTCGACCTGCGCCGGGTTCTTGAGCTTCTTCTCGTAGAAGCCACGGGCGCGGTCCAATGCGGGTTGGACGAACTTCATCTCGCGGTCCTGCAGGGTCACCTCATAGCCCTTGTAGGCCGCCCATGCAGCGATGTCGCCGCCCATCACGCCAGCGCCCACCACGTGCACGCGGCGGATGCCCGGATCGACGCCGCCACCGGCACCCTTGAGGCGCTCCTGCAGCAGGAATACGCGGATCAGGTTGTGCGCGGTGGGTGTTTGCGCCAGCTTCGCCACCGAACGCGCTTCAAGCTTCAATCGCTGCTGGATGCTGGCGCCGCCTCGCTGCCAAACGTCGATCAGCGCGAACGGCGCCGGATAGTGTTCCTTGCGCACCTTCGCCGCGGTCTGCTTGACCACCATCGGCGCGAGGATTTGCCGTACTGGCCACCAGTTGGTCGCCCACGCCTTGGCGCGCTGCACAAAGGGGCGCGCATGTGGCCGGCGCAACAGGGCGCGTGCCTCGGCCAGCAGCTCGGCCGGCGGCGCGATGCGGTCGAGCACGCCCAATGCCAGCGCGCGCCGGGCCGAAAGCGCCTTGCCGGTGAGCATCACCGGTAGCGCCTCGGTGGCGCCGATCAGACGCGGCAGGCGGGCGGTACCGCCCCAGCCTGGATGGATGCCGAGCATCACCTCGGGCAGGCCGATCCGGGTTTTGTCGTCGTCCGCTGCAATGCGCTGGCGGCAGGCCAGGATCAATTCGGTGCCGCCGCCCATGCACGCGCCGTGGACGGCCGCGACGGTCGGGCAGGGCAGCCGGGCAAGCGATTCGTAGACCTGCTGGCCGTGGCGGATGTTCTCCAGCACCGTGTCCTGCTCGGCATAGCGCACGAATTCCTTGATATCGGCGCCGACGGCGAAGCCCGACGGTTTGGCTGAATGGATGATCACGCCAGCTGGCTTCTCGATCGCGAGCCGCTCGACGATCTGCGCCAGTTCGTCCAGCACAGCGCGGGAGATGGCATTGACGCTGCTGCCGGCGCGGTCGAGCGTCAGCGTCACGATGCCGGCGTCGTCCACGCTCGTGTTCCAGTGGGTAAAACGCAATCCTTCGAACATGGCATTGAGAGGTAGCCGGGGAACGGCGACCATACCGCCGCGTGCGGATGAATGCGAGTTGAGGCCGTGGCCGGCCGGCCCGGGCATTTTTCGGAACGGTGACCTGGCGCTATTGCGCTTCGCCCGGGACTGCGTAACGTACGCCCGATGAACCCCCTGTTGGCCTCCGCCCCGCCGCCGCCCGGCATCGAGATCTTCGAGCGCATCCTGGCCGCGCCGGTCGGGTTGATCCTGCTCGAGGGTTGCGACAGCCCCGCGCTGATCGAACAGTTCCGTGGCATCGTGCGGCGCAGCGGGCAGGCGGTCTACCTGTGGCAGCCGGACCTGGGCCTGGGCAACCTGACCGACGCCCATGCGCGTGTGCCTGGCAGCCAGCGCCTTGGCGCCGCCCTGCGCTACATGCAACAGAGCATGCATTTTGGCGTCTATCTGTTGATGGGGCTGGAGCCGCCGCTGTCGGCGATGGACAGCACCCTGCTGCGCCAGCTGGCCAAGCCGCCGGCCGGGCACGTGCGCCGGGTTGTCTTGCTCGACGCCTCGCCAACACTGGTCGATCACCTGGGCGATATCGCCTTCCGCATGAAAGGCCAGCCCGATGCGCCGCTGCGGCCGCGGCTGCGTGACGGTCGTTGGCTGGTCGCCTGAGCCGGGAGCCCGAATGAGCACCGGCATTTTGGTGGTCGCTGCCCAGCGCGAACTGCGCCGGAACGTGTTCGATGCGCTCGACGGCGCCGGCCACCCGACCATCCATACCGCCCGCGGCGTAGCCCACGCCGAACTGCTGCTGGATGGCCGCCCGCCGCTGGCGCTGGTGGTCGTTGCGCTGGACGGCGACGCGGTCGACGCACAGGCCAACTGCGAGCAGTTGCGGCGGATCCCTGCCTGCGTGGACGCGCCGATGATTGCCGTGCTGGCCGAAGACGCCACGGTGAAACCGGCCGAGTTGCCGGCCGGTGTTTCCGACTGGCTCTATGGGTCGCAGGTGACGCTGGAGCTGGTCGCGCGCTGGCGCCGCGCCCGGCCGCTGGCCGCCTTGCCGGTGCAGGCCGGGCCGGACCAGTACCGTTTTGCGTTCGACGAGGATGCCAGCGAATGGCTGATCGTCGATCCGCAGAACGAGCGCGTGCTCGAAACCAGTCCTGCCGTGGCCCGGTACAGCCAGCTCGATATCGAACAGCTGGTCGGCCGCGGCTTGCGCGAGTTGCTCGCTTTCGAGGGCATTTCTGCCGAGCACGTGCTGCAACAGGCCGACCGCCGCTGGTATGCCTGCCAGCGCCGTTCCAGTCGCGGCGCCGATACCGGCCAGGCCAGTGCGCGCCGGGTGCGCCACGGCGGGCAGGAAGCGATCGCGCTGATGTTCCGCAGCGACCGCGCGGACATCCGCGCCGAAGCCGCCCTAAGCCTGCTTTCGCGCATGTTTGCCTCGGCCAGCGGCGTTGATACGCAGAAGGTGGCGGCGCGCCTGCTGGTCGACGAGCTGGGGCTGGATTACCTCGCACTGTGGTCGGCGCAGCCGGAAGAGGGTGCCGCCACTCCGAACCTGCTGATCCAGCTGTGGCGTGGGAACGTTCTGCCGTGGCCGGCCCCGGCCCAGCAGGGCGCGTTGCGCCAGGTGCTCGACGGCAAGGCCGTGCTGCATCCGGCCAACGCGGGCAAGTTCATCACGGGCGACCCGCTGGTCGGCTTGCTCGGTGTGTCCGGTTTCGCCGGGCTGCCGCTGTACGACGAGCGGCGCGTCGTGCTGGGTGCGCTGCTGGTCGGCAGTCGCACGCCGTTCGGCGACATGGGCCTGGTCGAGCCGGTGCTACGCTGCGCCGCGGCGCGCTTCGCCCACGCGCTGGAGCTGCGCCAGACCCGCGAACAGGGCCGCGCCGAGGGCCTGATCGACGCGCTCACCGGCCTGCCCAACCGGCTGCTGTTTACCGACCGCCTCGACACCATCATGCGCGAGGCCAACCGCACCGGCGAAACCTTCGCCGTGTTGTTCGTCGACCTCGATCGTTTCAAGGACATCAACGACACCCTGGGCCACGCCGCCGGCGACCAGGTGCTCAAGACGGTCACCCATCGCCTGTGCAGCAGCGTGCGCGCTTCCGACACGGTGGCCCGCTACGCCGGCGACGAATTCGTCGTCGTGCTTCGCCACATCATCAAGAACGATGACGTCTTGCGCGTGGCGGAAAAGATCGTGCAGGTGATGGAGTCGCCGCTGAAGCTCGGCGGAGAGGACGCGCCGCTGAAGGTCACCGCCTCGATCGGCGTGAGCTTCTTCCCCGATGATGCAACCGACGCCGAGACCCTGCTCAAGCATGCCGACGAGGCGATGTACGTAGCCAAGCGGCAGGGGCGCAACAAGTTCCACATCTACGAAATCAGTCCCGAGCATGCGCAGCAGCACGACGTGCTGCTCAAGACCCGGCTGCGCCACGCCGAGGGCAATGGCGAGTTGCGCGTGTTCTACCAGCCGCAGGTGGACGCGGTCAGCGAGGACATCGTGGGCATGGAGGCGCTGGTGCGCTGGGAGCATCCGGAACTGGGTGCGATCAGCCCGGGCGTGTTCATCCCGCTGGCCGAGGAAACCGGCCTGATCGTCTCGCTCGGCGCCTGGGTACTGCGCACCGCCTGCCGCCAGGCGCGCGAGTGGGAGGACAAGTACGGCCTGGGCCTGCGCCTGGGCGTCAATCTGTCGGCCGTGCAGCTGATGGAGCCGGACCTGCTCGACACCGTGACCGACGCGCTCAAGGACACCGGGCTGGACCCGCGCCTGCTGGAGCTGGAAGTCACCGAAAGCATCAGCATCAAGGCGGTGCCCAATCTGATCGAGAACCTGCATGGTCTGCACCGGCTGGGTTGCCGCATCGCCATCGACGACTTCGGCACCGGCGCCGCTTCGCTGGACTACCTGCGCAAGCTGCCGGCCGATCGCATCAAGATCGACCAGAGCTTCGTGCGCAACATCGGCATCGATCCGGACGATGAGGCGATCGTGCGCGCCACCATCGAGATGGCGCACCGGCTCAAGCGCGGTGTAGTAGCCGAGGGCGTGGAGATCGAACAACACTTCAAGTTCCTGCGCGCTAACCATTGCGACGAATTGCAGGGCTACCTGTTCTGCCGCCCGCTGCCGCATCCCAGCTTCGATCGCCTGCTGGCCGAGCGCCAGCGGCTGCTGGCCGAGCCCCAGGCGAGCGTGGCCTGAGCCGCCCCGGCCGGTCACCTCCGGCGGGTGCTCTTGATCCAGCCGATCCGTGCCGCATGTCTATCGGGCCGCCATTCGTGCAATGGCGGCTTTTTTTCGGCCGACCGGCTGTCGTGACGCCTGTGTGAACTTGCGCCGCCATCGCTTGTCTCAGGCAGCGCGTTACCATCCGGCTGGCGCCCCAAAGCGGTTATCGAAGGAGACGGCCCGGATGGGCGAAAACGAACTGGATAGCGCGCTGGTCGAGCGTGTTCAAAACGGCGACCGGCGTGCCTTCGACCTGCTGGTGCGCAAGTACCAGCACAAGGTGATCGGCCTGATCTCCCGCTACGTCAACAACTACGCCGAGTGCGAGGACGTGGCGCAGGAAGCATTCGTGCGCGCGTGGCGGGCGATCGGCTCGTTCCGCGGCGACAGCCAGTTCTATACCTGGATGTACAAGATCGCGGTCAACACCGCCAAGAACCATCTGGTGGCGATGGGCCGGCGCCCGCCGACCGACGACATCGCCGCCGACGACGCGGTGTTCCTTACCGGCGCCGAGCGCATGCAGGAGACCGCGACCCCCGAGCGCGAGCTGCTGCGCCAGGAAATTGAACAAACCGTCTTCAGCACTGTCCAAGCGCTGCCAGAAGAGCTCCGCACCGCCATTACGCTGCGCGAGGTGGATGGATTGAGCTACGAGGAAATCGCCGAGAAGATGGGTTGCCCCATCGGTACCGTGCGTTCGCGGATCTTCCGTGCACGCGAAGCGATCGATCAGCAACTGCGGCCGCTGCTATCGGACCGCGAGGATCATTCGACATGACGCAAGCCCAACGTGAACACCTTTCTGCCGGCATCGACGGCGAGCTCGCCCGCGAGGAACTGCGCTTTCTCCTGCGCCGGTTCGAGCGCGACACCGAGTTGGGGCAGGTCTGGACGCGCTACCACGTGGCGCGCGATGGCTTGCGCCAGCAGTTGCCGGCATTGGCTTCGGTCGGCTTCGCGGCACGGGTGGAACAGGCGATTGCGCAGGAAGCGCAAGCCGGCGCCGGACGCCGGACGCCGCATTGGCTGCGCTGGTCGGCCGGCAGCGCGATTGCGGCCGGGGTCGCGGTCGCAGCGTTGATGATGGCTCGCCCCGTCACCGACGACGACCACGTGGCGGCAGGCCTGGCGCAGGCCAGTCCCGCGGCCGAGGTGATGTCTTCGGCCGAACCGACCGCGCCGGCCGCAGTACCGCCGTGGCTCAGCAGCGACACCGCCTCGCGCTACAGCCAGCAGGCTGCGGCCACCTTTGGCGAGAGCTTCGGCGAGTCGGCGATGCTGCCGTACGCACGCAGCCTGTCGCCGTATGGCCTGCAGTCGGCACGCGCGCCCGGCACCGAAGCGGGCTACCTGCTGTTGCTCGACCCGCAACAGGCGGCCGCCGCCCGTTCCTCGCGCCAGGCCGCTGCCGGGGTCCGATGACCCGGCTCCGCGTGTCGTTCCCGCGGCTGTTTTTCCCTTTAGCTACCGGCCGGCCCGCCCTCGCGGGCCGTGTACGGTCGCGTCCGTAGTTTTGCCCTGAAGGAGGAGTGCCGATGAACCGAATTCCCTTGCGCACCTTGGCCTGTTGCGTGCTGATGGGGCTGGTGACCGCTGGTTGCGCCCAGGCGCAGGCGCCCGAAGCGAAGGCCGATGCGCCGGCAGCGACATCCACGCCCGCACCGGTCGGCAGCGCCAACCTGCCCGACTTCACCGGGATCGTGCAGAAAAATGCCCCCGCAGTCGTGCATGTGGAGGCCAAGTACAACGGCCAGCGCCGTGAGCCGCGGATGCAGGCCGGCATGCCCGAAGACCCGCAGGCCGAACTGTTCCGCCGCTTCTTCGGCATGCCGATGATGCCCTCGCCGGAGGAGCAGGCGCATACCTCGCTGGGCTCGGGCTTCATCCTGTCCAGCGACGGCTACATCCTGACCAACAACCACGTGGTCGACGGCGCCGATACGGTCACCGTGCGCCTGCAGGACCGGCGCACGCTCAAGGCCAAGGTAGTGGGCACCGACCCGAACTACGACATCGCCGTGCTCAAGGTCGACGCCGGCGGCCTGCCGGCGGTCTCCATCGGTGATTCGCGCACGCTCAAGCCCGGCCAGTGGGTGTTGGCGATCGGCTCGCCGTTCGGCCTGGACTACACCGTGACCCAGGGCATCGTAAGCGCGGTCGGCCGCAATCTGGGCAGCGGCGACCAGCCCTACACCTCTTTCATCCAGACCGATGTGCCGATCAATCGCGGCAACTCCGGCGGCCCGCTGTTCAACCTGCAGGGCCAGGTGGTCGGTATCAATTCGCAGATCTATTCGAACACCGGTGGGTATCTCGGCGTGTCGTTCTCGATCCCGATCGATGTAGCGATGAACGCGGTGCAGCAGATCAAGACGCATGGCTACGTCACGCGCGGCCAGCTGGGTGTGCAGGTCAAGGGCGTCGATAGCGATATCGCCAAGGCACTCAAGCTAGACAGCGCCCAGGGAGCGATTGTTGCGGACGTAAGCGATGGCAGCGGTGCTGCCAAGGCCGGGATCCAGGCCGGCGACATCATCCTGGGCTACAACGGACAACCCATTCGCGATGCCGCCGACCTGCCGCCGCTGGTGGGCATGACCAAGCCGGGCAGTCGAGTGCCGGTGGAGATCCTGCGCCAGGGCAAGAAGCAGACGCTCCAGGTGACGATCGGCGAGGTACCCCACGGCAAGGCAGGGGCCAGCGGCAACGATCAATCTCCCGTCCAGTCCGGCTCGGCCGCGTTGGGCATGAGCGTGCGCGGGATCGACCCGGACATGCGTCAGCAACTTGATCTGCCCGCTGGCGAGGGCGTGGTGATCGGCGACATCACCGGGCCGGTCGCCGCCCGCGCGGGCCTGCAACCGGGCGATGTGATCCTGCGGGTGAACCAGCAGAAGGTCGGCAGCGTGGCAGCGTTCCTCGCCGCGACGCGGGATGCGAAGCCTGGCGATACCGTGTTGCTGCTGGTGCGCCGTGGCGACCAGACCAACTTCGTGGCGTTGACTGTCCCGTCGGACAAGTAGGCCGGCTTCCCGCGGATGCCCTATCCGCTCCCACGCGCCTTTCCCGGTGGAGCAGGAGAAAGCTCGATCCTTCCCCTGCCTGGCGGGGGAAGGTGCCTGACGGGCGGATGGGGCCAACCTTGTCGCGACCACCGATCGTTGGCTGTCCCCGAGCCATTCCATGCGACAATACCGGGTTCGTATCGCCATCCCGGCGGCACGCGGCCCGCGCGTCCCGCGCAGGCACGAGAGCCTATCAGCGTATTCCATGGAACTCATCCGCAACTTCTCCATCATCGCGCACATCGACCATGGCAAATCGACGCTGGCCGACCGCATCATCCAGATCTGCGGGGGCCTGAGCGAACGCGAAATGGAAGCGCAGGTGCTCGACAACAACCCGATCGAGCGCGAGCGCGGCATCACCATCAAGGCACAGTCCGTATCGCTGCCGTACACCGCGCGCAACGGCAAGACCTACCAGCTCAACTTCATCGACACCCCCGGCCACGTCGACTTCTCTTACGAGGTATCGCGTTCGCTGGCGGCCTGCGAGGGCGCGCTGCTGGTCGTTGACGCCGCCCAGGGCGTGGAGGCGCAGTCGGTCGCCAACTGCTACACCGCGGTCGAGCAGGGGCTCGAAGTGGTGCCGGTGCTGAACAAGATCGACCTGCCCACCGCCGACCCGGAAAAGGTCAAGGGCGAGATCGAGGCGGTGATCGGCATCCACGCCGACGACGCCGTGGCGATCAGCGCCAAGACCGGCCTCAACGTGGTCGAAGTGCTCGAAGCGATCGTCGCGCGCATCCCGCCGCCGAAGCCGCGCGACACTGACCGGCTGCAGGCGCTGATCATCGATTCCTGGTTCGACAACTACCTGGGCGTGATCTCGCTGGTGCGCGTGATGCAGGGCGAGATCAAGCCCGGCGACAAGCTGCTGGTGATGTCCACCGGCCGTGTGCACGAGGTCGACGACGTCGGCGTGTTCACCCCCAAGCGCAAGAAGCTGGAGAAGCTCGGCGCCGGCGAGGTGGGCTGGATCAACGCCTCGATCAAGGACGTGCACGGCGCGCCGGTCGGCGACACGCTGACGCTCGCGGCCAAGCCGGCGGACAAGCCGCTGCCGGGCTTCCAGACCATGCAGCCGCGCGTGTTCGCCGGCCTGTTCCCGGTCTCGGCCGACGACTATCCGGCGATGCGCGAAGCGCTGGACAAGCTGCGGCTGAACGACGCTGCGCTGTTCTTCGAGCCGGAGTCGTCCGAGGCGATGGGTTTCGGCTTTCGCTGCGGCTTCCTGGGCATGCTGCACATGGAAATCGTGCAGGAGCGCCTCGAACGCGAGTACGACCTCAACCTGATCAGCACCGCGCCGACGGTGGTCTACGAGGTGCTCAAGACCGACGGTTCGATCCTGGCGCTGGACAACCCGGCCAAACTGCCGCCGGTGCCACAGATCGCCGAGATCCGCGAGCCCATCATCGTCGCCAACATCCTCACCCCGGCGGACTACATCGGCAACATCATCACCCTGTGCGAGGAAAAGCGCGGCGTGCAGCGGTCGATCCAGTACATGGCCACCCAGGTGCAGATCAGCTATGAGATGCCGCTGGCCGAAGTGGTGCTGGATTTCTTCGACCGGCTTAAGTCGGTGTCGCGCGGTTACGCCTCCATGGACTACCACCACGAGCGCTTCGAGGCCGGCCCGTTCGTGCGCGTGGATGTGCTGATCAATGGCGACCGCGTGGACGCGCTTTCCCTGATCGTGCACCGCAGCCATGCCGACCGCCGCGGCCGCGACCTGGTCGAGCGCATGAAGGATCTGATCCCGCGCCAGCAGTTCGATGTGGCCATCCAGGCCGCCGTTGGTGCGCAGGTCATCGCCCGCTCGACGGTCAAGGCGCTGCGCAAGAACGTACTGGCCAAGTGCTACGGCGGCGATGTCAGCCGCAAGAAGAAGCTTCTTGAAAAGCAGAAGGAAGGCAAGAAGCGCATGAAACAGGTCGGCCGCGTTGAAATTCCGCAGGAAGCCTTCCTTGCCGTGTTGAAAGTGGATAAATAGTGTTGCGGGGAACCTGACGGGAAACGGAAAAAAGGGAGACGGCGCGGCATGCCACTTCCCGGTTTCCCGTTCGCCGTTCCCTGCTCCAACAGGAGCTTTACATGGAATTCGATTTTTCGGCGATCCTGCTTGCCCTTACCGTGTTGTTTGGCGTGGTGTGGGGGCTCGACCGACTGTTTTTCTACAAGAAGCGCAAGGCACGCCTGGATGCCGCTGGCGAGGCATATCGCGAGCCGATGCCAGTGGACTGGGCGCGCTCGCTGTTCCCGGTGGTACTGGTCGTGCTGGTGCTGCGCTCGTTCGTGGCTGAACCGTTCCGCATTCCGTCCGGCTCGATGATGCCGACGCTGGACGTGGGCGATTTCATCCTGGTTAACAAGTTCGCCTACGGCTTGCGCATGCCGGCGTTCAACAACAAGTTCGTCAGCTTGGGTGAGCCCAAGCGGGGCGATGTCGTGGTATTCCGCTTTCCCGGCTACTGGTGCCAGGACGACGGCGGCAACATGGTGCGCAGCGGTGACATCAGCTGCGCCGACCCGCACGCGCCGGTGCCGAACCAGAACTGGATCAAGCGCGTGATCGGCCTGCCGGGCGACATTATCGAATCGCACGGCGACGAGTTGCTGATCAATGGCAAGCCGGTCGACGCCGACCTGACCGGGCCGTTCACGGGCCGCGCCAATGGCGACGAGTCCCGCCTGATGCGCGACTATGGCGCCACGGTATGGACCGAACATCTGCCACGTTCCGACGGCAAGGGCGCCCTCGACCACATGATCGCCCGCATGCCCGCGTACTCGATGCCGTTCTCGATTCCCAACGACAAGGTACCCGCCAAGGTGCCGGCCGGCTGCTATATCGTGATGGGCGACAACCGCTACAACAGCACCGACAGCCGCTGGTGGGGCTGCATGCCGGAGCAGAACCTGGCCGGCAAGGCATTCCTGATCTGGCTGAGCTGGAAGGGCACCGATGACGGTTGGATCGATTTTCCGCGCATCGGCAAGGTCATCCATTGATCCGTTGATCCAGGACGTGACGCACTGCGCTGTGGCAGCCGTGACCGGGCCACAGCGTCGCGCGAGAATGAGCCGCTTTACCAGACGAGGTAGCCGCCACGGCGGCATAGCGAGGGGACTATGAAGAGCAAGCAAGCGGGCCTGACCCTGATCGGGTTTCTGGTGGTTCTGGTGGTCGTGGCGTTCTTTGGCTACATGGCCATGAAGCTGGTGCCGGCGTACACCGAGTACCTGGGCGTTACCAAGGCCATGACGCAGATTTCGACCGAAGGCGTGGAGGGCAAGTCGCTGGACCAGATCCGGCGCGAGCTGATGTTCAAGATGGATTTCCAGTACGTCGATGACGCGACCATCAAACCCAGCAACATCACCATCGACCGCGGCGACACCGGCACGGTGCTGCATGTGCTGTACGACAAGCAGGTGCCATTCATCTACAACATCGATTTCCTGCTGCACTTCGACAAGAGCGTGCCGTTGCAGGGCAACGTGGCGCTCTGATTGCCCGTGAAGCTGGCTTATCGTTTCCGTGATCCCGCGCTGGCCGGGCTGGCGTTGACCCATCGCAGCACCGGCTGGCCGAACAACGAGCGGCTGGAATTTCTCGGCGACGCGTTGCTTGGCGCTGTCGTTGCCGAGATGCTCTACGAAGCCCATCCGCGCGCCAGCGAGGGCGAGTTGTCGCGGTTGCGCGCGCAGCTGGTCAATGGACAGGCGTTGGCCGTCCTTGCCCGCGAGCTGGAATTGGGCGACGAGCTGAAGCTCGGTCCCGGCGAACTGAAAAGTGGCGGCTTTCGGCGCGACTCGACCTTGGCCGACGCGTTCGAGGCGCTGGTCGCGGCGGTTTTCCTCGACGGCGGGTTCGACGCTTGCCGCGATTGCGTCCGCGCGCTGTTCGCCCAACGGGTGGCGGACCTGCCCAAATCGTCCAAGGACGCCAAGACGCGCTTGCAGGAATGGTTGCAGGCGCGCGGCCTGCCGTTGCCGGCGTACGAGTTGACCGGCAGCCACGGCGAAGACCACGCCAAGGTCTTCGACGTCGCCTGCAGCATTGCCGAGCCGTCGTCGCTGCGCTGCTGTGCCAGTGGCCCCAGTCGCCGTGCCGCCGAGCAGGACGCCGCCGACATGGTGCTCGGTTACCTCGCCGAGCCACTGCCGCCAGCCTGAATGCCTTCTTTCCCTGTCGCTGGCGCCATGGGCGCGGCGGCGCCATGCTTTGCCCTCTGCCCGCCGGACCCCTATGCCATGAACGACGAAACGCAAGCCGCCGGCGACCTGCCGCACGAGAATTTCCGCTGTGGCGCCGTCGCCCTGCTGGGCCGCCCCAATGTCGGCAAGTCGACCCTGCTCAATGCACTGATCGGCTTTCGCCTGTCCATCGTCAGTCCGCGTCCGCAGACCACCCGCCATCGCATCCTGGGCATCGCCACCAGCGAGGCGGGGCAGGTGATGTACGTGGACACCCCCGGCCTTCATCGGGGCGCCAAGCGGGCCATGAACCGCAGTCTCAACCGCGCCGCGCGCACTGCGATGGCCGAGGTCGACCTGGCGGTGCAGCTGATCGAGGCCGGCCGCTGGACCGACGAGGACGAGGCGCTCTACGCCGCGATGGTCGAACAGAACGTGCCGCGCCTGCTGGCCATCAACAAGGTCGACCTGGCCAAGGACAAGGGTGCGATGTTGCCATTCGTGGCGGAGCTGACCGCGCACCACAGCTTCGATGACATCCATTACGTCAGCGCCCTCAAGCAGCATGGCCTGAAGGAGTTGGAACGGGCGATCCTCGAGCGCCTGCCGGTACGCCCGCCGGTGTTCGGCGAGGACGAGATCACCGATCGCAGCGAACGTTTCCTCGCCGCCGAGATGGTGCGCGAGCAGTTGATGCTGCGCCTCGACCAGGAGCTGCCCTACGCCACTACGGTGGAGATCGAGCAGTTCAAGGACCGCGAGGACGGCATGGCCGAGATCCATGCGGTGATCTGGGTTGAACGCGACGGCCAGAAGGCGATCGTGATCGGGCAGGGTGGCGCCCAGCTCAAGGCCATCGGCAGCGCCGCCCGCCGCCACATGGAGCGCCTGTTCGAGCGCAAGGTCTTCCTCAAGCTGTGGGTGAAGGTGCGCGAAGGCTGGGTGGATGACGAGGCGATGCTGAAGA
>Ga0308175_100001988_pt1 | contig 13879 bp, 13 predicted proteins | sample PhyCR1_3_FD_203893 | JGI IMG/M metagenome (GOLD analysis project Ga0308175, IMG submission 203893) | Soil microbial communities from UC Gill Tract Community Farm, Albany, California, United States - DLSLS.C.R1 | ecosystem: Environmental > Terrestrial > Soil > Agricultural land | place: USA...
GCGGGATTCATGTCGGCGCCAGTCTGAGAAGCGACGGCGGGGTTGAGCTTCGCCCAGTCGAGCAGCGGGTTGGACGCCGTCCGGAGGACGCTGGGAGCGGGTGCGGGTTGGGAATTCCTGGTCGCGTTTGCCGCAGCTTGATCAAGCTCGGCTTTGGCGGCTTCGATGAGTGCTTCGCGGGCGCTGGTCAGATTGGTGTTGGTGATGAGCGACATGGTTTTCTCTCCTCGTTGCGGCGTCAGGTAATTTTCCTGAACTGCCGGGTGATGCTTTGGCCAGGGGGCCGGATCCACGCCGGATCGGCCGCGGTTCGAGGGGCTTATCGCACTGGTTTTCCGGGGGTTGCGGCTATTTCGGGGTGGGAATAACAAAGGGTTTTGGGCAGTTATAGGAGGGCTGGACTCCACATTGGTTGCATTTTTCGCTTTCTATTTGGCGGCGCGGGGGATAGATTACTTTGGCTCGTCGGATGCAGTGGCTATTCGGTCCGGCTTGCGGGACTCAAGTCGTCTTCCAATTCGTTCGGTTGAGGGGCGATCGCGAACGGGATGTCGGATGGTGCGGGCTCAAGGAGGTGCCATGCGTCAACCACGCGTCGATGACTTCGTCCGGCTCATGCAGGACATACCGGAGCTGTCGCTCAATCGCGGGCAGATCGGGGTCGTGCGGAGTACCTGGTTCGCGCCGACGGTGGCCTATGAGGTGGAGTTCCACCCCGTCGGGCTGGACTGCGAGACCCGGGCGCTCCTACTGGCCGAGCAGGTGAAGGTCGAGGAGGAGATGCCGGTCGAGCACGAGAGCGAAAGCGGGGCGATTGCGGTTCCGGCGTAATCGGGACGTAAGTTCGCGCCGGAGTCGGACTGCGCGCCGGGGCGGCAGAACTGGTTTGGCACACGTGAAGTCGCATGGGTCCGGTCCTGAGAGACCGGATTTTTGTTGCGCGCTGGTTTTTCAGCGGGAGAGTTCGCGTTGGGGAACGGTCCAGGCGGCCAGCCGGTAGCAGCGCACGGCGGCGGGGCCGGTGGAGAGGGTGAGGGGGGAAGGAAGGGGACGGTGGCGGAAGGCGCCGAGCTCGGCGTCGTCCACGGAGATGGCGATTGAGTCCTCGCCGAGGTCGAGTCGGTAGCGGTGAATGCCGGACGGGGATGGGCCGTGGGAGACATCGGCCGACCAGGTGTCTGCCTGGACGTGGGCGTCGACGGGCGAGAGGTTGAGGCGAATGCCGCCGACGTCGATGCGCGTACCGGGGCGGTCGCAGGCGAGGGTGAGTTCGATGCGGCGGCGGACGCCGGGCGAGGGGCTTACGGTCGCAACGGTCGAGCAGGAGCAGAAGGGGCGGAGGGTAAGGACGCCGCCGGTTTCGTCGGCGTCATAGGTGAAGGGGCGGAGGCGCGAGGGCTGGTAGGAGCGGAAGCGTAAAGCCGATTGGAGGCCGGGGAGCGATGCGGGCTGGCCGCCGTCGAAAAGGAAGAGTGGGGTGGGGTCAACGGCGGGTGCGTCGATTGTGTGCGCATCAAAGCGGGATGAGGCGGGGCGGGGGTGCGTGGGGGGAAGTAGTTGGGAATCGAGGATTGCCGGCGTTGGCGGACGACGTCGCGGGGCGTGCGGGACGTACGCGCGGACGGGGGCGACGACGGCGGTGCGGGTTGCCGTGGTCATCCAGCCGACGAAGCCCGTGGCCATCAAGGCGGGCAGGAGCAGGATGAGGGCGGGAAAAACGGGGCGATGCGAAGGCGTTCGCGGGGCCGCCGCTTTGACGGCGGGGGATTCGGCGTTGCGGGGTGTTTGCGAGTCAACGAGCGGCCGTCCGCACCGCGGGCAAAACCTGGCGGTCGGCGGGAGCGGTCTGGGGCATCCTCCGCATTCCATGGCCTTGACGCCCTCCGTGGGAAGGACGGGGGGATTGTACCGAAGGTTCGGGGGCGCGAACAGGTGAAAAGGACGCGGCCAGCAAGGTGACCGCGCCGCGCACGAGCGAGGGGGACGGTGGAAGGTCGGATTTGCCCTAGGCGCGGGGGCGGGTTCAAATAGCGGCATGTCGGGGTCGCGGATGCGGTTGTTCGTGGTCGCCAACGGGGCCAAGGCGGCGGTGCGCGAAGGGCTGGAAAGCTCGATGCCGTGGCTGAAGGCGCGGGCGGAAGTGGTTGGCGTCGAAAATGACGGGGGGCACGACCTGGCGGCGGTGCAGGCGGACGCGCTGCTGGTGCTCGGCGGGGACGGGACGCTGCTGTCGGTGGCGCGGCGGCTGGGGGGGCGGCAGATCCCGGTCATGGGATTTAACTTCGGGCGGCTGGGGTTTCTGGCGTCGTTTCAGCCGGGGGAGTTGAAGCAGCAGGTGGAGGCGCTGCTCGAGGGGAAGCTGCCGGTACGGCCGCGGATGATGCTCGAGGCCTCGGTGCTGGCCGACGGCTCGGGTTGCGACCTGGCCGCCTGGGCGGACGTGGCGCGGAAGCGGCGGTTCGTGGCGACGGCGCTGAACGACGCGGTGGTGACGGCGGGGGAGCCGTTCCACATGGTGGAGCTGGAGATTTCCGCCGACACCGGAAGCGGCGTGCGGTACTTCGGGGACGGGGTGATCGTCTCGACGCCGTCGGGATCGACGGCGTACAACGTGTCGGCGGGTGGGCCGATCATCAGCCCGAATGTGGACGCAATGTGCATCACGCCGATCTGCCCGCACAGCCTTTCGTTCCGGCCGGTGGTGGTGGCGCCGGGGAGCACGGTGGTGGTGCGGGCGGTGAGGGTAAATGCGGGGACGACGCTGTTCTGCGACGGGCAGGCGAATACGAAGCTTGTCCACGGGGACGTGGTGGTGGTGCGCAGGGGGCCGCATGATCTGCTGCTGGTGGAGAACCCGGCGGCGGGGGAGTGGCGCGACCTGGCGGAGAAGCTGAACTGGGCCGTGAGCCCGAAGTACAGCGGGGCATGAGCACGAGGGGCAATCGTCAAATCAATGGCGGGTCCACGCATGAGCGTTTATGGCCGGGTAAAGGCTGTGTATCGCCGGATTGTTCCCGGGTCGTTGCGGCAATACGCGGGCAGCCCGGGCTCGCCTTTTCGCCGGCCGCTGAATTGGGTGAAGAAGCAGCTCGAGCGAGGCGCGCGCGACCAGGAGATTTATGACCGGGATTATTTCCAGGGGCCCATCGAGCAGATGATGACCAACTCGGCGCCGGTCATGGCCGAGTCGATCGTGGAGCGGTTTCATCCGGGGACGGTAGTGGATGTGGGGTGCGGCACCGGGGCGCTGCTGGAGCAGTTGCGGCGGCGCGGGATTTCGTGCACGGGCCTGGAAAACGCCGACGCGGCGATTGCAATAGCGCGGGAGAGGGGACTCACGATCATCAAGTTCGATCTGGAGCAGACGACTGGGGTGCCGCTCACGTCCGACCTGGTCATCAGCACGGAGGTCGCCGAGCATCTGCCGGCGCGGTTTGCCGACCCGTTTGTCGATCGACTGTGCAGCATCTCGGAGGTCGTGTTGATGACGGCGGCAACGCCGGGGCAGGGCGGCACCGATCACGTCAACGAGCAGCCCAACGCATACTGGATCGAGAAATTTGCGGCGCGCGGTTACGAGCACCAGGTGGAACTCTCGGAGTCAGTGCGGCAGGAGTGGCAATCGCGGCGCGTGACGGAGTTTTACTGGCGCAACCTGATGGTGTTTCGGCGGGCGTGAATTGCCGGGCTCGCGGGTGTACTATATGCGTTCGGCGGCGTGTATCGGGTGGCGCCGCCGGGTGGGTTGCAGGGGGGCCTCGGGCCTCGGGCAATGGGAGCGCGCGGATGACACAACTTGCCAACTCGCCAGAAGTCGGCGCGGCCGAAGTGCCGAACGGTCCGTGTACGCCGCAGAAGCAGGAGATGCTGGCGACGTTTTACCGGCAGTGCTGGAAGGAAATGACCTGGCGGCGGAACGCGGGGTACCGGACGATCATCCTGGGGATGGCGTACTGCGGGATCCTGCTGGCGGTGGTGGCGTTTAACCACCAGATGGGGCCGGGGATCCGCTGGTGCCTGGCGGGGATCGTGGCGGTGGCGACGGTGTTCGGGGCGGCGTATCTGGCGAGTAATTATTACAAGTACATGAGCGCGGCCGAGAAGACGGTGAAGATCGAGGAGTACGTGGGGGCGTACGAGTCGGATTACCTGGGCGGGCTGGGGCCGCTGATGGATGGCGCGCGGCGGAACAGGCCGAAGGTGCCGCTGCACCGGGACCCGGTGTGCTTCTGGTCGGTGGCGGCGTTCGCCGTCGGGGGGCTGTTGACGGCGGTGGCGATCCTGCTGGCGTGACTTTGTGCGGGGCGGCTCGGGGCTGGCCAATGACCTGGCAACGGCGGCAGACGATCATTTCGATTGCGCTGGGCGTGCTGGGGGTTGTGCTGGCGGCGTACCTGATCCTCGGCGGGTCGTTGGCGGTGGCAACGGCGGCGTTGGTGGGGTTTTATGCTGTTGCGCTGGTGTGGGACTTGGCGCGGGCACGGAAGGAGGACGCGGGGCCGGGGTTCGGTTGCGCAATCGTGTTCCAGTCGCTGGCGCTGGTGTTTGCAGCCGGCATGTTGGTCGCCGGCGTTGCCACGGGGAAGCGGCTGGTGGTCGCTTCCGCGTTCATTCTGGCGGCGCTGCCCGCCTGGGAGCAGGTGCAGCACGTGTGGCAGTACCTTTTCTGGCGCGCCACGGGGAAGGGGCGCAATCCCTGGTGATTTCATTCCGCGGCGCCCGTCTGCGGGGAGCCGTCGGGCGAGTACGGCGGCTTCCACGGCCACGGCAGCACGTGCGTGCGCTTGGCGTAGGCTTCCCATTTCGACTTCATTTCGGCGACGCGCTGCGGCTGGTCCTTGGCGAGGTCGTGCATCTCGGTGCGGTCGGCGTCCATGTCGTAGAGTTCCCATTTGCCGGCGGGCGCCTTGGCGACGAGCTTCCAATGGCCGATGCGCACGGCGCGGTTGCCCTCGTGTTCCCAATAGAGGGCCTCGCGCTGGATGGCCTTGCCTTCAAAGGCGGGGGCGAGGCTGCGGCCTTCCATCGGCGTGACGTCCTGGCCGTTGAGTTGCCCGGGGTAATCGGCGCCGGCGAGGTCCACGCAGGTGGCCATGATGTCGATGAGGTGGCCGGGCTGGCGCTCGAACTCGCCCTTGCGGGTGATGTGGGCGGGCCAGTGGGCGATGAGGGGCGTGGAGATGCCGCCTTCGTGGACGAAGTGCTTGTATTCGCGGAAGGGGGTGTTGGAGACGTTGGCCCAGCCCTGGCCGTAGGCGATGTAGGTGTCGGCGGGGCCGGGCATGACGCCGGGGCCTTGGCGGACGGGGCGGCCGTCGCGGGTCTGTGGGGGGTTGATCGAGACGGTGAGCTCGTCGGGGGCCTTCTTGTGCCGCGGCGCGGCTTCTTCCTTGGCGCGCTTGCTGTTGGGCGGGATTTTGGTGCGGCCCTGGTTCTCGGCGCAGGCGCCGTTGTCCTGGAGGAAGAGGATCAGGGTGTTGTCGAGCTGGCCGTTGTTCTTCAGAGTTTCGACGAGCCGGCCGACGCCTTCGTCCATGCGGGTGATCATGGCGGCGTAAACCTCCATGCAGCGGGACTCCCAGGCCTTGTTCTTGACGCTGTCCCAGTCGCCCCACTGGGGGCTGAGCTGCCAGTCGGGCTTGATGATGCCGAGCTGCTTGAGGCGCTCGAAGCGGGCGGCGCGGATGGGGGTGTAGCCGGCGTCGTACTTGCCCTTGTACTTGGCGACTTCGTCCTCCGGCGCCTGCATCGGCCAGTGGGCGGCGGTGTAGGCGACGTACATGAAGAACGGTTGGTCGGCGTGGTTCTGTTTGTGGTTTGTGACGTAGCGGCAGGCATTGTCGGTGATGGCGTCGGTGAAGTAGTAGGGGCGGGGTGAGGCCTGCGGCGCTGGGTCGGGGTCGTTCTCGCAGGTAATCATGGTGTTGTCGCGGACGAGGGGCGGGTCGTAGTAGTTGGCGGCGCCCATGATGATGCCGTAGCAGTGGTCGAAGCCGCGCTGGATGGGCCAGTTGTGCTTGGAGGCGTTGGGCTGGGTTTCCTTGGTGACGTGCCACTTGCCGACCTGGTAGGTGCCGTAGCCGGCGGATTTCATGACCTGGCCGATGGTGACGCAGTGGGTGTTGAGGTCGCCGACGTAGCCGTCGCCGAAGCGGGGGGAGAAGTCGTCGGTCATGTGGCCGATGCCGGTCTGGTGGGGGTAGAGGCCGGTGAGTAGGCTGGCGCGGGTGGGGCAGCAGCGGGAGGTGTTGTAGAACTGGGTGAAGCGGAGGCCGCCGGCGGCGAGGGCGTCGAGGTTGGGGGTGTGGATTTCGGAGCCGTAGCAGCCGATGTCGCAGAAGCCCATGTCGTCGGACATGATCAGGACGATGTTGGGACGGGGGGCGGCGGCGGCGCGGGGGGCGGCGGCGGCGAGGGCGGCGGTGAGAAGGGCGAGCAAGAGTGATGAGATTCCAGGTGTCATCGGTCCTCCGTTAAAGTTGTCGTTGTAACCGCGGGGCGGGCGGGCTTGCAAAGCGGGGGAAAGGCTGTACAAACATTTCGCACGCACAAGGCACGTTTTTGCAGGGATTTGAGTCGAGGCCGGTGGAAGGTTGCACGCGCTTGTTGCGGGCGGAGTTGCAGGCGAGCGGGGGACGGAGGCAGGCGGTCGGACACATGAAAAGCCCACGCGCGGCCGGCCCAGTGCAGGGGGCATCGGCGTCCAATTCTTCCTTGGTCTCGCTCGGGATCGATATCGGCGGGTCGTCCGTGAAGATGGCGGCGCTGGAGGGCGGACGCGTCCTTTGGACCGGGACGAGCGCGTCGTACCGAATGCCCTCGACCGAGGAGCTGATCGCGGCGATCCGGGCGGCGGCGGCGGGGCGGGCCGGGCGCGCGGACTGCGTCGGGCTGTGCGTGCCGGGACTGCTGGACCGACAGCGGCGGATGATCACCCTGGCGGTGAACGTGCCGGGGCTGATGAACATCCCACTGGACGAACTGGTGACGCGGGCGCTGGGTCCGGACTCCGGGGAGGTGTTCATCCTCAATGACGTGCAGGCGACGGCATATGACATCTGGGTGAGCAAGCAGGTGAAGGGAAGGCTGCTGGTACTGGCGCTGGGGACGGGGGTGGGGGCGGCGGTGCTCGATGACGGGGTGCCGCTGATGGTGGACGGGGATTCGCCGGGGCACATCGGGCAGTTCGACGTGTCCGTGGAGGGGGCGCCGGTGATCGGGCCGGACGGGGGGGCGGGGAGTCTCGAAGGGTACATCGGCGGGGCGGCGCTGGAGGCGCAGTACGGGCCGGAGCCCGGGGCGGCCATTGCCGCGATGCGCGGCGACGAGCCGCCGTTGCGGGCGCTGGCGCGGGCGGTGCGGGTGTGCCATGCGATGTATCGGCCGGACCACGTGACGCTGACGGGGGGGATTGGGACGCGGTTGAAGGGGTTGTTGCCGAAGCTGAGGACGTTGATCGAAAAGGATTTGACGAGCGTGGCGAAGCCGGGGTGGGTGCTGGATTGCGGGGAGAGCGATTTTCATGCGGCGGTGGGGGCGGGGAAGCTGGCGGGGGGGAAGAGGGGGACGTGAGTGCTGAGTTCTCAGTGCTGAGTGCTGAGTGGAAAGAGATCGGGGACATCGCTTTGCTCAGCGCTCCGCGTGGGATTGCGGCATAGTTCGTCAACTCCGATCCAGAATGCGATCCACGTCGCGGGCGCCATGCATAACGCGCACGACTTCAATTCCGTCGGCCAGCGGTAGGTAGAAAATGAGGTAATTGCGGTAGCCTGTAACGGGCAAGGAGCGGAGGCCTTTGAGGGCCGGATTCCTGAGGCGGCGTCGTTGGCCAATTCCTGGCATGGTTGCAAGTCTCTCGAAGTCGGCCCAGACGCAGTCGTAAAAGCGGAGGGCGGCCTTGAGATTATCGCGCGCGATGTGTGCGGCAATATCGTCAACGTCGGCGTCGGCCTCGTCCCGCAGGGCAAACCGGCTCATTGCTTGTTGCCGCTGTGGCGCTGTTCGAATCGGCGGCGTTTTTCGGCCCAGTCGGCGGCAGTAACTTCGCGCGCGGGGGAGGCAAGTCCCTTTAGGAGTTCGGCTTCGGTGTCGGCGTCCACGGCGGCGTCGGCGTCGGCGAGAATCAGGGCGCGGATGTATTCGCTCACGGTGGTGTACCCACCTTGAGTTGCCTGGGACTCGGCCAAAGGTTTGAGGTCTTCGGGAAGGGGGATGTCGAGTGTGGCCATAAACTCCTCAACGTGAAATCTACGTTGCTTTTGCACGTGAATCAACGCCCAATGCCGCCAGCTCGAACGACCGAGTCTATCCGATCCTCGCCACCATCATCGTCACGTCGTCCGTGCGTTTGGTCAGGCCGGCGTGCGTGCGCATTTTCCAGAGGATGTGATGGGCGATGGCTTCGGCGGTGGGGTGGGGGGTGAGGGTGGTGGATTCGGAGAAGGCCTGGAGGAGGCGTTGGCGGCCGAAGGGTTCGTCGGTGAAGTTCCGGGCGTCTGGGAGGCCGTCGGTGTAGAGGAGCAGCGTGTCGTTGGGTTGGAGGGCGATGACCTTTTGCTCGTAGGGTTCGGTGGGATCTACGCCTAAGACCATGTTGTCGCTGGTGAGCTCGGTGATTTTGCCGTCGCGGAGGAGCATGGCGGGGGGGTGGCCGGCGTTGGAGAAGGTGAACCGGCGGTTGGGGACGTCGAGGACGCCGTAGAAGAGGGTGACGAATTCGGCCGGTTGTGTGTCGCGGCAGAGCATCAGGTTGATGCGGCGCATGATCTCGTAGAGGTAGTAGAGGTTGTCGATCTCGGCGCGGAGATAGGCGCGGACGCTGGCCATGATGAGGGACGCCGGGACGCCTTTGCCGGAGACGTCGGCGACGACCAATCCCAGGTTGTCGTAGGGGAGGGGGATGAAGTCGTAGAAGTCGCCGCCGAGGTCGAAGCTGGGTACGTAGACGCTGGCGAGGTCAATGCCGTTGAGCTTGGGGGGGTGCTGGGGGAGCATGCGCTGCTGGACTTCGGCGGCCATGCGGACCTGTTTTTCCAGGGCCTCGGCCTCAATCGTCTCGGCGAGGAGGCGGGTGTTTTCGATCGCGGCGGCGGCCTGGGCGGCGACGGCCTTGAGCAGGTCGATGCGGAGCTGGGAGAACGTCGTCTCCTCGTCGGTGTAGACGCGCAGAACGCCGACGGCCTTGCCCTTGTAGCGCATCCCCACCGACAGCATCGAGACGATGCCCTCGCGGCGGGATTCCTCGGGGTATTGGACGCGCGGGTCGGCGGTCATGTTGCGGACGTATTCGTATCCCTTGGGAGAGAGGGCGACGCGGTCGATCTCGGCCGACGAGAGGCGTACCGGGCCTTTGTTCAGGTACTGCTGCGAGAGGTTGTGGACGGCTTTGATAACCAGCTCATCCCGCTCGCGGTCGATCAGGCGGATGGAGGAGGCCTTGACGTTCATCAGCTCGGCCACGAGCTCGACCGTGCGCTGGAGGACCTTGCCCAGGTCGCGGGCGTCGGCCAGGAGCATCGTGACGTTGTAGACGGCGGTCAGCTCGTTGATCCGCTGGCGGAGCTGGAATTCCTGGAAGCAGAGGCGGGCGATGGCGTTGGCCATCAGGAAGAGGAACTGGATGGCGGCGGGCTTGGCGGGGCCGCGGGAGCGGCAGATCTGCGTGGCAAGGGTCTTGAGGGTCTTGGGGTCGATGTTGAACTTCTGGGCGAGCGTACTGAGCTTGGCGTCGTCGAGGGCGGTGGAAGCGGCCGCGGCCGAGCCGTTGGCGGACATGCGGATGGTGCCGAGGCGGTGGTTGTTGACGATGATGGGGGCGACGTATTCGGCGCCTTCCTTCTGCGGGGCTGCCTGCGACTGCTCGGCGGTGTCCAGAAGCGCCTTCTGGCGGCGGAGGAATTCGTTGGTCGGCGTGGGGGAGGTGATGACGTTGCCGTCGGCGTCGGTGATGGTGGCCTTGACGTTGGCGACGGCGGCGAAGGAGTCCTGGATCTCCTGGAGGGTGGGGAGGTCCATGAAGTCGGTCAGGCGGAGGTTGTCGGGGTCGAGGAGGGGCATTCCGCTTGCGGGGGAGATTGTAGGGGAGGAGTAGTCGGTAGCCAGTAGTCAGTAGGTGCGCGGGGCGTGTAGGATCGGCGGCGTGGAGCTTTAATGTGGAGCGTGGTCATGGCGACGAAGATGGTGAATGGGACGGAGTTGTCTTACGAGGAGACGGGCAAGGGGATGCCTGTGGTGTTGCTGCACGGGTTTCCGCTGGATCTGCGGGTGTGGGAGGCGCAAGTTGCGGCGCTGGCGGATCGGTGGCGGGTGATCGCCGTTGACATGCGCGGGTTTGGGAAGAGTCGGTCGGATGCGCCGTTTACGATCGAGTCGCTCGGGGATGACGTGCACGCGCTGTTGGGCGAGATAAAAGCGCTGCCTTGCGTACTCGGCGGGTTGTCGATGGGGGGGTATGTGGCGCTGGGGTATGCGAAGAAATATCCGGCCGACCTGAAGGGGCTAATGCTCATCGATACGCGGGCAGAGGCGGATACGCCCGAAGGCAAGGCCGCGCGGGGGAAGATGATCGAGGCGGCGCGGAGCGGCGGGTCGAAGGTCGTCGCGGAGCAGATGATGGCCAAAATGGTGGCCGGGGGGGCGGAGAAGGGCCGGCCGGAAGTCGTGAAGAAATTGAAGGGGATCATGGAGGCTTGTCCGCCTCGGACGATTGAGAATGCGCTGGTGGCGATGCGGGAGCGGGAGGATTACACGTCGTCTCTGGCGTCGATCGGTGTGCCGACGCTGATCGTGGTGGGGGAGCAGGACGCGATCACGCCGCCGGAGATGGCGGAGCGGATGAACCGGGAGATTCGCAATTCTATGCTCGCAAAGATCAAAGGCGCAGGGCACATGGCAATCATGGAGCAACCGGAGCAGGTGAACGCGGCGATGCGAAAGTGGCTGGGCGAGATCGGGTAGCAGGGGTCAGCGTTCTGGAACGCGCGGCGTGACGGCGTTGGACCAGTCGTGTTCGTAGAGGGTGTAGCCTGCTGGGCGCATGCCTAATTTGAAGTAGGTGGCGATGGCGTGGTGATTGTCGCAGTCCACGTAGAGGCGCAGGCCGCAGGTGTGGGGGGAGGAGCGGGCGAGGGCTTCGACGTGTTTGTAGAGGGACTTGAAGACGCCCTTTCGGCGGTGGTCGGGGTGGACGTAGACCGACTGGATCCACCAGAAGTTGCCGTTGCGCCAGTCGGACCATTCGTAGGTGAGCATGAGCTGGCCGATGAGCTGGGGGCGACCGTTGACGTCGGCTTCGGCGACGAAGTATTGGGCGGCATCGGGGCGGGCGAGGGCGCCTTCGACGCCGGCGCGGAGGATGGTTGGGTCGAGTTCCTTGTGTTCGGCTTCGCGGGCGAGGCGGGCGTTGAAGTCGGCCAGGACCGGGGCGTCGGCGGGGGTGGCTTCGCGGATTTTGAAGTTGGACTGCATCGGTGCTGATCGAAATCACCCTCACCCCAACCCTCTCCAGGAGTACCAGGAGAGGGGGTAAGAAGGGGGCCTCTCATGGAACAAGAGGGGGTGAGCGCATGCGCTATTTTGCGCCCAGCGGCGTCCATTTCCAGTCACGAATTTCAGGCGGGTCGTCGCCGTGGGTGTGGATGTAATGTTTGAAATCGAGCAGCTTGTCGCGGAGTTCCTGTTTGGCGTAGGCGGCGCGGGGGCCGAGGGTGGGGACGCGGTCGATCACGTCGGCCACAAGGTGGAAGCGGTCCAGATCGTTCAGGACGACCATGTCGAACGGTGTCGTTGTGGTGCCTTCTTCCTTGTAGCCGCGGACGTGGAGGTTGCGGTGGTTGATGCGGCGGTAGGTGAGGCGGTGGATGAGCCAGGGGTAGCCGTGGTAGGCGAAGATGATGGGCTTGTCCCTGGTGAAGAGGGTGTCGAAGTCCTTGTCGTTTAGGCCGTGGGGGTGTTCGGTGGCGGGCTGGAGGCGCATGAGATCGACGACGTTGATGACGCGGACTTTCAGCTCGGGGAAGTGGGCGCGGAGCATGGAGACGGCGGCGAGGGTTTCGAGCGTCGGCACGTCGCCGCAGCAGGCCATCACCACGTCGGGTTCGGAGCCGCGGTCGTTGCTGGCCCATTCCCAGATGCCGATGCCGGCGGTGCAGTGCTTGATGGCCGAGTCCATGTCGAGCCACTGGGGTGCGGGCTGCTTGCCGGCGACGATCACGTTGACGTAGTGCCGCGAGCGCAGGCAGTGGTCGGTGACGCTCAGGAGCGTGTTGGCGTCCGGCGGTAGGTACACGCGGATGACGTCGGCCTTCTTGTTGACGACATGGTCGATGAAGCCGGGGTCCTGGTGGCTGAAGCCGTTGTGGTCCTGGCGCCAGACGTGGCTGGAGAGCATGTAATTCAGCGAGGCGATGGGGCGGCGCCAGGGGATGTGGAGCGTGGTGTTGAGCCACTTGGCGTGCTGGTTGAACATCGAATCGATGATGTGGATGAAGGCCTCGTAGCAGGAGAAGACGCCGTGGCGGCCGGTGAGGAGGTAGCCTTCGAGCCAGCCTTCGCACTGGTGCTCGGAGAGCATTTCCATGACGCGGCCGTCGGGGGAGACGTGGTCGTCGGTGGGGAGGATTTCGGCGACGGACGTGCGGCTGGAACATTCGAAGACGGCGCCGAGGCGGTTGGAGGCGGTCTCGTCGGGAGAGAAGACGCGGAAATTCCGCGTGTCCGAGCTGAGCTTCATCACGTCGCGGAGGAATTGGCCCTGGACCTTTGTCGCTTCGGCCATCACCTGCCCCGGCGAGGGGACTTTTACGGCGTACGTGCGGAAATCGGGCAGGCGCAGGTCGCGCAGGAGGACGCCGCCGTTGGCGTGCGGATTGGCGCCCATGCGGCGGTCGCCTTTTGGCGCGAGGGCGGCCAGTTCGGGGATGAGGCGGCCGGTCTTGTCGAAAAGCTCTTGCGGCCGGTAGCTCTTCATCCACTCTTCGAGCATCTTGAGGTGCTTGGGATTCTCGGCCAGGCCGGAGAGCGGGACCTGGTGGGAGCGGAAGGAGTTTTCGGTCGGTAGGCCGTCCACTTCCTTGGGGCCGGTCCAGCCCTTGGGTGTTTTGAGGACGATCATCGGCCAGGTGGGGCGGTGTTTGAACCCCTTGGAGCGGGCGTCGGATTGGATCTGGCGGACCTCGGCGACGATCTTGTCCAGAGCGTCGGCCATCTGCTTGTGGACCTTGGGCGGGTCGTCGCCTTCGACGAAGTAGGGGTTGAAGCCGTAGCCGCGCATGAGGGATTCGAGCTCGGATTGCGGGATGCGGGCCAGGACCGTGGGTCCGGCGATTTTGTAGCCGTTGAGGTGGAGGATGGGGAGGACGACGCCGTCGTGGACGGGGTTGAGGAATTTGTTGGAATGCCAGCTTGTGGCGAGCGGGCCGGTCTCGGCTTCGCCGTCGCCGATGACGCAGGCGACCCAGAGGTCGGGGTTGTCGAACGCGGCGCCGTAGGCGTGGGAGAGGGCGTAACCCAGCTCGCCGCCTTCGTGGATGGAGCCGGGGGTTTCGGGGGCGGCGTGGGAGGGGATGCCGCCGGGGAAGGAGAACTGGGTGAAGAGGCGCTTCATGCCGGGCTCGTCCTGGGAGATGTCGGGGTAGAGCTCGGAGTAAGCGCCTTCGAGGTAGGTGTTGGCGACCATGCCCGGCCCGCCGTGGCCGGGGCCGCAGACGTAGATCATGCTGAGGTCGTACTGGTTGATGATGCGGTTGCAGTGGGCGTAGATGAAGTTGAGGCCGGGGGTGGTGCCGAAGTGGCCGAGGAGGCGGGGTTTGACGTGTTTGAGCTGGAGGGGTTCTTTTAAGAGGGGGTTGTCGTAGAGGTAGATTTGGCCGACGGAGAGGTA
>Ga0308175_100001990_pt1 | contig 13877 bp, 8 predicted proteins | sample PhyCR1_3_FD_203893 | JGI IMG/M metagenome (GOLD analysis project Ga0308175, IMG submission 203893) | Soil microbial communities from UC Gill Tract Community Farm, Albany, California, United States - DLSLS.C.R1 | ecosystem: Environmental > Terrestrial > Soil > Agricultural land | place: USA...
ATTACATGCTGATCCCGCTTATGGCTGCCGAGCAGTTCGGTGTCACCAGTCTTCCGCGCGCGATGGCCATCATTCTGCCGGCCAATACCATCGGCCAGACCTGGTTCCCCTACTTCACAGCCGTATTGAAGCAGCATTTTGGAGACTACACGGTCCCGATGTACGTGGTGTTTGCGGTCGCGGCCACGAGCGGAATTGCCATCTCCCTGTTGCCGCCTCCGGAAGCGCGGCGCACTCCCGCCGAAGAGGCGGCCCGGGTTTCTGAACGGGCCGGATGAGGCATTTTGCGAAACGAACTCCCAGTGCCCGGTGCTTTGCTTTGTTAGGGATAGCTAAGCGCCAGGCTCGGATTGGGTTCGTTTCGTAAAATCAGCCGTCGTGAAAGGACGGCCATTCACGGTCACGTTCCGGACCGAAACTGACTTTACGTTCTGAAGAAAGTTCCCCTTTGCGACGTCGGCGAAGGAGCAATCGGCAAGGGTCACCCCGACGATTGGGTCGGTCGTATACCCCCTGAGGTATATGGCGTACTTGCTTTTCTGAGAGCTGACGCCAGCCACATAGATATCCTTTACGGTTGGGCGGAACGGTCCGCCTTCTCCTTCCTCGTAGTAAAAGTCAACCTCCACGGCGGCCTCCGCGACCTGTCCGATCATTACGTGCTCGAAATGGATGTTCTCGATGCTGCCGCCCCGGTAGGAGTTCGTTTTGATACGCAGCCCGCGCTGGAGGTTGGGGCTGCTCATCTGACATCGGCTGATGTATACGTTCTTGATTCCCCCCGAGACCTCGCTTCCGATGGAGACTCCACCATGACCGTCCTTCATACGACAGTCCTGGACGATGACGTTTTCGCAGGGAACGTTAACGCGGCGACCGTCTTCGTTTCGTCCCGATTTAATCGCAATGCAGTCATCGCCGGTACTGAAAATGCAGCCGGTAATCAGGACATCGCGGCTGGACTCCGGGTCGCACCCGTCGTTGTTGGGCCCGTGACTGTTAATATTGACATTTCGCACGGTGACGTTTTCACAGAGCACCGGATTCAACTCCCACATGGGAGAGTTCCTCATTGTGAAGCCTTCCAGCAGAACATTTTTGCAGCGGTAGGGCTGGATGAAGTTAGGCCGTAGATAGTGACCCTGACCAAATATCCGGTCCTTGACGGGCGTGCGCTGATTGCCCATGCGGACCAGGGTGTCGCGGTCACTGTGAAAACTCGGCTCGCCCCGCTTTGCGCCTCCGGTGAACCGGCGTACCCAGGACCACCAATTTTCGTGGCTCGCCTGGCCGTCCAAGATACCGTAACCCGTGACCGCGATATTAGTCTTCCCGAAGGCATAGATCAGTGGCGAATAATTCATGCACTCGGTGCCTTCGTAGCGCGTGAAGACCATGGGGTAATCCTTGGGATCGGTGCTGAAGAGAAGGCTGGCTCCCTCAGCAAGATGCAGGTTCACGTTGTTGTCCAGATGAATGGCGCCGGTGAAAAAGTTCCCTTTGGGGATAACGACCCTACCGCCACCTCCCGCGCTGCACGCGGCGACCGCCTTCTGGATTGCGTTCGTGGAGTTTGTTTTGCCGTCGGCCAGGGCGCCGTATCTTGTGACGTCCCAATCGCGGCTTGGAAATGAGGGCGGCTTGATCCTGGCTAAAATAGCCGCTGCCGAAGGGCTTGCATCTGACTCTGCCGGGAGGGCGGTGGCTTTGTATGCAACAAGGAGGCCTGCCGTTCGTTCGAAGAGGTTCCGTCGTGTCATGAGCTGGTGTGGTTTGTTCTCGATTACCGCGTACTGAGTTCCGGTAGGCCAAGTATTCCATGAAACGGATGAACAAGAATGCAGGTATTTTATCGAAGAGATAGCTTGCAGGCACACTTCGCAGGTGATAGCATCGTGAACAAGTTCATGAACAGAGAGGTCAGCCGTTCCACGTAGACTCTCAGCCGACCATGCGCCAAAGACAATCCGGGAGGTGGCCCGGCTGGCTGGTGTGTCTCTAGGCACAGTGTCGCGGGTGATCCGGGCAGCTCCAGATGTCTCTCCCGTGCTTCGAAAGCGCGTGGAGCACGCCATGGCCCAGGTGGGGTATGAGCCGCATACACGAGTCCGGAGAGCCGAAAAGGAGATCCCGGGCGCCCGCATAATTTCATTTGTTCTCAGTAACCGTTCACTCCAGCATCCGCTCCATTCGCGGATTCTGCAGGGGGTGGAGGCATTCTGTTCGGAGGCCGGTTACGCCGTAGTGTATAGGAGTTTCAAATATCCGGCGCAGATGCCGCCGGAGGATATTCAGCTGTCCGGGCTCCTGAGGCAGCATGGGGTTGCAAATAGCGTGATCCTTGCGGGAACCAATTACAGCAACCTGCTTCACGCGCTGAAGACTTGTCGGATTCCCTACGTGACGTTGGCCAACAATGTCATCGGGGAACGGTCAACAGCTCCCGGGTTTGACCAGGTGCGTTTCGATGATGTGCAGGGAGCCGCGGATGCTACCCGGTATCTGCTGGAATTGGGCCACCGGGATATTTGGTTCATCGGCGATCCTTCCAAGCCGTGGTGTCGGCACCGCTATGCAGCATACGCTCGCGTCTTGGCGGAAGCCGGCCTCACGCCTAGGGAACTAGCCGGCGGAGTTTCTGACGATCAGAGCGTGGATGGACAGCACACGTTTGACCTCCTGTATGAACGGAAGGTTCCGATCAGCGCCATTCTAGCCGGGACCGAAGAAACGGCCTATGGAGTTCGAGACTCCATTCGCAGGCATCATTTGGAGATCCCCCGTGACATCAGCCTGATTGGATTCGATGACCAGTACGAAGAGCAGCGTGTTGCGGGAATGACCACAGTGCGGGTCGATAGCGAGGAGATCGGACGCCAATTGGCCAAGGTAGCCATTCAGAAAATTCGGAATCCCCAAACTCCGGTTCCCGAAGTTGTGGTTCCCACAAAACTCATTCGCCGGAGTAGTTGCCGGCCCGTTTTTGAGAACGTGAGAAACCAGGCGGCGGTGTAGCCATACGTGCAAAGGGCGAGCGGTCGACTGCGTTGAGAAGGGTGTTTATGTCAGATGAGAAAACAGTGCGGCGCGAGTTTTTCAAGATGGCGGGCGCAGGCGGCGGCGCATGGGCCGCGCTGGCCACTCAGGCGAGCGCACAGAAATCGCCAGCAAACCCTGGCGCCGGCAGCTACGACGTAAAAGCCTTCGGTGCTACCGGCGATGGAAAGACAACTGATACGCCCGCCATCAACAAGGCGATCGATGCGGCTGCTAACGCTGGAGGGGGAACAGTCGTGTTTCCCGGAGGCACCTATCTTTGCTATTCGATTCACATCCGGAGCCGGGTAGCTCTTTATCTTGACGAAGGCGCCAAAATTGTCGCGGCGGATGCGCTGCCGCAGGGAAGCGCTGGCGGATACGATCTCGCCGAGCCAAATCAATGGGAGCAGTATCAGGACTTTGGCCATAACCACTGGCACAACAGCCTGATTTGGGGCGAAGGGTTGGAGCATATTGCGATCCTGGGGCCGGGTCTCATCTGGGGCAGGGGATTGAGTAAAGGCTACGGTCCGGGTCCAAAGGCGGAGACGCCGGGAGTAGCCAATAAGGCAATTGCCCTCAAGAATTGCCGTAATGTCCTTCTACGTGACTTCTCAATCCTGCAGGGTGGGCACTTCGGAATTCTGGCGACCGGAGTGGACAACATGACAATCGACAATCTGAAGATCGACACGAACCGCGACGGAATGGATATCGATTGCTGCCGGAACGTGCGTGTTTCCAACTGCAGCGTGAACTCTCCGTGGGATGACGGGATCTGCCTAAAGAGTTCCTATGCGCTGGGCGAGGCCCGATCGACCGACATGGTGACGATTACGAACTGCTTCGTTTCGGGCAGCTTTGAAGAGGGGGCGCTGCTGGACGCCACTTACAAAAAGTTCGCGCCAGACTTTAAAGTTCCTCGAACAGGGCGCATCAAATTTGGAACTGAGTCCAACGGCGGCTTCAGGAACATCACTGTTTCCAATTGCGTGTTTGATGGCTGCCAGGGACTGGCGCTGGAAAGCGTGGACGGAGCTTTGCTGGAAGATGTGACGATTACCAATATAGCGATGAGAGACATCTCGAGCGCGCCAATATTTCTCCGGCTGGGGAACCGGATGCGCGGCCCGGAAGGCGCTGCCGTCGGTACCTTAAAACGCATTATTATCAGCAACATTGTCTGTTCCAACTCGGCCTCGAAGATCGCCTCCATCATCAGTGGGATTCCCGGTCATGAAATCGAAGATGTGAAGATCAGCGATCTGTATCTGCAGTACAAGGGAGGCGGCACGAAGGAGGCAGCGGCCCTTCAGCCTCCGGAGAAAGAGGCGGGGTACCCGGAGCCTGGCATGTTCGGTCCCATGCCGGCAAACGGCTTCTACGTCCGCCACGTGAAGAATCTTGACCTGACCAACGTAGAGATCGCTAACCTGCAGGAAGACGAGCGGCCCACATTTGTTCTTGAAGATGTGCAGGGTGCCGACTTCTTCCGCATCAAAGCCCCGGTCGTGAAAGATGCACCGACGTTTGTGCTCCGCAACGTAGAGAACTTCAGCCTGGGGCGCAGCAAGCCTGTGGCCGATACGGAGATCGCCAAGGCTGATCACAAGAGTTTATAAGCAGTCTTGATGGAGCGAGACAGGAGACAAGAAAGCCCGATGAAATATCGGGACGGAATTTATCATGAGCAACGAATTAGTGTTAGGCAAGTACTCTCTCGGGGTGGGCGATCGATTTGCGCACGAAGCGGAAGCGCAGCTACGCGCCTGCATCGCCGCGGCCGAACAGGGCGTAGAGGTAATTCCGGTTTGGAACAAATCAAACCGTGAGCATTCGATTATCGGATCGGAGCCTGACGGCACGCGAGCGGCAGCCGATGCAGCGGTTAAGAAACTCGGCTGGACTAAACCATACCACCTGGATGCCGACCACATCAACTTCGACACAGTGGGGCGGTTTCTGAATCCGTGCGATTTTTTCACGATAGACGTCGCCGACTGGATAGGTAAGCCAGCCGACGCCGCCGAGGTGCAGGCATTTGTAAATCGCCATAAAGAACTTCATCGCGAGTTACAAATTCCTGGTGTGGAAGCTCCTGTTCAGCTGACCGCGGAAGCCGTCACCCAAATCGCCCGAAAGTATCTGGCCGCAGTGAAAGAAGCCGGTCGGATCTATCGCGAGCTAGAAAAGAAGAAGGGGCGCGGGAAATTCATTACTGAAGTGTCGATGGATGAAACCGATACTCCGCAGACTCCTATGGAGCTGCTGGTGATCTTGGCCGCCATCGCCGACGAGCAGATTCCGATACAAACTATCGCGCCTAAATTTACTGGCAGATTCAATAAGGGTGTTGATTATCAGGGCGATGTCAGACAGTTTAGTAAGGAATTCGCTGACGATGTCGCCACGATTGCTTTTGCGATTGGGCGCTATGGCTTGCCGCGTAATTTGAAGCTCAGTGTCCACTCGGGCAGCGACAAGTTTTCGATTTACCGTCCCATTCGAGAAGCGCTTCAGCGGTTTAATGCCGGTGTGCATCTGAAGACGGCTGGAACGACCTGGCTGGAAGAATTGATCGGCTTGGCGGAGGGGGGCGGAGAGGGCTTGCAACTGGCTAAGCAGATTTACGCGAACGCGTACGCGAAAAGGGATGAGCTCTGCGCTCCCTACGCAGCCGTGATCGACATCGATCCGAAGCAACTGCCTAGCCCGGACGAAGTGAACCAATGGACGGCTGAAAAGTTCGTCGCCACTTTGAGGCACAACCCTAAAAACAAGGAGTTCAACAGCAGCTTCCGACAACTTCTGCATGTAGGCTTCAAAGTCGCGGCCAAGATGGGCGATCAGTATCTCGGGCTGCTGGAGAAATTCCAAGCCTCGGTCGCAAAAAACGTGACTGAAAATCTATTTGACCGTCACATCAAGCCACTGTTCTTGGGAAGCTAGCGACGCCCAAAGAGTTTGCGTGATTCGGCCTAAGGAATAAATTGTTATGACACCAACTGTTCGTGAATCGTCAGGAATCCACTCGGGAAATGAAGTTCCACTCGCGGGCGAGAAGATCCGCCAAGCGGTGGAGGATGAGCTCCGCGCCATTCAGATTATCGATATCCACACGCATTTATTTAAGCCTTCGCTTGGTTCGCTGGGGCTGTGGGGAATCGACGAACTGGTGACGTACCACTATCTGGAAGCGGAGTTGTTCCGCTCCTCGAACGTTACTCCTCACCAGTACTGGGCGCTGCCCAAGAAGGGAAAGGCGGACCTGATCTGGCGCACTCTGTTTGTGGAGAACTTGCCCGTATCCGAAGCAACACGGGGTGTGATTGCGGTTCTGCAGGCATTCGATTTGCCGACTAAGGCGAACGATCTTTCCGAGGCGCGCCGCTTCTTTGCGGACCAGAAACTGGAAACGCACATTCAGAATGTTTTCAAACTGGCCGGCATCAGCGAAGCGGTGATGACGAACGATCCTCTCGATCCGGAGGAAGCTTCGCTCTGGGAGAAGGGTACTTCGGGAGACGCTCTGTTCCACCCGGTTCTGCGGTTGGATCGAATCTTGAACAAGTGGGCAGACCATTGGCAGGTCTTGCAATCGAAAGGCTACAAGGTGGAGCGCGATCTTTCGGGAGCAACTGTGAAAGAAATCCGGCGCTTTGTCGATCACTGGTGCCAGTTGATGAAGCCTGTCTACATGGCGGTCTCTCTGCCGGATACGTTTCAGTATCCAGAAGAGAGTACACGCGGACGGCTACTGGTCGAAGTCATTTTGCCGGCTTGCCGCCAGTTCAACATTCCCCTGTCACTGATGATCGGTGTCCGGTATCAAGTGAATCCTGGGATAAAACTGGCAGGTGACGCAGTGGGGAAAGCTGACCTTCGGGCCGTTGAGCACCTGTGCCGTGAGTTTTCCGATAATCGTTTCCTGGTGAGCATTTTGAGCCGGGAAAATCAGCACGAGTTGTGTGTCTATGCCCGCAAGTTCGCAAACCTCATGCCTTTCGGATGCTGGTGGTTCCTCAACAACCCATCCATTGTGGAAGAGATGACGCGCGAGCGGATGGAGATGCTCGGCTCAACGTTCATTCCGCAGCATTCGGATGCGAGGGTGTTGGAGCAGGTGATCTATAAATGGAGAAACACCCGCCGCACCATGGCGCCGCTGCTGGCGAACACCTATTCACTGCTCGCGGAAGACGGCCGGCCGGTTACTCGAGAAGACATCAGCAACGATATCAAAAGGCTGTTCCGTACCAATTTTGAGAATTTTGTCGGTAAACAGCCTCGCCGCGACAATCGTTAAAAAGTAATCCGGGCGCTGAGTTGAAGGATTCTCGGTCCGTTGGACTGGCTCGTAATCTTGCCGAAGGAAGACGACGAGATATTGGTCGACGGAGCCGAGAACGTAACCAGGTTCAGCACGTTGAACGCATCGGCTTGAAAAGTGAGCTTCAGGCTTTCGTAGATGGCGAAGTCCCGTCTGAGGTTCACGTCGATGTTATAGCTGCTGGGATTCTGGATGCCGAACGCATACGTTCGCGGCGTGTTGCCATAGGTGTATGGGGCGGGAGTGGCAAACGCGTTTTTGTCCAAAAACGTGGTCGTGTTCGAGCCGATGAGATTGCCATCGCCCCATCCGCCATTGATCCGTACCGGACCGGTGAAGTTCGGGTTGTAATTTGCGAAACAGCTTCCAGCGTTAGGTACTACGCATGAGGAAGTCATGATGGTGCCGATGGGCACGCCGGAGCGGTAGGTGCCGATTCCTGAAATCTGCCAACCGCCGATGATGCTTGAGAGAATGCCGCGATCGTTTGCAAACTGGCGGCCCTTCCCGAAGGGCAGCTGATATGTCGCGAGCAGGTTGACAGTGTGCGCGGGAAGCTGTGTGACGGCTTTTTCGTTCTTCCAGTTATATGCGCTCTGCAGAGTCGATTGCGACTGGCCGCTGACCTGGTTCGATCCGGTGTCGTCGAAGGCTTTCGCCCAGGTGTAATTAAACGTGAATGTGAGTCCCCGGTTGAGCCGCTGAGTAGCGTGTACCTGAAGGGAGTTGTAATTGGAGTTTCCGACGTCACCCCAAAGGTCGGTGATGTTCGAGTACTGCGGCCAAGGCCGCAGCATCTGCGACAGTGATCCGGAGAAGTTGGGATAGGGCAGTTGGATACCGGGAATGATTTTATTGGCGGCAGCCAACACTGCCGGTGTAACATTCTGCTGAAGCAAGCTGCCCAATGCCAGATACCGGGGATCCATTTGATCCGAGTAAATTCCGCGGCCGCCACCGCCGAGGTGATGGCCATTGCTGCCGACGTATGCGAGCCCGAAGATCAGGCTGGGCGCGAAGCTGTGTTCTACGGAGAAGTTCCAATTCTGATACCGGGGAGGAATTCCACCGATCTGCGGGTCGCCGTAGTTCAGAGATGATGGCGGGTTTCCGGTTCCATTAAAGCCAGTCCCGTAGGTGGGGTCGAAAAACGGAGGCGGCTGGTAAGGAGGAACGCCAGCATTCCAATAGTAAGCAGGCGTGTAGCTATTGCCGGGAACGCTGAATACGGGCTGGGCCGAATAGCCAACCAAGTCAAGTCCGTACCGCCCGCCTCCACGTCCGCCGACGGCACCGCGGTGAGTGTACATGATCGAGTATCCGGCGCGGATTACAGTCTTGTCGGTTGCGCTAAACGCAACTCCCATGCGTGGCCCGAAATCCAGATAGTCGGTGTTGATATTAGTCGAACAGTGACAGCTATTGAAGCCGTTGCCGTAGAATTGGAGGATTCCTGGAGCGCCTCCGGCGGCCGGATTTGGCGCGGTCGGATTGAAGAACGATTCACGGTTGGCGACCTCTGTATAGGGGCTCCAAATATCGTGACGCAATCCGAGATTTAGTGTGAGGCGGGGAGTAACTTTGAAGTTGTCCTGCACCCACCAGGAGAAGTCCTTATAACGTCCGCCCGTTCCCACTACGGAATCCTGGATTACGTTGCTGCTGCTGACCGCACCCAATAGAAAACTGGCGTAGGCGTTTCCGGTTGTGCTGAGAAACGAACCAGTCGGGCTGAAGCCAGCGGTTTGACCATTGCTGAAAGTCCAGGTGGCGAGGCTGCCATAGGTGCGCTGTTTCTCGTTTGCCTGAAGCCACTGCATTTGAACGCCGAGGATCAGCGAGTGCTTGCCGTGCGTCCACTGCAGATTGTCCTGCAATGTAAATGTATTGTCGGTGTCGTTGAAGGCCTGCGAATTGGTGCCGCGCCACGCCTCTGGAGATTCCGGACCGCTAAACGTAACCTGTGGGAATGCTGATGCGGCTTCTCCGGCAGGCAATCCGGTGAGGCCAGCCTTGATGGGATAATTCCCCGTGATAGTGGCATTGGTTATGGGAACATCGAACCGGGAAAAGCCATAACCCAATTGATTGACCAGATTCGGAGTGGCTACGTAAGTCCACTTCGCCAGCGCCGTGGTCGGATACTCATCGACCAATCGTGTGTTGGCGTATGGAAGGGGCAGAGTGTTGCCCCGATATGGAGTTGTTTGGCTTCTGTGACCGTGACTGAACGAGACGAAGAACGTGTTCTTCTCATTCACGTTCAAATCGACCTTTTCGGCGGTGCTGTTGTCGTGATAGCCAATCGGCACCTGTTCCAGATAGTTGTTCTGAAGGCTGTTGTTGATGGGATTGGGAAGAAGCGATCCGAAATATTGAGATATCGCGGAGATTCGGTTTGCAGGAATGATATTTCCGGGGAAGGGCGTGCGGGTACAGACGGCTCCGGTGCAAACCGTCGATTGTGGATCGTAAATCCGAGTGGGCAGCAAGGCGCTAAAATCCCCTTGGCGTTCTGCCAGGGTCGGGATGGAAGCCAGAGCGGGTTGCGCCTGCTGGGTGAAGCGAAAGCCGTCATAGTTGGCGAAGAAGAAGGCCTTGTTCTTTTTTATGGGCCCTCCGATATTGAATCCGAACTCGTTCTGGTGTTCGGTGGGCCGGGTGGGAGCGAAGAAGCCGCGCGCATCCAGGGCGGTGTTGCGGAAGTACTCATAGCCCGCTCCATGAAACTGATTGGTGCCGGATTTAATGACGTAGTTTGAAGAACCCTGGCCCTGATATTGCACAGACGTTCCGGCGGATTCAAGCTGGAATTGGTCGACTGCTTCAACCGACAGACCGAGCCCAAGCGTGCGTGTCTCGCCCTCGGCGCTGGGATTGGTGGCAGGCAATCCTTCCACATAGATTTCCTGCGAGTGATCTTGCCCGCCCAGTACATTGCCGGCGGTGTTTCCAGTGGTAGCGCTGTTAGTGGACACACCGGGCATCAGAGCTGTGAAGGCCGTTGGATCGCGCGGTGCATTTCCCATCGCTAACGGCAGAGCGGCATAGATTTCGTTTCGCATCGTCTGCCCCATGCTGGCATCGTTGGCGTTCAATAATGGAGGTGCCGCGGTGACGGTGACCTGTTGGGAAGCGGAGCCTACGCGAAGCGTGAGGTTAAGGCCCACTTGAGCAAGGGCGTCCACGGTTATATGCTCCTGATTGACTGTTTCAAATCCGGATGCAGTCACGGATACGTTGTACTCACCGGCGGGAAGGGGTGAAAGAACGTAGTAGCCGGCGTTGGTGGTGGTCCTGCTGGTCTTTACCCCGGTGCTGACATTTGTGGCTATCACGGTTGCGTTCGGAACTGCGGCTCCGCTTGGATCCGATACAACCCCTTGAATCGAGCCATTGCCGCCGATCTGGGCTTGCAGGGTATTTATCACGAGCAGGAGGGCGGCGGTGAAAAGAATCAGTTGTTTTGCAGCGCCGAGGCTCTTCAATGGTTGAACGTGCCCTAGCGGCGTGTCAGGCGAATCGACGTGGGACCAGGAAATCATATTTTCTCCGTACCGGCCAGCCCCGTGCTGGCTTGCTGTGTCATCCATCGTGTTCTCCCCGTGCCTGCTGGGCAATAGGGCCGGTCTAAAAAGCTTCTAAAAATCTTCTAAGTCGCCGTGAATTTCAGGATGCGGGCTGCTGATGGAGCGACGTAGACGACTGCGTACCGGCATTTGCCTTGGCTACTTCAACGGCGAAGGCGTAGGTAGGCCCGTACATGTTCGAGCGGAAAACGATCCACTTCCCGTCCGGTGTAAAGCTCACGTTCGGTTCTAACCGGTAGTGATGCCTGGACATGTTCACCAGGCGTTCGGCATGAAAAACCCCGGGCCGAATTAACGCTTTGTCCTGGGCGCCTCGGTTCTCCATCAACTGCGGATGAAACAGGTAAATCCACTTGCCATCGGGAGCATGAGCCACCTGGCCCTCGTCGCCGCCATCCCCGGCGAAGAGCTCGCCATCAGGAGAAACATTGAAGTGAATGGACCACTCGTTGCGCTGCAGATGGTACTGGGTCCTTGCGCCGGTGGCGACGTTGTAACCCGCCACCCAGAAGTCTTCTCCGCGCGGAGTCTGCAGATCGAACCAGATGGTTTGTCCGTCTGCGCTCCAAAATTCGTGACCGGCGATCTCCATCTGCATGGTCCGCGTGTGGACCTTCGTCAATCCAGTGCCGTCGGTACGAATGGTCCAGATCCGGTCCACTTTGTGCCAGGGGCCCTCGTGGCAGAACATGAGCAGGGTAGGATCAGTGGGCGAAAACTCCAGGTGGTTTAACCAATCCGTGCTGTGGTGAATAGCAGTAAGTACTCCTGTTTTCACGTCGATTGTGTAAAGGGCCATGGGCAGATGCGCCGCTAAGCGCTCCTCCATCATTTGCCCTTTGTTCTTTGGTTGATCGAGGATCTGCGGTCCTTTCTGAGACGTGTAGGGATGGCCGCCGGGATCACCTTCGATATAGGTCCCCGCGAGTAGCGTCTCGTCCGCATTGACTGAGGAGACCGAGCCATGGGGCGGAACTTGAGCTATCTTGCGTGTTGAAAGGGTGTCGACATCGGTTGCATAGACAGCATTGTCCCGAATGTAGTAAACGTTGTGCGACTTTCTTCCAGCAACGATGACCTTTACATTCCCTTCAACGACCTGCTTTTGCTGATAGGTTTTTAAATCCAGAGCAGAGATTCCGTGCGGCGTAGTGAAGACCATCTTGTTGCCGCCAGCCGTGTACGCATTCTGATTGAAGTAGAGGCTGGCGCTCCCCGGTTCATTCGTCAACCGGACCACCCGGTGTCCAGTATCTGGATCGACCCAGGTCTTGGGTGGTGTGGTCTGTCCGCTTTGCGCGGAGATGGAAACGGAGGCGAGAACGGCGACAATCAGGCCGATGGAACGGCGGGAAAGAGATAAGCAGCGGTTCATGATTCGGGAAGTCCCTTTATGTTTCGGCAGTTTCGCAGGGAGACATGGCTTCCGTCTTCGGTCGCGATCTCGGTGCGGTGGAACGTCCAGTTTTCGGCGTCCGCAATGGTGCCGGCGCTCCTAGCTTGAATTGTGAGTCGATCGAAAGAGAAGTGTTCGAGAGGATCGCCTGGGAAGGCGCTCACTTGAAAGGCGCGTTTGGCTTCCTTCGCGTCGACCTCCGAGATCCGGATATTACGAAAATGAGGCAGCCCTTTCGAGGGCGGAACAGGTTCCGTGAGCACCTTCCAATAGTCCGGTACCTGCTTCATCCCAGGTGGAAGCTGTGCGTAACTGTAGCTTGGATTCCAGTTCATGGTGACCCCTATAGGAGTCGCCACACCTTGGAGTTTTAGATTGGAGATTTCAATGTTTTCTACGGTGCCGCCCCGTGTTTTTGCGGATTTGAGGTAAATGCCGTAGGGCACGCCGGCGAGGACACGCAGTCCGGACACCCTCACGTTGCGAATGCCGCCAGACGTTTCGCTTCCAGCCGTTACGCCGGCGGCTCCGCCCCGGATGGTGCAATCGCGGACGACTACGTTTTCGGTGGGACGGTTTACGCGTAACCCGTCCGCATCTCGACCGGCCTTCAGGCAAAGAGCGTCATCGTTACAGTCGATGTCGCAACGCTCAACCAGGACGTTGGCGGAAGAATCGATATCGATGCCATCCGTGCTGGGACCGCGACCATCGATGTTATTGCGGATGGTCATTCCGTCCACATGAACGTGTTGCGAGTAGCAGACGTGCACCGTCCAAAAGCCGGAACGCTCCAGTCTCAGTTCCCGCAGATTGACATGGGAGGACTTATAGATTTGAATAAGCCGGACGGGCTTACAATCGTAGTCTGCGGCCCATCGTAAGCCTTTCGGCTCGTATTCCTTTCGAAGGCGCCAGTAACGATCCCACCAGAACTTTCCGTCTCCGTCGATCTTGCCTTTGCCCGAGATCGAAACGTTAGCTTGCCGGTACACGTTGATCAGCGCGGCGGGCCAGGTCATCTCCACACCGGCTACGCGAGTCGGCATTTCGGGATAGGCAAGAAGATCCTGCACGCCACGGATCGTCACTCCTTCGTCGATCTGGAGCCGCATCCCGGACCGGAGGAACAAAGCCCCGCTTCGGTAGACGCCGGGCCTAAACGTCACGACGCCATTGCTCTTCGCGGCCTCGTCGATGGCACGCTGAATGGCTTCGGTGTCGACCGTTTTGCCATCGCCCTTAGCTCCGAAGTCCGTTGCCCGGAACTCTGCTGCCCGCACGATCGCCAAGGGACCCAGTGCAATGGCGGCCTTCAATACGGATCTTCGGGTGGAAAAAACGGATGATAAAGGCATTAGCTGAGAAGGGTTGGGCTATGAGCCCGTCCGACAAATCACTCTTGTTTCTGCTTGCGATAGACTGTCCTACATCATCTAAGGTTAGTTCGCAGAGCCGCAATGAGCCCTGCCCAAAAAGTTCATAAGAGATTTCTAAGTTGCCGTTGCAAACCAGGCAGATT
>Ga0308175_100001991_pt1 | contig 13877 bp, 13 predicted proteins | sample PhyCR1_3_FD_203893 | JGI IMG/M metagenome (GOLD analysis project Ga0308175, IMG submission 203893) | Soil microbial communities from UC Gill Tract Community Farm, Albany, California, United States - DLSLS.C.R1 | ecosystem: Environmental > Terrestrial > Soil > Agricultural land | place: USA...
CTACCACCGCGGTGCCGGCACTCCGCACGCCGAGGCCGACGCTCTCACCGCGGCCGGGGACCGGGCCCGCGGCGCGACGGCGGTCGTCACCCTCGAGCCCTGCAACCACACCGGCCGGACCGGTCCCTGCGCGCAGGCGCTGGTCGCCGCCGGGGTGCGTCGGGTGGTCTTCGCGCAGGCCGACCCCAGCCCGCAGGCGGCTGGCGGCGCCGAGACGCTGCGCGCAGCCGGCGTGGACGTGGAGGCCGGTCTGCTGGCGGACGAGTCCCGGGCGGTGAACCCCGCCTGGACGTTCGCCGTCGAGCACCGCCGCCCCTTCGTGACCTGGAAGCTGGCCGCGACCCTGGACGGCCGCAGCGCCGCCGCGGACGGCACCTCGCGCTGGATCAGCTCGGTCGCCGCACGCCGCGACACCCACCTGCTCCGGCAGCGCTGCGACGTGGTGCTCGCCGGCACCGGCACCGTCCTGGTCGACGACCCCGAGCTCAGCGCCCGCGACGACGCCGACCGGCCGCTACCGGCGGGCCGTCAGCCGCTGCGCGCGGTGATGGGACTGCGGGAGGTGCCCGCGCACGCACGGGTCCGCAACGCGGTCGCCGAGACCGTGCTGCTGCGCACCCGCGACCCCAAGGAGGCGCTCACCGAGCTGTTCGCGCGCGGCGCACGGCACGTGCTCCTCGAGGGCGGGCCGGGACTGGCCGCCGCCTTCCTCAGCCAGGGGTACGTCGACGAGGTGGTCGCCTACGTCGCCCCGATGCTGCTCGGGGCCGGCGCGGCCAGCGTCGGCGATCTCGGGGTGCGCACCATCGCCGACGCGCACCGTCTCGAGGTCGTCGACGTCACCGTCCTGGGCGAGGGGCCCGACCGCAACGTCCGGCTCACCCTGACCGCTCCGCAGGAGGCCTGAGATGTTCACCGGCATCGTGGAGGCGCTCGGCAGCGTGGCCGGGATCGAGGACCGCGGTGACGCGGTGCGGCTGACGGTGCACGGTCCGGAGGTGCTCGACGACGCCCGCCCCGGCGACTCCATCGCCGTCGACGGTTGCTGCCTGACCGTCGCCGACCTGCACGACGGCTCCTTCACCGCCGACGTGATGCGCCAGACGCTCCGGCTGACCACGCTGGGTGGCCGCGCCGTCGGCGACCGGGTCAACCTCGAACGCGCGGTCACCGCGAGCACCCGACTCGGCGGCCACCTGATGTCGGGACACGTGGACGCCACCGGATCGGTGCTGGCGCGGGAGCCGTCGGCGCACTGGGAGCTGGTCCGGGTCGGCCTGCCCGCCGCGCTGAGCCGGTACGTCGTACCCCAGGGCTCGGTCGCCGTCGACGGCGTCTCCCTGACCGTGGTCGAGGTCAGCGACATGGGCGCCGACGACGGCTGGTTCACCGTCTCGCTGATCCCGGAGACGCTGCGGCGCACCACGCTCGGCACCCGGTCGCCCGGTGAGCCGGTGAACCTGGAGGTGGACGTGATCGGGAAGTACGTCGAGCGGCAGCTCGGCACGAGAGGACGAGAACGATGAACCTGCTGCACTGGCTCCTCGAGGGCACCTTCACCGTCGCCGGCGGGCAGGTGCTGGTCCGCGAGGTGGTGGGGAACGTGTTCGGGCTGGCCAGCGCGGTCGGCGGGATGCGCCGCCGGACCTGGGCCTGGCCGGTGGGGATCATCGGCAACCTGATCCTGTTCACGGTCTTCGTCGGCGGTGTGCTGGACAAGCCGCAGGCGCACGACCTGTGGGGCCAGGCCGGACGCCAGGTGTTCTTCATGGCCGTGTCGGTCTACGGCTGGTGGCGCTGGCGGCGGGCGATGCGCCTGGGGGAGAGCGCGGACGGGGCGATCGCCCCGCGCTGGGCGGGTGCTGCCGGGCGGGCGCAGCTGCTGGTGCTCGCGGTGGCCGGCACCGCGATCTTCTACTGGGTGCTCAAGGCGCTGGGATCCTGGGGACCACTGGCCGACGCCTGGATCCTGACCGGGTCGATCCTGGCCACCTACGGGATGGCCCGCGGGTGGACGGAGTTCTGGCTGGCCTGGATCGCGGTGGACGTGGTCGGCGTGCCCCTGCTGCTCGATGCCGGCTACTACCCGTCCGCGGCGATGTACATCGTCTACGGCGCGTTCTGCCTGTGGGGCTTCGTGACCTGGGTCCGGGTGCAGCGCCAGGAGCGGGTCCGCGAGGCGGCCGAACCGGCGCAGGTGGCGTGATGAGCATCGCGACGGCCCGGGCAGGTCGACGATGAGCGCGCCCGACGTACGCCTGGACACCGTCGAGGAGGCGCTGGCCGCCATCCGCGCCGGCCGGCCTGTGGTGGTCGTCGACGACGTAGAGCGCGAGAACGAGGGCGACCTGGTGTTCGCCGCATCCCGGTGCACCCCGGAGCTGATGGCGTTCACCATCCGGTACTCCTCGGGGGTGATCTGCGCCCCGGTCACCGCCGCGGTGCTGGACCGGCTCGGCATCCCGCTGATGACCCCCCACAACCGGGAGCGGATGCGCACGGCCTACACCGTCTCGGTGGACGCCCGCGACGGGGTGAGCACCGGGATCTCCGCCGCCGACCGGTCGCAGACGGTCCGCCGGCTCATCGACTCCGCGACCGAGCCCTTCGAGCTCGTGCAGCCGGGCCACGTCTTCCCGCTGCGCTACCGGGAGGGTGGGGTGCTGGTCCGGCCCGGACACACCGAGGCATCGGTCGACCTGGCCCGGCTGGCCGGCCTGGAGCCGGCCGGGGTGATCTCCGAGATCGTCAACGACGACGGCACCATGAAGCGCGGAGCCCAGCTGCGCGCGTTCGCCGACGAGCACGACCTGAGGATGATCGCCATCGAGCAGGTCATCCACTACCGGCGCCGGCACGAGACCCATGTCGAACGGGTCGCCGAGACCCGGCTGCCCACCGCGCTCGCGGACTTCCGCGCCTATGGCTACCGGGTCACCATCGACGGCTCCGAGCACGTCGCCCTGGTGCACGGCGACCCGGAGGCGCTGGGTGACGGCACTCCGGTGCTCACCCGGGTGCACTCGGAGTGCCTGACCGGGGACGTGTTCGGGTCGCGGCGCTGCGACTGCGGGCCGCAGCTGGAGGAGGCGATGGCGCGGATCGTCGCGGAGGGCCGCGGCGTGGTGGTGTACCTCCGCGGCCACGAGGGCCGCGGGATCGGGCTGGTCGCCAAGCTGCAGGCCTACCAGCTGCAGGACGGCGGCCGAGACACCGTGGACGCCAACCTCGACCTCGGGCTGCCCGCCGACGCGCGGCACTACGGGACGGCCACCCAGATCCTGCGCGACCTCGGGGTCGGCTCGGTGCGGCTGCTCACCAACAACCCGGCCAAGACCACCGACCTGGAGGCCTATGGGATCGCGGTCGCCGAACGGGTGCCGCTGACCCCGAGGCCCAACGACCACAACATCGCCTACCTGTTGACCAAGCGCGACCGGATGGGCCACCATCTGCCGGACCTCCAGACGGCGGACCCGACTGCCGGCGACCCGGTGACGGAAGGAGACCGCGCGTGAGCGGCGAAGGATCCCCAGACACCGCCCCGATCGACTGTCACGACTTCCGGGTCGCGGTGGTGGCGGCCTGCTGGCACGAGCAGGTGATGGAGGGGCTGATCGGTGGCGCCAGGCGGGCGCTGCAGGAGTACCGGGTGGAGGCGCCGCTGGTGGTCCGGGTGCCGGGCTCCTTCGAGCTCCCGGTGGTGGCCGCCGCGCTGGCCGACAAGGGCTACGAGGCGGTGGTCGCGCTCGGTGCGGTGATCCGCGGCGGCACCCCGCACTTCGACTACGTCTGCGCCGCCGCCACCGACGGGCTGAGCCGGGTGGCGCTGGACTCCGGCGCGGCGATCGGGTTCGGGCTGCTGACCTGCGACACCGAGCAGCAGGCGCTGGACCGGGCCGGGCTGGACGGCTCGTCGGAGGACAAGGGCTATGACGCCACGTCCGCGGCCCTGGTCACCGCGTCCACGTTGCGCCGGATCCGTCGGGGCTACGAGCTCGACGCGGACGCGTGAGCAGCGCTGGACACGGCGGCTGCCGCCGCGCCGTACGCCGTAGGCTGGCGGGCGAGACCAAGCAGGAAGCAGAGGCGATGAAGACGTTCGAGGAGCTCTGGCAGGAGCTCAGCGTCAAGGCGCAGACCCGCCCGGCGGACTCCGGGACGGTGCGCGCCCTCGACGCGGGGGTGCACACGATCGGCAAGAAGCTGGTCGAGGAGGCCGCGGAGTCCTGGATGGCCGCCGAGCACGAGGGCCGGCAGCGGACCGCGGAGGAGGTCAGCCAGCTGCTCTACCAGGCGCAGGTGCTGATGCTGGCCAGCGGGCTGACGCTCGACGACGTCTACGCGCACCTGTGAGGGAAGAGCGATGACCCAGCAGCGCTTCCTGCGCGTGGCCGTCCCGAACAAGGGCTCGCTGTCGGTGGCCGCCTCCGACATCCTGCGCGAGGCCGGCTACGTGCAACGCTCCGACGGCAAGCAGCTCGTGCTCACCGACCCCGAGAACGAGGTCGAGTTCTTCTACCTGCGCCCGCGCGACATCGCGCTGTACGTCGGGGAGGGCACCCTCGACCTCGGGGTGACCGGCCGCGACCTGCTGCTCGACTCCGGAGCCAAGGCGGAGGAGGTGCTGCCGCTCGGCTTCGGACGTTCCCGGTTCCGTTTCGCCGCCCCGCCCGGCACCGTGTCCAGCACGGCTGACCTGGCCGGCAAGCGCATCGCCACGTCGTACGACGGGGTGGTGCGCCGGTTCCTGGAGGAGCACGGGATCGAGGCAGCCGTGATCCGGCTCGACGGTGCCGTGGAGACCAGCGTGCAGCTCGGCGTCGCGGACGTGATCGCCGACGTGGTGGAGACCGGGAGCACGCTGCGACAGGCCGGACTGGTCATCGTCGGCGAGACGATCATGGAGTCCGAGGCGGTGGTCATCAGCCGTGCCGGAGCCGCCACCCCACCGGGGTTCGAGGTCTTCCAACGCCGGATCCGCGGCGTGCTGGTGGCGCGCGCCTACGTGATGATGGACTACGACATCCGCGTCGAGCGGGTGGAGCACGCGGTGGCGCTCACCCCGGGGATCGAGAGCCCGACGGTGTCCCCGCTGCACCGCGAGGGCTGGGTCGCGGTGCGCGCGATGGTGCCCCGCGACGGGGCGCAGCGGCTGATGGACGCGCTCTTCGAGCTCGGCGCGCGCGGCATCCTGGTGACGGACATCCATGCCTGCCGGCTCTGAGCTGACCCCACCGAGGCTGCCCCGCACGTTCCGCCCCCTCGGTGTGCGCATCGCGGTGGTCGTGTTCGGCGGCATGCTGGTCGCCGTGTGCCTGGTGGCCTGGTTCGCGCTGCCTCCGCACATCCGCGCGGAGATCTCGTGGCTGGAGCGGGCCACCGTGATCTTCTTCGGGATCGCCCTGGCCACGGTCGCCGCCGGGCTCGCCCGCTGCCGCATCGACGCCCGCGAGGACGGGGTGACGATCGTCAACGGCTACCGCAAGCGGGCCTTCGACTGGAACCAGCTGGTCGCCATCTCGTTGCGCCCGGGCGGGCCCTGGGCGGTGGTCGACCTCAGCGACGGTACGGCAGTCTCCGCGATGGCCATCCAGAGCTCGGACGGCTCGCGGGCGATCGCGCAGGTGCGGGCGGTGCGCGCGCTGATCAGCCAGCAGAGCCGGACGGCCGAGGACGACTGAGGTCGGGTGCCCGCTCGGCGAGGGCACCGATCGCCTGCACGAAGCACTCCAGCGGCGGGGTGACCAGCCCGGCGCCCACCTGGCCGGTGCCGGCCACCTTGCCGGCCATGCCGGTGTTGATCTGCGGAAGCAGCCCGGTGCGCACCACGGCGGCCACGTCGATGCCCGTGGGCGTTCCGCGGAACTCCAGGATGGGCAGCGCGTAGGCGGGGTTCTCGCCCAGCGTGATGTCGTACATCCGCCGCGTGGTGGCCAGCGCGTCGGGCACGCTGCCGCCGACAAATCCGACGATCGCCGGGGCGGTGGCCATCGCGAACCCACCCAGGCCCGCGGTCTCGGTGATCGCGGAGTCGCCGATGTCGGGGTTGGCGTCCTCGGGCCCGTAGGCACCGAGGTAGAGCCCCTCCGGCGTGTTCGCCGGCGCGGTGAACCAGCGGTCGCCGGTGCCCGCGGTCTGGATGCCGAAGTCGGTGCCGTTGCGGGCCATCACGGTGACCACGGTTGACCCCGGCCGGTCGGCGGCTGCCCGGGTCTGCAGCTTGCAGGCCGGCATCACCAGGTTGAGGAAGAAGTGGTCGTTGCCGGCCATGAACCGGACCGCCTCGGCGACCTGGCTGGTCGGTGCGCCGGAGTCGATGAGCGCCGGCAGCACCTCCCGCAGGAACATCAGCGTCCCGGCACGGTTGCGGTTGTGGCCCTCGTCGCCCATCTGCACCATCTGGGCGACGATCGCCTTCACATCCACGGTCCCGACCGACCGGACCGCACGCTGCAGCAGCGGGCCGAGCACGTCGGTCATCCACCGCAGCCGGTCCACCACCTCCGCGGAGTAGGCGCCGTAGCGCAGCACCTCGCCGAGCCCCTCGTTGAGCGAGCACCAGGCGGTGTTCTGGTTCGGCTCGTCGCGCAGTGCGAACATCCACATCGAACCGGAGACCACCCCGGCCATCGGCCCGACGGCGCCGCGGTGGTGGCACGGCTCCCAGGCGACCTCGCCGGCGGCCAGCGCCGCCTCGGCCTGCTCCGGGGTGTCGGCGAGGCCCTCGAACAGCATCGCGCCGATCAGCGCGCCCCGCAGTGGGCCGGACGCCCGCTCCCACTCGACCGGCGGGCCGGCGTGCAGGAACTGGCCGCGCTCGAGGCCGAGCGCCTCGCTCGCGGGGAGCACGTCGACGAGCGCGGCCCGCGCGCCGAGCATCGCCTGCAGCGCCTCGGCATTGGCCGGGACCCGCCGCGGGTCGGCCATCACCCGGGCCACGGTGGCCGCGGTGCCGGCGGTCGGTGGGTGCCAGTCGACCGCAGCCGCGGTGACACCCTGCTGCTGCAGCGACTCGGCGAACATCGCGACCCCGGCGGTGACCACCGACGTGGGTGTCTCGAGCGGGGTCGTCATCGGCCTGCCTCCTCGGTGCGCAGCAGCCGCACGGCCTGTCTGGCCGCGGCCGCGTTGGAGCAGAACACCCACGCCCCCGCGTCGTGCAGGCTGTCGAGCTGGCGGCGTAGCCCCTGCGGGTCGTCGCGGGTGCCGACCACGCTGACCAGCACCGGGATGCCCGCGGCGGTCGCCTTCCGGACCGGCTCGGCCAGCTCGGCGGCGGGGTCCGCGGCCGCACCCAGCCCGAGCACCACGTCCACGAGCAGCACGCCGGTGCCCGGCTCATCGACCGCGCGCAGCAGCCGCTCCACCCGGATCGTCTGGTCGATCATCGGGTGCGGCCGGCCGCGGGTGAGCCGGTCGTCGCCGAGGTCGACCATCGTCGGGCAGGGTTCGGCCGGTGGGTGCAACGGGTCGTCGAGCGCCCACTCGGGGTCGAGCGGGATGTTGGAGAGCACCGGTCCCAGCTCGGCCGCCGCCAGGATCATCGCCTCGTCGCACAGGGTGCCGCCGCTGAACAGGCCCAGCAGCGACCCGCCGGCGCGCGCCGCGGTGACCGCGCCGGTGCGCTGCTCCGGCTCGACCCAGGGATGGCCCAGGGCCTCCACGGTCTCGCGGGCGGTGTCGGTCAGGGTGGTGGTGGCCTGGCCGAGCAGGCCGAACCGGACCGGCTTGCCCAGCGACGCGGCGTGGGCGCGGACCACCCGCTCGACCTCGGCGGCCGGCGGCTTGGAGACCACCACGATCTGCTCGGTCTCCGGATCGGCGGCCAGCAGGTCCATCGCCCGGAGCGTGGAGCGGCCGGCCACCTCCGCGCTCAGGTCGCGGCCGCCGACCCCCAGGCAGTGCGAGACGCCGACGTCGGCGCCGTCCAGCAGGGTCATCAGGTGCTGGGCGCCGGTGCCGGAGGCGGCCACGATGCCGACCGGACCCGGCCGGACCACGTTGGCGAAGCCGAGCCCGACCCCGCCGATCACCGCGGTCCCGCAGTCCGGGCCCATCACCAGCACGCCGGCCCGGGCGGCGTACTCCTTGAGCGCCACCTCCTGCTCCAGCGGCACGTTGTCGCTGAACACCATGGTGTGCAACCCGGCGTCGACCGCGTCGACGGCGTCGGAGAACGCGTGCTCGCCCGGGGTGGAGATGAGCGCCACCGTGGCCGCGGAGGCCCGGGCCGCGGCCCGCACCGTCGTGGGTGCCGGGAGACCGGCGAGGGAGAGGTCCGTGCGCGGACCCGCGGTCAGGGCGGCCTCCGCCTCCGCGAAGGCCTGCGCGAGGGCGTCGTCGTGCTCCGCGTCCACCGCGAGCAGCATGTCGTTGGGCGAGACCGGTGGCACGTCGAAGCCCATGTCCCGCGCCAGGTCGAGGTTGAGGTCGGTGGCCATCGCCACCAGCGCCGCGGTGACCCCCGGCAGGCTGCCCACCCGCCTGCTCACCTGCATCAGGGTCACCGAGTCCAGGTAGCTGCCCGTGCGCACCCGGACCTGCCGTGCCCTGTCGCTGCCGTTTGTCATGCCGCGCTCCTCATCGACCGGGTCTCCAGGGTGTGCACCACACCGAACCACAGCGCGGCGCCGGAGCTGTGCCCGACGGCGAGCAGGTCGGCGACGGCGGCTGCCGGGTCCAGTCCGCGGCACACAGGGTCCAGGCACGCGGCGAGTTGTGGGGTGGCGTAGCCGCGCAGCGCCTGGTGCAGCATGCCCCGGGACACCGCGGTGGTGGTGCGGGTGGCCAGCGCGGCCCGGATGGCCCGGGTCCAGGCGCCCAGCCGAGGGTCCCCGGTCGCGTGCGCGGTGACGAGCGCGCCGGCCAGGATGTCGTCGCCGGCAGGGGTCAGGCCCGCCCCGGCGCCGAGCAGGTCGGCGGGGACGAGCCCGTCGTACGTCGGAGCGGGGAGCCGGCCGGGAGGCAGCGCGCCCTCGGGCAGGTCGGGGACGGGCCGGCCGCTTCTCGGGGGGACCGGCAGGCCGCGCGGGGCCGGCGGTCGCCACCAGCGCGCCACCCGCCAGGTGGCGGCGGCCGCCTGGAGCCGGCCGTCGCCGGCGCTGACCTCGGAGGGCGGCAATGTCATGGTCACGACCGCGTCGGGGAGTCGGACCGCGTCCGGTGTGCACACCGTGAGCACCGGCTGGCGCGGGTCACCGGTCTCGAAGTGCACGCTGACCCGGGTGCGGGCCGCCTCACGGAGCTCGGTGGCCGGCCCGTCCAGCACCGCCCCGGCGAGCACCGAGGCGGCGCAGGGAAAGTCGCGCGATGGCACGGTTCCGACGATAAGGGTCCGGTACCGTGCCGGAGCATGGGCAAAGTTGCCAATGATCGCCCCGAGGATGGGGCGGTGTTGCCAGAAGGGGTCGGCGAGCACCTCTCCGTGACCGGCCAGCCGCCACCGCTGAGCGTGGCCCGGATGCTCTCGCTGCCGGCGTTCTCCGGGGCGGCCGTGCTCGCCGGAGGCTCCGGCCTGGACCGCACGGTGCGCAGCGCGAACGTCATGGAGGTCCCCGACATCGCGGCCTGGGCGAGGCCGGGGGCCCTGCTGCTGACCACCGGCTACCCGCTGCGGTCGGCTCCCGACCGGCTGCCGGCGTTGGTGGCCGACCTCGACGACCGTGGCGTGTCCGCCCTGGTGGTCAAGCTGCACCGGTACCTCGAGGCGCTGCCCGCGCCGATGCTCGCCGAGGCCGACCGTCGCGGCCTGCCGCTGGTGCTGGTCCCCGACGACCTGGGCTTCGATGCGGTGCTCACCCAGGTGTTCACCAGCCTGGTCGATGAGCGGGTGCCGCTGCTGGAGCGCAGCGAGCAGGTGCATCGCGGGCTGGTCGACGTGGTGGTGTCCGGAGGCGGGCTCGCCGACGTGGTGGCCGCGGTCAGCCGGCTGTTCGGAGGGGTGGCCATGGTGACCACCACCGACGGGCGGGTGCGGGCCGAGGCCGGTGACGGGGCCCTGCGTGAGGCGCTGCGGGACACCTCTGTCTTCCACCACAGCGGCCGGTTCCGCACCGAGGTCTCCGGCCCGGGGGTGCACGCGCTGGACGCGGTGCCCGGGTCGCACGCGGTCGTCGCGGTCACCGGCCAGGGGATCGACCAGGGCCGGCTGGTGCTGTTCCACCCCGACCGGGCACTCACCGACGTCGACCTGGCGGTGCTCGAGCGTGCCGCGGCGGTCGCCGCGATCTGCCTCAGCACCGAGGTGGCGGTGACCGCCGTGGAGAGCAAGTACCGCGGTGACTTCCTGCGCGACGTGCTCGCCGGCCGCGCCGGCGACGAGCATGAGGTGCGGGCGCACGCCGCCACCCTCGGCTGGGACCTGGAGCGCCCCGCCGTGGTGGTGGTCGCCGCGCTGGAGACCCGGGACGCGCCGCCGTTGTCGCGCGGCTACCGCGGGCCCCTCGAGCTCGAGAGGTTCGCCGCCGCATGGACCACGGTGGTCGGCGCCGACGACCCTGCCGCGCCGGTGGTCGGCTTCGCCGCCGAGGTGGTCGCCCTGCTGCCGGTCGGCGACGGCGACCCGCCGGCGGTGGTGGCCCGCACAGTCCAGTCGGTCCGCGGGGACGGTGGCGGTGGGCGACGCCCGTTCGCAGCGGGCGTCAGCCGCGTAGCAGAGACGGTGGCGGCGCTGCCTGCGGCGTACGAGCAGGCGCGCCGCGCGCTCGCGGTCGGGCGACGGCAGCAGCGGACCGGAGCGGTGGTGCACTTCGACGACCTCGGGGTGTTCCGGCTGCTCAGCCTCATCGAGGACGACGGCGAGCTCGCGGCCTTCGCCGATCAGACCCTCGGCGAGCTGGCCCTGGAGACCGCGGAGGCGGACACCATGCGCCGCACCCTGCGCGTGCTGCTGGACACCAACCTCAACGTCGCCGAGACCGCGCGGACGCTGCACTTCCACTACAACACGCTGCGCTACCGGATCGCGAAGCTGGAGCGGGTGGTCGGGCCGTTCACGTCCGATGCCAACCTGCGGCTCGACCTGGCCCTCGCGCTGCGGATCGTGGCGATGCGCGCCCTGTGAGCCGACTCGCGCCGTGCTGGCAGAGTTTGCCATCTCCCTGCGGAATCTTTCAGCAGCAACTGACCGGCGTGCGGTCTTTGCGTGCGGCGCCTGCTGGTGCACAGTGAGCGGTGGCTCTCGGGTGAGGCTGGTCACATCGAGACGTGGTGAATGCGCCGGAGGAGTCCGGTGCCCGGGCCGGGAGGCGAAGCATGGCGATCGGTTGGAAGGTCGTGTACGGCGGGAAGACCCCGCCGCTTGGCAAGTCGGTGGCCCCTGACGAACGGCTCTCGTGGGGCCGGACCGTGGGTCTCGGGGCGCAGCACGTGGTGGCGATGTTCGGCGCCACGTTCGTGTTCCCCATCATCATGGGGCTGAACCCCCAGCTGGCGATCCTGATGAGCGGCATCGCCACCATCTGCTTCCTGCTCATCGTGCAGGGCAAGGTGCCGAGCTACCTGGGCACCTCCGCGTCCTTCGTCGGTGGCGCGGCCGCGATCTACGCCCAGGGCGGCAACCAGGCGGACGTGACCGGCGCGGTGCTGGTCGCCGGCGTGGTGCTCGCGATCGTCGGCCTGCTGATCCACCGGGCAGGCACCCGGGCGCTGCACGCGGTGCTGCCCCCGGTCGTCACCGGCGCGGTGGTCATGCTGATCGGCTTCAACCTGGCGCCGGTGGTGGCCACCGTTTACTGGCCGCAGGACCAGTGGATCGCGTTGATCACGATGGCCGTGGTGATCTTGATGGCGGTCGGGCTGCGGGGCTTCTTCGGCCGGATCGCCGTATTCCTGGGCCTGGTCTTCGGCTACGTCCTGTCCTGGCTGTTCGACCTGTGGTTCGGGCCGATCACCTCGGTGCTGCCCGGCCAGAACCTGGTCGGAGCCGACGGCAAGCCCTGCTCATCGGAGGGCACCTACTGCGTGGCCACCGCCTTCCCGCACGACCGGGTGAACTGGTCGGGTGTGAAGGCCGCGGACTGGTTCGGCTTCCCGCCGCACACCGACTTCGCCACCGGCACGATCGGCTGGCACCTGCCCACCTTCAGCCTGGCGTTCATCCTGCTGATGCTGCCCGCGGTGATCGCGCTGGTCGCGGAGAACACCGGGCACGTCAAGGCGGTGGCCGAGATGACCAAGCGGGACCTGGACCCGGTCATGGGGCGGGCCATCGCCGCGGACGGCGTCGGCACCGTGCTCGCCAGCGTGGTCGGGGGTTCGCCGACCACGACGTACGCCGAGAACATCGGCGTGATGGCCGCGACCCGGGTCTACTCCACCGCGGCGTACTTCGTGGCGGCTCTCGTCGCGATCCTGTTCGGCTTGTGCCCGAAGTTCGGAGCGCTCGTGTCCGCGACGCCCGGCGGTGTCCTCGGCGGCATCACCGTGGTGCTCTACGGCATGATCGGGCTGCTCGGCGCGAAGATCTGGAAGGAGAACCAGGTCGACTTCGCCAACCCGGTGAACCTGGTCCCGGTCGCGGCCGGGATCATCATCGCGATCGGCAGCACCTCGCTGGTGTTCTCCCAGAACTTCACCTTGGGCGGCATCGCGCTCGGCACCATCGTGGTCCTGGTCGCCTACCACGCCGCCCGGGCGCTGGCGCCACGGGAGCTGGTCGAGGAGGACGTCAGCCTGATCGTGGTGGATCGACCGGGCGTGCAGACCGAGGACGGCAAGGAAGAGGCTCCGCCGGAGCCCGCCGAGCCTCGGCACTGACCGTTCGAGGAACCCTGTTGAAGCCTTCCCCGTTCACCTACCACCGGCCGGCCAGTGTCGGCGAGGCGGTGGCCACCCTCGCCGGGCTCGGCGGGAGCGGCAAGGTGCTCGCGGGCGGGCAGAGCCTGGTGCCGTTGATGTCGATGCGGTTGTCGGCCCCCGACCACCTCATCGACATCAACGGCCTGGCCGAGCTGGACATGGTCGAGGTGACCGACGGGACGGTGCGGATCGGCGCGGGCGCGCGCCAGGCGCGCGTCGAGCGCGACCCCGCGGTCCGGGAGGCGGTGCCGCTGCTCGGCCAGGCCCTCGCCAACGTCGCGCACCCGACCATCCGCAACCGGGGCACCGTGGTGGGCAGCCTGGTGCACGCCGACCCGTCCGCGGAGCTGCCGGCGGTGCTGCTGCTGCTCGGCGGCACGATGGAGCTGCGCTTCCCGGACGGGGTACGCGAGGTGGCCGCCGCAGATTTCTTCCTCGGCCCGATGAGCACGGCGGTCCGGCCCGGTGAGCTGGCGGTCGCCGCTCGCTTCCCGCGCCAGCCGGCGGGCAGCGGGAGCGCCTTCGTCGAGGTGAGCCGCCGGCACGGGGACTTCGCGCTGTGCGGGGTGGCCGCGGTTGCGGTCACCGACCCCGACGGCGCGATCACCTCAGCCCGGGTCGCGCTGGTCGGCGTGGGTGGCACCGCGGTGGTGGTGGACGTGACCCCGGCGGTGCGCGGCAGCGGGGGAGACCTCGACCCGTCCGCCCGGGACGGGCTGGTCGACGGGCACGTCGATCCGGAGGGGGACATCCACGCGACCGCCGACTACCGGCGACAGCTGGCCCGGGTGCTCACCGGGCGGGCCCTGGAGCAGGCGGTCGTCGGAGCACGGAACGGAGGAAGGCGACGATGACCACCGAGACCCAGGTGCACGTGAGCCTCGTGGTCAACGGCACTCGGCGCGAGGTCGACGTGCCGGCACGGAGGCTGCTCTCCGACGTGCTGCGCCACGACCTGGGCCTGACCGGCACCCACGTGGGCTGTGAGCACGGGGTGTGCGGGGCCTGCACCGTCCTCGTGGACGGCGCACCGATGCGCTCCTGCCTGCTGTTCGCGGTGAGCGTGGACGGGGCCG
>Ga0308175_100001992_pt1 | contig 13873 bp, 14 predicted proteins | sample PhyCR1_3_FD_203893 | JGI IMG/M metagenome (GOLD analysis project Ga0308175, IMG submission 203893) | Soil microbial communities from UC Gill Tract Community Farm, Albany, California, United States - DLSLS.C.R1 | ecosystem: Environmental > Terrestrial > Soil > Agricultural land | place: USA...
ATCTGATCGACGAGTCGCTGCTGCTGCGCGCGCCGACGCCGCTCGCCGCGGCCCGCGGCGCCGCGGGCCGCGCGATGCTCTCCGCGTCGCTGCCGATGCCCGCGCGGTCGACGCCCGTCGCGCACCGCGCCGTGCGGGCGATCGCCTTCGGGCCGGTCGCGAGCCCGGCGACGGTCGCGTTCGGCGAGCGCATGGTGCTCGAGTGCCGGCGCGAGGTCCGCGCCGGCTGCGGGCGGACGCTCGCGCGGCTGGACCTGCACGACGCGGCCGCCCACGTCGACGCGCCGGCGGTGGTCCTCGCGGGCGCGCGCGACCGGCTCACGCCGCCGGTGCACGCCGAGCGCCTCGCGGCCGACCTGCCGCGGCTCGCCCGCTACGTCGAGGTCGACGGCTCCGGCCACATGACCCCGCTGGAGCTCCCCGGGGTCGTCAGCGACCTGCTCGCGGAGCTGTCCGCCGTGCCTGAGACCGTGGCCGCATGATCCTCCTGGCCGTGCCGCGTGCGCTGCTCGCGCCGCTGCGCGCGATCGTTGCGATCGAGCACGAGATGCGCGGGCTGCGCGGCGACATGAAGGACATGCTCGGCGCCATCGAGGGCCTGCGCGACGACGTCCGCGAGCTGGGCGGCGGCGTCGGCCGGATCAGCTCCTCGACCGAGGCCCTGGAGTCGAAGGTCGACGAGCTCGGCGTGCACATCGACGCGGTCGGGGCGCTGGCGGGCCGGCTCGGGCGCTTCGGCGTTCGCCGCTGATTGACACACCGTCATGCCCAGCGGGTAGGTTTGCGCGCCATGCCCCCGCTCTGGCGTGAGAGCAGGCTCCCCGCGGAGCGCCTGGCGCTCGCCGTGGATCCGGTGTGGCGCGGCGACGGCGTGCCGCGCGGCGACGGCCAGGCCGTCCTGCTGATCCCCGGCTTCCTGGCCGGCGACCCGACCCTCGGGACGATGGCCGCCTGGCTCAAGCGGCTGGACTACGCGCCGCGGCGCGCCGGCGTGCGCGCGAACGTCGACTGCGCCACCCGCGCCGCGGACCGCCTCGAGGAGCGCGTGCGCGATCTGCACGCCTTGACGGGCCGCCGCGTGAGCATCGTCGGGCAGAGCCGCGGCGGCAGCCTCGCGCGGCTCCTCGCCCACCGCGCGCCCGACGCGATCGCCGGGATCGTCACGCTGGGCTCTCCGCTGATGGACGAGCTCGCCGTGCACCCCTGGGTCAAGCTGCACGTGCGCGCCGTCGCCACGCTCGGCTCGCTGCGCGTGCCCGGCCTGTTCTCGCGCGCGTGCAGGGACGGCGACTGCTGCGCGCCCTCGCGCGCCCTCATCGCGGACGAGTTCCCCGCCGGCGTCGGGTTCGTCTCGGTCCACTCGCGCAGCGACGGCATCGTCGACTGGCGCTCCTGCGTGCATCCGGCCGCCTCGAACGTCCACGTGGACGTCAGCCACTGCGGCATGGGCGCCCACGGCGGCACCTATCGCGTGATCGCACGCGCGCTGGCGGGCTTCGGCGCCGCCCCCGCGGCCCGCGCCGCGGCGCCGCGCCGCGCACGCGCCGCCTAGCGGCACCGCGACAAAGGGGTCTGACGCTTTTGTCGTATTCCGACGCCCGCGGTTGGATTTGCTTATTCTGCAGAGACCAACCGACTTAGGGGTACCTAACACGCCATGCGCCGGACCGCTGTCCTGACTCTGATCACCAGTTCGCTCGCCCTCGCCGCGTGTGGCAGCGACGACTCGTCCTCGTCGTCCTCGGAGGCCGAGCACGAGAGCTCCAGCCCCGCGACGGCGCTGCGCGAGGTCCGCGAGACGCGCGACGCGCTGAAGGCCGCCCTCGCCACCTACAAGGACGGTGACGCCGCGGGTGCGCAGGAGCAGGTCGCCGAGGCCTACGTCTCGCACTTCGAGGAGGTCGAGGGGCCGCTGGAGGACCGCAACGAGGAGCTCAACGAGGACCTCGAGCACGCCATCAGCGGCGACCTGCGCGACAGCATGAAGGCGGGCAAGCCGGTCGCCGCCGTCGAGCGCCAGGTCAACGACGTCATCGCCGACCTCGACAAGGCGGAGGCCGCGCTGCGGTGAGGCGCTCCGCGCGCATCGTCGTCGTTCTGCTCGCGGCCGTCGCTCTCCTTGCGCCGGCCGCCGCGCAGGCGAAGGGCGACGACCTCGCCAAGGGCCGCCACGAGATGACGCTCGCCAGCCAGGGCGTCTCCGACGCGCTGGCGGCGTTCAAGGCCGGCGACCGCGACCACGCCTACACGCTCGCGCGCAACGCCTACCTCGACCACTTCGAGTTCGTGGAGGTGCCGCTGCGCCTGCGCAACCCGAACCTCGTCCTCGACACCGAGTTCACGTTCGCCGAGCTGCGCAACGAGATCCGCAGCGGCGCGTCGCTGGACAAGGTCCGCGGCTCTGTCGTCAAGCTGCGCCACCAGCTCCAGGACGTCGATCGCGAGCTCGCCAGGAAGGGGATCGCCGCGCCGCTGATCGCGTTCGGCTTCTCGTTCTCGATCCTGTTCCGCGAGGGCGTGGAGGCGGTGCTGCTGATCGCGATCCTGCTCGGCTCGCTGGCGGCCGGCAGCGCGGCGAACTACAAGAAGCCGCTCGGGATGGGGGTCGCCGCCGCCGGCGTCGCGACCGCGATCACCTGGGTCCTGGCGACGGTGGTGATCGACATCGCGCCGGTCAACCGCGAGCTGCTGGAGGCGATAACCGCGCTGTTCGCCGTGGTGGTGCTGATAGCCGTGAGCTTCTGGCTCGTGCAGCGCCTGGAGCACAAGCGGCGCATGGAGTTCATGCGCGCGCGCACGGCCTCCGCGATCGCCGCGGGCTCGACGGCGGCGTTCGTCGGGCTGGGCTTCACGGCGGTCTACCGCGAGGGCTTCGAGACGGTGCTCTTCTACCAGGCGCTCTCGCTGTTCGCCGAGGGCCTGGCGCTCTGGGTCTGGCTCGGCGTCGCCGCCGCGGTCGTCGCGCTCGGCGCGGTCGGCTACGCGATCCTCGGCCTCGGCAAGAAGCTGCCGCTCAAGCCGATGCTGATCACGGGCGCGTCGATCCTGCTGCTGCTCAGCGTCGCCTTCACCGGCAACGCGGTGCGCTCGCTGCAGTCGGCCGACGTGATCACCGCGACCCCCGTCCACGCGGGGTGGGCGCGCCTGCCGGTCTTCGTCGCCGAGCTGACCGGCATCCACCCCACCCGCCAGGGCCTGATCGCGCAGGCCGTGCTGCTGGCGATCTTCCTCGCCGGCGCGGCGTGGGTCTTCTGGCTTGCGCCGCTGCGCGCGCGGCGCACCGCGGAGGTCTCGACAGCTTGACCACGCAGCCCGGCCTGCGGGTGGGCGTCGACGTCGGCGGAACCTTCACGAAGGCCGTCGCCGTCTCCACACAGCCGCTGAACCTCCGGGCGCACGCGGTCATCCCGACGAGCCATCATGCGCCCAACGGCGTCGTCGAGGGCGTCGCCGCCGCGCTGCTGGAGCTGCTCGACGCGCTGGGCGAGGACCGTGCGAAGGTCGACCTTGTCGCCTACTCGACGACGACCGCCATGAACGCGCTGCTCGAGGGCGACGTCGCGCGCGTCGGCGTGGTCGGGATCGGGGCGCAACCGGAGCTGCGCAAGGCGCGCAAGCGCACGCGCGTGGGGACCCTGTCGCTCGCGCCGGGCCGCGTCCTGCACACCGAGCACGCGTTCCTCGACGCCACCCACGGCCTCACCGACGAGGCGATCGACGCGGTCCTCGACGACCTGCAGGCGCGCGGCTGCAGCGCGGTCGCGGTCAGCGGCGCATTCAGCGTCGATACGCCCGAGCAGGAGGACCACGTCGCCGCGCGCGCGCTCGCGCGCGGGATCCCGGTCTGCGCCGGGCACGAGCTGACCGGGACCTACGGGCTCGAGGTGCGAACCGTCTCCGCCGCGGTCAACGCGTCGATCCTGCCGGTCGTGGAGCGCACGGCCAGCGTCGTCGACCGCGTGCTGCGCGAGGCCGACATCGACGTGCCGCTGCTCGTCCTGCGCGGCGACGGTGGCTCGATGTCACTCGATTCGTTCCGCGCGGCGCCGTCGCGGACGATCGGCTCGGGGCCGGCGGCCGGCGTCGCCGCGGCACTGCACCAGCTGCGCCTGACCGACGGGATCGTCCTCGAATGCGGCGGCACGAGCTCGAACGTCTCAGTCGTCAAGCACGGGCGCACCGTCCTTCGCGACCTGCGCGTGATGGGCCGCCCGACGTCGATCCGCTCGGTCGACTCGTGGGTGGTCGGCGCTGCCGGCGGGTCGATGGCGCGGCTCGGGCGCCGTCGCATCGACGAGGTCGGCCCGCGCAGCGCCCACGTCGCCGGGCTCCCGTACGCGTGCTTCGCCGACCCCGCCGACCTGGCCGGCGCGCAGGCCGACGTGATCGCCCCGCGCGAGGGCGACCCCGAGGCCTACGCGGTCGTCCGCGCGGGCGGGCGCACCTGGGCCGTCACGGCGACGTGCGCCGCGAACGCACTGGGGCTCGTCAGCGGCGAGGAGCATTGGGCGCACGGCTCGGCCGAGGCGGCGAAGCTTGCGTTCGACGCGCTCGGCGAGCGGCTGCGGCGCAGCGGCGAGGAGGTCGCGCGCCAGCTGCTCGAGGGCGCGGTGGACAAGATCGCCGAGGCGGTCGCTGAGGCAGCGAAGACGCACGGGTTCGGCCCGGAGGTGCCTGTGGTTGCGCTCGGCGGCTCAGGCACCGCGCTCGCGCCGCGGGTCGCCGAGCGCCTCGGCCGCCCGCTGCTGCGCCCCGACCATCCGGAGGTCCTGTCCTCGATCGGCGCGGCGCTGTCGCTGGTGCGCGCCGAGATCGTCCGTCACTGCTCCGGCCCGGGCGCCACCGCAGCGCTCGCACGCGACGCGGAGCGCGCGTGCGTCGACGCCGGCGCGGCGCCGATGACCGTCACGGTCACCGCGAAGTTCGAGGCGAGCAAGGGCTGGCTGCGCGCCGTCGCGACCGGCGCGGTCGCCCTGGAGTCCGGCGCGGCCGGGCGCGAGCCGCTCGACGAGGAGGGTCAGCGCAGGGTCGCCGCGACCGTCACGGGCGCCGACGCCGATCGGCTGCGGATCGTCGCGGAGACCGCCTACTACCGCGTGTTCAGCGACGACGGCTCCTCGCAGGTGGCGGTGGTCGACGGCCTCGGGGCCGTGCCCGTCGCCGAACGCGCACGCCGGATCGTGCTCGCCGATGACAGCGAGCAGCTGCTGGCGGAGCTCGGGCGCGCGGTCGAGGACGGCACCACGAACCTCGGCGTCGGCTCGCTGCTGCCGCGCGTGTGCGTTGTCGCCGGCGCGCACGTCGTGGACCTCAGCGACAGCCGCCGCGCGGAGGACATCATGACCGGCGCCGCGGCCGTGCTGAACGGCAACAGCGGGCCGGCCGTCGCCGTGGTCTGGGGCTGAGCGGCCATGTCCCTGTACCGCCAGGCCGGCCGCGCGCGGCGCAACCGCCGGATCGCCGTCGGCGCAGCCGTGGCCGCCGTCGTCGTGATCGTCCTGATCGTCGTGCTGGCGAGCACCGGCGGCGGACCGCCGAGCCATGCCGAGCGCGTCGCGTCCGCCCGGTCGGCGGCCGCCGAGGCGCTCGACGGCATCGAGCTGCTGACCGTCGAGTACGGGCAGGCGGTCCGTGGCGGCCGGGTCGTCGCCGCGACCGAGTTCGCAGCGGCGAAGGCCGACGTGCAGCGCGCGCGCCAGTCGCTCGCCGGCCACCGCGCGGACTTCGAGGCGGTCGACCCCGCGGCCTACCGCCGCGCGTCCGACGCCCTCGGAGCGCTGGCGGCGACCGTGGCGCGGCGCGCGGACATCGCGCAAGCCGTCAGGGCGGCGCGGGCCGCGCTTCAGCCCTTCGCCTGAGCCGCGTATTCTCGGGGCATGGACTTCAATCGCCTGGCCAACAGGGCCAAAGACCTCTTCAACAAGCGCGGCGGCGCAGATGCCGCAAAGGAGGACTTCAACGAGCTGAAGGACATCGCCGGCAGCAAGGAGAGCCTGGGCGACAAGGCGAAGGACGCCGCGGCAGCGCTGAAGGACCCGGGCGCGCCGGGCGCGGCCTCGTCACCGGGTGGAACCACCGGCCCGACCGGCACCGGCACCGGCGGCCCCGCGCCGTCGACGACGCCGACCGAGCCGACGACCGCCGACGCGCCGCCGCCCTCCGACGCGCCGCCGACCGACCCCGCCGCCTCCTGACGCTCCGGCCATGGACGTCTGGGACCTGACCTCATTGGGTGTCGAGCCGCGCCAGCCGGAGGTGCTGCACTCCGATGAGGGTGCCGCTCGCGTGATCGCGATCAACCTTCCGGCGGGCCAGGAGCTGGGCGATCACGAGGTGCACGAGCACGCGTGGCTGCACGTGCACCGCGGCACCGTGGACGTCGGCGAAGGCGACTCCGTCCAGCGCGTCGGCGCCGGGGCGCTCGTTCACTGGGAGCCGCAGGAGCGCCACGCGGTCGCCGCGATCGAGGACGCGCTGCTCGCCCTGATCCTGGCGCCCTGGCCCGGCCCGGGCCACCCGAACCTGCGCCCGCGCTAGGTCGCGAGCGAGAACTCGACCGACCGCGCCTCGGGGTCGGCGCGGTCGAGGCGGACCCTGACCTCGCTGCCCGGCTCGGCAGCATCCTTGTCGATGCGCCCGCGCACGGCGGGGTCGCGCAGCTGCACGAGCGCCTCGTCGATCACGACGGCGTCGAAGGTCTCTCCCTCGCGGCCCTGCAGCAGGACGGCCTCGACGAGGTCGACGATGCCGCGCTCCACGACACGCGCGCGGTGGCCGGCCTTCGCCATCGCGCCCGGCAGCGCCTCGAGCCCGGCGCGCGCCCAGTCTGGCGGAGCCGTGCCGGCGCAGGCCGCCAGGCAGCACTCCGAGACGTAGCGGTCCTGCAGCCGGCGCAGCGGCGCGGTCGCGTGCGCGTAGGCGGCGGCGATCGCGAAGTGCTCGGGGTCCGGCGGTGGCTCGCCGTCGAACGCGGTGTAGCCGGCGCCGCGGCCGACGCCGGTGGCCTCCTGCATCACCGCGGCGTGCGCGGGGATCGCCGGGTCCAGCGTCCGGATGAAGTCCGGGTAGCTCATGTCAGCGGGCCACGGCACCGCGAGCGCCTGCGCCTGGCGGCGCAGCCTCTTGAGCGAGCGCTCGTCCGGCGGCGGCTGGGTGCGCAGGATCCCGACGCCCGCCTTCAGCATCAGCTGCGCCGCCGCCATGCCGGTGAGCAGCGAGATCTGCGCGTTGTGGTCCTCGGTCTCCCGCGGCACGCGGTAGTGCACGGTCCAGCTGCCGCCGTCCTTGACGACCTCCTGCTCGGGCACGTTGAGCCGGACGCCGCCGCGCCGGCGCTCGAGCTCCACGCGCCGCTCGCCGACCTCCTTCAGCACCGCGGCGAAGTCCGGCGGGACGTCGTCGTAGGTGTGCTGGGCGACGCTGCGCACCTGCGCGCGCGCGACGTGCGTGCCGGTCAGCTCGCCGGCCGCGTCGAGGTCGAGCGTCCACAGCACCGCCGGGCGCCACTGGTCCGGCAGCAGGCTCGCGGCTCCCTCGGAGAGGACGGGCGGATGCAGCGGCGTGTTGTGGTCGGGCGCGTAGACCGTCACGCCGCGGGCGTGGGTGTCGCCGTCGAGCGCGCCGCCGGCGCCGACGAACGAGCCGACGTCGGCGATCGCGTAACGCACGCGATGGCCGTCGCCGCTGCGCTCGATGTGCATCGCCTGGTCGAGATCGCGCGAGCCCGGCGGGTCGATCGTGATGAACGGGACGTCGACGCGCTCGCCCGGATCCCGGCCGGTGCCGGCCGCCGCGCGCTGCGCCTCGGCCTCGACGTCCGTTGGGAATGCCGCCGGCACCTCGGCCTCGCGGCGTACGTCCTCGAACCCCTCGCGCAGCACGTCCGCGGGCGCCACCTTGATCCAGCGAGCCGGCATCGCCCGGCAGCCTACTTGCGCCCCGCCTCCCTGCCGGGCTAGGGTCGGCCAGAGCCAGAGGGGGTTTGGTGAAGGTCCGGATCCGATGGGGGCTGACGACGTGGACGATCGCAGCGGCGCTGGTCGGGTCGGCTGCGCCCGCCGCGGCGGACACGCGCGTCGTGACATTCGACGACCAGCCCGCCGGGACGACGATCACGGACCAGTACCGGGCGTCGGCCGGCGTGCGGTTCGACGGGCAGGCGGCGGGCGACGGCATCCAGCCGTACGTCGACTCGGCACCTTCGGTCGCGCGCTCGGCCCCCAACGTCGCCGACGTCAGCCACTGCGTCGGCGGGGTCGATGCCTGCGGCGAGGGGCTCTTCACGCCGGGGACGACGGGACGGCTCGACGCGACCGCCGCTGCGGTGAGCATGTACGTCGGCTTCCTCAGCGCCGGCGGCAGCGCGACCGCGGACGTACGCCTCACGGCGCGCGACGCAAGCGGCACGCCGGTCGGCTCGCAGGACGCGACCGTCACCGAAGGCCAGCCGTTCACGACGAGGCTCGAGGTGACGTCGGCATCCGCGAGCATCGCGTCGTTCGTACTCGAGGTCACGAACCCGACGTTCACCAGCCAGCCTGTCGCCTTCGACGACCTCACGATCGCCTATCCCGACACGCCGCCGCCGCCCGACGTCGCGCTGAGCCCGGGCATCGGCGTGCTCGACGTGCTGCAGGGCAACTCGCGCGACGACCCGCTGACGCTGAGTCGCCTCAACGGCTCCAGCGGCGACGTGACGTTCAGCGTGACGGGCCTGCCGACCGGGATGACGGCGACGTTCAACCCGAACCCGGTCCCGGGCCAGAGCACCGCGACCACGATGACGCTGCACGCCGCCGACAGCGCGGCGTTCACCGACTACGCCACGATCACGATCACCGCCACGCCGAACACGCCGACCGCCGGCGCGGCCCCGCGCAGCGTCACAGCGCTCACACGGATCGTCCAGAACTGCGACCGCACCGTGCGCTTCCCGTACGTCGACGCGCGCAGCCCCGGCTGCTTCTTCAAGCGCGGCAGCGAGTACGCGACGCACAACACGGACGTGCGCGTCAACGGACTGATCCTCAAGCCACTCGACGGCGACCGCGAGCTCGACGTCAACTCCGCCGACAAGACGATCAAGAGCGTCCGCAGCACCTACGCCGTCGCGGTCGATACCGACCCTGACATCCCCTTCTACTACGGCCCCATCGACTGGGACTTCAGCGGCACGGAGACCGGCAACCACAAGGTGCTCGGGCTCGACGTCAGCGGCGTGCAGGCGCTGCAGGGCCTGCCGGTCACCGCCATGTCGGCGGAGTTCACGTCGACGGGCAAGGCGATCCTCAAGCCGACGCTGAACCTGTCGTTCTGGCCGTTCAACTACTTCGGGTCGCTGACGGCGACCACGCAGTTCACCACCGACAACGACCACTCGCCGGACTTCAGCGGGCTCGACGTCAAGCTGGCGAAGATCGACGCGCTCGGCATCGAGCTCAAGGACGTCGAGGTCAAGTGGCAGCAGGGCGGCACCTGGGCGGGGCAGGCGACGCTGGTGCTGTCGTTCTCGCACAAGTACGAGGTCGGCGCCGGCTTCGGGATCAAGGACGGGGGCTTCGACTTCCTGCGCGGCAACGTCGGCGGGTTGAACGTGGCGATCGGCGGCGGCGTCTTCCTGCAGAAGATCGGCTTCGAGGTCCAGCGCAGCCCGCTCACGCTTCAGGGGACGGTCGGGTTCAGCGGCGGGCCGAGCATCGCGGGCAAGAGCGCGGTCACCGTCGACGGCGGGTTCAAGGCGGTGCTCGACGACCCGTTCGTCGTGGAGGTCGACGGCTCGGCGAAGGTCGCCGACCGCTTCGAGGTCGGCAAGGCGTTCGTCCGCTACACGTCGACCGGGCTGTTCGAGTTCGGCGGGGCGGTGAACTGGGACCTGAAGCTGATCTACGTCAAGGGCAGCGTCACCGGCTGGGTCGACGGGCTGAGCGCGTTCGACGTCGAGGGGTCGGTCGACGGCTGCATCCGGATCGCCTACCTACCGGACCCGTGCGCGGGCGCACGGGCGCTGCTGTCGAGCGTCGGGATCGCCGGCTGCGTCACCGCCTACGGCTACGGAGTCGGCGCGGCCGCATCGTGGAGCGGCGACTTCGACGCGTTCACGGGCTGCGACCTGTCGCCCTGGCGGCCCGCGCACAGCCGCGCGCATACCGCGGCCGCGCCGGCCGACTTCACGCTGCCCGCCGGGTTGCCGGTCGCGGCGTGGCGCGTCAAGGGCGACGGCGGCCCGCCGGGCCTGACGCTGATGGGCCCCAACGGCGAGACGGTGACCGTGTCGAAGGACACCCCCTACGTCCAGAACGACCAGTTCGTGGCCGGCCTCGGCGAGGACGGTACGTCGTTCGTGTTCGCCAAGAGCCCCGCGGCCGGGACGTGGCGGCTGTCCGACGACGGCACGTTCCCGGTCAAGAGCGTCGAGTCGGCGCGCGGGCTGCCGCAGCCGCGCGTGCGCGCGCGCATCGGCGGGCACGGGCGCGCGCGGACGGTGAGCTGGAACGTGACGCCGCTCGCGGGCCAGCGCGTGCGCTTCGCCGAGGTCGGCAAGGACGTGCGCAACGTGATCGCGACGGCGGCGGGCCGCCGCGGCAGCGCGCGCTTCCGCCCTGCCGACGGGCCCGCGGGCAGGCGGCAGATCGTGGCGCTCGTCGAGCAGAACGGGCAGCCGCGGACGACGCTGGCGGTCGGCTCCTACCGGGCGCCCGGCATGCCGCGGCCACACCGGGTCAAGCGGCTGAAGGTCGCGCGGCGGGGCTCGCGCGTGACGGTGCGCTGGCGCGCGCACGACGGCCGCGCGTTCCGTCACGCGGTGTACCTGAAGGTCAGTGACCACCGCAGGCTGTTGCGGATCGTGGCGGCGCGCCGGCGCTCCGTGGTCGTGCGCGGCATCGGGCGCCGCCAGAAGGTCACCGTCAGCGTGATCGGGCTGACGCAGGCCAACGGCAAGGGCCCGGCCGCGCGCCGCACATCGAAGGGCCGGCGTCACTGACTCGGTACTGTCGCCGGCTCGTATGCCGGCACCAGCACTGCAGATCACCGACCTCGTCAAGCGCTACCCGACCGGGACCGAGGCGCTCAAGGGCGTCTCGCTGGAGATCGGCGAGGGCGAGTTCTTCGGCCTGCTCGGCCCCAACGGCGCCGGCAAGTCGACGCTGATCCACTGCACGACGGGGCTCGCGCAGCCGACGGCCGGCGCGATCCGCGTGTTCGGCCACGACGCGATCGACCACTACCAGGACGCCCGCGCGGCGGTCGGGCTCGCGCCGCAGGAGCTGAATATGGACTTCTTCCTGACGGTCGCCGAGACGCTCGACTACCACGGCGGCTACTTCGGGATGCCCAAGCAGGAGCGCCGCGAGCGCGCCGAGGAGCTGCTCGAGGAGTTCTCGCTGACCGAGAAGCGCAACGACCGCACGCGGACGCTGTCGGGCGGGATGAAGCGCCGGCTGGTGCTGGCGCGGGCGCTGATGCACCGACCGCGGCTGCTGATCCTCGACGAGCCGACCGCGGGCGTCGACGTCGAGCTGCGGCTCGAGCTGTGGCACTACGTCCAGCGCATCAACGCCGAGGGCACGACGATCCTCCTGACGACGCACTACCTGGAGGAGGCCGAGCAGCTCTGCAACCGGATCGCCTTCATCAACAGCGGTGAGATCGTCGCGACGGGGACGAGCCGCGACCTGTCGGAGACCTACGGGGTGACGTCGCTGGAGGACGCCTACCTGGAGCTGGTCGGGCGCAAGGAGCTCTCGCGCGCCCACGCGGCGGTGGACGCCCCGTGAGCGCCGCGCAGATCCGGTTCCTGTCGCTGCTGCGGCGCGAGATCAACCGCTTCCTGAAGATCAAGCGCCAGACGGTGGGCGCGCCGCTGCTGGAGACGTTCCTCTACATCAGCGTGTTCGGGGCGGCGCTCGGCTCGCGGATCCACACGCTGCACGGGTTCCGCTACGTCGTCTTCGTCGTGCCCGGGCTGATCATGATGGCCTGGGCGATGAACGCGTTCTCCAACAACGCGTCGTCGATCCTGCAGCAGAAGTTCCAGCGCGCGATCGACGACCAGCTTTCTTCGCCGGCGTCCCCCGTCGAGCTGCTGCTGGCGTTCACGTTCGGCGGCTTCCTGCGCGGGATGATGGTGGCGACGCTGACGTTCGTCGCGGCCGACATCCTCGTCGGGATCCCGGTGCACCACCCGCTCGTGCTGCTCCCGGGCGTGTTCCTCGTCGGGTTCTTCTTCGCGCAGCTCGGTGTGCTCGTCGGCGTGCGCGCCGAGCAGTTCGACGACGTGAGCTTCTACCAGACGTTCGTGCTGCAGCCGCTGATCTTCCTGGGGGGCGTCTTCTACTCGGCGGCGCTGCTGCCCGAGCCGTTCCAGACGCTCACCCACTTCGACCCCGTCTACTACATGATCGGCCTGGTGCGCTACGGGTTCCTCGGTTACTCGGAGGCCAGCATCGCGCTGTCGCTGGGCTTCCTGACGGTGGCCGCGGGCCTGCTGTTCGCGGTGAACCACCGGCTCTTCACACGCGGCTACCGGCTGCGCGCGTAGTGGGCCGGGCGCTGCTCGCCCTTTCCTTCCCGGTCGTCGAGCTGGGCGTGGGGCCATGGGCGCTCACGGGATTTCATGTCGGCGACGACCTGCCGGCGTGGTTGCGGCTCGTCGGGGTGGTGCTGCTCGCGGCCGCGCTGGCCGGGTTGGCCGACGCGCACGCGAGGTTCGTCATCGAGGGAAGAGGGACGCCGTCGCCGCTGGCGCCGCCGCGGCGGCTGGTGGTGGGCGGCTCGTATCGCTGGGTGCGCCACCCGATGTACGTCTTCACGACGGTGGCGTTGATCGGCGAGGCGTTCCTGCTGCGCCGGGCGATCCTGCTGGCGGCCGCCGCGGCCTACGGCCTCGCGCTGTGCGCGCTGGTCCGTTGGTGGGAGGAGCCCCTGCTCAGACGGCGCTTTCGGGGGTATGATCGGGGCTGAGAAGGAGGGATCGCCATGATCCTCATCGCCTACGACGGCTCCAAGCACGGGCGGCTTGCCATCAAGGTCGCGGCGGAGCGTTTCGCCGGGCCCGCCACCGTCCTGCACGTCCTCTCGCCGGCGCCGCGCGCGCCGCTCGCCACCGACGCGCTGGCGGGCGCGATGGTCGACGAGAAGGCCTTCGCCGAGCATGAGCGACACCTGCGCTCGAGCGCCGAGGGCGTCGCCGCGGAAGGCGCCCGGCTGGCTCGCGACGCCGGGCTCGACGCCGAGCCCCTGGTCGTGGAGGAGGCCTCGCACCGCATCTGGCGGGCGATCGTCGACGTCGCCGAGGTACTCGACGCACAGATGATCGTCCTCGGCCACCGCGGCGGGCCGGCACTGCGCACGTCGCTGCCGGGCAGCGTGTCGCGCGGCGTCGTCGCGCACAGTCTGCGGCCGGTGGTCGTCGTGCCCTGCGCGCCCGAGCCACGCCACTACACCTCGGACGCGGCGCTGAAGGCGTTCGCGGCGGTGGCCGAGCATGCCTGCCGCGACCACCACGACGAGTCGGCGCGCCTCGCCCACCAGGAGGCCGCGCGTCGCGCGTCGGCTAACCCGCGGCGCGGGGTGCCACGGTGAAGACGAAGTAGCTGCTGGTCACGCGGAGCGGTCGTCCGTCGCCGAGCGCGGCGACCGCCTCGGCGCGCTTGGCGGCGTAGTCGCCGCTGCGGGTCAGCACGTCCCTGAAGAGCATGCCGGCCGGGTGACGGGTCTCGAAGCGCTCCATGTAGTCCTCGGCGCTCGGAGCCTCGAATGCCAGCTGCGCGCGCTCGACCGCGACGTCTGCGCCCTTGAACAGCTCCTTGACTCTGTCCGGCTCGCCCCACGGGTAGCGGTTCGCGCTGGTCCCCGCGGCCTCGCTGGTCGCCCT
>Ga0308175_100001993_pt1 | contig 13871 bp, 17 predicted proteins | sample PhyCR1_3_FD_203893 | JGI IMG/M metagenome (GOLD analysis project Ga0308175, IMG submission 203893) | Soil microbial communities from UC Gill Tract Community Farm, Albany, California, United States - DLSLS.C.R1 | ecosystem: Environmental > Terrestrial > Soil > Agricultural land | place: USA...
CAAGTGCGCATCCTACAAGCGGCCGTGATCCTGTAGCAGCGCACTTGGGCGCGACCGCGATCTCCACCCCCGCTCCCATAGTCGGCTCGCCCGCCTGCCTGGGCAGCAGCCGAGCGTCGCTGTAGATCTTTCCAGCCCGGGCGTTTTTTCCAGACGCCACGACGCAAGCTTCGGCTCCCGCAGCGCACCTCGCGCTGGCATCCGCATTGCAACCCCCCTGGTCGTCCGAAGAGCCCGCGCAACATTGCGTCGCCCTTGCGAGCGAGGGAGCGTTCGTCGCCTGTCGGCCCTGTCCGATGGCGGAAGCGGGTTTGGACCCGCCGGACCCGCTGTTTTCCGCTGGGCGTCGGGAGGACGGCCAGCCGATCCCTGCATGACCGATCGGACCTTTCTACGGAGATAACCCATGAGCCGGCAACAGTCCCCAGGCAGTCAATCCACCAACAAGCAAGCCAACCCCGCATCCAACGGCACGATCGACGGCGCCCGCGGCAAGCTAAGCGTGCGCGAGGCAGGTCGCAAGGGCGGCCTGCGCGTGCGCGAGCTGATCAACCGCGGCCGCCAGGTCGAAGCGCACCAGAGCGAACAACGTCCGCATTGAGGACGCTCATCACAGGAGATCAGGCATGACCCAGCACAAGACTTCGAACGACCAGGGCAAGCACGCCGGCGGCAGTTCGCACGACAAGGGCGACATGACCGTACGCGAAGCCGGCCACAAGGGCGGGGAGATCGGCGGCCAAAAGGGCGGTCAACGCGTGCGCGAGCTGATCGAGGAAGGCAAGCAGGCCGAAGGCCACGGCGACAGCCGCAAATGACCCATCGCGGCCGCATCCGGCGAGCCGCCTAGCGAGGCAACGAGATGACCAAGCACAGCGACAACCAGCACGACAAGGGCGACATGACCGTGCGCGAGGCTGGCCAGAAGGGCGGCCACAAAGGCGGCGAGATCCGCAAGGAACAACTTGGACCGGAGGGCTATTCGGAGCTCGGCCACAAGGGCGGCCAGCGGGTGCGCGAACTGATCGATGAAGGAAAGCAGGCCGAGGGCAAGAAGTAGGCGTTCGCGGGGTCGAGGCCAGGCTGCCCCCATCCACCCGTCGGGCACCTTCCCCCGTCAAGCGGGGGAAGGATCGGGTTACCGGCTCTTTGCCAGCACCGTGGCACCGTCGGTAAACCGGTTACCGGCGGCGCCAGGCGGGCGGCGGCTCAGCCCTGCTCGCGCAGGAATTCCCGCAAAAACGGCACGGTGATCCGCCGCTTGGCCGCCAGTGACGCCTGGTCGAGCTGGTCCAGCAGATCCAGCAGCGCGGTCAGGTCGCGCGCGTAACGTGCAAACAGCCAGTCCAGCACCGCCTCGTCCAGGCCGATGCCGCGGGCAGCGGCCTGCTCCCTGAGTACGGCGCGCCGCTCGGCATCGTCCAGCGGCTTGATTGCGAACTGCGTGCAGGCGCCAAGCCGCGAGCGCAGGTCGGGCAGGCCGATGCCCAGTTGGGCGGGCGGCGCGTCGGCGGCGAAGAGCATCGCACCGCCTTCGGCGCGCACCTGGTTGTACAGGTCGAACAACGCATGCTCGGCGACGCGCTCGCCGGCAAGCACGCCGATGTCGTCGATCGCCAGCAATTCGCTGCTGCCGACCCCGCGCAGCGCGCCGATGTGTTCGTGCATCGCCGTCAGCGGCAGGTACTGCACGCGCCGGCCGACCGTACTGGCCGCCTGGCAGGCGGCCAGCAGCAAATGGCTGCGCCCGCTGCCGGACGGGCCATGCAGGTAGACCCAGGGCGCCTCCGGCGTCTCGGCCAGTGCCTGAACCGCGGCCATCGCCGCGGCATTGGCGCCGGCGTGGAAATGTTCGAAGCGCTGCCGGCGCGGCCAGCGCAGGGCGAGCGGCAGTTGCGGGATCATGCCGGCCCGTCGCCGTCGGGCCCGCGCCGGGCGGGTATGGCTGCACTGCCCTGCCCCGTACCCTCGGGCGTGTCGACCGTGACGTCGACCTCGGTGATGACCGGGTCCTCCGCACCGCCCTGGGTATACAACTCGCTCAGCCGGTAGCGTTCCAGCAGATAGCGCAACAGCACCATGATCACCGAGGCCGCCGGCAATGCCAGCAGCACGCCGAGGAAGCCGAACAGATAGCCACCGGCCAGCACCGCGAAGATCACCGCCACCGGGTGCAGGCCGATCTTGTCGCCGACCAGCTTGGGCACCAGCACGTAGCCTTCCAGCAACTGGCCGACGATGAACACGCCGCAGACCATCAGCGGGTGCGCCCAGTCGCCGTACTGCACCATCGCGGCGATGATCGCCGCGCCGAAGCCGACCATGAAGCCCAAGTACGGCACGAAGCTGAGCAGCCCGGCGACCATGCCGATCAACGGCCCGACCGACAGCCCGACCAGGGTCAGGCTGCCGCCGTAGAAGATCCCCAACCCCAGCATCACCAGCAACTGGCCGCGCACGAACGCGCCCAGCACCGCATCGGATTCACGCGCCAGGTGTGCGACGGTCGGCTGCACCGAACGCGGCAGCACACTGTCGATGTAGCTGACCATGCGGTCCCAGTCGCGCAGCAGGTAGAAACCCACCACCGGGATCAGCACCAGGTTGGTCAGCCACATCACCGCGCCGAGGCTCGAACGCGAAACCGTACCCAGTACCGTGGTCGCCACCGCGCCGATCGAACCGATGTGCGCGCGGATCGCCGTCATCAACCGGCTGGTGTCGAACGCATCCGGGTCCAGGTTGAGCTTGTGCTGCACCCACGGCAGTGCGACGTTCTGCACCCAGTCGACGTAGTGCGGCAGGTTGTGGATCAGGTTCTCGACCTGGTCGGAGATCAGCGGCACCAGCAGCAGCAGCGCACCGACCAGCAGCAGCACCAGCACGAAAAACACGATGCTGACCGCCAACGTGCGGTTCATGCCAAAGCGCTCCAGTCGGTCGGCCAGCGGATCGCCGAGGTAGGCCAGCATGCCGGCCACCGCAAAGGGCATCAGCACCGGCGCCAGCAGCCACACGAAAAAGCCGATCACCAACACGATCGCGAGCAGTTGCCAGCGGCGGGAAATGTCGTGGGTCACGGAAAGGTCTCACGGAAGCGAAAGCGCTTGGAATTCCCTGTGGGAGCCGGCTTGCGGGCGATGCCCGTGCGCCGATCCGACAGAAAAGCATCGCCCGCAAGCGGGCTCCTGCAGGTCAATGCAGCCACTGCAGGCTGGCGTCCGCGCCCGCGTGTGGCGGCGCCTGGATCAGCCGCCCACCTGCAGCCAGACTGGCCGCCAGCGCGGCTGGCGGCATGGTCGACTTGATCGCCAGCAGGAAGCCGTCGTTGTCGGCCGCCAGCGTGTTCACCTCACGCACCGACGGATCGCTGCGCAGCAAAGCCAGCAGGTTGGCGTAGGCCTGCGCCGAGCCGACCCTGCCCACCCACAGTTTGCCGCTGCTGACGCTCGCGCCGATCACGTTCAGCTGCTTGCCGAGACGATCGGCCAGCGTGTTGCCGGCATCGGTGAACAGCGCATCCTCGCTGACCCCCTGGTCGCTCCACGGCTGGCTCTTGCCGCCCGCCACCAGGGTCCAGTCGGCACTGCCGCCCTTGAGATTGCCGACCAGGATCAGGCCGGTGTGATAACGCTGGGTAACGCGCGCCAGGGTGGCGGGATCGGCGCCGGTGACAGCCGACGCGTCCGGCGGGTTGGCCGGGTCCGGATAGGCCAGCGTGTAGCCGTGCGACGCCGCGGCCTGCGCCAGCACGGCCAGCGAATCCTTGCCCAGCAGGCTGCCGTCGCTGCCATGCACCAGCACCAGCACCGGTGGCTTCACGCCAGCGGCCGGCACGCCCAGCTGGGTAATCAGCCGGCGCACCGCGCCGGGGTCGAAGTTCGCCTGCAACGCCAGACCATTGCCGGCGCGCTGGTACTGGAACTGCTGCACCAGGCCGGGCGCACCCTTCAGGGCATCGTCGTAGCCGGACTTGTCGCGCAGGTCCTGGCCGCCAGCGACGCGCTCGAGCACCTGCCCCAGTGCGGTGGCGAACGCCGCATCGCGCTGCATCTCGCTGGTATCGCTGACCGGCACTACCACCGTATAGGGCGACGCGGGCGCCTGGCTCTGCGCATGCAGGGGAAGCGCGCTCAGGCCCAGCAGCAGCACGACGGACAACAGGCGGGGCAGGCGCATCGGACGGCATCCTCGGGTGATACGGAAAATCAAACGCGAGTCTGCCCAATCCGGCTGGCAGCGTCCATCGGCGCGGCCTCGCCGGCACAGCCGCGGGCACCATCCTGCTAGAATCCGGCGTTTCTCCGCTGCCGGTGGCCGCCATGTCCGACGCCCTCACCTACCGCGCCGCCGGCGTCGACATCGACGCCGGCAATGCCGTGGTCGAACGCATCAAGCCGCTGGTCAAGCGCACCTTCCGGCCCGAGGTCATGGGCGGTCTGGGTGGCTTCGGCGGCCTGTTCAACCTGGGCACGCGCTTCCGCGAGCCGGTGCTGGTCTCGGGCACCGACGGCGTCGGCACCAAGCTCAAGCTGGCCCAGCAACTGCGCCGGCACGACACCATCGGCATCGATCTGGTCGGCATGTGCGTCAACGATGTGCTGGTGCAGGGCGCCGAGCCGCTGTTCTTCCTCGACTACTTCGCCACCGGCAAGCTGGACGTGGATACCACGGTGGCGGTGGTCGGCGGCATCGCCGCGGGTTGCGAGTTGGCCGGCTGCGCGCTGATCGGCGGCGAGACGGCTGAAATGCCCGACATGTACCCGCCGGGCGAATACGACCTCGCCGGCTTTACCGTCGGTGCGGTGGAGAAGGATGCGCTGCTGTCCGGCGAGGCGATCGCGGCCGGCGACGTGGTGCTGGGCGTGGCCTCGTCCGGGCCACATTCGAACGGTTATTCGCTGATCCGGAAAATCCTCGAGCGCGCCGGCAACCCATGGGACCTCGACCTTGGCCGCACCACGCTGGCCGATGCGCTGATGGCGCCGACCACGATCTACGTCAAGCCGATGCTGGAGCTGCTGAAGAGCCAGCCGGTGCATGGCATGGCGCACATCACCGGTGGCGGCCTGAAGGAAAACATCATCCGCGTGGTGCCCGACGGTCTGGGCCTGGCTCTGGATGCCGACGCCATCGTGCTGCCGCCGGTGTTCGACTGGCTGATGCGCGAAGGCAAGGTGGCGCGCGAGGAAATGTGGCGCACATTCAACTGCGGCGTGGGCTTCACCGTGATCCTGCCGCGCGACGCGGTCGATGGCGCCGCTGCGTTGCTCGCGAAGCATGGGCTGGCCAGTCGCGTCATCGGCGCGGTGGTGAAGGCGTCGGGCGACGAGCGCGTCCACATCGGCTGAACACTCACAAGCGGTTCGCCCTGAGCGCAACGAAGCGAAGTCGAAGGGCAGTCCTTCGACTTCGGCCCTTCGGGCCTACCCAGTGCGAACGGAAGCTGGCAGAACGACCCATGCCCCATCCTCTGCGCATCGCCCTCCTCGCCTCCGGACGCGGCAGCAACCTCGCCGCGCTGCTGGCCGCGCGCGACCGCGGCGAACTGGCGGCGCAGTTCGTCCTGGTCGCCAGCGACAAGGCCCATGCCGGCGCCCTGCGGCTGGCCGGGCAGGCCGGCATCCCCACGCTGGTGCTCGATCCGAAGGCCTTCCCGGACCGGCGCGCATTCGACCTGGACCTGTTCGGAAAGCTTGCCGCCAGCGGCGCCGAGCTGATCGTGCTGGCCGGCTTCATGCGCATCCTCGACGGCGCGGCGATCGCGCCGTGGGCCGGCCGCATGCTCAACATCCATCCCTCGCTGCTGCCCAAGTACCGCGGCCTGCATACGCATCGCCGCGCGCTCGAAGCGGGCGACCTGGAACACGGCGCCAGCGTTCACTTCGTCACCGCCGAACTCGACGGCGGGCCGGTAGTGGCACAGGCCACGCTGCCGATCGGTCCCGGCGAGGACGAGGCCGGCCTGGCCGCCCGCCTGCTACCGCTGGAACATCGCCTGCTGCCAGCGGTCGTGGCGCTGCTCGCCGAAGGCCGGCTGGCCTGGCGCGATGGCGGCCCGTGGTTCGATGGCGCCCCGCTTGCCGCGCCGCTGCGGCTCGGCGTGCACGGCTTGCAGCCGGCCTGAACCCCGGGTTCAGCGAGCCCCCGGCAGACTCGATCGATGGCCCGCCACCTGCTCCGTCTCACTTTTGCGCTCGTCCTGGGCATCCTCAGCGACAGCGCCCTCGCCACTCCACCCAAGGCCTTCACCGCGACCTACCGGGTGTTGCGCGACGGCTCGCCGATGGGTGAGGCCACCGTAAGCCTGAAGCCGCTCGCCGGCGGCCAGTGGGCGTACAGCAAGCACGTGCGCGGAACCTCCGGCCTGGCCGCCATGCTCGGCGTCAATCTCGACGAGGTCTCGCACGTCCGCTGGAAAGGCGACGTGCCCGAGGCGGTCAGCTACGACTACCAGCTGGACGCCGCGATCAAGAGCAAGCAACGCCATCTCGTGGTCGATTGGGGCAAGCGCCAGGTCACCCTCGACGAGGGCAAGGGCGCACTGCGCTACCCGGCTGTGCCCGGCATGGTCGAGCGCAACACCACCGCGCTGGCGATCGGACTGGCCCTGCGTGACGGGCAGCAGCAAATTGCCCTGCCGGTCGCCGTGAGGCAGGAAGTCCAGACGCAGCAGTTCAAGGTGGCCGGCAAGGAGACCATCAACGTGCCGGCCGGTCGCTTCGATGCGGTGCGGGTTGACCGCACCGACGCCGATCGCGGCTTCAGCGCATGGTATGTGCCCGGCCGGTATCCGTTGCCGGTGAAGCTCTCGCAGCACGATGGCGGCGACCTGACGATGGAGCTGGTGAGCTTCAACCAGCCGTAAGGCCCACCTGCACCGCTGGTGCGGAAGGCCCCCGCCCGAAGCGGTACATCAACCCGGCAAGCGGCGGATCTTCGCTCCCAGCACGCCGAGCTTTTCCTCGATGTTCTCGTAGCCGCGATCGATGTGGTACACGCGGTCAACGATGGTGTCGCCGTGGGCGACCAGGCCGGCGAGCACCAGGCAGGCGGAAGCGCGCAGGTCGGTGGCCATGATCGGTGCGCCGCTCATCCGCTCGACGCCCTGGATGATCGCGGTGTTGCCTTCCAGGCGGATGTCCGCGCCCAGCCGCTGCAGTTCCTGCGCGTGCATGAAACGGTTCTCGAACACCGTCTCGGTGATCACGCCGACGCCTTCGGCCACGCAGTTGAGCGCGGTGAACTGCGCCTGCATGTCGGTCGGAAACGCCGGGTACGGCGCGGTGATGATGTTGACCGCCTTGGGGCGGCGGCCGCGCATGTCCAGTTCGATCCAGTCCGGCCCGCTGGACAGATGCGCACCGGCCTCCTCCAGCTTGGCCAGCACCGCATCCATCGTGCCGGCGCGGGCGCCGCGGGCGCGCACCTTGCCGCCGGTCATCGCCGCGCCGACCAGGAAGGTGCCGGTCTCGATGCGGTCGGGCAGCACTTCGTACTCGGCGCCATGCAGGCTTTCGACGCCGTGGATCACCAGCGTGGAGCTGCCGATGCCCTCGATCTGCGCACCCATCGCCACCAGGCAATGGGCCAGGTCGACCACCTCGGGCTCCTGCGCGGCGTTCTCGATCACCGTGGTGCCCTCGGCCAGAGCGGCGGCCATCAGGATGTTCTCGGTGCCGGTGACGGTGACCATGTCCATTGCGATGCGCGCGCCCTTCAGGCGCTTGGCGCGGGCACGGATGTAGCCGTTCTCCACGGTGACCTCGGCGCCCAGCGCCTGCAGACCGCGGATGTGCTGGTCGACCGGGCGCGAGCCGATCGCGCAACCGCCAGGCAGCGAAACCTCCGCCTCGCCGAAACGCGCCACCAGCGGTCCCAGCACCAAAATCGAGGCGCGCATCGTGCGCACGAGGTCATACGGCGCGATGTGGCTTTCGATGGTGCGCGGGTCGACGTGCATCTTCATGCGGTCGTCCAGCACCAGATTCACGCCCATCCGGCCAAGCAGCTCGATGAACGTGGTGACGTCATGCAGGTGCGGCACGTTGGAAATCGTCACCGGACCGTCGGCCAGCAGGCAGGCGGCGAGGATCGGCAGGACGGCGTTCTTGGCGCCGGAGATGGCGACTTCGCCATGAAGCGGCTCGCCGCCGCTGATCAGGATCTTGGCCATGGATGTCCTTGGGCTTGGAATGGGAAACCGGCGCAGCTCAACGGCGCGCCGCGGCTTCCTCGGGAGTCAACGTCTTGAGCGCCAGCGCATGGATCGCCCCGCCCATCAGGTCGCCCAGCGTGGCGTAGACCAGCCGGTGGCGGGCCAGCGGCAACTTGCCGGCAAACTGGCTTGCGATGACGGTGGCTTCAAAGTGCACGCCGTCGTCACCGCTGACCTGCGCCTGTGCGCCGGACAGGCCGGTTTCGATCAAAGCCTGGATGCGGGCAGGGTCCATCGGAGGGGTCCATCGGTGGCGCGTGGGGTGGGCTTCACAACGCCTGATGAATCCAACGCGTGGCCATATGACGTTAAAATGCGAATGTGCCATGGTAATGGAAATCCCATGGCGCAGAAATGCCAACGGCTTCCCCTGCCGCCCGCCGAGACCCCATGAACGCACGCATCGCCCCGCCCGCAGCCAACCTGGACCCGGACGCCATCGCCCGCAGCGCGCGTACGGTGATCGCCACCGAAGCCGCCGCGATCCGTGCGCTGGAACCGCGCATCGACGGCGGTTTCGTCGAGGCCTGCCGGTTGATCCTGGCCTGCCGCGGACGGCTGGTGGTCACCGGCATGGGCAAGTCCGGCCACGTCGGGCGCAAGATCGCCGCCACGCTGGCCTCGACCGGCACGCCCTCGTTCTTCGTCCATCCGGGCGAAGCCAGCCATGGCGACCTGGGCATGATCCAACCCGACGACGTGGTGCTGGCGCTGTCCAATTCCGGCGAAACCGATGAGCTGTTGTTCATCCTGCCGGTGATCAAGCGCCAGGGTATCCCGCTGATCGCGATCACCGGCAATCCGAAATCATCGCTGGCCCACCAGGCCGACGTGCACCTCGACGCCAGCATCTCCAGCGAAGCCTGCCCGCTGGGCCTGGCGCCGACCGCCAGCACCACCGCGGCGCTGGTGATGGGCGATGCGCTGGCGATCGCGCTGCTTGAAGCGCGTGGCTTCACCGCCGAGGACTTCGCCCGTTCGCACCCGGCCGGCAGCCTCGGCCGCCGCCTGCTGCTGCATATCAGCGACATCATGCATACCGGCGAGGGCATTCCCGCGGTCGGTCCGGACGCCAGCCTCACCGAAGCACTGATGGAAATGACCCGCAAGCATCTGGGGATGACAGCGGTGATCGACGCCGGCCGCCATCTCCTCGGCGTGTTCACCGACGGCGACCTGCGCCGCGCGCTTGACGACGAAGACGTGAACCTGCGCGGCGCCACCGTCGAAGCGCTGATGACGCGCGGCCCGAAAACGATCGCCTCCGACAAGCTCGCCATCGAAGCGGCGCAGCTGATGGAAAAACACCAGATCCACGCGCTGCTGGTGGTCGACCACGAACAGCGCGTGGTCGGCGCGCTGAACATCCACGACCTGTTGCGCGCGCGCGTGGTGTGATCCGGCAAGCGGGGCACGGGAACACCGGCCGCAACCTGCCCCTCGCCCGCACGCTCCCCCTGCTTCCCTATCCGCGCTGACCACCGATGCCCTACCTGACCGACATCCCCGCTGACCTGCTCACCCGCGCCGCCGGCATCCGCCTGGCGGTGTTCGACGTGGATGGCACGCTGACCGACGGGCGCCTTTACTACGGCGAGGACGGTCGCGAGACCAAGGTGTTCTTCGTGCAGGACGGGCTCGGCCTGAAGCGCCTGCAGCTACACGGTGTGCAGGTGGCGATCATCAGCGCGCGGATCAGTCACCCGGTCGCGCTGCGCGCCGAAGAGCTCGGCATTACCCACGTCTACCAGGGCCAGGGCGACAAGCGCAGCTGCCTGCTCGAACTGCTCGACGCCCTCAAGCTCGCCCCGGAACACACCGCCTTCGTCGGCGACGACCTGCCCGACCTGCCCGCCATGCGCGTGGCCGGCCTGGCGGTGGCGGTGGCCAACGCGCATCCGTGGGTCATCGAACAGGCGCACTGGACCACCCGTCGTGCCGGCGGCCAGGGCGGCGCGCGCGAGGTCTGCGACCTGCTCCTGCTCGCCCAGGGCAAGGCCGGCAACGAGAAGGAGCGCTGGCGGTGAGGGAATGGCTGCGCGACCGCCGCCTGGCCGTGGCCATCGTGGTGCTGGCGCTGGCCGGTGGCGCGGCCCAGTTGCTGTTCTGGTGGATCGGCCCGGCGCCGCGGACCAACGCCTTCGTCGGCCCGCCGCGCTCGGGCTACACGCTGACAGACTTCAAGTTGACCCAATACGGCACCGATGGCCTGCCCAGCTTCCTGATCGACGCGCCGCGGCTGGAGCGCCGCGAGGGCGACGCCTCGCTGTACATCACCACGCCTGACTTCGACCTGCCCTCCAACCAGCCAGCGGTGCCCGACTGGCGCGGTCATTCGCTGTACGGCTGGGTCAACCACAACGGCAGCCTGCTCAAGCTGCAGGGCCCGGTGCAACTGCAGCGCCCAGCCTTCGACGGCACGCCGCAGACCACCATCGACACCGCCGACGTCAGCGCCTGGCCCAAGCAGAATCGGCTGGAGACCGCCGCGCCGGCGCAACTGGTGCAGGGCGGCACTAGAATCCACGGCATCGGCATGCGCGCCGACCTCAAAGACAAACACCTGGAGCTGCTCAATGACTTCCACGGCATCTACCCGGCGCAGCGGCGCTAGCCTTGCGCTGTTCGCGCTTGGCCTGCTCGCGCTTGCACCTGCCCAGGCCAGGAAGACCGACCGCGAGCAGCCGATGGACGTCAAGGCATCGCACTTCGACGGTTTTCAGAAACCCAACAGCGTCAGCACGCTCAAGGGCAACGTGGTCATCACCCAGGGCTCGCTCAAGGCCACCGGCGAGCAGGCCAAGGTGTATTTCGATGCGAACGCCGAAATTGGCCGGGTCGTGCTGACGGGCGGCCCTGCGCATCTGCAACAGTTGGACGACAACGGCAACCTCATGCAGGGCGAAGCGGCGACCATCGACTATCAGGTGGCCAAGGACTTCGCCGTGCTGCAGGGCCGCGCATCGATCACCCAGCAGGGTCGCGGCGAGGCGCATGGCGACCGGCTCACCTACAACACGCAGACCAGCGAGATGACCGGCGACAGCGGCGGCGACGGTCGCGTGCACATGATCTTCAAGCCCAAGCCGCAAGCCGGCGCAGCAACGCCCGCCACGGCACCTGCCGCCAGCACGCCCGCCCCCGCCTCCAGCACCGGGCAGCGCTGAACTCATGCTTGCTGCCGAAGGCCTGCAGAAACGCTACCGCTCGCGCCAGGTCGTGCGCGACTTCGGCTTCTCGATCCGCCAGGGCGAGGTGGTCGGCCTGCTTGGCCCCAACGGCGCCGGCAAGACCACCTGCTTCTACATGGTGGTCGGGCTGGTCGAGGCCGATGGCGGCACCATCCGGCTCGACCGCCAGGACATCACCGGCCTGCCGATGCACGCCCGCGCGCGGATGGGCATCGGCTACCTGCCGCAGGAGCCGTCGGTGTTCCGCCGCCTCAGCGTGGCCGACAACATCATGGCCGTGCTGGAGCTGCGCGAAGGCCTCACTGCGCGCGAGCGCAACGAGCAACTCGAAGGCCTGCTGGATGAGCTCAAGATCGCGCACATCGCCGACCAGAAGGGCATCAGCCTGTCCGGTGGCGAGCGCCGCCGCGTCGAGATCGCCCGCGCGCTGGCCGCGCAGCCGCGCTACATGCTGCTGGACGAACCGTTCGCCGGCGTCGATCCGATTTCGGTGGGCGAGATCCAGCGCATCGTGCGGCACCTGAAGGAACGCGGCATCGGCGTGCTGATCACCGACCACAACGTGCGCGAAACGCTGGGCATCTGCGACCGGGCCTACATCCTCAATGATGGCGAAGTGCTATCGCGCGGCACGCCGGCGCACATCCTGGCCGACGAGAAGGTGCGCGAGGTGTACCTGGGGCGTGAATTCAAGCTGTGATGCGTGGCGGGCCGAAACCAAGCCATCGCTATGGTCGCGTCACAGCCACCGGGGTAGGATGATCCTCACGTTCCTCCCGCACGGCTGGCATGAAACCCGCACTCCAGTTCCGTCTCAACCAACAGCTCACCCTGACGCCGCAGTTGCAGCAGGCGATCCGGTTGTTGCAGCTGTCGCAGCTGGAGCTTGAGGCGGAACTGCGGCAGATCGCCGAAGGCAATCCGCTGCTGGAATTCGAGGAAGAAGCCACCCCGGGCGAAACCGAGGAAGAAAGCTTTACCACCGCCCCCGCCGAAGCGCCGACGGTCGACCACGACGTCGACGACAGCACCGACTGGGCCGAATCCGACGCGCCTGCCGAGGCGCCGATGGACTTCTCGCTCAGCGGCAGCGGCAGTGGCGCAGGCAGCCGCGGCGACGAGGACTTCGAGCCGCAGAACGCCGCGCCCGAGACGCTGCAGGAACATCTGTTGTGGCAACTCAACCTGACCCCGTTGGGCACCCGCCAGCGTTTGATCGCCACCATCATCATCGATGCGTTGAACGCCGCCGGTTACCTGGCCGAGGGCATCGAGGGCGTACTCGCCGCGCTGCCGGCGGACCTCGACGCCAGCGCCGACGAAGTGGACGCGGTGCGCCGGCAGCTGCAGCGGTTCGACCCCACCGGCGTCGCCAGCCTGGATTTGCGCGACTGCCTGCGCGTGCAACTGGAGCAATTCGATGCTGCGCTGCCGCAGCGCGAGCTGGCGATGCAGATTGTCGCCGGTGAGCTGGAACTGCTTGCCCGCAACGACATCGCCAGGCTCGCACGCAAACTGCGCGCCAGCGAAGACGAGGTGGCCGCCGCCGCACTGCTGATCCGCAGCCTTGACCCGCGCCCCGGCGCCGCGCTCGACGCCACCCCGGTCGAATACGTCGCGCCGGATGTCTACGCGTTCAAGGAAGGCAACCGCTGGCGGGTCAGCCTCAATCCCGACTGCCAGCCGCGGCTGGGGCTCAACCAGCACTACTGCAACCTGATCGCGCGGGCGCGCGGCGAGGACGCCAGCTGGATGCGCGGCCAGTTGCAGGAGGCGCGCTGGCTGATCAAGAGCCTCGAATCGCGCGCCGAGACGCTGCTCAAGGTCGCCGACGCGATCGTGCGCCGGCAAAGCGCCTTCCTCGACTACGGCCCCGAGGCGATGCACCCGCTGGTGCTGCGCGAGGTCGCCGAGGAGGTGGGCATGCACGAGTCGACCATCTCGCGGGTGACCACGCGCAAATACATCCACACGCCGCGCGGCACCTACGAGCTGAAGTATTTCTTTTCAAGCGGCGTCTCCACCGAAGACGGTGGCGGCGCCTCGGCCACCGCCATCCAGGCGATGATCAAGAAACTCATCGATGCGGAGGACCCACGCAAGCCGCTGTCGGACCAGTCCCTGGCCGAGGAGCTCAACCGCAAAGGCATCCAGGTCGCCCGCCGCACCGTGGCCAAATACCGGGAGGCGCTGCGCATCCCCAGCTCCAGCGAGCGCCAGCGCGCCGGCTGAACAGGCCCGGGAAAAGCATGACCAGCCCTTGGAACCGGCCCGAACGCTCCCATACGAATGAAAGACCGGCACGCCGGCGACACCGTCGGCTTGCGAATCCGCCGCCCCACAGCGGCCTGTACCAGAGGAGGCGAACCATGCAGTTCCAACTCACCGGCCAGCAGATCGAAGTCACCCCCGCCCTGCGTGCACACGCCACGTCACGGCTCGATCGGCTGACCCGCCTCGAC